>OUNM011396137.1_pt1 | contig 57662 bp, 42 predicted proteins | sample 1769961 | NCBI WGS metagenome assembly OUNM01 (sample SAMEA3914820, study PRJEB12502) | metagenome | biome: forest; material: soil | place: USA | collected 2012-03-12 | depth 0.3 m
GACCAGGCCTATGTCGACGCCAACTTCAAGGAAGTCCAGCTCAAGAAGGTGCGCATTGGCCAGCCGGTGGAAATGACCGCCGATGTCTACGGCTCCAGCATCAAGTTTCACGGCAAGGTGCAAGGCCTGTCGGGCGGCACCGGGTCGGCCTTCTCGATCATTCCGGCGCAAAACGCCACCGGCAATTGGATCAAGGTGGTGCAGCGCTTGCCCGTGCGCATCACGCTCAATCCGGATGATCTGAAGTCACATCCGCTGCGCGTCGGCGAGAGCATGAGCGCCAAGATCGACGTGCGTAACTAACCGCAACGCCTTAAGTCATCAGGGATAACGGCCAGGATAAACGGACCTTTGGGCCCGCACGCTGCCTCTTTGTCCAAATTTCGGAGGGACGATCATGTCCACCGCCAATCCTACCGCCGACGAAGCCACCGACGTTCCGCCCACCGGCCACAATCTGACCGGCATGGCCCTGTGGATGTCTGGCGTGCTGCTGGCGCTGGCCAACTTCGTCGCCATCCTCGACGTTTCGATCGCCAATGTCTCGGTGCCGAACATCGCCGGCGCCTTGGGCGTGTCGACGTCGCAAGGCACCTGGGTCATCACCTCCTACGCCGTCGCCGAGGCCATCTCGGTGCCGCTGACCGGCTGGCTGGCGGCGCGCTTCGGCACGGTACGTGTCTTCTCGACCGCCCTGATCGGCTTCGGCATCGCCTCGCTGTTGTGCGGACTGGCGCCGAGCTTCTACCTGCTGATCGTTGCCCGCGTCATCCAGGGTTTCTGCGGCGGCCCGTTGATGCCGCTATCGCAAACCCTGTTGCTCAGCATCTTCCCCAAAAAGCTGCAGCCGGCCGCCATGGCCATCTGGGCCATCACCACGCTGATCGGACCGATCGCCGGCCCGGTGCTCGGCGGGACGCTGTGCGACAATTTCGGCTGGGGCTCGATCTTCCTGGTCAATGTGCCGATCGCCATCGGTGCCGGTTTCCTGGTATGGCGCGTGCTGTTCGGCGCTGAGACCGCGACGGTGAAGGCCCGAGTCGACGTCATTGGCTTGCTGCTGCTGATCCTGTGGGTCGGCGCGTTGCAGATCATGCTTGATCTCGGCAAGGACAAGGACTGGTTCCAGTCACCGATGATCATCACCCTGGCCATCGTCGCGGCCTTGGGCTTCGTCGCCTTCCTGATCTGGGAGCTGACGGATAAAAACCCGATCGTCGATCTTCGCATCTTCCGGCACGCCGGGTTCTCGATCGCCATGGTCTGCCTGGCGCTAATGATCGGCTCGTTCTTCGCCATCAATGTCGTCGCGCCCCTGTGGATGCAGATCAATCTCGGCTGGACCGCGACCTCGGCGGGCAACGCCACCGGCCTGATCGGCATCCTGGCCATCTTTGCCGCGCCGATCGCCGCGCAGATGGCGGTCAAGTTCGACCCAAGGAAAATCATCTTCTTCGGTGTGCTGTGGCTGGCCTTCATCACCTTCATGCGGTCCAGCGCCAATACCGATATGAGCTTCGGCCAGATCGCCATCTGGATCTTTCTGGCCGGCGCCGCCATGCCGTTCTTCTTCATGCCGCTGATCCAGGTGTCGATGGGCGCCGTCCGCCCCGAAGAAACCGCCTCGGCCTCAGGCTTGCAGAACTTCATCCGCACCATGGCCGGCGCGGTGGCGACTTCCTTCGTCACCACCGCCTGGGAAAATGCCGGCAATTCCAACCATGCCGCTCTGGCACCATTGCTTCACGTCGACGGCCTGACAACGATGCTGACCAATAGCGGCTTTAGCCCGGAAGCGGCGACCGCCTCGATCGATCGTTTACTTCAAGGGCAATCAGTGATGTTGGCGACCAACCAGATATTCTTCGGCGCCTCGATCATCTTCCTGCTGTGCTCGCTGCTGGCCTGGACCCTGCCGCGGCCCAAGGGCCCGGTCGACATGAGCAACGTGCATTAAAGCGTGCGCTCAAGCGCCGCGCGGGCTTACGCGCCAACGGGCGCGGCGGGCGGTCGCCCTTGCCGCCTGACGGCGGAAATGAAGTGCGGGCGTCCTTCTTAAGAGGACGCCTGTGCTGTTTCTGCCTTTACACCACCTGGCGGCCGGCGACCCAGACCGCGGCGATGTTGGCTTTTGAGGCCGTATAGACGATCTTCTGCAAGGCCTCCGGCACAGTTTCATCCGTCAGATGCACCGTGCCGCCATGGGCTTCCGGATCGATGCGCAGCGCGTCGAATTGACGCCCGACCTCGAATGATCCCACCGGCAAATCGAGCACCTCGGCGCCGCCCTTGGTGGCGCAGTAAAACGCCGTCTTCCAGTCGATCCGGCTGTCGCGCACACCGCGTTCGGCCGCGGGTTTCGCGGCATCGACACCGTCTTCCAGCGCACGCGACGACGCCACTGCCCAGCGGATACTATCGAACGACGAGGCCGACGGCCCGCCGGAAATATCCGTGCCCAGGCCGACGCGCACGCCCTTGTCGAGCGCCCGCCTCAGCGGAAAGACTGCGTTGGAAAAGTAGTGGTTCGACAGCGGGCAATGCGCCACGCCGGCGCCACGCGCACGAATGGTGTCGAAATTGCCGTCGCTGAGGAAATTGCCGTGGGCCAGCACTGTATGCCGCGTCAGCAGGCCAAAGCGGTCGAGGCTGTCGGTATCGGTCAGCCCGAACCGGTCGAGCCCGTACTGATGTTCCCAATCGCTTTCCGAACAATGGGTCTGGACGTGGCAGCCGCAGGCCTTGGCCATCGCCCCCAGCCCTTCCAGCGCCGCGTCGCTGCACGAGGGGATGAAACGCGGCGTCACTACCGGCTTGATCAGGCTACCCGACAGGCCGCGAATATGGTCGATGACGGCTTGCGTCCCCGTCAGCGCCTCGTCGACGCTTTCGCAATAAAACGGCGGACATTCGGCGGGATTGTCCATCGCCACCTTGCCGATCAGGGCGCGCTGGCCGCGAGCATGGCAGATATCGGCCAGCACCTTGGTCGCCTCGATGTGGATCGAGGCGAAATACGTCGCCGTCGTCGTGCCGTTGGCCAGCAATTCATTGACCAGTCCGGTGTAGCTGGCCCGCGCAAAGTCGAGATCGCTGTAGCGCGCTTCCAGCGGGAAGGTATGGGTCTGCAACCACACCTCCAGCGGCACATCGAGCGCCTTGCCCAGTTGCGGCCATTGCGGCGCGTGAATATGCAGGTCGCAGAAGCCCGGCAGGACGAAACCGGAAAGCACTTCCGCGCCCTTTTTGGCCTCGGCATGGCCGTCATCGCCGGCGCGCACGACGCGCGTAATGGTGCCGTCGCCATCGACCTCGATGACCGCGTCTCCTAGGCATTCGATCTCGCCACGCACCGGGGCGTGGCAGAAGGTTCCGGAAAAACGGCGGGCTTGGGCCGCGGGCATGATAAATCCCTTGCTGGTCTCGGTTTTCGTTAGAAAGCCACAGACGAGACAAATCAAGTGAAACGTTTCACTTAACGCTTCTTTTTTGCCCACGGCCTGTTAATGTGACGGTTTCATGACAAACCACCTCGCCCGCCTTGCTCTGATTGTTGCCGCTCTCGCCGTCACGACGCCGGCCGAGGCTCGGCATCATCATATCAGGACGCGTGCGCATCCCGTGGCGCCTTATGTCGTCACCAGCGATCTCGGCGACGCCGTGCACGCGGCCCTTGCGGCCAAGGCCAAGGGCCGGCGCGTCATTGCCGTCTTCGACATCGACAATACCTTGCTGACCATGCCTCAGGATCTGGGGTCCGACACCTGGTTCAACTGGCAAAAGGCCGAGCGCCCGGGCGATTTTGACGGCGTGCTGAGCGACAGCGACCTACTGCTGACGCTCGGCCACATGGTGCCGACCCAAACCAATACCGGCCCGCTAATCCAGTCGCTGCAAGCCGCTCATATTCCGGTCTATGCGCTCAGCGCACGTTCGCCCGGCCTGCGCGGCTCAACGGAAGCGGCTTTGGGTGCGGCGCATATCGATCTCAGCGATGCCCCTGAATGCGGCGCGCCTCTATGCACCCGTCGTGGCCATATCTATGACGCGCAAATCCGTGCTGCCCTGCGCCGCCTGCACATGTCAGCCCCTGCCCAACCCTTCCGCCCAGTGACCGTGTCCGATGGCGTGATGATGGTCTCCGGCCAGGATAAGGGTGTGATGCTGCATCTTCTGTTGGCCAGCCTGAAGGGTCGTTATGACGACGTCGTCTTTGTCGATGACACCCAGGCCAATATCGACGCCGTCGAGGCCGCGGCGCCGACCATGCCGGCCGCCGTCCACGCCTACAGCTACCGCAAGTTCTGGAAAGACGCCGGCGATTTCATGACAAATCCGGAGCGCCAGCAGCGCAGCGACACCGACATGGCCAAGCTAAAGGCTGGAGTCTGCGCCGCCATCGACGCCAACGACTGTTCAAATAAGTAGCAGTTGGGCTGCTACCGCGACGGCGATGACCTCCGGCGCCTTGCCGGTAATGCCCGGCATGCCGACCGGGCAGTGCAGCCGCGCCAGATCAGCGTCGCTGAACTCTTCCTTGCCGAGACGGCTGAGAAAGCGCGCGCGCTTGGTCGCCGAGCCGATCAGGCCGATGAACCCCGCCGAACTGCGCAGGGCGGCGCGCGTCAGATCGTAATCGAGCGCATGATCGTGGGTCAGGATCAGCACGACCCCGTCCGCCGCCTGGACCATCGCCGCCATCTCGTCGGGCGTCGCCTCGACCACTGGCAGGTCCGGCGCCATCACCTCCGGACGCGAATCGTACCAGCGCAGGTCGAACGGCAGGCCTTCGCTGACACGGGCGATCGCCTGGCCGACATGCCCGGCGCCGAACATCAAAAGCGGCCTCAATGGCCCACCATAGGTCTCGATCAGCACCTCGCCCACCGCCGGAAACGGCCCCTTGGCCGGCAACCGCCCGATGCGCGGCTCCAGAATCGACCGCGTAACATGACCGTCGAGCAGGCGCGTTTCCAGCGCATAGGCGGCCTTGTCGCGCACCACGCCCAACCACTCGCCTGACGCGTCATCGAGCCGCTCGACCATCAACCGCACCCGGCCGCCGCAACACTGGTTGAGAAAAGGCCCGAGCGGATAATCCTGGATTCGCCAGGTGCCAGGCGCGTGATCCAAAGCCGCGCGCGCCTGTTTCAGCGCCTGGAATTCGAGATTGCCGCCGCCGATCGTGCCGACCGTGCCTTGCGCGGTCACCGCCATACGCGTCCCGGCCTCGCGCGGCGTCGAGCCTTCGACACCGAGAATGCTGATCAGGGCGCATGGCTCGCCGGCGGACAGCGCCTCCAGCGCTGCGCCCGCCCAGTCGTAGCGCGGCCGCTTCATAGCTTCCCCCGATTTAACACTCCTAGGGCCCGCAGGATGCGCTCAGGCGTCGCCGGCGCGTCGAGCACGGGCACCTCGGCGCCGGTGACGCTCGATACAGCGTGAGTCAGGGCCGACAGCACCGAGATGGCCAGCATGAAAGGCGGCTCTCCGACCGCCTTGGACCGGTGGATCGTCGGTTCGCGATTGTGCCCGGGATGCCAGAGCTCGACATTTAGCACATCCGGCCGGTCCGACGCACAGGGGATCTTGTAGGTCGATGGCGCGTGGGTCAGCAACCGCCCCTTGGCGTCGAACACCAGTTCCTCGGTCGTCAGCCACCCCAGCCCCTGGACGTAGGCGCCCTCGACCTGGCCCAAATCGATCGCCGGATTCAGCGAGCGGCCGACATCGTGCAGCAGATCGGCGCGGACGACCCGATTTTCGCCGGTGAAGGTATCGATGACCACTTCCGATACGGCGGCGCCATAGGCGAAGTAGAGGAACGGCCGCCCCTTGTGTTTGCTGCGGTCGTAATGAATTTTCGGCGTGGCGTAGTAGCCGGTCGACGACAGCGAAATCCGCGCCACGTGGGCCAGGCGGCAGACATGACCAAAGTCGAGCGCCTCGGTGCCGGCGATCACCCGGCCGCCGGCGAAAACCACGGCTTCGGGCGAACAGCCGCCGCGCATCGCCATGAACTCGGCCAGACGCCCACGCAGGGTTTGGGCCGCGTTCCACGCCGCCATGCCGTTGAGATCGCTGCCCGACGACGCGGCGGTGGCCGAGGTGTTCGGCACCTTGTCGGTCCGCGTCGAAGTGATGCGGATGTGGCTGAGCGGCACGCCGAAAACGTCGGCGACGACCTGGGCGACCTTGGTGTTCAACCCCTGCCCCATCTCGGTGCCGCCGTGATTGAGGTGGATCGAGCCGTCGGCATAGAGGTGGATCAGGGCCCCAGCCTGATTGAGATGCGAGGTGGTGAAGCTGATGCCGAACTTCACCGGCGTCAGGGCGATGCCGCGCTTTAAGTAGGGATGTTGAGCGTTGAACGCCTCGATCGCCGCGCGGCGGCGGTCGTAGTCCGAGGCGACGCGCAGATCTTCGACGATGCGGTCGGCGACGAAATCCTCGACCGTCATATCGTAAGGCGTGACGTCGCGGCCCGGGGCGTAGAAGTTGGCTTGACGCACGCTGAGCGGATCGCGCCCGAGATGCAAGGCGATGGCGTCCATGACGCGTTCGACGACCAGCATGCCCTGGGGTCCGCCAAAGCCGCGAAACGCTGTATTCGACACCGTGTGCGTCTTGAAACGGTGCGAGACAATCTCGACGTTTTCGAGGAAATAGCAGTTGTCAGCGTGGAACATCGTCCGATCGTTGATCGCCGGCGACAGGTCGAGCGACATGCCGCAGCGCGAGGCCAGTTCCAGCCGAAGGCCGGTGATACGGCCATCGGCGTCGAAACCGACGTCGTAATCGCCGGTGAAGTCGTGGCGTTTGCCGGTCATCACCATGTCGTCGTCGCGATCGACGCGGAACTTGGCGGGCTTTCCCGTCTTTGCGGCCACCAGGGCGCAGGCGGCGGCAAACAGCGCCGCCTGGGTTTCCTTGCCGCCGAAACCGCCGCCCATGCGCCTGACCTCGACCGTGACGTCCGCGGAATGGCGGCCAAGCAGGTGGGCGACGAGGTGCTGAACTTCGCTCGGGTGCTGGGTCGACGACAGAATATGCATCGTGCCGTCTTCGCCGGGCGTTGCCACGGCGATCTGGCCTTCAAGGTAGAAATGGTCCTGACCGCCGATTTCGACGGCCCCCGATATGCGATGCGCCGCCGCCGCCAGCGCTGAGGCCGCGTCACCGCGCGCCATGGTTTGAGACGCCTCAACCTTCGAGCCAGCGGCCCGCGCCTCGGCTATCGTCAGGATCGCCGGCAGGACCTCATAATCGATGCGTCCGAGCTTGGCCGCGCGCCTGGCCGCCTCGACCGAGGTCGCCGCCACCAGAAAGACGGCGTGGCCGACATATTCGACGAGATCGGTGGCCAAAAGCTTGTCATCACGGCCAACCGGCGCGACATTGTTGTCGCCAGGGATATCGGCGGCGGTAAACACAGCGATCACGCCTGGCGCATCTCTGACCGCGTCCAGGTCCATGCCGACAATGCGGGCGTGGGGATGCGGACTTTGACCGAAGGCGAGATACAGCAAGCCCTTGGCTTCGGGCGCATCGTCGATATAGATCGCCTCGCCCGACACGTGACGGGCGGCGCTGTCGTGCGGCAGCGGCTTGTTGACCAGGCTTTCCGGGGCTCGCACTTCGGCGTCAGGCATCGACGCCTCCGACTGCGATCGGACCGATGTCAAGGACAGTCGCCTCTTCGATCCACAACCGGCGCAGCAAATTAGCCGCCGACACCAGACGATAGTCGGACGACCCGCGCACATCGGTCAGCGGCTTAAAATCCTGCGATAAGGCATGTGCTGCCGCTTCCAGCGTCGCCTGCGACCACGGCGCTCCCGTCAACGCTGCCTCGGCCTGACTCGCGCGTTTCGGTGTCGCCGCCATACCGCCGAAGGCCAGCCGCGCGCGGGTGATGACGCCGTCCTCGATACGCAGAGCGATGCCGGCGCAGACGGCGGAAATGTCGCTATCGAAACGCTTGCTCAGCTTGACGATGCGGACGCGGTCGTTCGCGTGCGGACGGGGCACAAAGACACGTTCGACGAACTCGCCGAGCTGTCGGTCCTGGCGGCCGTAGTCGAGGAAATAGTCTTCCAGCGCCACCTCACGGCGGACGTCGCCGCGGCGCAGGGTCAGCCGCCCCCCCAACGCGATCAGAGCCGGCGGCATGTCGCCGATCGGCGAGCCATTGGCGATATTGCCGCCGATGGTGCCGGAATTGCGCACCTGGGTGGCGCCTATGCGTCGCACCAGCTCACCGATATCTGGGTGCAGCCGCGCCAGGGCCGCGTAGGCTGCGTTATAGGTCACGCTGGCCCCCAGGGTCACACCATCAGGTGTTTCTTCGATGATCGCCAGATCGGCAATGTCGCCGACGGCTATGATGGTTTCCAGGACGCGCTGCTGTTTGGTCACCCACAACCCGACATCGGTGGCCCCGGCAACAACGCGCGCCTGTGGATTCTCGAGCAGAAGCGTTGCCAACTGGTCGGCGGTCTTGGGCGCGAACCACAGTCGGCCTTCATGGCGTAGCGCCAGAGGCGCGTCGTCACGTAAGGCCAGCAACGCCTCGCGCAAGGCGCCATCTTCCACCGGCATCGGCGGGTTCTGCCGCGCCGCCGCCAGGATCGGCCCGTAGCCGGTACAGCGGCAGAGATTGCCCGCCAGCACATCCTCGACCTCGGCTTCGCGCGCGCCATCGGCTCCGAGCGTGCGGGCATAGAGCGACATGACGATGCCCGGCGTGCAGAAGCCGCACTGCGAGCCATGCAGCGCCACCATGTCGCGTTGCATCGGATGCTGACCACCGAGACTCTCGACAGTGAACAGCGCCTTTTCGTGCAACATCGGCAAGAACAGTATGCAGGCATTGACGGCGCGATAACGGACGCGGTCATCGACAAGATCGGCGACGACCACGGTACAGGCGCCGCAATCGCCCTCGGCGCAGCCTTCCTTGGTGCCGGTGCGGGCGGCGTGCGTGCGCAGCCATTGCAGCACGGTCAGCGTCGGATCGACGTCGCCAACCGTCTGTATCTGGCCATCAAGAAGGAAGCGCACGACCCCGGTCATAAGTGGCTCGACCTCAGGAAAAACTTGAGCTTAATCGTTTCACGAGTGCGGTGCAATACCGACGTAGCGCTCTATTCAGCGTCGGCCGCCTTCATCGTCGATTGCCGTACGATCAGCGCCGTCTCGAACACCATATCGGTCGCGGCACCCCCTTCGATCCGCCTCAGCAAGGCCTCGACGGCTTCGGTCGCCATGTCCTCCAGCGGCATTTCGATGCTGGTCAGGGCCGGTTGCGACATCTGCGACCACGGCATGTCGCCGAAGCCGATGACCGACAGGTCTTGCGGCACGCGGACCCCGGCCATCTGGGCGGCGCGCACGACGCCCAGCGCGATCAGATCGGTACCGGCAAACACCGCGGTAGCCTGCTCCGACAGCAGGGCGATGCGCGCCGGTGGGTCGAGTTCCATCGAAAAGGCATTGGTGACGCAAAAGGCCAGTTCGGCCTTGGCCTCGATAACCCCGATCGCGCCTTCGATCCGCGCGCGCATCGAGGCGACCTCCATAGGTCCGGAAATGACGCCGATACGGCGATGGCCGTGAGCGATCAGGTGCTCGGCGGCGCGCCGGCCGCCACCGGCATAGTCGGCACGAATCGAGGCCAGACCGGGAATGGAGCGGTCGAGCAGCAAGGTCGGTACGCGGTGGCTTTCGACCTCAACCGTGTTGACGTCACGGATGGGAAACCACACCACGCCGTCGACGCCGCGATCGATCATGCGGCGAAAGGCTTCGCGCTCAAGCGTTTCGGAATTCTCTGTGTCGGTGACGAAAACGCAGTACCCAGCCTGACGCGCGGCGCGCATGACGAACTGCACCAAAGCTGTGAAAAACGGGCTCGAAAAGTCAGGGACAACGACGCCGATGGCGCCCGTCTTGCCGGTTCGCATGGCGCGCGCACTGAGATTGCGGCGATAACCCAGGGTGTCGGCGACCTTCAGGATATGGGCACGCACCGCCTCCCCTAGGGACCCTGTGCCGTTCAGAGCATAAGACGCGCTGGCCAGCGACACGTCGGCGGCGCGGGCGACATCTTTCAGGGTGACGCGTTTGACGCTACCGTCGTCCATCACGATCCCCGATAGGTCGAATAGCCGTAAGGCGAGACCAGCAGCGGCACGTGGTAGTGGCTGTCGTCAGCCATGGCGAAGTCGATGCCGACGACGTCGAGAAAGGGCGGCTCCGACAAGGCGACCTTGCGGCCACGGAAATAGTCTGCGACCCAGAATTCGAGGCGATAGTGACCGGGCTTGTGCGCCAAGGTCTTCAATTCCGGACAGCGGCCGTCACCATTGGTGACGCCGTCGAACAGCACGTGCGGGCCACTGAGCAGGCGCAGGCGCACGCCGGTGGCCGGCGTGCCGTGGGTGGTATCGAGAACGTGGGTCGACAGGGTCATTGGGCCTCGCTGATACGCCGATCGGCGGCCGGTGGCCAGACCCCGACGAATTCCGGCTCGGCATAGGCGAAATAGTCGGCCAGCATCCGGTCGCGGTCGTCGAGGAAGAGCCCGTCCGCCACGCCCTTAACCAGCTTGGGCAGGGCCTGTTTCAGCCCGGACAGGGCCGAGGCCGAAATGCCGAAATTGATCAGGGCGGAATAGTTGAACGGGAAAATCCCGCCGACGATAGCTTCGGCTTCGGGATTGCAGCCGAGGAAGGCGAAATCTTCGCCGAGATAGGGGTGGGCATCGATCAAAGGATTGGCAATTTCCGGTGACGGCACGAAGGTGTCACGCCAGCGCAGAATGCCGGGTTCGACCAGGCGCAGTTCCGGGCGCAGCGCCGGATCGGTGATCAGGCCGGTGCTGACGACCAGAAAGTCGAAAACGTGGCGGCCCTGCGGCGTCGTCACCACGGCCTGACCATCCGCTTCGGCCACGCTCAACCACGGCGCACCGAGATGGAGATGGAATCCGGGCAAGGCGCAAGCGCGCTCGAAGGTGTCGTTGGTCGGTGGCTGGTTGTGGCGGAAAAAGGCAGACATCACCGCGTACTTGTCGGCGTCGCTCAACACCGCAAAGCGGTCGATCAGGCCTGAGGCCTCCATATGGCGGATCGGATTGACGCGCGGCAATTCCTTGCGGCGCATGAAGATGTGGGCTTCGCCGACCCCGGCCTTAAGGGCGTGCTGAGCATTGTCGAAGCTCGAAGCGCCGCCGCCCAGGATGCCGATACGCTTGCCCTGCAGGGCGCCAAAATCGATGTCGTGCGAGGTATGGGCATAGAGCGCCCGCGGCAGGGCCTCGGCGATCAGTGGCGGCACATGCCATTCGCCGCCGCCCTGGATGCCGGTGGCCAACACCACCTTGCGCGCCAGCAGCCGATCGCCGCCTTGCAGATGCAGGCGATAAAGCCCATCGATCGGCTCGACCAGCAACAGCCTGGCCTCATTGCGCACCGGCAGGTCGAGAACATCGCGGAACCAGCGCAGATAGGCCATCCAGTCACCACGCGGCACCTTGCCCAACGCCTCCCAGCCGGAGTCGCCATGCTGCGCCTCCCAATAGGCGCGGAAGGTCAGGGAGGGGATGCCGCAATCGATGCCGGTCAGGTGCTTGGGCGAACGCAGGGTGATCATCCGCGCATAGGTGTCCCATGGGCCTTCGGCGCCAGCCGGATTTTCGTCGATGACCAGGATATTGGAGATGCGTTCACGCTGCAGGCCGAAGGCCGCTCCCAAACCGCACTGGCCACCGCCGACAATGACGACGTCATAGACGTGGCCGTCAGGATGCGTGTGCGGCACGACCCATGTGGCCGCGCCGTGGGCCAGACGGGCAAGGTCGGCCTTGACCTGGGCGTTCAGGGCTTCCAAGCTCATTCGTGGTCTCCCTTGACGACGTCCTGAAGGCGTAGCCAGACGATCTTGACGACCTCGTTGAGCGCCGTGCGCCGTTCCTGGGCCGCGTCATTACGCAGCCGTTCGTTCATGGCTTTCAGCACGCCGACCTTGCCGCCGGCTTCGCGCACGGCGACGATGAACGGAAAGCTGAATTTCGCGTCATAGGCGGCGTTCAGCTCGGCGAATTGCGCGAACTCTTCCGGCGTTAGTTGATCGAGCCCGGCCGAGGCCTGTTCCGACGCCGATTCCGCCGTCAGCCCTTCGGCGATCGCTGCCTTGTCGGCGAGTTTCGGGTGGGCGCGGAAGACCGCCAACTTGTCGTCGTCGGAGGCAAAAAACAGCACGCGCGCCATGGCGACATGCATGGCCTCGATGTCATCGAACGGGCGGTAGTCGGCGGCGCCTTCGACGACCCAAGGACTGTGTTCGAACAGGAAGCCGAACCGCGCGACGAAAGCGTCCGCCGCCAGTTCGTTGACCTCACTGATGGTCAGTTTATCCGTCATGAGCTTTGGCCTTCCAGCGAGACGTGGGCCGAGACGACTTTCCAGCCATTGGGAAACCTTACCCAGCTCTGGGACTGGCGGCCACGGCGCGTCGTGCCTTCGCGGAAAAACTCGGCATTGGCGGTGGCGAAGTCGCGGCCATAGGTGGCGATTTCGACGCGGCCGAGCGTGCGTTGCGGCGAGCCGCCCCGGCCTTTGCGGAATTCGCGGATCTCGTCGATGCCGTAAAGCACTTCGCCAACGCCATAGCGCACGGTCTGGGGCGCAGCGAAAAACAGGACATCCATGGCCGCGATGTCGTCGCTCATCAGGGCCTCTTCGTAGGCATAAAAGGCGGCCGTGACCTCGGCCTTGGCGTCGGGATCATCAACCTGCATGGCCATGCTCCGTATGCGGATGAATTTTGAGCCAGTGGTTGGCGATATCGATGCGCCGGGCGATCCACACGCCCGCGTGCGACTGGATGTGGTCGAGAAACCGCGCCACCGCCCGCGCCCGGCCAGGCCGGCCGGCGATGCGGCAATGCAGGCCGACCGACATCATGCTTTTGCGGTCATTGGCGCCTTCTTCGTATAGCTGATCAAAGGTGTCACGCAGATAGCGAAAGAAGGCCTCACCGTCCTCAAACCCGTTCACAGCGACGAACTTCATGTCATTGACGTCGAGCGTGTAGGGCACGATCAGCTGCGCCCGGCCATTGCGTGTGTCGTAATAGGGCAGGTCGTCGGCATAGCTGTCGGCGTCATAGACAAAGCCACCTTCTTCGGCGACCAGCCGCGCCGTGTTGGGCGAGGTCCGCCCCTGATACCAGCCCAGCGGCCTCGCCCCGGTGACGCGGGTGTGCAACTCGATGGCCTCGGCGATATGCAGCCGCTCGATCTCTTCCGGGATGTGCTGATAGTCGATCCAGCGCAGGCCGTGGCTGGCGATCTCCCAGCCGGCTGCCTGCATGGCCTCGACCGCCGCCGGATGGCGCGCCAGGGCCATGGCGACGCCGAACACGGTCAGCGGCGCGCCCCGGTCGACGAATATCTGGCGCAACCGCCAAAACCCGGCGCGCGAGCCGTATTCATAGAGGCTCTCCATCGCCATGGCGCGCATATCGACGTGGCTTTGCGCTCCGACCATTTCGGACAGAAAGGCTTCCGAGCCGCGGTCGCCGTGAAGGATACTGTTTTCGCCGCCCTCTTCGTAGTTGAGCACGAATTGCACGGCGACGCGGGCGCCATCGGGCCATTGCGCATCCGGCGGATGACTACCATAGCCGATCAGGTCACGTGGATAATGTTCGACCACCTTAGGCACGCGACGCCTCCGCGAACACGGCCCGCGCCGCATCGACCCCGGCGCCCGATTTGACGGCAAAGCCTTCGCCGCGCAACACGGCTTCCAGGGCGCCCAGGGTAATCAGCACCTTGTGCTTGCGGGCATTGTAGCCCATGGCGCCGATGCGCCAGATCTTTCCTGCCAGAGGCCCGAACGCCGTGCCGATCTCGATCTCGAAATCCTCGCGCATCCGGGTGCGCACGCTTTCGCCGTCGACGCCCGCGGGAATGGCGACGCCGGTGACATTGCTCATGCGCCATTGGTTATGACCATAGACCTCAAGCCCCATGGCGCGGATGCCCGCAACGACAGCGCGGCCGGCGATGGCGTGACGCGCAAAACGCGCTTCCAGCCCCTCTTCAAGCACCAGGCGGGCGCATTCGCGCGCCGCGTAGAGCATCGAGGTCGCTTCGGTGTGGTGGTTCAACCGCTTGTCCGACCAGTAGTCCATGATCATGGCCAGGTCGAAATAGTTGGAGCCGATGCGGCTGCGATTCCCGTCGGCGGCGTCGGTCGCGCGGATACCTTTTTCGGTGTGGCGGCGGGCGAAGATGAACTCCGCAGCGCGGTCGGAGATGGTAATCGGCGCTGAGCCCGATGGCCCGCCCATGCATTTTTGCAGGCCGCCGGTGACGATGTCGGCGCCCCAGGCATCGGTCGTCACCGCCATGCCGCCAAGCGTCGCCGTGGCGTCGACATAGGACAGCGCGCCGATTTCGCGGCACAGTTCGCCAAGGCCCTCCAGCGGCTGAGCCATGGTGGTCGAGGTATCGCCATGCACGCAGGCAATGACCTGCGGTTTGACGCGTCGCGCCGCCTCGGCAATGGCCTCGAACGGCACAACCTCACCCCAGTCGGCATCGACGGTTTCGATGGTCGCGCCGATGCGTTCGGCAATCTCGGTCAGCAGCAGGCCAAAGCGGCCGGAACGGACGATTAACACGGTTGATCCTGGTTCGATCAGCGACACCATGGCCGCCTCGATGCCGGCGCGCGCCGTGCCGTCGATCAGGAAGGTCCAGCGGTTCTGCGTCTGAAACACCCGGCGATAGAGCGCCATGGTCTGGCCCATATAGGCGGTGAATTCCGGATCGAACTGGCCCAGCAGATCGGCGCTCATCGCCCGCAGCACGCGCGGGTGGGCATTGATCGGGCCCGGCCCCATCAGCAGCCTTTGCGGCGGATCGAGTTCGGAAAAGACGTCAGGCATAGGCAGCTTCCAGGTGATCGATAAAGGCCAGCATGGCCTTCAGCGCGAGATCGGCATCGTCGGGATCGACAGATTCGAGCGGATTGTGGCTGATTCCGTCCTTGCAGCGGATGAACAACATGGCCGAAGGCACGATCGGCGAAAAGATCATGGCGTCGTGGCCGGCGCCCGACACGATATCGCGGGCTTTGAGACCCAGCGACTCGACCGCACGACTCAGCATGGCGCGAAACGCCGGAGCGCACGGACTGGGCGGTAATTGATGCGTACAGTCGAGTTGCAGCGTCAAGCCGCGCCGCGCGGCGATAGCATGAAGCTCGCTGACGACAGCCGCCTCGGCCGGTTGCAGTGTCTCCAGCGTGCCGGCCCGCAAATCGATGGTGAAGACGACCTCACCCGGCACAACATTGGGGGCACCCGGCGCTGCGGATAGCCTGCCGACCGTGCCGACCAGATCGGATGGGCCTGCGCCGGCGATGCGCTCGATGGCCAGCATCATCTCCGCCGCACCCGTCAGGGCGTCCTTGCGCAACGACATGGCGTTGGTGCCAGCGTGACCGGCGACGCCTGTTACACGCGCCTGATAGCGGATTTGTGCCGCGATCGCCGTGACAATACCGAGCGGCAGGTCTTCGGCTTCGAGCACCGGCCCCTGTTCGATATGGGCTTCGAGATAGCCGAGGATGCCGGCTGGGTCGCGCTTGGCGTCGAGGAAATGCCCGACATCGAGCCCGGCTGTTGTCAGCGCGTCAGCCAACGTCATGCCTTGTGCGTCAACAACGTCGAACGCAGCCACATTCAGCGTCCCGGCAACGGCTCGCGAACACAGCATCGGCGCCGGAAAGCGCGAACCCTCCTCATCGCCGAAAGCATAGACTTCGATGGCGAACGGCAGTTTACGCCCGGTAGCGTTCAAGGCCGCGCACAGCTGGATGCCGAGCATCACGCCCAACGGCCCGTCATAATTGCCGGCGTCGCGAACGCTGTCGATATGCGAGCCAACGATCAAAGCCTTGGCGCCCTCGCCATAGCGGCCAACGAGATTGCCCGCGGCATCGACACGCGTCGTCATGCCGGCGTCGCTCATCCATTCGCTAACCCGCTCGATGGCGCGCAGATGCGCCGAGCCGAGATAGGGCCGGAACAGATAGTCGGCGTGATCGCTGTAGAGCTGCCCCGTCAGCGCATCGCATTGGCGAACGGCTTCATGACCTGATGCGCTCACCATGCCGCCACACTCCCATCCGAGCGTGGATCGGTCGCGCCTTCGAGGCGGCCGTCGTCATGCCGCACCAGGGCGCCGGCGTGGCCCATCATGGCGGTAAACGGCGCCACGATCTCGACCGCGTGCCCGGCGGCGCGCAGAGCATCGTAGAGCGCCGCATCGAAACGGTCTTCGAGCTTCAGCGTCACGCTGTCCTCGCCCCAGGTGCGGCCCAACAACCAGCGCGGCGCGGTGACGGCAGCTTGCAAACCCATGCCCGACGCATAGCGCGTGAACACCGCCGCCTGGGTCTGCGGCTGGCCTTCGCCGCCCATAGTGCCATAGGCCATGACGCGGCCGTCGTCGAAGGTGGCAAGCGCCGGATTTAGGGTATGAAACGGTTTGCGGCCGGGCCTGAGCGCATTCCAGCCGTGCTCGGACAGTTTGAAGCTGGCGCCGCGATTTTGCCAGACAATGCCGGTCTGCGGCAGCACAAGGCCCGAGCCGAATTCGAAATAGGTGCTTTGAATGGCGCTGACCGCACGACCTTCCGCGTCGATGACGCTAAACCACACGGTATCGCCGAGCGCCGGCTCATGCGGCCACGGCAGCGCACGTGCGGGATCGACTTCGGCCGCCAGGGCTTCGAGCGCGGCGGAATCGGAGAGCAAGGCCTGCGGATCGAAGTCCATATGGGCCGGGTCGCCGATATGGCGATCGCGCAGGATGAAGGCGCGCTTGGTCGCTTCGACAAGGCCATGGACCTGGGCGAACGCACCGCCCTTGCTTTTCAGACGATCATAAAGCGCCAGGATGAGCAAAGAGGCGAAGCCCTGGGTCGGCGGCGCGGCGTTGTAGAGGTCGGCGCCAGCGATGCGCGTGTGTAGAGGTTGGGGTTTCGTCGCGACGTGCGCGGCCAGATCGTCGGCACCAACCGGCGAGCCGGCCGCTTCGAGATCAGCGGCAATATCGCGCCCCAAAGCGCCGATATAGAAGCTTTGCAGGCCGTCCTTGGTCAGCCGGCGTAGGGTGCTTGCCAAGGCCGGCTGTTTCAACCGATCGCCGACCTGCAACGGCCGGCTATTAGGCCGGAAAACCGCCGAATAACCGAACATGTCGTGCAGTTCGGCATCCTTGACGGCGGCGAGATCGGCGCCACCTTGCGTAACCGTAACACCGTCCTCGGCATAAAAGATCGCGTCTCGCAGCAAGCGCTCCAATGGCAGGGAAGCGCCCCCGAGCATCTCCGCCCAGGCCGAAATCGTGCCGGCGACGGTGTTGGCGGCCAGCGGCCCGCGCCATGGCACGGCCGGTAATCCTCCGTATAAGGACAAATTCGCCTTGGCCGCGGCACCGCCGCAGCCATGCACGCTCGAAATCTCGCCATTCGGCTCGCGGATCAGCCAGAAACTGTCGCCGCCGATGCTGTTCATGTGCGGATAGACGACGGCCAGCGTCGCCGCGACGGCCACCGCGGCCTCGCGCGCCGTACCGCCGTCTTTCAGCACATCGAGCCCGGCCTGTGCCGCCAGATGATGCGGCGCAGTCACCATGCCCCAATACGATGATGGCGTGTTCAGCATCAGGCGACGCCCTCCGCCACGGTCGTAGCACCGAGCACGCCCTCGCGCTCAAGGCGTTGCAGCAGGTCGAACAGCAGGCCTTCGCGGCCGGGCGCTGCGGCAAACTGTACACCGATCGGCAGGCCATCGCGACGCAGCGGCGCCGACACCACCATCATGCCGCCGAGACTCAGCGGTTGGGCATAGATGCCAAGATTGGCGCGGGCCGAGGCCGGCCTGCCGTCAATCATCACGGTGGCGGCATCGATCGGCGGCGCGGCGATGGGCGTCGACGGCGCGATCAGCACGTCAAAAGTTTCAAATGCCTTTGCCAAAACCTGACGCCAGCGCGCGCGGAAATCCCACGCCTTGATGTAGGCAGCGGCTGGCAACATGGCGCCGGCCAGCAGGCGGTCGCGCACCGCCGGATCGTAGTCCATGGCTTGCGTACGCAAGGTGTCGAGATGCAGGGCGCCGCCTTGCGCGGCCGTGATCAAAAAAGCCGCCGAGCGCGCCGCTTCGGCTTCGGAGAGATCGATTGTCGGCGAGCCGAGATGCGCCGCGATCGTCTCGACCGCTTCAGCAGCGTCAGAGCTGGCATTGCGCAGGAAAAAACCACCAAGACGGGCGACGCGGGGCGCAGCACCACCGGTCACGGACGTTCCGGACAACACCTCGTAGGCCAGTTTGAGATCGGCGAGGCTGCGCGTGAACGGTCCGATGGTGTCGAGCGCCTCGACGAACGGGAAAACGCCGTCGAGCGAGATGGCGTTTTCGGCCGGTCGCAGCCCCCAAACCCCGCACAGAGATGCCGGCACGCGGATCGAGCCATTGGTGTCCGACCCGAGACTCAGCGGCACCAGGTCGGCGGCCACGGCGGCGGCCGACCCGCCCGACGAGCCGCCCGCCAGGCGCGTCAAATCGTGCGGGTTCTTTGTGGTGCCGAAATGGGCATTCACGGTCGCAAAACCATAGGCATATTCGTCCATGGTGCAGGTCCCGACAAGGACAGCGCCAGCCGCTTTCAACCGTGCTACGGCCACGGCATCACGTATAGCAGAAGCTACATCGAGGCGCATCTTGGCGCCGGCTGTCGTTGGCAGGCCTTCAACGTCGAACAGATCTTTGACGGCAAAGGGTACGCCAGCCAGCGGACCGGGATCTTTGCCTAAAGCGACTTGCGCATCGACGACGTCGGCATCGGCGCGAGCGCGATCGACCAGAACACGCGTGAAGGCGCCGTAGGCCGCATCCCGAGACCGGATACGCTCCAGCGCCGCCTCGGTCACGGTGCGGGCGGTGGTCTTGCCGCTGCGCACGTCGCGCGCTATGGCCGCCAATCCGCTCATTCGGCAGCCTCGGGTGCGGGCGGCGCGGCGTCTAGGACGGCGATGTGATGGCGCAGCAGATCGAGGTTCTGAGCGATGCCCGGCAGACAGGCCTCGGGTAAGGTCAGGCCCAGCATTGCGGCCGCCGCCTGAATGGCTGGATTGTCCGCCGTATCGGCCATTTTTAAAGCCCCGAAGCCTTGGAAAAGGCCAAGTTAAACGTTTCAGTTCGTTTTGCAAGCGCGAACGAAATGCCGACGGGCTTTTCGCTAAAGCCGCAGGGTATCGCGGCACAGACGACGCGGCGCCGGGCGGTGGCTGATCAGAATCAGGCCACGATCGGCCGTCGCCAGATAGGTTTCCAGGGCCGCAATGACGGCGGCTTCGGTGGCAGCGTCCAGCCCTTCGGTGGGTTCATCCAGGATGAGGATCGGCGCCGGTCGCAACAGGGCGCGCGCCAGACTCAGGCGCTTGCGCTCGCCGCCCGACAGGGTAATGCCACCCTCGCCGATCCAGGTGTCCAATCCCTTGGTCATACGCGCCACACGCGGTGTCAGTTGCGCGATGGCGAGCGCGGCGGACATCTCGGCCTCGCTGACATTGCCAGCCAGACGCAAATTGTCGCGAAGGGTCCCAGCGAGAACAGGTGCATCCTGCGGCGCCAGGGCGAATAGATCGGGCGACGCATTCCCACCCGGGCGCAGGCCGATCAAGGTTTCAGCCAGTCGCGTCTTGCCACATCCACTCGGCCCATCAATCAGCAGGCGCGTATTTCGATCGGGCGCGAAACTGCCGATCCGCGGCGACATATCGGACATCGCCGGATGCGGCTGCGGCATAGCCATCAGCGCCTCAACGCGCGCCTCAGCGGCGACGAACAGTGGCTGCTGCGCCAACCGCCGCAACCAAGGCCCCAACGACTCGAAACCGACGATAGTCGCGAGCATTCCGAGCGCCAGCTTCGGCATATCGGCGTGTTGATGGCTTAAGACCAGGACGGCGAGGGTCAGCGCCATGACGATTAAACCGACGGCGCGCGCCAGGCCTTCGTTCAGCGTCTGGCCGCTCTGGGCGTCGAGCAGATCCGCCTCCGCGTGGCGAAAGCGCGCAAGCGTTGCTTCCCTCATATTATAGGCGGCTATGTCCGGCAGGAAGGGCAGGATATCGAAGAAGGCAGCCTTTACCGCGCCTAGGTCGAGGGCGGGCGGTGTCCGGCGCAAACGCCATCCGGCCAAAAGAGCAACCATGAGACCCGTCAGGCAGATAGCCATGGCGCCCCTTCCAAGCCAGGCATTGAGCATGACCGCCGCAACCATGCCGCCGATGGCCGAAGCGGGGGCGCTTTCGGCGACGATCGAACCTTCGAGCAGGCCGACATCCTGGACCAGTCGCGCCGAGGCCTCGCCCCGGCTGAAGGATAGCACCTCGGAGGGTTCCCGCGTGGTCAGGTGTTCGAACAGTTTTGGCCGTAGCCCGGCGACGGCGCGCAGGGCGGCGGCATGACCGAGATAGCGCTCGAAATAGCGCAAAACGGTCCGGGCGATAGCCAGGGCGCGGATCGCCGCCGATGGCAGCAGATAGTTGAAAGCGTAGACGGCGACGCTGCCGCCGACGCCGGCGACCGCGGCCCCACCGAGGAACCAGCCCGACAGGCCAAGCAGGCAAGCCGCTGCCACGGTGACACCGGCGGCGCAGATGGCGGCCAGAATAAGCGTCTTGCGAAATGGCCGGCGCACGGCGGCGAACAGGGCACGAAAATCGCTCATAGGCGCACCACCTGATCGGCTATGGCCATCAGCTTATCGCTGTGGGTAGCGAGAATGACCGTACGGTCGCGGCAATCGGCAATGACGGCAATAATCGCCGCTTCGGTCGTGGCATCGAGGTCGGCGGTCGGTTCATCGAGCACAAGCAGCGGCACGTCCTTGACCAGGGCGCGCGCCAAGCCGATGCGCCGACGTTCGCCGCCCGACAGGCCGGAGCCGCGTTCGTTCAACGACGCGTCGAGACCGCGTACGGTCAGGAGATCGCTCAAGCCGGCGCGTTCGGCGGCAGCGATCAAGCGGGCGTCGTCCGCTGTCGGATCGGCGAGGCGCAGATTGTCGCGCAAGGTGCCCGCCAGGATCGGCGTGTGCTGCGACACCCAGGCCAGCGATGGCCCGAGATCGTCAGCCGATGTCAATGGCCGGCCATCGATGGTGATCGCACCGTCGTGCCGCCCGCCCAGCAGGGTGCGCAGCAGTGTACTTTTGCCCGAACCGCTGTCGCCGGCGATGACGGTGATCCGGCCCGGCGTGGCTGCGAAACTGACCGGGCCGATAGTGAAGTCGGCATCGTCGGCAAAACGGCAGACGACATTGTCGAAACGGACTTCCGGCGCAGTCGTCGGGGTCACGGGATTGCGCACTGGACCGCTTAATCGGTCCTCGATGATCATCAAAGGCTGGGCAGCCGCCTCTGCGGCCTGCCGCTCGTGATAGGCGGCGCTGAGCTGACGCAGGGGCGCATAGACCTCGGGCGCCAGGGCGAGCGCGAAAAAGGCGGCGGCAAACGCGCTGGGCCCGCGAAAGTCGAGCACGGCCGGCACCGGAAACGGCAACAGATGCAGAAGCGCAAAGCCGCAATAGACCGCAACCAAAGCCACGCTCAGGGCGGCGAAGAATTCGAGCACGGCTGCCCCTGAAAACGCCATGCGCAGGACCTTCAGCGTACGCTCGCTGACGGCCGAGGCCGCGCGACCGACCACCACCGTCTGCGCCGGCGCGGCGTCATAGGCCAGGATCAGTGGCAAGGCACGGATTCGATCGGCAAACAGCACGGAAAGCCGCGTCAGTGCGTCGATTTGCCGCCGCGATTCCGCCGCTGTGGCCAGGCCGGCGACCCCCATGAGTGCGACAAACGGAAGCAGGGTGAACAGCAGGATCAGTGCGCAAACGGGCGACGCCAGCGCCGCAATGGCGACCGCAACCAGCGGCGATAGGCCGGACGCGACGCGCGCCGGAACGAAGCACGCATAGTAACCTTCGAGCGCCTCGGACATTTCAAAAAGCGCCGTTGTTTTGCCATCGATCTCGCCCCGGCCGTCTAACCACTTTTCCATCAGACAGAGTCGCAGATCATGAATGATCCGGCGGCTTATTTTTTGATTAAGCCACAGATTTACAATGCCAATTCCGGCGCGCGCAATCGGACTTGCCACCAGGAACAATAGGCCTATATCTAAACCAACGACGGCTTTCTGACCGGGCCACAGAGCCTGCAGAACCGAGGCCAGGCCAAAGGCAAATCCGGCGGCGCACAGCGTATCGGCCAGAGCCAGAAACGGTACCGCGACCGACCACCGCCGCACCGCTTGCGACCGGGCTTTCAGCCAGGCACGCACCCGCTGCGGATCGGGCTCGGCGGAGGGTGCGGGCGACGGGTGTGACATTTCGTTCCATAGAGCAGCGTTCGGTTCGGCGTAAAATACTGTTTATCGATACCGTTTCCACCGGGGTGCAGCCCTATGTCGCGCCCCATCCATCAGGAGAGCCGCCATGGACCTTCACACGGTCGAGTTATCGCGACTGCAGTTCGCGCTGACCGCCCTTTATCACTTCCTGTTCGTTCCGTTGACGCTCGGCCTGTCCTTCATGCTGGTCATCATGGAAAGCGTCTACGTGATGACGCGTCAGGAGATATGGCGAACCATCACCCGCTTCTGGGGCACTCTGTTCGGCATCAATTTCGTGCTCGGCGTCGCTACCGGCCTGACCATGGAGTTCGAGTTCGGCACCAACTGGGCCTATTATTCGCACTATGTCGGTGACATCTTCGGCGCGCCGCTGGCCATCGAAGGGCTGATGGCCTTTTTCCTCGAAGCGACCTTCGTCGGGCTGATGTTCTTCGGCTGGGACCGGCTGTCGCGCGTCGGGCACCTCTGCGTCACCTTCCTGGTGGCGCTTGGCACCAATCTGTCGGCGCTATGGATCCTGATCGCCAATGGCTGGATGCAACATCCGACGGGTGCGGCCTTCAACCCGCAGACCATGCGCATGGAGGTCACCGACTTCGGCGCCGTCATCTTCAACCCGGTCGCCCAGGCCAAGTTCGTGCATACCGTTTCGGCCGGTTACGTCATTGCCTCCGTCTTCGTGCTCGGTATCTCGGCCATCTACCTGCTCAAGGGCAAGTGGGTCAGCGTCGCCAAGCGCTCGATGGCGGTGGCCGCGGCCTTTGGCCTGCTGTCATCGCTGTCGGTCGTCGTGCTCGGCGACGAAAGCGGCTATGCCTTGTCGGATAACCAGAAGATGAAGCTGGCCGCGCTGGAAGCCATGTGGGAAACCGAAAAGGCCCCCGCCGGCATCACCGTCTTCGGCCTGCCCAATCTCAAGACGCACCAGACCGATTTCGCCCTACGCATCCCCTATGTGCTCGGCCTGATTTCAACGCGTAGCCTGAACGGCGAAGTCATCGGCATTCTCGACCTAGTCAAGACCAATGAGGGCCGCATCCGCTCCGGTGTGATCGCCTATGACGGCGTCGAGAAGCTCAAACTGAACGAAAACGACACCACCGCTCGCGCCGAATTCGAGGCCCACAAGGCCGACCTTGGCTATGCCTATCTGTTGAAGCGCTACGTCGCCGATCCACGCACCGCCAGTGACGCCCTGATCGACAAGGCCGCCTACGACACCATTCCCGACGTGCCGGTGATGTTCTGGGCCTTCCGCATCATGGCCGGTCTGGGCTTCGGCTTCATCCTGCTGTTTGCCACGGCATTTGCCCTGGTGACGTGGAACAAGGCCTTTACCAACAAGCTGTTCCTGACGGTGTGCGTGCTCGCCCTGCCCTTGCCGTGGATATCGACCGAACTCGGCTGGGTGCTTGCCGAATTCGGGCGGCAACCGTGGGCGGTCGACGGCGTGCTGCCGACCTTCATGGGATCGTCGTCGCTGACCCCGGCCCAGATCTGGCTGTCGATCGCCGGCTTCACCCTGATGTACGGCGCGCTCGCGGTGGTCGAAGTGTCGCTTCTGGTCAAGACGATCAAGACCGGCCCCTACGCCTTCCGCTTCGGCCGCATGCACGACGATCCCGAAATCAGTGAGATCCCGTCCGGCGTCGTCGGACCAGCCGAGTAACACCTCCAAGCCGCCTCTTTGCGGCTTGGCAAGGGCGACTGCCCGCCCGAGCCTTCGCGAGGAGCCATGCGGCGATTGAGCTAAGGAAAATATCATGACAACAATTCCGCTCGACTACACCACATTGCGCCTGATCTGGTGGGGCCTGATGGGCACGCTGCTGATCGGTTTCGCCATCCTCGACGGCTATACGCTTGGCACACTGGCCCTGCTGCCCTTCGTCGCCCGCAAGGACGAGGAGCGCCGCGCCATCATCAACACCGTCAGCGCCACCTGGGAAGGCAATCAGGTGTGGTTCATCCTGGGCGGCGGCGCCATCTTCGCCGCCTGGCCCTTCGTCTATGCCGTCAGCTTTTCGGGCTTTTACCTCGCCATGTTCCTGGTGCTGATGGCGCTCATCCTGCGCCCGGTCGGCTTCAAATACCGCTCCAAGCGGGCCGGTAAAGCCTGGCGGCGCAACTGGGACTATGCGCTGTGCATCGGCGGGCTGGTGCCGGCCGTGGTCTTCGGTGTCGCCGTCGGCAATGTCATGCTGGGCGCACCGTTCAGCCTCGACAGCGACCTGCGTGCCACCTTCCACACCGACCTGCTCAGCGGACTGCTCGGCCTGTTCACGCCCTTTACCCTGCTGTGTGGGCTGATGTCGCTGGCCATGCTGGCGCTGCAAGGCGCGACCTGGACCAGCCTCAAGCTGGAAAAGGGCCCTCTGCGCGACCGCGCCATCGGTTTTGGCCTGTGGGCCGGGATCGCGGCCATCGTCCTCTTCCTGATCGGTCATGCCTTCGTTCGCTTCGGCGGCCTGGGCTATCACATCAATGTGGCGGTGCCGAGCAATGGCCCGTCCAACCCGACCCATGCCGAGGTCGTCGCCCATGCCGGCGGGTATCTTGAAAACTACGCCGCCCATCCGTGGATGTGGATCGCCCCAGTTCTTGGCCTGCTCGGCCCGGTCATCGCGATCATCAGCCTACGGACAAAAGCCGATCCGTGGGCATTCATCGGCGCGTCGCTTGGCGTCTTCGGCACCATCGCCACCGTCGGCCTGTCGATGTTCCCGATCATCCTGCCGAGTTCGGTCGATGCCCATTCGAGCCTGCTCGTCTGGACGGCGTCGAGCTCGCAGTTGACCCTGTTCATCATGCTGTGCGTCACGGCGGTCTTCCTGCCGATCGTCGTCCTCTACACCGCCTGGGTCTATAAGGTGCTGTTCGGCCGCATCGCCGTATCGCAGCTCAAGACCAATCCGGACCTCTACTAGATCATGGGGGAGGCCAGCCTCCCCCATGTGCCCCCTCCTTTTTTCAAGCCCGGCCAAGGCCGGCATGGAGACAGCGTTATGTGGTACTTTTCGTGGATTTTGGGCGTCGGCCTGGCCGTCACCTTCGGCATCCTCAACGGCATGTGGTTCGAGTTCAAAAGCGAAGACGATCCGGATTTCGAGGATCCCTTTAAAGACTGAAAAAGTCGGGCTTACCGAAGTTTTACAAGGCTTTTTGGGCATCGGCATGCCAACCTTACCGGCACAGGCCTAGAATTGGCGGACCTTCACCTCGCCTCGTGCGAAAGGAGACGTCATGCCCAAACTCACCGAAAATATCCCCACCGGTACCGGCACCACGACGACCGGTAAGGCCTATGAGCCCGCCGTCACCCCCAATGCGCGCGACGATGACGACAGCCGTGTAATCGGCGCGCGCAATTCCGGCCGCGACCGCATGGAACACGGCCAGTACGGCCGCGACGAAGAGGATCGCCGCACCGGTTCCGCCTCCGGCAACGATCAGCGCGACGTCATCAACGAAGACAGCCTGCAGGCCGGCTATGGCGGCCCAAAAAAAACCCATCGCTATGACGATGATAATCGTGCCGCGCCCAGCGCGCCGTCGACGACCTGGGACAACCAGGTCCGCACCCGCCACAACCCTCATGGCGATTTCGACCCGCAAAAGCGCCACCCATGGCAAACCACCTATACCGGCAATGCCGATCGGCCCTATGGGGCTGAACGCTACGAAAACGAAGGCCGCTCGACCCGTCTTGACAGCGGCACGCGCACCCAGGCCGAACGCGATCTCGACGACCGCACGCGCTACGCCGACGGTTCGCATAAGGACGATGATCGTACCCGTCAGCGCCGCGACGAGGAACGTGATCGCGACTACGAAACCAACCGCCGCGACAATGGCCGCAATGCCAATGAATTCGGCACCGGCAACACGACGCGTAATCGCTGATAAGCCCGACCGGCGGCGGCCGGTTTGTCGCCACGGTCCCCTCACTCAGAACTGGAGACCCCATGATCAGCATTTTTAAAAGCTTCGTCGATGGCTTCCTGCACGGCCCGACGACTCACCGCCGGATGATGCGCAACGATAAGAAGGTGCGTGACAATCTGGACGAAAACCAGGTCGATGCCATGGCCGAGAACTCCTTCCCGGCCAGCGATCCGCCCAGCACCTACTAAACCTGAACTGAAAAAGCGCCGCGGTTTGCGGCGCTTTTTTTGTGATGGGGCCGCTTCAGGCTGTCGGCAGCTTCAGTGCCTCGAGATATTCGGGCTTGATGAGCTGATCGGTCGTGGCAAAGTCCGCCCATGGATCATCGATCGATTTCAATCGCTGAGGCACGGTGGCAATCGTAAAGGCCTTGGGGTCGAGCGACGGTTTCAACTCGCTCCAATCGAGTGGCGTCGCCACCGTCGCCCCAGGACGCGCCCGCACCGCATAGGGTGCGACGGCGGTTGCTGTCAGTTCGTTGCGCAGATAGTCGACGAAGATGCGGCCCTTGCGCTTTTCCTTGCTCATAGTGGCGATGTAGCGATCGGGCGCATCGTGTTCCATCGACTGAGCGATGGCACGGGCAAAGGCCTTGATCGTCGGCCACGTATACTGGCGCGTCAGCGGCACCACGACATGCAGGCCCTTGCCGCCCGTGGTCTTGAGAAAGCTTTTCAGGCCGAATTCGCTCATCCGGTCGCGCACCTCGGCGACGCCATTGAGAACCTGACTCCACGACACCTCCGGATCGGGGTCGAGGTCGAAGATGATCTTGTCGGGCACGTCCGGCTTGTCGGCTTTGCAGCCCCAGGGATGCAGTTCGATGACACCCCATTGCACCAGGGTGATCAGACCGTTGGCGTCTTTGATCATCAGGTAGTCTTCGTTGCGCCCCTTGACCTGGATGCCGGTGTCAAACAGGTAAGGCGACTGTTCGCGCGCGATGTGGCGCTGGAAAAAGCATGGCTCGCCAATGCCTTCCGGGCAGCGCACCATCGATAGCGGCCGGTCGGCGATATAGGGCACGATCGTATCGGCCACGGCATGGTAATATTGCGCCAAGTCGAGCTTGGTAATGTCCGTGTCCGGATAAATGACGCGACCCGGGTGCGAGATGCGGATGCCGCCGACCTCCGCGTCCTTGCTGGAGCGTTTCGTCGCGGCGGCGGGCGCGGGTTTTTCGGGCTTGGGATCGCTCATGGCCTTGGTCACATGCACCGGTTTATCGCGGCCGACCTCATCGGCCGGTTTGTCGTCGCGCAATCCTTGAAACGACGGATGACGTAGCCGTCCGTCGGGCGTCCATTCGGTGAATTCGACCTCGCATACCAGATCCGGCCGCACCCAGGTCGCGCCGCGTTTGCCGTCGGCCTGGACGGTGTCAAACGGCATCGCCTTTTGCGTCAGGGCGTCGAGCTTGCGACGCACCTCCATCGAGGTGTCGTTGTCAAAGCCGGTGCCGACCTTGCCGGCATATTTCAGCGCTTCCTCGGCATAGTAGCCGAGGAGCAGAGCGCCGATACCGCGCCCGCCGCCCTTGGGCTCGGTATAGCCGCCGATGACGAATTCCTGGCGTTTGTGGCACTTGACTTTGAGCCAGTTGCGGTGGCGTCCGGAGGCATAGATGGCATCGCTACGCTTGGAAATGATGCCTTCGTATTCCAGGCTGCAGACGTGCTCCAGTACGTCGGAGTCGTAGCTGAAATGCTCCGAATAGAGGACGTGATCGCTGTTAAAGCCGTTGAGCAGGGTTTTCAGCTTCGCCTTGCGCGTCAACAGGTCGAGACCGGTCGTATCGTCGCCATCCAGCCGCATCAGGTCGAAAACATAGTATTGCAAGTTCGCTGATCGCCCGAGGTGCAGCTCGTCCTGGAGTGCTTTGAAACTCGACGCGCCCTTGTCGTCGAGCGCGACGATTTCGCCGTCCAAAATGGCCGCTTTGACCGGCAGTTTGGCCAACTCGTCGGCAATCGCCTGAAACTTCGGTGTCCAGTCGAGGCCGGTGCGCGTCAGCAAACGCGCGTGACCGTTTTCGATCAAGGCGATCGTACGATAGCCGTCGAACTTGACCTCGTGGACCCAGTTGGCGCCGCTCGGCATCTCGTCGGCCAGCGTCGCCAGCTCCGGTTCGACAAAGCTCAGTGACATCGACACGTCCTCACGCGGCGCATCGGCGGCACGGGCTTTCTTCAACGTCTTTTCGTCCGGTGCCGCGGCCTTGCGGCGCGACTTACCGCCCTTCCATTCGGTCGAGCCCTCGGCAATCTCCTCCATGGTGCGTCCCGACGCTATGCTGGTGGCGTTTTCACCGAGCAGCGCGTCGTGATCGGCCTCATGAGCAATGGCGTCGTGATGTTTGATCAACAGCCAGTTGTTACGGCCGCGATCCCCTTCTCGCCCATGCATGCGCACCAGAGTCCATTCGCCGGTTAGCCGCTCGCCGTGCAACTGGAACACCAGCTTGCCCTTGCGCAGGCCTTCATGCGGGTCGCCGACGGGCTCCCAGGTGCCGGTGTCCCACAGCATGACGGTACCGCCGCCATATTGGCCCATCGGGATGGTGCCTTCAAAATCGCCGTAGTCGAGCGGATGGTCCTCGACCTCGACCGCCAGCCGTTTATCGGCCGGATCGAGGCTCGGCCCCTTGGTCACCGCCCACGATTTCAGCACGCCGTCGAGTTCGAGGCGAAAATCGTAATGCAGCCGCGTCGCCGCGTGCTTCTGGATCAGATAACGGTGCCCCTGCCCCTTACCTTTCTTTGGGCCAACGCGGCCCTCGGGCTCAGCGGTTTGCGTGAAATCACGCTTGGCATGATAGCGCTGCAAACCGTCTTCGTCGGCCATGGAATTATCCTGCTTTCCGGCGCCGTGACAGTTTCGGCCGCGGCCGTTCTTCGGCGGTACCCCTTTGCGCCTTCAGGCTTTCACGCAGCGCATCCATCAGATTGACCACCTTGGCGGTCGGTTTTTCCGTCTCGACCGGCTTTGGGGCGCGGTGTTCGACACGGGCGTCGATCAGCTCCTTCAGAGCCTCGCGATAATGGTCGTGGAACTTGGCGGCATCGAATTTCGCCGATTTGCGCTTGATCAGCTCCTTGGCGAGATCGAGCTCTTCATCCGGCACCTTCGCCTTGGCGGCGTCGCCAAAATAGGGGTCGCTTTTGCGCACCTCGTCCTCGTAACGCAGGGTCTCGAGGATTATGCCCGAGCCGCATGGCTTCAACGAACACAGCCGCTCGCGGCCGCCGATCGCCAACTGGCCGATGCCGATCTTGCCGGTTTCGCGCAAAGCGTCGCGAATGACGGCGAAGGTGTCTTCCTGACGCGCGTCGGGCACGACGAAATAGGGGGTTTCGAAATAGAGCTCGTCGATGGCGTCGGCATTGACGAATTCGACGATGTCGAGCGTCCGGCTCGACGGGATTTTCAGGTCCTGGATATCTTCGGGCTCGATCAGGACGTATTCGCCCTTTTCGACCTCGTAGCCCTTGACGATATCGTCGCGGTCGATCGCCGCGTCACCGGCCATCAGCTGGTTGTGCACGCGTTCGCCGGTCTTGCGGTAAATCTCGTGCAGCGGAATCTGTTTGGAGCGGTTGAGCGCGGCGTAGATGCTGACCGGCAACGACACCAGCGACAGCCGTATGTTACCTTTCCAGTAGGGTCGCAGAGCCATTGGCGGTTTCCTGGGCTTTCCGGAGCGTTATTGGACTGTGCGCCTTAAAACCTTGAGCGAAACACCGTAAAAATGCGATATGAAAGGGTAGAGGCCCGCCTGAAACGCGTCAAAAAAGTGCCTGTTTTCTCTGGCTTTTCCATACCCCTTTTACGAGATTTTTATGGAAAATTTATTCCGCCCCCGGTCCACCTTATTGGATGCTTATCGCGCATATGAATATGTGATCGCGCGGGTGTGAGGAAAGGGGCATGGGGCGTCCTGTCGCGCCCTATGGAACACCTGAATGACAAAAAACCTGCTGTCGAACCTGATGGGCCGTCAAACGCGCGCGGATATGGCCCTGTCGCTCAGCCTGTCGGTCATTGCCATCTTCTTCATCATCAGCGGTTTCGTGTCGTATGACCGTATCCGCACGCTGAATAACGACTTTCTGCAGGTGCAAAGAACCCACGAGATCCTGCTCAATCTCAACGAGCTGCTGTCGACCATCAAGGACGCCGAAACCGGTCAGCGCGGCTATGTCCTGACCGGCGACGAAAGCTATCTCGAACCCTATAACGCCGCCGTCACCCATGTCGACGAAGAGACGACCAAGGTCGCCACCCTGATCAAGACCGAGCCGGAACAGCAGGTTCGCCTGACACGGATGCGCGAGATCATCAATTCCAAGCTGGCCGAACTGAACCAAACCGTGACCACACGGCGCGACAAGGGTTATGCCGCCGCTCTGGCCATCGTCACCAACAACAGCGGCAAGTCCTACATGGACCAGATCCGCTCTCAGGTCGCCAACATGCAGGCCGTGGAGACCCAGCGCCGCGAACAGCGCGTTGGCGAGGCCAAGACCGCCTACAATATCGCCGTGCTCAGCGTCATCATCGCCGCCATTATCGGTGTCGTGCTGTCGTTGATCATTACCTTCGTGCTGGTGCGCGCCGCCGGTGCGCGCCGCCGTCAGGAATGGCTGCAGGCCGGCCAGGTCGGCCTGTCGAACGTGGTCATCGGCGAACAGCGCATCGACCAACTGGGCCGCAACATTCTCGGCTATCTGACCGCCTATGCCGGCGCCCAATCGGCCGCCTTCTACACCCGCGACGGCAATCTGTTCAGACGCACGGCTACCCACGGTGTTCCGGGCGATGCCGACGTCCCGGCGCAGTTCGTCATGCATGAAGGCGTGCTCGGCCAAGCCGCCGCCGCCGGCGCCCAGACCGTGATGCGCGACCTGCCGGACAGCCACCTGACCGTCGGCGCCGGCCTGGGTCAATGGCGGCCGCGGCACCTGCTGATCGTGCCCACCAAGTCCGACGGCGTCGTCGATGCGGTGATCGAACTGGGCTTCGTCCATCACATGTCCGAAGACACGCCCGCCCTGCTGGAGACGGTGGCGGACTCGGTCAACACCGCCGTGCGTTCGGCCAATTACCGCTCCAGCCTGCAGAGCCTGCTCGAAGAAACCCAGCGCCAGTCCGAGGAATTGCAGAGCCAGTCGGAAGAACTGCGCGTCAACAACGAAGAGCTCGAAGAACAGTCACGCGCGCTCAAGGAGTCGCACGGCCGCCTCGAACAGCAGCAGGCGGAACTGGAAACCACCAATACCCAGCTCGAAGAACAGGCGCGCATCCTCGAAGGCCAGCGCGACGAACTGGGCAAGACCAAGATCGATATCGAGCGCAAGGCGCAGGAACTGGAACAAGCCAGCCGTTACAAGTCCGACTTCCTGGCCAACATGTCGCACGAACTGCGCACGCCGCTGAATTCGTCACTGATCCTGGCCAAGCTGCTGGCCGACAATGCCGACGGCAATCTCAGTGAGGAACAGGTCAAGTTCGCCCGCACCATCCAATCTTCGGGCAATGACCTGCTGGTGTTGATCAACGACATTCTCGACCTGTCGAAGATCGAAGCCGGGCAGATGGACATCCGTCCGGAAACCATACCGCTGGTCCGCCTGGCCAACGACATGCTGCGGACCTTCGAGCCGATGGCCAAGCAAAAGGGCCTGACCTTCACCACCAGTATCGATCCCAAGCTGAACGCGGTCATGGAAACCGACCGCCAGCGCCTGGAGCAGGTGCTGAAAAACCTGCTGTCGAACGCCATCAAGTTCACCGACACCGGCTCGGTCACCCTGGCCATGATCCCGGCGCCTGGCAACCGCATCGCGTTCGCTGTCACCGACACCGGCATCGGCATCTCGCGCGAAAACCAGTTGGCGGTGTTCGACGCCTTCCGCCAGGCCGACGGCACCATTTCGCGCCGTTATGGCGGCACGGGCCTCGGCCTGTCGATTTCGCGCGAACTGTCGCGTCTGCTGGGCGGCGAGATCAAGCTTGAGTCCCAGGCCGGCAAGGGTTCGACCTTCACCCTGGTCGTGCCGGAAATCTACGATCCGGCAGCCGTCGCCCCGCGCGTCGAGCCGCAGGCCCAGCCGGCGGTCAGCGCGCCGATCCCGGCGGCCAAGCCAGCCAAGCGCGCTGAACCCACGACGCCGGCGCGTGCCCAGACGATCCGCATCATTGCCGACGACCGTGATATCCTGAACGGCAACGGCCGGCTGATCCTGGTCGTCGAGGACGACGAGCCGTTCGCGCGCATCCTCTACGACCTGGCGCACGAACTCGATTTCCAGTGCCTAGTCGCCGCCAATGCCGAGGACGCCCTGGTCCTGACGCGGCAATACATGCCCTCGGCCGTGGTGCTCGATGTCGGCCTGCCCGACCATTCCGGCCTGTCCGTGCTCGATCAGCTCAAGCGCGATCCGCGCACCCGCCACATCCCGGTCCACGTCGTCTCCGGCAATGACTATACCCACGCCGCCCTGTCGCTGGGCGCAGCCGGCTATATGCTCAAGCCCGTCAAGCGCGAAGAGTTGGTCGAGGCCTTCAAGTCGCTGGAATCGCGCTTCCTGCAGCGCATCCGCCGCGTGCTCATCGTCGAGGACGACCCCGTCCAGGCCGACAGCGTCGGTAAGCTGCTCAAGTCACAGGCCGTCGAAACCGTCGCCGTCGGCACCGCCGCCGAGACGCTGGGTTACCTCAAGGACCAGACCTTCGATTGCATGGTGCTCGACCTCACCCTGCCCGACGCCTCCGGCTATCAGTTGCTGGAGACCCTGTCGCACGAGGAGGCCTATTCCTTCCCACCGGTCATCGTCTATACCGGCCGCGACCTCAGCTATGACGACGAACAGAAGCTGCGTCGCTATTCCAAGTCGATCATCATCAAGGGCGCCAAGTCGCCCGAACGTCTGCTCGATGAGGTCACGCTGTTCCTGCACCAGGTCGTCTCCGAGCTGTCGCCCGAGCAGCAGATCCTGCTGAAAAAAGCCAAGAGCCGCGACAGCATGTTGGAGGGCCGCCGCATCCTCGTGGTCGAGGACGACGTCCGCAACGTCTACGCCGTCACCAATATCTTCGAACCGCTGGGCGCCGTGGTGCAGATCGCCCGCAACGGCAAGGAGGCGCTGACCGCGCTGGAAGAGTCGCGCAGCAAGCCGGAATCGGCCATCGACCTGGTGCTGATGGACGTCATGATGCCCGAAATGGACGGGCTGACGGCGACGCGCGAAATCCGCAAGAAGGCCGAGTGGAAGAAGCTGCCGGTCATCATGCTGACCGCCAAGGCGATGAAGGACGATCAAGAAAAGTGCCTCGACGCCGGCGCCAACGACTATATGGCCAAGCCGCTCGACGTCGAGAAGCTGGTGTCGCTGGTGCGGGTATGGATGCCGAGATGACATTGTGAGCACACCGACCGACGACATCGAGATCCGCCTGCTGCTGGAGGCCGTTTACCGGAAGTACCATTATGACTTCCGCGGCTATGCCATGGCCTCGATCAAGCGGCGGCTGTTCCAGGCGCGCGACCGCTTCGGCGTGCGCTCGTTCTCGATGTTGCAGGACATGGTGCTGCACGATCCGCACATGCTGGCCGAGCTTCTGCCCTATCTGACGGTGCAGGTGTCGGAGCTGTTCCGTGACCCCCTCTATTTCCGCGCCATCCGCGAAAAGGTGGTGCCGCACCTGAAGACCTATCCGTCGCTCAAGGTGTGGATCGCCGGCACCTCGACGGGCGAGGAGCTCTATTCCTTCGCCATCCTGTTCCGCGAGGAAGGGCTGGAAGACCGCACCATGTTCTACGCCACCGACATCAATTCGGAGGCGCTGAAAAAGGCCGAGGCCGGGGTTTACGAGCTCAGCCGCATGAAGCTGTTCACCGAAAACCACCGCCTGTCGGGCGCCAAGACCTCGCTGTCGGACTACTATACCGCGGCCTATGGCGCCGCCTCGTTCGACAAGACCCTGCGTAAGTCGACGGTGTTTTCCGACCACAGCCTGGCGACTGACGCGGTGTTCGCCGAAACCCACCTGATTTCGTGCCGCAACGTGCTGATCTACTTCAACCGCGACCTGCAGGACCGGGCGATTTCGCTGTTTTCCGGCTCGTTGTTACGTAAAGGCTTCCTCGGCCTCGGCAGCAAGGAGACGCTGCGTTTTTCGCAGCACGCCGACGCCTTTTCCGAGTTTTCCCGCGACGAGCGCCTCTATCAGAAGCGGGATCAGTCATGAAGGCCGACGTAAAGCCCGCCAAGGCCGCCGAGATCGTCCTGCCGCCCAAGGTGGCGGCGGTGGCCATCGGCGTCTCGGCCGGCGGCATCAAGGCGTTGTCGCACATCCTGCCGGCCCTGCCCGCCGACTATCCGGTGCCGGTGCTGGTGGTCATCCATCTGCCGCCGTCACGCCCCAGCATCATCGCCGACCTGTTCGAAGGCAAGTGCCAGCTCAATGTGCGCGAAGCCGAAGACAAGGAACAGCTGGCGCCCGGCACCGCCTATTTTGCGCCGCCCGACTATCACCTCCTGGTCGAGACCGACGGCACGTTGAGCCTGTCGTCGGAAGAGCCGGTGATGTTCTCGCGGCCATCGATCGACATCCTGTTCGAGACGGCCGCCGATGCCTATGGCGAAAGCCTGATCGGGATTATTCTCACCGGCGCCAATCAGGACGGCGCCCATGGGCTTAAGGCCGTGGTCGACGCCGGCGGGCGCGCTATCGTCCAGACGCCCGCCGAGGCCTATGCCGCCGCCATGCCTGAAGCCGCCCTGCAGTCGGTGCCGCAGGCGGTGATCATGGACCTCGACGATATCGCGACCTTTTTGCAGAAAGCTGTGAAGTCATGAACGCGAAAGCCTTGAACGTCAGCTCGATCATCGGGGGCAGCCTGGCCGAACCGCCGGAGCCGGTGCATTTCCTGCTGGTCGACGACCTGCCGGAGAACCTGCTGTCGCTGGAAGTATTGCTGCGCCGTGAGGGCCTGGTGCTGCTGAAGGCAAATTCGGGCGTCGAGGCGTTGGAACTGTTGCTCAAGCACGACGTGGCGCTCGCCCTGCTCGACGTGCAGATGCCGGAAATGGACGGCTTCGAGCTGGCCGAAACCATGCGCGGCAATGAGCGCACCCGCCGCGTGCCGATCATCTTTTTGACCGCCGGCTCGACCGATCGCCAGCGCCGCTTCCGCGGTTACGAGGCTGGCGCCGTCGACTTCCTGGAAAAGCCGCTCGAACCCGATATTTTGCGCAGCAAGGCCGACGTCTTCTTCGAGCTCTATCGCCAGCGCCAGCAGATCGCCGTGCAGCGCGACGATCTCGAAGCCCGCGCCGACGAGAATATGCGCCTGCTCAAGGAAACCCGGCATCAAGCCGAGGCGCTGCGGGAAACCGACCGGCGCAAGGACGAGTTTCTGGCCATACTCGCCCATGAGTTGAGAAATCCACTGGCGCCGATCGCCAATTCGGTGTCTATTCTGTCGGCGGGCAAGCTTCCGGAAGCGGTGCGCGACGAAGCGCTGCATATGATGGACCGGCAGGTAAAGCAGATGGTGCGGCTGGTGGACGATTTGATGGACGTGTCGCGGATCACCCGCGGCAAGATCGACCTCAAGGTCGATGCCGTCGATATCGGCGACGTCCTGCGCTGCGCTATCGAAATTTCTCAGCCTTTGATCGACCAGTTCCGCCATAAGCTGATCGTCGACCTGCCGCCCGGCCCCGTAATCCTGGAGGCTGACTTTACGCGCCTGGCGCAGGTGTTTTCCAACCTACTCAACAATGCCGCCAAATATTCGGCCGAAAGCGGTGAAATCCGCCTCAGCGTCGAGGTTTTGCCGGACGCCGTCGACGTCCACGTCAAGGACAAGGGCATCGGCATTCGCCCGGATATGCTCGGCCGCATCTTCGACATGTTCGCCCAGGTCGACGATTCGCTCGAACGCGCCCATGGCGGGCTGGGTGTCGGTCTGACCTTGGTGCAGAACCTGGTCGAAATGCACCACGGCCATATCACAGCGAAAAGCGAAGGCCTAGGCCACGGCAGCGAATTCATCGTCCGCTTGCCGCGCGCCGGCACAGCCGCCGCCGAAACACCGGCGGTCGAACCGGAGACCGCCCAACCAAGTGCCTCCGGCCTGCGTATCCTGATCGTCGAGGACAATGAGGCCTTGGCCCAGACCACCGGCTGGATGGTCGAAATGCTGGGCCATGACTACACCATCGCCAATAATGGTCCGGACGCCATCGCGCTGGCGGAAAAATACCGGCCCAACGTGGTGATGATGGATATCGGCCTGCCGGGCATGAACGGTTACGACATCTGCGCCGCCATGCGCCAGGAGCCACACCTGGCGGACACCATATTCATCGCCCAGACCGGCTGGGGCCAGGATGAGCACCGCCAACGCGCCCGCGAGGCCGGCTTCCATCACCACATGGTCAAACCGCTGTATCTCGAAGCGCTGGAGCGCCTGCTCAACCAGATTTCCGAGGACATGAAGGTGAAATAAGAAAAGCCCCGCTGTTAATCAGCGGGGCTTTAATTTCAGGCGGTCCGGTCTCTTACTTCAAATACTTGGCGAACCAGCCGAGTTCACGGTCGGTCAGGTCCTTGTTGTGTTCCGGCGAGCGGATGCCGTGGCCTTCGCCTTCGTAGATGACCAGCGAGGTCGTCACGCCGGCGTCCTTCAGGCCATGCCAGAATTCCTGCGACTGCGGCGCCGGGCATTCGACGTCGCGTTCACCGACATAGATGAAGGTCGGGGTGGTGGCGTTCTTGATGTAGCGGATCGGCGACAGCTTGTCGTAGATCGCCGGGTCATCATAGAAGGAGGCGCCGAAGAACGGGATCATCCATTGGTCGATGCCGTTTTCGCCGTAATAGGACGACCAGTTGGCGATGCCGGCGCCGGCGACTGCCGCCTTGAAGCGATGGCTTTGGGTCACCGTCCACATGGTCATCAGGCCGCCGTAGCTGTGACCCATAATGCCCAGGCGCTTGTCATCAACCGGGGCGACCTTTTCGACCGCATCGATGCCGGTCAGGATGTCGCGCAGATCGCCGCCGCCGAAGTCGCGCTTATTGGCTGAGGTAAAGGCTTCACCCTGGCCGTAGGAACCGCGCGGATTGGGTTGGAAGACATAGTAGCCGGCCTTGAGCAGGTCGAGCACCGTGCCGCCGCTGACGAAACGCGGCGTGACCGCCGCCGACGGACCGCCATGGACGACGGTGACCATCGGATAGGTCTTGCCGGCTTCGGTGCCGACCGGCGCCAGCAGCCAGCCTTCGACGGTGAAGCCTTCATTGGTCCAGGTGACGTTGGTCGCCTTGTAGGGCGAGGTGATGGCGTCGTTGTCGTGGGTCAGTTGCTTCATCGCTTCGAGCGGCCCCGCGACAATGCGCGGCGCCGTGGTGAAGCTGTCGACGACCGCGGCGGCCATCTTGCCCGAGGCGTCTAGCGAGACGCCGCCGAGATTGGTATCGCCGCCCTTGGCGACAACGGTGACGCCCTTGGCATCGACGCGGCCGACGGCGGTTTCGCCGTTGATCACCATGCCGGTGACGACGCCCGAACCGGTGACGGTCAGCGAAGTGAAGGTGCCCTTATAGCCGGGCGTCAGGTCGGTCGGCTCACCACCGGCGACCGGGATCGAATAGACGTCGCCGCCGACCGAGCCGAAGTCGCTCATCAGGCCGCCGATGAAATAGACCGTCTTGCCGTCGGCCGAGACGCGCGGATAGTTCATCTGCATGGCAGGCGCCGCAATGACGCGTTCGGAGCCGGTCGAGAAGGCCTCAAGCTTGGCCGTCCACCAGTTGTTGTCGCCGTCGCCCTTGGCCGCCGTGGCGACGAAGCCCTTGGCGTCCGGCGTCCAGTCGAATTCATAGACCCAGGTATCGGCGGGCGAGACGAAGGTCGGCTCACCGCCCGAGGTCGGCACGGTCGTCAGGCGCTGTTCGTCGATGACCGAGGCGATGCCGATTTCGCCGACCTGGGCCGCACCGGCCTGGGTCGCGCCAACCTGCTTGTGCGGATTGATCACCGCCAGGAAGGCCAGGGTCTTGCCATCGGCCGAAGGCTTCACGCGCGCCGCCAGGCCGGTAAAGCTGGTGATCGGCTTGGCCGGCTTCCAGTCGGCGCCGGCGTCCGCGGGCACGAGATAGAGGCTCGACGTGCCGGCCTTGGCGTCGCTGGCGATGACGACGAAGCTCTTGCCATCCGGCAGCCAGCTGATGTCGCTATAGCGGGCGCCCGGCTGAGGATCGAGCTGGCTCAGCACCTTGCCCGAGGCGTCACGAACGGTCAGCAGTCCGCCGCGCGCCATCATCCCGCCCATGCCGGCGGTGCCGGCCTTGGCTTCGACCGTAACCATGCGATCGCCCTTCGGCGACAGGGTCAGACCGCCATAAAAGTGCATCGACGGCGCGGCCGGCGCGGCGGCCTTGGGAGCCGCGGGTTGCGCGGCGGTGGCGGGCGCCGTCTGGAGAGCAGCGGCGAGGGCAAGGGCGGAAATAAGCACGGGGCGGCCTTTTTGGCTGTGAGAGTCCAGCCACCTTGGCTTACTTCCACCGTCGTTTCAAGTGTGACCTGTTAACCAGCCAACCGCGTTGCGCAGCCACCGCGTTTGCAGCGCTGTGGCCATGTCGGGAAGGCGGTGGACCAGCACCTTCATGCCGTCTTTCTTGACGGTGAAACTCGAGGCGCCGAGGCGGCGATCGTGGTCGCGACTGTAAGCGGCAACCACCTCGATGCCGTCTCCGTCGATGATCAGGCCGTTCGACGGCTGGCCCGGGATCTGGTGCCAGACGTTTTCCGCCATGTCGGCCGGGATACCGGCGAACAGGGTGTGACGGCGCAGGATGTTCCAATTGCCCATCCACGGCGCGCGCAGATCACCGACCTGACCGGCATAGCTGAACAGGCCGAGCGCCGACAGTTGCTTGGCGACACCGTCCGCCAGCCCATCGTCCGGCACCATGGCGATCAACGGCAGACCCTTCTTGACGGCGTCGAGTACTTCGGGCGGCAGTTCGCCTTCGACAAGCGCGGGTTTGGCGGTCTTCGACGGGCTTTCGTTACCGGTGACGTCGCCGACCTGGCGCTTGGCGATCTCGTCGGCCTTCAGGCCCGAAGCGATCAGGCCGTCATAGATCTTGTTGGCATTTGGGCCAGCCTGAAAATCCTCGAAGGTGACGCCATCGATCTTCATCAGTTGCTCGCGCAGCGAATGGGCGATCCCTGACAGCGCGATGCGCGGCGTGCCCGTCCACGGCTTGACCTTGGTATCGACGACCCACAGGTCGCGAACGAAGGTCGCCTCCGGTCGGCCCGACAGTTCGAGACGGATCTGATAGCGGCCTTCGCGGGTGAAGGCGGGTGTGGCGACCTTTTCGGCCAGCAGGTAGCTGTACTGATCGGCAACCAGAGCCACCGGCGCATAGGTGCCGACCGGGGTCGCGTGGCCGTCGGGATCGGTGACGCTCAAGGCTAGTTGCCCCCCGACCGGCTTGCCGGTGTCGTTCAACAGCCAGATGTCGAGAGACGCTGCGTCGCCCACCGCATAGGTCAGGGCGCGCTGCTTGGCGACCGGGCGCACCGGCAACAGAGACGACTTCAACAGCGACGGGTCGTTACGGAAATAACGCAGATTGTCGACGATGCCGGAATGGTTCTCGATGGCGGTCGATTCCCAGCCGCTGATGGCCGCCATGTCGACCTGGTCGCAGATGCGGATGTTTTCGAGATATTCCTGCCACGAGCCATACTGCTTGGCGCCGATTGAGACGAACAGGCTTTCGGTCGTCGGGAACGCCCCGCGGAAACCCCACTTGTCGAGGAAGGCGTTATAGCCGGCGACGATGTCCTTGTGATCCTGCAGATCGTAGCTTTTGCCGCCATGCTGCAGGATGTCGGCGATCATCTGGACGTGGTTGTCGCAGACGGCGCAGCCTTCCATTTCGCCGAATTCGACAATGGCCTCGCCCAGGGTCTGGCGATGGACGAAATTGTCCTTGTCGACATAGAACTTGTCGTACCACTGATCGCCGGCACTCTGGTGCTGCACCCACCAGCCGCCCGCCGGTTCGACGTCGGAGCGGTAGTAGTGGTCGCTGTAGGGCGTCAGCATGGCCTGGGCGGCGCCGCGGGCGACGAAGCCATCGTTCAGAATGACTGTGCGGCTCGGATCGGCGGCGTGGATGATGCGCAGGATGCGTTCGACGTCGGGATTGGCAAGGTTGGCGCCGATCTCGTTTTGCAGCGTGTATTGCAGCAGGCTGGGGTGCGAGCGGAAGGTTTTGACCATGGTCTCGATGCGCACGGTCATGTAGTCGCGGGCGAACTGATCGGCCGCCGACAGGGTCTGACCGGGCTTGAGGTCCTTACTGATCGCCTGCTTGCCGGCGCCTGGTTCCATGGTCCGCGTCAGGCCCATCTCGTCTTGAGCATCGAGCACCTCGGTGCGACCGAGATTGCGGTGGAAGCTCAGCGAATTGAGGCCCAAAGCCTTCGCTGACGTAACTTCGCGCCGCGCCAGTTCCGGCGTCGGCCACAGGCCGTTATACCCCCAGAAGCCCCACGAAATGGCGGTGTAAAGCTTGATGCGGCGGCCATTCAGGCGCAGCAGGGCGTTCTTGCCGAGCCCGTCAATGCTATACCAGCGGAAGCCGAAACGCACGGTTTTGCGGCTTTCGCCCCCCTGTCCGGCCCAAGTCGCGGTCAGGGTGTAGAGGTTGGGCGTGTCGAGATCCCACAACACCGCATCGGCCGCGTGAACCTTGAATCGAGCAGTGACAACGGCACGGTCAGCGCGGATATCGTCGAGCGTGACGTCCGCTGCCATCGGTTTGCCATCGCGATCCGCGACGGTGACATGCAGTTGCGATTTCAGCGCGTCGAGGTTCGGCGTGCCTGCCAGTTGCAGCTCGACATTGGCGAAGATGGTGCGCGGCTCGGGCGTGTTCAGCACCCAGGCATCGCGGATACGGCCACCCAGCGGATGCACGCTCAGGCTCAGACCGCGATCGAGGCCGCCGAAGCCATGGCCGGGATAGAATTTGACCTCGCCCCATTGCAGGTCGGTGGAATCCTTCCAGTCGTAGCCGCCGCCGGGATTGGTGATGCGGATGGCCAGCCGATTGGCTTCGCCCGGGCGCATGGCCTTGGTCAGGTCGCAGTCGATCGGCAGTTCCGAAATGATCGAATAGCCGACCAATTGTTCGTTCAAGAAGACTTCAGCGCGCAGACGGGCGCCGCGCAGGCGCAGCCACACCTGTTGGCCCCGGGCTGAAGCCGGGATGTCGATCGATTTCCACCACCACGACACGCCGACATAGGCGCCGTTCTGTGGCACGGTGTCGTCGCCGGCATATTTGTATTCGTCATTGCCGTACGGACGCAGGCCGAACTGACCCCAATAGAATTGCTCGACCGTCGCCGGCAGGCTGACAGCAAGACCAGAGCCCTTATAGAGCGCGTCCCAGCCCCCGGTCGGCTGATGCACCGGCAATTGCTTCAGCGGCGGCACGTCGGCCGGCAGATAGATGCGGTCGTCCTGCCACTTCGCTTTCGGATCGAGCCACAGGGTCCAGCCGTCATCGGCGATGGCGAGCGGATCGGCGAGCGGGGCGGCCTTGGCGACGGAAACACCCGTCAGCGCCAGGCCAGCCGAGGCCGCGCCCAGCAGACCGCGACGCGACAGGGGTTTGGAAAGCGGATTATGCATCTACGAATACCTTAAGGAACGAGGTCGTGAGCCAGGTCGGGAACGGCGGCGGCGAGACCATAGGTGATCTGTTCAGCGAAGACTTCCGCCCCCTTTGGGCCTAGGTGGGTGTAGTCGAAGACCACCGTCGGATGGCCGGCGGGCACGGTGCCGCCCGTCGTCGTCGTCGCCGGCTTGACCAGGACCTCGGTCTTGGGCGCGCCGATGGTCGTGCCGGTTGCGGCGGCGTCCAACACCGATTGCGGCGGCGCGGTTTCGGCGAGGTCGATGGCGGCGCGGGCGCCCATGGCCTGAACAGCGGCCGAAGACGTCGCGTGCAAGTCGATCAACGGCACGTTCATCTCCTTGGCGACGGCGCGTACGGCCTCGGCCCAGGGCTGCAGGTCGTCCTGCAACGAACCGTTCTTGAACGAGCGGCGCGTCAGCGGCGTCACCAGCACCGGAATGGCGCCAGCGGCGCGCGCCTCGGTGACGTAGCGCTTCAGATTGGCGGGATATTCCGTGTACAGATCAGTTGAGCGGCCAGGCTTGCCCGGCTGGTCGTTATGGCCGAACTGGATCAGCACATAGGTCGCCGTATAGCCCGGCGTCTTCGCCTCGTTCATGGCGAGGTCCCATGAGCCTTCGGCGCGATAGTCGAAGGTGCCGCGGCCGCCGCGCGCCAGGTTGACGCAGGCGATGAACGAGGTGACGTGGTTGGCGCAGAAGGCCCCGCCCCAACCCGAACCGACCTGGGTCGTCGAGTCGCCGACCAGGATGATCTTCTTCGGCTTGATCGGCTTGATCGCGGCGCGTGCGGCGGCATCGGCAACGGCCGGCAGTACGGCTGGCGGTGGCGCGGCCGGAACGTAGGTGATCTGAGCGGAGGCCGAGGTCGCGGCGGCGAGCAGCGCGGCGGTGAGGATCAGGGTTTTCATGTGTCTTACTCCGCGCCGGCCGGCAGCCACGACGTGTCGCCTTTGAAAAAGGCTTTCAGCGTCCAGGTCGCGGCCTGTTGATCGGTCAGTTGATAGGCATAGGGTTCGCGCCCGGTCGCATCGGCCCCCGGACCGGTCGACCTGTATTCGGCGTAGTAGGCAAACGGCAGGGTATTGGTCTTGCCCGGCGTCCATTCACGCCAGCCGCCCTTCATGATCGGCGCCTCCATGTCGGTGTAGAGGTAGATCACCGTGGCGTAGGGCCGCCAGGCACGGCCGAGCGCAATGCCGGACGCATCCTTGTCGGCGGTCAGCTTGCAGTGATCGAAGACATAAGCCGAATCCTCGTCCGGGCTGTTTTTCGACTGTGCCGTGTACATCACCGACTGATGCGGCACACCGTGGATCTCGCAACCGTGGAAGTAGGCTTTCGAGTTACCGAAGATGAAGTCGACATGGCCCTCGATATAGCAGTCGGCGAAATACTGCCGCGACATGCGTCCATTCGGCCCCTTGTTGGCGTAAAGCGTATCCTGATGGCCAAGCAGGCGGACGTGGGTCAGTACGGCGCGATCGCCGGTCAGGGCCAGGGCGACGGCCTGCGACGGCTTGGCGCCGGGCGTCAGCCAGCAGTCGTTCTGGATGGTCAGGTTGTCGGCGTGAAAATCGTCGCCGGAGGCGTTGACGCTGTAGGATTTAAACGTGCCGCCCGAGGTCGCGGCGCAATCGCCGTAAACTAGCAAGGTGTCCTCGGCCTTGGTGCCGCCGCCGTGCAGGTGAACGCCATTATGAGCGATGACCAGCTTTTCGCGATAGGTACCGGGGGCGATGTCGATATCGCCGCCGCTATCGGGCAAGGCGTCGATCGCCGCCTGCACCGTGTGATAGGCTGAGGCCTCGTCGTGCGACACTTTCAGCGTCGCCGCGTGAGCCGCTGTGGCGGTCAGGGCCACCACGACCATCCCCGTTATTATGCCAAGCTTTTCCACGCCAGTGCCCTGTATTTGAAGTTGGAGAAACGCACCTCACCTTGGCCTGACGCATAGAGGCCGGGCTTGAGCATGAGGAAGCCGCCGCGCACATTGTGATGGTAACCCGAGACCTCCATGCCGCGGTCGAAGCGCGTCCAGGTGACGCCGTCGCTCGAGGTATGGAAGCTGACGATGTGGCGATCGTTCTTCAGCCGCATCTTCATTTTAGTGCCGTAGGGATTGGCGGGCCGGCCGCGCTCCATGCCGTATTGGTGGGTGACGAAGGCCTTGCCGTCGAACCCAAGGCCGCAATAGAGCTGATGATCGTAGAATAACAGTAGGCCGCCATGCGTGCCGGGATCGATGTCGATGTCGCACTCGACCTCATAGGCCGGATCGCCAACGATCATGACGAGCGGCGAGGAATCTTTCGGCGCCGTGCCCGACGCCTTCAGATGCAGCACGCCGTCCTTGCGCGTGATGCGCGCGCCCTCGTCCGGCCCCGGCTGAAAGAAGTTCCACACCAGGCCGGTGCGGTCGGTTTTGAAATCGTCACTGAGCGCGATACCGTGCGGTTGGCTGCTCCCGCCCTTCGGCTTCTTGATCGGCTTGGATAGATCCCCGCCACCAAAATCGAACCACCCGTCTGTCGACCAGGTCACGGGCGCCAATAGCGCCTGACGCCCCAGCGTCCAGAAGCCGTTTTCGTAGCCGTGATAGACGCCCCACCATTCGCCGGGCGTCGGCCCCTCGATGACCGAGGCGTGACCGCGCGACCACCACTTTTCATCATTCGACGTCGTGCGCACCAGCGGGTTGCGCGGATGGTTCTCCCACGGCCCATTGATCGACTTTGACCGGGCGGCGATGACCATGTGCCCGGTCGGCGGGCCGGCCGTGCCACCGACCGCGAGGATGAGGTAGAAGTATTCGCCGTGACGTAGAACTTTCGGGCCCTCGGGTGAAAAGCCCTCGACGTCCCATTCCGGTGGATAGTGCCACGGATCGTAAACGTGCTCAGGCCCACCTGTGCGCTTCAAACCGTCGTCGCTGAGGCGCACCCGGTCGCCACCGCTGAGGAACAGCCAGCGCGAACCATCTTCGCCGACGACGTGGTTGGGATCGATATGTTTGGGCATGTCGAGGTCGATCGGATCCGACCACGGGCCGGTGATGCTATCGGCCCAGATGACGTAGATGCTGGTCTTGGTGCCCGGTATCGATTCCTTGGTCGGGATGTAGAGAAAATAGCGACCGTTATGCTTGGCCAGCGACACGGCCCAAACCGAGCCGATGTTTTTCGTCAACGCCGCGGTGATCGGCTGCCAGTTCACCAGGTCGCGCGAATGCCAGATGATCATCCCGGGATAGGCGTCGAACGACGAAAACGTCATGTAATAGTCGGCGCCGTTCTTGAGGATGGCGGGATCAGGATGGTCGCCGGCCATGATGGGGTTGAGGAAGGTGCCGTCACCGAGATCGGCTTTGCGCTGACCGTCGAAGGTCGTGCCCCAGGCCGTGGCCTTGTGCGACTTCGCCGCATGGGCTTCGGCGGACGACGACAGACTGGAAACGCCCAATCCAAAGGAGCCCAGCCCCAGGGCCTTCAATGCGGAACGACGGTCGGTATCGCTCATGGTCTCTCCCTTAAGCCCGGTGCGCGGTTTTGTGCGTCATGGACAGGTGGTTTAACGCCACCGGTGTCATCTTTCCGGCGTAAGGCCTGCGAATAACGGCTTTGCGGCGGTTCATCAGCCTAGTCCAAAAACAGAAAAAGAGGCGCCGATTTTTACAAACCGGCGCCAGGTGTCCAGCTTGAGTTACCCGGCCTGGGAAGGTGAGGCAACAACGGGGAGCTGGTTAGAGACCCTCGCCGGGGGAGGTGTCCGGCGAGGGAAACGTGGACATCAGTACTTGTAGCGCAGACCGAACGTGATCTGGCGGCCTGTCGAGGCATAGGACTGCACGACGGGTTGCGCGCTGTAGAGGTACCGGTTCGAGGTCTGGTTGGTCAGGTTGAGACCTTCCAGGCGCGCCGACAGATGGTCGGTGAAGTTCCAGCTGAAGTTGGCATCGACGTTCATGGTCGACTTCGAGAAGGTGAAGTCGTTGACCAGCGGGCTGTCGCACGCCACCTGGGTTGCCGACGACGCAGCCGGGGTCGAGGTGTTGGTCGGATTCTGCAGACCCGGGCTGCAGGAGCCGGCGGCGATCGGGAACGACGTATCGTAACCGGCACGCTGGGCGATCGAGACGCGGGCCGAGAACTGCGGCACTTCATAGTAGAGCGTGAAGTTGATCGCATCCGGCGAAGCATTGAGCCACGGACCGTTGGCATAGGTCGGGGCGACGGTTTGCACGCCCTTAACTTCGGTGCCTGGATCGAGGATGTACTTCAGCTTGGAATTGATGTGCGTGGCGTTCAGCTGGATGCCGAAGTTTTTGACGAACTTCGGGACCCACTTCACGTGATCCGGCAGGTAGGCCAGGTCGGTCTGGAAGTTGAATTCCGCCCCGCGCAGATAACCGCCCGGCGCATCGCGGAACTGACGCGCCGTGACCTCGTCGTTGGCGTTGATATAGGCCAGCTGGTTGGCGTTGGTGAACTGCGCCTGCAGGGCCGTCAGAGCGTCACCGCTGAAGAAGGACTGGATCGGCGCGTCATACAGCACGGTCTGTGGGAAGCTGGCGATTTCCTTGTCGAACAGGGCGATCGAGACCAGCGAATTCTTGGCGAAGTACCACTCCAGATCCCAGTCGTAATTGGTCGAGCGGAACGGCTTGAGGTGGGTATTGCCGATGGTCAGGCTGCCGCCGACGACCGAACCGTCCGACGGGATCGACACCGCGCTGATGGCCGGGTTGAGGTTGCTGAGCAGCGGGCGGGCCATGTCTTTCGACGCGCCGATCCGCATGAACAGGTTTTCCATCAGGTGGTAGTTGAGGTTCAGCGACGGCAGGACGTCGTTGTATTCGTTGCTGTCCGTGACCGGACGTTGCTTGTTGTCGTGGCCGGTGCCGACGACCTTTGTCGAGGCATCGCGGACGCCGAGATTGCCGGTCAGATCACGCCCGAACAGATCGTACTTGAAGTCCCACTGAACGTAGAGGCCGCCATCCTGTTCGGTGACGCCGTACTGGGCGCCGCCGCTCTTCAGATTGGTCAGGCGGAAGTCGCCGTACTTGTTGATACAGTTACAGTTGAAGCCGAAGACGTTTTCGAACGCCGTCAGGTTAGGCGCGAAGAATGAGGTCGGCGTGCCCGGCGCGAGGTCGAGGCCTTGGCCGAACGAGTGCACCGAACCCAGCGACGCAACGGTGGCGCCGGCCTCTTTTTCAGTCGGAGCCAGGGTGTCGGTCGGACGCTCCCACTGGTTGGCGGTGAAGGTGTAGTTCTTGGCGTCGCCGCCGAAGCGCAGTTCGTTACGGTCGCTTATATTCCAGTCGAAATCGACCTTGATCTGGCCGTACTTGTTGACGGTGTCGCGGATATAGTTCCGCATCGCCGAGAAGCCCTTGACGATCCCCCATTGCGTCGGATCGGCAACGTTCCAGCCCGGATTGACGACCGGCATCTTCGGATTGCCGCGTTCGTCATAGGTAAAGGTTTCCGGGCGGTCCAGCGAGTCGAATTCGACCAGCAGGCCCTGGCTGTCATTGACCGACTGCGACAGGCCGAGGACGGCGTTCATCTTGAAATTGCTGGCGAAGCGCTTGTCGAAATTGACCGAGACCTGGTCGAAATTGGTGGTGTAGAAGCTGGCATCCGCCGCCGAACGCCAGTCAACGTTCGACAGTTGCAGATAGTCAGCGACGCCATTGTCGACCTGAGCGGCCAACACCTTGGTCGTCGGGCGGCCGAGCAGAGCGATCAGGCCGCCAATGCCGTAGGGGTCGGCGACATAACCGACCGATTTGGGGTTGTTATAGTAGTCGTACGGATCGAGATCGTACGGATTGACCGAGAAAATATTGGCGTTGGACGGCGAGGTGCCGCCCGGAACGACCGCGGCTTGACCCAGAATCGCCGCGGCGCCGTTGGAACCGGTCGAGAAGGCCGGCGTGGTGCCGTAAAGCGTCTGGCCGCAATCGACGGAGTAGGTGATCGAGCCATTGCCGGTCGCCGGGGCACAGGCGCCGGGATACAGCGCACGCAAGGTAGCGGGTGTCGCGCCAGTGCCCAAGGTGTTCAGCGTCGCATTGGTATTGTTGCGGTTCAGACCGACGCTCTGGATCTGATAGTTGACGCTTTGATTGTGAAAGCGCGAATGCATGTAGTCGACGGTCAGTCGAGTATCGTCGTCGATCTGCGCCTGGAAGGACGAGGTGATGCCCAAACGCGCCGAATGCAGTTCCTGGTCGTTCAGCGTCGCCAGCGCGGGGATGCGCACGGTCGAGTCGTCAAAGCGGCCGGCCGTGGAATTCGTCGATGGGAACAGCAGGGCGTAGGCCGCCGGGTTGGAGCCGGTCATCGCGGCCAGCACTTCAGGATTGGTGATGGCGTAGTTGACCGGCTGACCGCTTGAATTGGTTGCCGAACAGATGGTGCCGATCGCCTGCGAGCCTGACGGCGTCACCGTCGAGCCGGAAGGCCCGGCCGGGCAGGTGCCCGCGGCGGTCAGGACCTGTTGATTGAAAACGGTCCCGGTCGGCGCGGCGAAACCGGCGCGTTGCGGATATTCGTTACCCGTCCATGAGGTGCCGCGATAGTCGTAGTCGGCGGAACCGCCCGAACGGCCATACGAGTCGATCGATGTGTCGCGCGTCTGATAGGCGCCCGAGATCAGGAAGCCCAGCTTGCCATTGTCCCAGCGCGTCGAATAGAGGCCGGCGATGCGCGGGTTCTGGTGCTTGCCGTTTTCATAATAGGCATCTTCGACCGACAAGGCCGCCTTCTGACCCTTGTAGTCGAAGGGATGGCCGGTGTTCAAGTCGACTGTGGCGCCAAGCGAACCTTCATCGGTTTCAGCGTCGGCCGTCTTGCGCACCTGGATGTTGTTGAACAGTTCCGACGCGAAGGTGTTGAAGTCGAAGGCGCGCGAACGGTTCGGCGTCGTGCCGGAATCGTTGGCGCCAGCCGTCGAAAGGGCTTCCATGCCGTTGATGCGGACGCGGGTGAAGTCGCCGCCCAGGCCGCGCACCGAGATGGTACGGCCCTCACCGTTATCGCGGTCGACCGAAATCCCCGGGATGCGCTGCAGGCTTTCGGCCAGGTTGGCTTCCGGGAAAGAGGCGATGTCGTCGGCATTGATGGCGTCGAGCATGACGTCGGAATTGCGCTTTTGGTTCAGCGAGGTTTGCAGCGACTTGCGATAGCCGGTGACGACGACGACCTGGCTGTCGTCCTTCTTGACACCGGTGTCAGCTGACGAGGTGTCCTGAGCCGACGCGAAGCTCGGCACGGCTGCGGCGACGACCAGCGCGAGCAGCGAGGCCCCGCCGATAGCACGCACGCGGAATGTGGATTTTCCTGGCATCTGAATGTTCCTTCCTGGCTTTTTCTTATTGTAGGCCGCTGGACTGAGCCGCTTGAAGCCAAGCGCCGGCGCCGGAATTGTCCGACACTTTGTCACAGTTCTCCCCGTGGCCTGCCTCATTAAAATGTTCGAAGTTTTACAGAGCCGCAACAGAAAATCGTATGCGAAACGGCATTTCATATAAAAACCGAGTTAGCGCTATCATTCCGTTACATAATTGTCACGGCAAAAGCCTTGTGGTTTAACAGGCACAACGATTTCATTGACAGGTTCACATATGAAACGACGTTTGAGGCGAATCGCCCTCGGAATTCCCGTGACATGAGCAAGCCCGACTACAGCGCCCCGGCCCTTGAAAAAGGTCTGACAATTCTCGAGTTTATGGCCGGCAAGACCGAGCCCTTCACCATTGCCGATCTCGCCAAGGCGCTCGGCCGGTCGAAGACGGAAATCTACCGCGTGCTGATCACGCTGGAGAACCGCGGCTATATCCGCCGCGACGAGCGCGACGGCCGTTACGAGATGACCGGTTTCCTGTTCGACCTCGGCATGCGCCACCCGCCGCGCAAGCAGTTGCTCGAAGTCGCCATGCCGCACATGCAGGGGCTGTCACGACGTACCAATCAGTCGTGTCATATCAGTCTGTTTTCAGTCGATGCGGTCGTCGCCGCGGCCCGCACCCTGGGTGAGGCGCCGATCAGCTTTGCCGTGCAATTGGGATTTCGCGTGCCCCTGCCCTACTCGACGTCGGGCCGGCTGCTCTACGCGTTTCAGCGGCGGCACCAGCAGGCGGTATGGCTGAACATGATGCGCCGGGAGCGGAGCGAGCGGAGCGCCGTGCGCACCTTCCTCGACGGTGTCGAGTTGGCGAAACGGCAGCGTTATCTGATCACGCCCAGTCCGATGACGATGGGGATTACCGATATCTCGGTGCCGATCTTCCAGCGCAACACGGAGATCGCCGAGGCGTGCCTGGTCATCCCCTACCTGTCGCACCGGGCTTTTGCCGTACGCATCGAGGACGCCCTGCCGATGATGCAGGAGACCGCCGCGCGAATTTCTCAGGAGATCGGGTAATCCAAAGCCTCATGCCGAAAAGTGGATGCCACTTTTCGGCCAGAAACGCTACTTGGCATGAGGCGTCTTAAATTACAGCCGGCGGAAGGCCGTCGGCCTGCCCGAACCGCAATCGTCGATGCGTTCGACCGCTTCACGCAGGGGCTCGATCGCCACCTTCATGTGGTGGGCATTGGCGTGGATGATGTGGGTATCGTCGACCATGATGGCGACGTGGCCCTTCCAGAATACCAGATCGCCGCGGCGCAGACCGTCGAGATCGGATCCGACGTGCAGCGGCAAGCCGAGCTTGGCCTGCATGTCGGAATCGCGCGGACAGCCGTAGCCGGAGGCGTAGAGCGCCTGCTGCAACAAGCCCGAACAGTCGAGACCGATGCTTTCGCGGCCGCCCCATTGATAGGGCGCATTGATGTAGGATTCGGCGACCGCGACGAAATCGTCGGCGAAGTCGTGGAAGTCGCTCAGGTGCTTTTCGAACACCCAGCCCATGTCGTTGACATAGGCGAAACCGTTGTCGCGGCGCGACACCGACACCAGGGCGTTCAGGCTGACCGCCGCCAGGGTCGAGGATTTCAGGTTCGGACCGGCAAAGACATAGGTGCGCAGCGTCGACACGTAGTGCGTCGGCAGATACCAGCCACCGTGGAAGGCCGAGACCGGCACATAGCCGACATAACCGTCGCGCAGGGCCTGGCCCCAGTAGAAGTCGTGCTTGCGCTCGATGACCTTGAAACGCTCGCCGAGCAGCAGTTGGTCCCACTGTTCCGCGCCGGCTTCGGGCGCGGCCAGGATTGGGGCCGAGGCGGCGTGGCAGCTCAGGATTTCGCCCGCGACATAGGTTCTGGCGCGGATCAGGCCTTCATAGGCCTGATCGGTCACACCGTCCTTGAACGGAGTGATACGCTTGTCGAAGGAGTCGTCGCTTTCTTGCGTCATGAACTCGTAGCCTGCAATCTGAACAATATGGGCAGCCTACAGGAGACAAGCAAAGGTCACGTTAACAGCGGAGCCTCCAGCGAAAATTTTTCCTTTATAATCAGTAAACAAGCCGATCGGGCGCGTCCCCGCGGAGTCACGATTGGGTAACTATTTCGGCGCTGGCAATAGCCACCCATGCTGCCGTATCCTGGCACCATAACAGCTACTGTCCGCCCTCGCCCCGCCCTCGATCGATCGACCATGACTTTGACCGACATGACCCTGACCGACATTACCATCCGCCTCGCCCGGGAAGACGACGACGTCTTGCTCGGCGAATTACAGGTCGAGGCCTATCTCGCCCAATATGCCGGCAAGCGGCCACATTTGATGCCGAGCGCACAGCGCCTGGTCAATCTGCGCGACCAGGCCGGCCGGCGCCAGAGCGGCACGGTGCTGGTCGGTGAACGCGACGGCGACATTTTCGGCTGCGTCACCCTTTACCGCTGGGGCAATCCCAAGACCGAAGCCTGGATCGAGGACGCCGCCAATGTGCGTATGCTGGCGGTCGCGCCGGCCTTTCATGGCGAGGGCCTGTCCGGCGTGCTGATGGACGCCGCCGAAGCCCAGGCGCGGGCATGGCAGGCGCCGGCCGTCTGCCTGCATGCCCGCGACGGCTGCGATGGCGTCGCCCGACTCTATATGGCGCGTGGGTATGTACGCGAGCCTGCCGCCGATTTCTCGCCCATGCCCGGTGTCGAATTACAGGGCTATGTCCTGTTGCTCAGGCAAAATCCTTGATCAGCGCATAGACGGCGCGCAGGGTCTGGGCCTCGGCGCCGACCGGATGGCCCGACCGGCCGCGCGGATTCCAGGCATAGAGGTCGAAGTGCACCCAGGCGCCGGTCTTCGGCGCAAACTTGGCCAGGAACAGCGCCGCCGTCACCGAACCGGCCTGGGCCCAGCCGGCCGGATCGTTGCGCACATCGGCGATGTCGGATTCAAGCGCGTCGCGGTAGCCGCTCCACAAAGGCATGCGCCACAGCGGATCGAATTGGGCAATCGACGCGACCTCCAGACGGCGGACGATATCTTCGTCATCGCAGTAGAATGGTACGACCTCAGGCCCCAGGGCGACGCGCGCCGCGCCGGTTAGCGTGGCGAAGTCGATGGTCAGGTTGGGCGACAGCTCGTTGGCGTGCGCCAGGGCATCGGCCAGGATCAACCGGCCTTCGGCGTCGGTGTTGCCGATTTCGATCGTCAGACCGGCGCGCGAGGCAATGATGTCGGATGGGCGCATGGCGGCGCCGGAAATGGCATTTTCGACGGCCGGAATCAGCACGTGGAGGCGGACGCGCAGCCCGCTTTCCATGATCCACTGCGCCAGGGCCAGGGCGTGCGCCGCCCCGCCCATATCCTTCTTCATCAGCCCCATGCCCGAGGACGGCTTGATGTCGAGCCCGCCGGTATCGAAGGCCACGCCCTTGCCGATCAGCACGACCACAGGCGCATCGTCAGCGTTTGCCGGGGCCCAGGACATCTCGATGAAGCGCGGCTCACGGCCAGGTGCGGCGGCGCGGCCGACCGCGTGCACCGCCGGATAGTTGGCGTCCAGCAGGTCGTCGCCCGTCGTGACATTGATCTGCGCGCCTGATTGCGCCGCCACTTTGCGTGCGGCGGCCTCGATTTCCGCCGGCCCCATATCGTTGGCCGGCGTATTGACCAGGTCGCGCGCCAGGGCGTGCGCCGTGGCCTCTATCTCGATTTCGGTCGTTTCGTCGGCAGTCAGCACCGCCTCATCGAGCCAGGCCTCGATCGGCTTCGGTGTTTCCTTGTAGCGCGTGAAGGTATAAGCGCCAATGGCCCAGGCGACGTGAATGGCGTGCAGGTCGAGCGCCGCATCGGCCTTCAGCGTCCACTTGCCCTTCGGTAATTGCCCGGGCAGACCGCGAAACGTCATCGGCGTGTAGGCCTTGCGCGCGCCGAGGCCAAACCAGGCCGACAGCGAGCCGTCATCATTGGGCAGGACGATCAGGCTGCCGGCCTTGCCGGTAAAGCCGCGCGCCGACAAAAACGCCGCGTGAGCGGGTTTCAGCGCCATGCTGAGCGCGGCGACATCGTCTTCGAACACAGCCAGGATCGTATTGACCAGCTTGGCGGGCGTCGTGGGTATGGCTTTGGGCATGGGATCATCCGCACCGGACGCGCGCGCCTCAAAACAGCCGCGACGCGACGGGTGTTAAAAGAGAAATTGTCGTTAAGCGTTTTTCACCATCCCTTTAATACTAAATTCATGGCTGTCACCGATTAGTTAATAGGGAAATCCTTTTCTGCCGGTGAGCCCATGCGCCGTTTTGTCGTGACCGTTTCCGCCTTCGCCCTGATCGCTGCCGCCAGTGCGGGCGCAGCCCTTGCCGGCGATGCCAAGACCAAGCCGGCCGAGACCAGCACCTTTACGGCGCCGCCAGCCAAGGTCGACACCTATAAGAAGGCGAGCCAGGCCGATATCCAGTCGGCGTTGCGCGACGATCCGCTAAAGCAGGCGGCCTATTTCTCCGACCAATTCGAGCACGACCCGACCAATGCCCAGATCGGCATCTGCCTGTCGAATGCCCTGCGCACGCTGGGCCGCTATCAGGAAGCTGCCGACACGGCCCACAGTGTGCTGTTGTTCGCGCCCGACAATACCGACGCTTTGGTCGCCGCGGCGCGCGCCCATATCGGCGGCGGTCAGGGGTTCTATGCTATCGATCAGCTCGAGCACCTGTCCAAGCTCAAGCCCAATGACTGGCAGGCCTATTCGCTGCTCGGCGTTGCCTACGACCAGACCAAGCGGCCAGACGATGCCCAAACCGCGTGGGCCACGGCGCTGAAACTGTCGCCGAACAATCCCGCCGTGCTAACCAATATCGCCATGTCGAAGGTTGCCGGCGGCGATTTTGTCGGCGCCGAACCTCTACTGCGCACCGCCGTGGCGCAAAAGAGTTCGACCCTGCAGGAACGCCAGAACCTGGCCTTGGTGCTAGGTCTCGAAGGCAAGATGGCCGAGGCTGAGAAGCTGCTGCGCCAGGATCTGCCGCCCGACGCCGCCGACGCCAACCTCGCCTGGCTGCAACAGAGCCTGCAAACCCACGCCGCCCCCGACGCCACACCTGTGGCCGCGGCGCCTCAGGCACCCACCTCCCGGTCGTGGGCCAGCGTCAAAGCCGCCGGCAGCTGATTGGCCAAGTCTTAACCCTGTGTTAAAACCTTCGCGCCTGCGAAAGTGGCGGGCGTGGGGGACAGATGGCCAATCCGGACATCGGCGCGTTGCAGAACCAGTGGTGGGCCGATTGGCGCGCCGCCGACTATTCGTGGGACGGCCTAGCCGGCAAGAGTTTCGAGCGTCGCGGCGCGCGTCTGTCGCTGCAAAACTATTGGGGCGATGAGGCCAAGCGGCTGATCAATGAGCCCGGCACGGCGCGGCGCTGGACGCGCTTTCATTGCCCGCTCGTTTTCGCCGACGGCACACCCTCGCCCAAGGCCGGGTGGAGTGACGCCGACTGGGCCGAGGTCGAGCGCGCGGCGCTGATGGAAATCGGCCTTGACGTGCCGATCGTACTGTCAGGCGCGGTGCTGCGATCCTTGGTTTTGCCCGCCATCGCCGACGCGGCACATGCGCGCGGCGGCCTGCACCTGATCCTCAGCCAGGCGTGGATGGGCGGCGATCTTGGCCTCGACCCGGCACCGGGCCAGGCGGCCGCGCTCGATATCGACGCGTCGGGCGCGTGGATCGGCGGGCCTCTGCGCTGTCGCGGCCGCGTCCTGTCCGCCGGCAATTTCAACGGCGCCACGGTCATCGGCGACAGCGACTTCACGCGCAGCATCTTCCAGTCCGAGGCGCATTTTACGGGCGTGAAGTTCGCCGGCGCCGCCGATTTTTCCGACGCCGTGTTCCACAACCACGCCATCTTCGAGCAGGCGCGTTTCGCCGGTCCGGCCGACTTTTTCGGCGTCCATTTCCTCGGCCGCGCCCTGTTCGACAATGCCCAGTGCCTCGACGACATCGGCTTTTATAAATCGGCCTTCGTCCGCCGCCTGACGATCAACGACGCCACCTTTTACGGCAAGGTCAACCTCGAAGGCGCCACCGACGGCGATCCGATCGTATCGTCACCGCAGCTCATTCGCCTGACGGCCCAGGGTACGCCGCTGACCGCGCTCACCGGCACGCTCGATCCGGGTGTGGGGCCGAGCGCCAGCAGTTTCCGCTCTCTGCCCAAGCTGCACGCCCGCCGCGCCACCTTTTATGAGAACGCCAACTTCTCCAATCGCGACATGCTGTCGCCGTCGACCTTCCGCAGCGCGCGCTTCCATGAGCGGGCGCTTTTTCACGGCAGCGACATCCACGCCAATGTCAATTTCCACGGTACGCGTTTCCGCGAGGCGTTACACTTCACGCCCAAGCACCTGCCAAAATATCCGGACGACCTGCTGCGCCTGCGCTTTTTGAACGATGGCGCCGGTCGCGATTATGCCGGGTGGAAAAAGGCGTACCTGAAGACCCGCGCCGTCCGCCGCGGCGACGACTTCACCGCCGATGGCTATTTCGACGCGCTGGAGACCAGTTTCCGCACTCTGAAACAGCTGATGGAGGACCGCCGCGACCGCGTGCGCGAGGGTGAGTTCTTCAATTACGAACTGCGGGCGCGGCGCAAACGCAGCGACGTGCCATGGTGGGAACGCGCGGCGTCTTTTATCTACTGGCTGATTTCGGACTACGGCAATTCGATCTTCCGGCCGCTGGTGACCATGGTGCTGTTATTCGTCGGTTTGAGCCTGGCCTATTACGCGTTGGGCGATCATCCAGCGGGGATGGCGCCGCTCAACGTGCCGCACCTGTTCAGCGCCTTCGGCTTCTCGTGGGGCAATGTGTTCTCGCCGTTTTCGGTGCTCGATCCGCAGCGTTTCAGCAGCGGTAGCGATAGCTGGGTGCAGAGTCTGGTGCTGACGCCGGACAGCGCCGCGGCTTTCCGCATCAAGGTGCTGGCCAGCGCCCAGTCATTGTTGAGCCTGACCCTGGCGTTTTTGGCGGGCCTGGCTGGCCGGCGGCGGTTCCAGATTAATTGAGGAAGTAAGGCCCCCACCACCAAACTCGCATGCGCTCGTTCGGTCCCCCGCCCCACAAGTGAGGCGGTATAGGATGGAGAGGACGCCCGCTTCCTTTCTTCTCGTACCGCCCCGCTATGCGGGGCGGGGGACCGCGCGAACACGAAGTGGAGCGTGGTGGTGGGGGTCTTCCTTTCTCCCCATCACAATTTCCTACAGCGCCCCAAGTCCGTATCGACTCTCCCCGTCCCTATGCTAGCGTTCACGGGAATCGCCTACCGGCCTGAACGGCCGGCGGCAAAAATATCCCCAAAAACAGAACACAAGATGTAGATGTTAAGGTGGCTTTAACCACAATTTGTGGTGATATGCATGCGCCGCGAGGCATCAGTATCGATTCGGAAATGGCACCCATGAGCTCTTTGATCTTGTCGCAATCGCAGGCCGGCCTGCTGACCCCCAGCCATTCCTACAAGCCCTTCCGCTATCCGTGGGCCTTCGAATTCTGGCGCAAGCAGCAACAGGTCCACTGGGTGCCCGAAGAAGTGCCGCTGGGCGAGGACTGCAAGGACTGGGCGTCCAAGCTGAACGACAGCGAACGCAACCTCCTGACCCAGATCTTCCGTTTCTTCACGCAGAGCGACATCGAGGTCCAGGACAACTACCTCGAACGCTATTCGCGCGTCTTCAAGCCGACCGAAGTCAAGATGATGATGTCGGCCTTCGCCAATATGGAAACCATCCATATCGCCGCCTACGCCCTGCTGCTCGAAACCATCGGCATGCCGGAAAGCGAATTCGGCGCTTTCATGGATTACCAGGCGATGCGCGACAAGCATGACTACATGCAGCAGTTCGGCGTCGACACCGAAGCCGACGTCCTGCGCACGTTGGCCATGTTCGGCGGCTTCACCGAAGGCCTCCAGCTGTTCGCCTCGTTCGCCATGCTGATGAACTTCCCGCGCTTCAACAAGATGAAGGGCATGGGCCAGATCGTGTCGTGGTCGGTGCGCGACGAAAGCCTGC
>OUNM010385611.1_pt1 | contig 57596 bp, 74 predicted proteins | sample 1769961 | NCBI WGS metagenome assembly OUNM01 (sample SAMEA3914820, study PRJEB12502) | metagenome | biome: forest; material: soil | place: USA | collected 2012-03-12 | depth 0.3 m
CGTTGGGTCGTTGGCTGGCGTTGAGTAGTGGGTGGCTCGCGTTGGGTGGTGGGCTGGCGCTGGGTAGTGGGCTCACGTTGGGTCGTTGGCTGGCGTTGAGTAGTGGGTGGCTCGCGTTGGGTGGTGGGCTGGCGCTGGGTAGTGGGCTCACGTTGGGTCGTCGTAGGATTATCAGGTCTTCTGGTGGTAATGAAAGTGATGATCTGGCGTGTCGAAGTTGGAAACGGGTCTTGCTGTGTTGTTGGCTGGCGCTGGGTAGTGGGCGGCTGGCGTTGGGTGGTGGGTTGGCGCTGAGTAGTCGGCGGTTCACGTTGAGTAGTGGGCTGGCGCTGGGTCGTCGTAGGATTATCAGGTCTCCTCGTGGTAATGAAGGTTATGACCTGGCGTGTCGAGGTTGGGGACGAGTCTTGCCAGGTGTTTGTGCTGGAGCGCCTGCGAGTCACGGTAGTTATCTGAGTTGGGATGGTGATGACCCTTTGTGTGCTGGTCGTCCATGGCGGAGTGGTGGTAGGGGGCCACCGAGTGATGGTGGTGATGCCCGGTGGAGTGGATGTCGTTCTTATCGGAATCGTCGTGATTCTTGTGGTAATGCCGCCAGGTCTCCCGCTAGTCGTTGATGGTTCCCATCGAGTAGTTGATGTCCATATCCTGCTCGATGTTCGCGTTGCCCTTATGGTAGACGTCAGTCTTGTGTGTTCCCTCGTTGGCGTGGGCGGCCAATGGCAAAACGCCTCTTGAGTTTCTGTCGTCACATAGTACTGTGTCACGAGGCCTGCTGTGGACCAGCGCGCAACGTCTGACACAATTGTCGTGGTTGGGCCCGGAATGTACCGAACCACAGTGTCTGTTTGCTCATAGCAGTCGTCGGTGACAGTCTCGGGCTCTTCGTACTGCGTCTCAACTTCTTCAATCCAGCTCGTAATTGCTGTGGATCGCGTAAGCAGTCTCTTCAACCCTGATTGAATGTGGTGTATTAGCTTACTCTCGCCAGGGATTGTGCTGGTTACCCCCTCAGTTACTGTTGGGGTGACCTGATCTCTGTCAGCTTGGGATATCACATGCAAGAGAGGTTTACAAACCGTCACAAACACTGTATTGTCATTACGCTCCCCGATGGTCAAGTTGAATTGCCGCTGGAAAGTAAACTCGTGCTGCGGGGCGTCGATGACGATGGCCCAGCTCCCGGAAGTCAACTCCGTGTACGAGATGGCGCTGGATGTGTCAACTCAGTTCAGGCCCTCCTCCTTTTACCAGGTCCCTCTTCAACTTACCATGATGATACCTGGTCCAGGTTATCAGGCTGGGAGTCGATCGGCGAGCATTCATAACCGTAGCCGTCGGGTGAGACGAGAATAGGGGTGACAGTGAGGTCCAGGCATCCTATTGCGCCTCAGTTAGCCGTAGCCTGGCAAGGCGAACGAAACAGCATACCAGCAAAGGTCGACGTGAAAACAAAATCATTCTCGGAGTTGCCGTCAACTAGATAGGCGCCGCCATCGGTGTAGTCGAGCCCCGCACAACTGCACTGATCATCGCTGCCCCAGTCTTTGGTTCCTTGGGCGCTCACACTGACGAGCAGCGAGCCCACCACAGCCCACACGAGGTTGGCGGACGGCATCATGGAAACTTTGAGTCTTTGACCAAACACCAGAGTTATCGTCACAGCCAACACGACCCGGATACGTACATGGGAAAGTCCGGGGCGTAGCCTGGTCTTGTACAGCCAAGGAATTGGGCCCAAAACGGTTGACCCCCGTGACACGTACACATCCTCCCGCTAACCCGGTCAAGATTCACGGATGATTGCTATTGGTGTTATTAGTCCGGTCGTTGTATTGGGCGGGTCGATATTGCAGTTGGAATTCAACCGGACTGAGCACACACATCGAATTGTGAATTGGAATGCCCTGGAGCCGCGACGTATCCCGCTTGGGAATGAATTTGTTGCCATTTATAGCGCGTCTGAAAGTTCCTCTGGAGGCCGGTAATTAATCACAAAGGGGATCATGTGGTGGTATGTTTTGGTCATAGTGTTGGCGATGAGGGTTGTGACCGTGCCTGGAGCGGGAACACACCACTTTGACAACCATTGCCTCTACCGAGTATGCTGGTGCCATTAGCTAGGTACCTAATGTGACGTGATTTGTAGTGGTGGCTCTCCCGGAGCAAGAGTGGGGAAGATTCGTTGTTGGGTCTGCAAATTATCCCGAGAAGCGGCCCCTTCGGAGACGAGGCCCCGGCTCCTCTTTGTTGTCTGCGTAGAGGCTCACTGCTTGCATCCCGCGTTGGCTTGGACAGGGACTGGCAACACCATCTCGGTCGTTGTTTTCATGGCGGTAATGCTAGTGGTAATAGCAGTCGCCGTCATCGAACCCTCCGTTTTCCAGGCCGCCTGTTGCCGAGCCAGTCCTGGGTTTGAGCTCCGTGTCACACGCAACCGTGTTGAGACCAGACAGGTGTTGATGCAGTCAAGGGACTTTTTAAACTTCGGTCCATAGTTCAAGTAGGTATGGAGGTGTGTAGTCCTCCCCCGGTAGCTATACCCCTTTCTCTTCCCCCCCTGGCATTCAGACATCCGCCGTTGAGCCGCCATACGAATGAATCTACCGTCTCCAGTTAGCACTCCTCGTAAAGCAAACGCAGTTTCCAACAGACGAGACAGGGCACTCACAGTCTGATCCGAACACCCCTCGGGTGTCTGATACAAAAACGCGCCGGTATTCACAAACAACTGGTCGCCAGCACACACCAACCAGGCGGCCGTGTTCGGCCGAGCAATATCACTGACAGTCCACTGCAGGGTATCCCCTGAGAAGGAAAAGGTCCCATAAGTACCCTGCGTGGCCTCGAACCACGTCTTCAGCTTGCGTTGCGTCTTGTCGGCCGGGTTCTCGACGTGCATGTACAGCGGCGCTTGACCGCCGAAGCGGTGCCAAACAAGCTGGCCTTTGTCGACGTTGAACTGGCCGGCATTGGAGGCCTTGGCAACCTCGGCTATGGGCGTGGAGGAGGGCGCCGCTTGAAGGTAGCTGTGGAAATAGGGCGACGCGACGGCGCGGATCCAGTACCAGCCAGAGTCGAGGGTTGTGGGGGTTGCGGTGGTGGTTCCGCTGGTGGTTGGAGGGTTGGAGGTCACGGAGGAGGGGGGTGCAACGATTGTAGTGAAGGTGCTAGACTTGGTAGTGCTATCCGTGATGGTGCGCGCAGAGGAGGTGGTGGTTGTGCGCACGGCGGAGGTGGAGGTAGGGGCAGAGGTTGAAGTGCTGGTAGGAGTAGCAGTGGCGGCGCCGGGATAGCACTGCGCGTAGTAGGGGCTAAGGTCGGGTCAACACCAGTGCTTCTCTTCGTTGATGGCTACGGTTGGTAGAGAATAGTGCTCACTTGTAGGTCGTGCAGCCGTATCCAGAGCCGCAGGCACTGGGTCCCGAGTAGTTGATGCCTCCGCACTGGCCGTAAGGCCCGGCCGTTGTTTGTGCGGCGGCGGCTCCGACGAAAAGAGGGAGGAAAGACGCAGCGCGCATTTTGAGATGGATGGCCAAGACGTATTGAGGATGTTAAGAGAGGCAGAGGAGATTAGCAGCTCAAGCCATTCCTTATGTACTCCTTCCAGCCCTCCAATTCGGCAGTCTCCGGAACTAGTCCGCGGGCTCGGGTCCCCCGTGGTCTCCTGGTGGGAGAACGGCATCCACACAGTAGTCCAAAGGCAGAAACCCGCTAGGGGATATCAACGTCTGTTTGCCGAAACGCAACGGTATTCCTGGGATAGGTGGGTGTCTTGCCATGGGAGTGACCTGGTTTCCGGGCTCGCTGTGGATCGCTGAAACACACAGCGTTGCATTGGACATGGCTGTTCGCCGCGCGGGCGTGGAGCAAGCAACGAGGCCCCGCGTCGAACGGAGCCTGGCTTCCGCAGCGCAACGGTTCCGGGCCCGCCAAGTCCCAAGAAGCTGTGAAAAGCTACTCTTAACCCAGACATTGACGTCAGCGAGAGGGGAAAGCCCAAGATGGCGCAGGTGATTTGCGGTGCTAATGCTGAGAAATTTCGATGGACTCAGTTGCGTTACTCGTCGGGGTCGAGGCATCAACGACAGTTCCGGTCAAAGCAACCCCTAAGCCTTCTAGCCACCTTGCGGAGAAACTCGGCCATTTTGATTTGCATGCATTAAGTAACGAAGATCGGGGGCTCGCTCTGGTCGGACCTGTAAGGGTGTTAGCAAACAAGTGCTCAAAGCCTCAAAGTTCCGGCCTCCCTTGAGTATGGAATGGGTGGGTGGCGGCCCTTGACTCGCACCATGTCGTCTGTCGTCTGGGAGAGACATCGTTGCGGCAATGAAGGGGAGTTGGTGAGGGGAGGGGGTCGAGGCCCGGGTGTTAGTGCGTGCCGCTTGTCGAAATGGTTGGCCGTGAACCAACTTATATGAGAATCAGGTACTGTATTGAGCGAGAAACCGCAGTATGCTGTTTGTGTCGAGAAAATTGTACAACCCGCAGCTGCCGTATTATTACTTGAGATGGCGAGCCGCATGGAATGAGCATTCAAGGGCTACATAGATGACTACAAAGACTACTTGGTGCGGCCCCAGAAGTTATGGCCTGAATGAAGGTCTCGTTTGCCTTCACGGGGACTGCAGATTGGAGGATCAACTTGTGAGGCTGTAACGGCTATGGCACTAAGTTGGCCGACTTTGAGTGCGGTTGCTTGTAAGTTAGGTAGGCATCAATGGATCTCAAGGTCTAGGAACCCATCTCTCTCTCCTTGACTTATCAGATTGGTCTCCGGATTACGGTTACACCATGTGTAGCCACGATCTTCCTCTCGTCGCCGGCGCAATTCAGCTTGTAAAGCAAGTGCCGTCCGTAATACGGCGTAGAGGGCCACTTGTTTGAATCTTGAGGCAGTCTTGGCTTCGCTTCGGTGTTTCATCGAACCGACAGCAATGTTACCACCAAACTGTCACCCACAGTGCCGAGAGATAGCTGCTCTCACTGGAGACGGAGTGGATGGCAGCTTCTCTTGAACGCCGAGACCCACGCGGATCAGAATAGCAACAGACCCGCTCCCCGACATGGGCAGGGTGCCCATCGTGCTGCAAGCCCGATGTGGCTGCAGGGTGGCACTGGGGGAGGCGAAGTGAGCTTGGCGCGACACCAGTCTCATGCCATCGTTTGTCGTGCAGCGGTGGCAGTTTGGGTTTGGAATGCCCGCTTCCGTGAGCAAAACACAGAGCTCAAACCCCCTCCCACGGAGTCGAATACGACACCGAGACAGATGCCGACAGTTTGCAGATGAGGACGAAGCTGAATCTTGGAACACAAACGCCACGCCGCTCCCGAGACAGATAAGGTTGGCAGAATGAATGGGAAAATGCGCGCGAAAGCACGCAGGCCGGCGCGTGTCACGTCTCGGTAGCGCCACCAATGGGGATGCCGAGCGTGGCACCACGGGAACTTGAATGGTCCCTGTTTTTTGGCGGTAGCGGTTTCTGATCCCTACCGCCAAGGGCGATATTGTGGCTTGGACCGTGGTCTCGACTCCAGTCCTGTTCCTGAGACCGTTTCGGCAATCGTTGCCATGGGACGAAAAACATTTGGCGAGAAATCACAAGCTTCGAGGGGAGGGCGCGTGAAGCTTTCCCTGGACATGGGCCAGAGATGCCCAAACAAGTCTCCGCAAGGTGTCTGAGGGGAGGAAAAGAGACCTCTGTCACTGAAGGATCACGACACTGTCGGCCTGTGGCTTCCCGCCGTCCCTGCTGTTGTGGAGCGTCGTGGTGGAGGTATCTGTTGCACCCAGAGTGCGGCTGACAGCGCTAACGCAAAAGCCATGCCGTCTTGGGGTGGCTAGACCCTCTTCTGAAGGAATCCTGCCTTGCCCCTGGTCCACCCCCAGGGCGTTCTCGTCCGGGAATGCGCTGGGCGTGCGGCTCTGCTGTGGAGGAGGCGGGCGTTTGGACCTTTGGTTGTTGAAATTTCCGGCTTGCCAGGCTGCCAGTTGTGCCGTGCATTCGCTTGCCTGGGAATAAAGACCCGGGGCCCCCCTACCCTTCTCCCGTTTCCGTTTGGGCCGGACAAGCCACACGACACCCTTCACCACCACCATTCCGCGATCAGGAAGTCGGTCGATCCCTCGGCAATGGCCGACAACACCATCCCACAGCAGCAGTATGCTGCGCCAGCAGTCGCTGGGAAGGACGAGACGGAGCAGTACATCCAACACACTCCCATGTGGATGGTTGTGGTGCGCGGTGTCCAAGTCTTCTTCGGCTTTGTGATCTTGATCATGGCCGGATATCTGATCCACGGGAATGCCCTGGGTGCCAACGCCTTCGCCCTGGTTTGCGTAGGCCTCCCTCACCATGTCTCCTCGGTTGAGCCACTGTCGAGCGGGATTACTGACACTCGATTCGTAGGGCTTGTTCACTTGGTGGATTGTCACCTATCTGCTTGTCTCGGAGAAGGTGGCGTCATGCCACAGGGCATACGAGATCTGGGCTGTCCTGACACTCGACTTCGTGATGGCCCTCTTCTGGCTCGCCTCGCTCGGTGCCAACGCGGCTCTCCGCGCCAGCTTTACGACAAAGGTTTCCGTCACGGGTTGCTATAGTGACGGGAGCGCCGTCAGCGCCAACCACTGCACCATCGCCAAGCGTGTTGCTGTCGCCACCGACACGGGTCTCGCCATCATGAGCGCCATCGCTGGCCTCAGCGCCCTGGAGTGGTAAGCTGCCGTCCCCACTACTGCCGCTAGAACGCCTGCGCAACTGACACCTCCCCAGGCTCCTGTTCGTCGCCACCCTCGTCTTCCACGGCCACACCTACCGCCTCTGGCATCAGGAGCACAAGAAGCCCTCGGTCGACAACGCCACCGTCGAGATGAAGGCGCAAGGCGCCCCGATGCTGGCCGCCCAAGACCCCACGAACACGTCGGCCCAGCCGCAGTACACCGACCAGCAATACCAGTCGCAAATGTACCCGCCCCACGAGCAGCCCAACACGGCCTACCAGCAGCAGACAGCCCCCGCAGCCTACCCCCCGCAGCAGCAGCAGCCCGATGTCTATGCCCAACAACAACAGCAGCAGCAACCCGCCGCTTACCCCCCGCAACAGCAGCCCGAGGCCTACGCCCAGCAGCAGCCGCCGGCCCAGCCGTATGCCGCTTACCCGGATCCGAACCAGGCTGCTCAGTACCAGCAGTACCACGAACAGCACCAGCAACAACAACAACAACAGCAGACCTACAGCCCCCATGGGACGCCGGCTCCGGGGCAGCCATATTACCCGCCACAACACCCGACCCATCAGTGATCGAATGAAGCGTGTTGGGGCGGGGGTTGAATGCCTGGGGGTAACGTGGGTTTTGTTTCATGACTGTGCATGTGGGTTTGGTTGCATTATGATGGATTGGGCGGTTCAAAGTTATGGGGACGGTTTAATACACGGAGAAGCGTTGTTTCTTTTTGGGCGAAAGGGGTTGCGTACACCATTTTACTCGCGAGAGGGTATCTGCAGCAGTGAGCGAGCGCCAGAATATATCCGCTGTCATGTCTCATGTCAGATCCTACAACTTGGGTCTTTGGGGTGGGTATTCCTCCAGGATCTTAGCAGAGAGATAGATGTCTGTCATGCATATGCGAATGCAGGTTCAAAGACAGGTGCAAACGCGCGGATAAAACCAGCAGCTTCAATACAGCAACGTGCATAACCGCTTTTCAGTTGCTTCCTCCCTTCACAGCCGGCTTTAATGGCACTTGGTCTCTTTTCGCAAGAGTCGTGGTGTCCTCATCAAGACTGTGTTCTTTGTTTGAGGCTCTGCCAGGTTGCTATGACACTCATCAAGATCTTGGAGGTGTTGCATCTGCTCCGAGCTGTTTGTGTACAGTCGTGGGCACAGATGCGCGCTCTGTTCAGTTTAGACACAAGTCATCAACCAGATGGCCATGGCGGGTAGTCCACGGTTGTTGATACTGCTTTGGCCTCTTTCACAAAAAAGTGGTGTAGTCCTGACGTCAGAACATGCAGCCGAGCGGGAGGACAAGGAGGTCGATCGACTTCTTGCACCAGCTGAAGATACTTGGTAGTGTTGACGAGTATTCACATCGTCAAAATCATTCTCACTGACTCTTTTCGTTGTTTCTAAGCAATTCTAAGGTGGTCAATAACATAGGCAAGACCTATATCGAACCGGGCTTGTGTTTTCACCACTCCTTACACTTTCTCTCCGCTCAACGCAGTTCAAACAGATAATAATACATACAGATAAGGTCTTTTTGTCTGTGCTTTTCACTGTCCTTAACCCTTTCCCGAGTGAACAATGGAAAGGCGGATGAGGATTTGGGAGTAACCCCCGGACCATATACCTTTCTCCTTGATTCCCTCCCAACTGTAACAATGTGCAGGCGGCCAATGACATAGATGCAGACCCGGACCACCAGGTCCGTATTTTCCTCCTCCTTGGCCCCCTCCCCGCCTTCGACGCAGTGAGGGCGGCCAATGACACACGGGCACGCCCGGATCACCAGGTCCATAGTTTCTTTCCCTGTTGACCCCCTTTCCGACTTCGACAAGGTGAAGGCGGCCAATGGCACACGGGCAGACCCGGATCACCATGGTAATATTCTCCTACCCTCGGCCCTCTTTGCTTCCTCCTCCTCTCTTCCTCTTCCTCACCCAGCTCCATCCTCGAAAGGGAAGCTCGAGCACCTCATCCTTGCGTCGCCCATCCTTCTCTTTCAGTTCTCCCACCACATCCTTGGTCTAGCAGAATACAAACCCTGCTACGCATATCACCACACCGTACTGGTCCCTCGTTTTCGTTCCCCAAGGCACCTTTCCCCAGCAGACACGTCTTTTCCGCAGTCTTACGCTTCAACCAGAAGCTACACTCGATCAAGATAAACCCTCAAGCGCACACGGATCGCTCAGACATCGCGGAAACAAAGCCGAGATGAGGTTCCACATCTTCTTCGCCATCCTTGCGATGGTGGTCGCCGCGCTCGCCCAAGGTGTGACCGACCAGATCAAGCCTCCGGGTGATGCTCCCGCCGGCAGCACGGAAACCTTCGACAGCAGATTCGAGATCACCATCATCAACATCAAGAAGAAGGCCAAGAAGACCAAGCGGTACCACCCTCTCAAGGTATGATGACCCTCAAGTTCCGTACTCTGGTTCGGCCGGCCGACCAGCCCGCCGGAGCAAACCTCCGCCCGGCCCCGCCGCTCCAGCTCGCCGGAGGCGCACTCCGACCGCCACCAGCTAACCAACCTCGCCTCCTCCCAGGGCCGCGGCACCTACTGCCCGAGCAACTCGCAGGAGTTCCAGGCGAAGCTGACCGACGGCGTGCTGACGGACGCGCGCGGCCGCACGGGCTACATCGCGTCCAACTACCAGCTGCAGTTCGACAATCCTCCGCAGGCGGGCGCCATCTACACGGCGGGCTTCTCCGTCTGTGCCAACCGCTCGCTGGCGCTGGGCAGCTCCGCCGTCTTCTGGGAGTGCAAGTCCGGCAACTTCTGGAACCTGTACGACCGCAACTGGGCCGAGCAGTGCAGCCCGGTCGACATCCTCGTGCTGCCCTGTGAGGGGGGTACCGAGGCTGAGCCGGCTCCTGTTCCCACTCAGGCTGGTGAGGGTCCGAGCGAGACGGTGGTGGGGACCCAGACCGTTACGTCGACTGTGGTGGTGCCGTTGGAGGATGGGCAGCCGCAGGTACTGACCACAACGACCGTCATTCCCATTTGCCAGATTGACGACGGTGAGTCCACTTTACCTCCTTCTCTTTCTTGTTTTACCCCTTCCCGTTTTGTGCCCCGAAAACACAACTGACAGTGCTTCCTCACAAATGCAGGCCAGGTCCAGGGCCACACGACGCCCTGCACCGGTGAGCCGGTTCCCGAGCCGACGCCCGAAGTGACCAACCCGCCGGTGTCACAAATCCCGGACGGCCAAATTCAGGTGCCGCCGGCCTCGGAGGAGGGTGAGCCGGTTTCTCAGATTCCGGACGGCCAGATCCAAGTGCCGCCGAGCTCGGAGGAGGGCTCGCCAGTGTCGCAGATTCCGGACGGCCAGATCCAGGCCACGTCCGGCCCGGAGACGGGCGTGCCCGAGGCGCAGCCCACGGGTCCCTCGTCTCCGCCGATGATCAACGGCGGCGCGGGCGTTGGGCGCCGTGGCTTGGCCGGCTGCGGCGTCGGTGGCGTCGGCGCGGCAGTGGCGGTTGGTCTCGGCGTTGGCGCGGCCGTTTGGGTCTGAGGATCCGAGGGTTGCATGGGTTCATTCATGGGTTCACCAGTTTGATCGGCAGTCCATGCCCAAATTATCGGCCGTGGCTTGGGAGTGGTGAGCGCGGCGGGCTTTGTGACGCTGTAACTCAGTAGTTTGGTGGTAGGCCACGGCGCTTCCGCCTGGTATGGATATAGAACAGAACCCCTAGTCACGCCAATATCTTTCCTCAAGATGACGAGATCGAAACGGCGGGCGGCAACGACGGCTGATTGCTCGGCATGGATTTTGATATCATATCGAGCCTCCCTGGCCACTTGTTAAGCGCTCAGGAGGCAGAATCCCCGTTAATGATCAGCTCCCCAGCTGCTCGGTGCGTAATAAGCGCTACACTCAACCCTTGAATACTCGCTAGCGCGTGACCTGGAGACCGGGGTCCTGATTAAACTCTCGGACTTCAACGAAACAAACAAAATATATATTAATGTAAAAAAAAAGTGAAAAAGATTAAAGATATCGATGTAAAGAAGAGAAAAAAGTTGATATCATCTTTCCGAGTACTTCGAGATGTTCTATTTGTTTATATTCTAGACGGTCACTGGGCTGTCAAAGGAGAAGTCATGAATTTAGGACCAGGGCCATGTCAAAAGTGTCGCGCTAACAAGCTGGAAGTGTTCAGATATCTACTAGCCAATCAACAAGAGTATCACACATTTTGCCGCCCGGCTGAAATGGTCCGATCGCCAAAGGGATATTCGTGACAGGTGGTAAAGGCTGATCCCTGCTCGTGAGTCGAGTCTCCTCAAAGAACAACTGATCTGCATACAAGCTCAATCGGCACACTCTTCTAGACAACAGCTAGAGTCTATCCTTACCTTAATCTTTGCAACAGTCAGCAATGTCACTCATCAAGGATCAGTTCAATCGAGTGGAGATGGAGACAGGTTGGCCTTCCGAGCGCTGCTCACAAGACCGGTTCGTGACTAAGGCTGACTTGGATACTCATAGCTCTGCATTGGTTAGACCAAGCTATCGGACAGTCCGAAATCCTCGGCGACGTGATTCCTATCCACATGCTGTCATATGGTGGCTTCGTCTCAGTCTGCCTTTTTGGTAACCGGTCATCGACCAAGGACATTGACGTGTTGTTCCCACCCAGCGTCCGAGATTCACGCGTCTACCGAGACGAGTTGACTCGCTTGGTGCAAGGGGTCGCAGGGGAGCTCGGCTTTGTGGAGGACTGGATCAACGACGACTTGAGACTTTTCGTCCCCATCGAGCAGAGACAGGGGCTTCTGGAGGACAGCATTGAGCAGGGGACGGCTGTTTTTGAGGGCAATAACCTGGTGATTTGGGCGGGGTTGTGGGAGTTCGGCCTGGAGTCCAAGCTCCACCGGCTTCACACCAATCAAGGCCGATCTGTATCGGCACAGATGAGGTTCAAGAAGGACTTGTCAGACGCGGTTGACCTGGTGCATCATATCAGGGGAAATTCGGTCCACCCTTTGGACAAGTCTTGGGTCAAAGGGCTCAGGCGGTTCGGTCCCAACCCCTCCTTTGACAATGCAATCGACAGAGTCGCCCAAGCCTACATAACGAGGTACGGCATACAGGGCGTAGTCGAGCTGGTGTGGGATGAAGCAAGGGGAAAGTACATGTATCAGAATTTGGCAGGTGAATGGGTGTTGCACGAATGAAGAGGTTCAGGCAGGGAGGTGGTTCCTGGCTCAGCCTGGGATGATGTAGGTAGTACCTAGGTACCTAAGGTAGGTTAGGTAGCCAGCAGTCTGCCGAATATTCCGCCACGCAGCTACACGGTCCTCAGCGACCCGGTATCAGCAAAAATGTTACGCTTCCAGAAGGAGCACAAGTCGCCGGAGTAAGTGACCACATTGTCTTCACCGGTAGCCTTCCACTCGGGGTCGACAGGGTGGAGTTCGAAAAAGGTAGGCAGGGGCGGGACCGACGCAGCCCAGGCGGGCCCCTTGAAGACGGCCTTGTAGACGGGCGGGCGGGCCAGAGACGGCTCGACATGGTTGCGATCGCGCCGGAAGCCGTGCATATAGCGCCAATTGAAGGCGTCTGCCAGAGCTTCTGCCGTCGAAGCGAGTACGGCGAGCTGCCGCTCGCCTTCCTCGCCAGCGGCCAGCTCTCCGAACTCACGCGGATCGGGAAGCATCTCGGGAGTCCAGGCCGGGTCGTTGCGGTACCAAAAATACTCGGTCTCGTACCCGATGTACTCGTGGTGATCGGCGCAAAAGCCTTCATAGATGCGGAAGAAGGAGCGCGACGCCGTGTCGCGCCAGCGCCAGAGGGGGACCTCGCGCTCGGCGAGGAGGACGGTATGGTGTTTTTGAAAGTACCGGCGAGGTGGATAGGCCATGATTTCGCGGGGGGGCGGCGGGAGGTGGCATGGGTGATACCACGGCAGCCAGAAAAGGAGGCGCGCGAGATGCAGGCAAGCACGAGCGGCAGGGAAGGATTCGTGGTAACCATCCGCGTGGACCACGCGCAGCACGCTTAGCGATCGTCGTAGCTTGAGAGGCGTGAAGGGCTGGCGCAAGCGGCTGCGCAGCCTGATGAGTTTGAGCCTCAGCTTGGGAGGAAGCCACAAAAGAATTCGATCGAAGAGGCCCATTGCATTCGAATGCTATGCGAAGCTGTGAAGTTGAGGTTGAAATTTGTCGATTTGGGCGGCGAGACCAGGTCGACCCCACGTTTTCGATTGTTGCTGTTCGGGTGTTGTCCAACAAACAGTGAAGACATTCGTCTTGGCGCGCAAATTGGAAACCGCACAGCCCGCACTGCCGCAGAGGAGCTGCACCAGCCCGGGTTTTGAGTATCTCCGGGTTTTATCCGGCCTGCCGCGCTGCCGAGTCTCTGGGGCTGGCCATCAAACCCATTCCAGCTTTCATCCCTCCATCCACCAACAAGGCTCAGTTCACTTGCAGTCGGTCTGCGTCAGCCTCGTTCCATCACCACCGCTCTAGAGCTGTCGACCAAAATGTCGGAATACTGGAAATCCACCCCGAAATACTGGTGCAAGCACTGCAGCACCTACGTGCGCGACACCAAGCTCGAGCGCACCAACCACGAGGCCACCGGAAAGCATCAGGGCGCCGTCAAGCGCGCCCTCCGAGACCTGCATCGCAACGCCGACCAGAAAGAGCGCGAGAATGACCGTGCGAAGCGAGAGGTGGACCGGCTGAATGGCATCGTCTCGGGAGGGGGCAGCAGCAGCGGCGGCCCGTCGAGCGCATCGGGGTCCGCCGCAAAACCGACCCGCGGCGCATACGGCGCGACATCACAGCAGGTCTCCCAGCAAGACCGACAGAAACAGCTAGAGCAGCTCGCCGACTTGGGTGTCAATATCCCCACCGAGCTGAGGGGGGACATGGCCATGGTCGGGGAGTGGACCGTCACGGCAACCAAGGTCATCGCGGATCCCGACCAAACACAAGAGGACAGGGATGCAGCGGCAGCAGAAGGACCCGCAGCAGGCGTGAAAAGGGAGAGGGAACGGACAGAAGAAGAGAAGGAGCAGGAAGATGCCATCAAAGGGCTGTTCAAGAAGCGGAAGTGGGGGGTCGGCTCCAAGACCGCGCCAGCCGAGGAAGACGCCGACCTCGAGGCCCTGCTCAGCGGACCCCTTGTTGCGACGAAGAAGGAAGAGACCGAGCCTTCTCAGATAAAGGCTGAAGACGGGGACGCGACTGAGGGCGATGGCCCAGCGCACGTCAAACCGGAACCCTCACCCGCGATCAAGAAGGAGCCGGACGAGGAAGACACACAATCAGGTGTCGGCGCTCCCGAGGATCGCATCCCCGAGCTTCCGGACCCCAATGTGGGGGGCGCATCGGGAGCTGCGGGGGCAGTCATGTTCAAAAAGCGGAAGCCCAAGAACATACGCCAAAAGTAGGTTTCTGCTAGAGACGGTGCGTAACGGGTTGTTACCTAGACATTGCTGCTGTGTTCCCGGGAACTGGGCCTCGTCAATCCCCGGCGCCGCGACGCCCTCGCCGCCGATTTCAGTTCATGTCGGGTCTGCTCGCCTGCCAACGTGACTTTCCCCCTTTTCTCGCTCTTGGATCAATATATCCGGGCCGCTCTGCGGTGACAGCGACTCTTGGATCTTGTAGGCCCATGCGTCCACAATCAACAAAGCCTTGTACCACCCCAGTCCAGCTCAGGCATTGGTTCTCCGAGCTGCTTTCTTGTTTCTTCTCGAAGCATTAATTCGGCCTTTTTTTTACCCTGCGCGCGACGATAGAGCCACGGCACGGGATCCAATATCTTGAGATCGTGTCGTTGGCCAATGGCTATGGGATTGGGGGGTTTCTCGAGCTCTCTGCATGGCTAGCGGCCGCCTAAATTGATCAATATGCAAGCAATATACCGCCGACGACGGGAGTCAGCACGATCAACATGACAGCCAGCGGCATATCCACGGAGAGGGGGGGCCAAGCCGTACTCACACAAGACCATGTATTTAGGAGCCACCATCTGAGTTATCGTTCAAGGTATTGGGCGTACTATGGCAAGCTAATAACGTCTTTCTCGACATCGACGCCACAGCCTCTGTCCAAGATGCAGTGGAAGGCTCTCGCCCTCGCCCTCCTCTTGGAGCGTAGCGCTAGCCAGGGGGTTCCAGCGCCGGCAAACATACCGCCGATGCTTCGCTTCCAATGCTCCCACCTAGTCATTGAACGTCTCGACCCTCTCGTGAGCCCCGGCTCCATCCCCTCGCCGCATCTCCACCAGATCGTCGGGGGTAACTCGTTCAACGCGACCATGGACTCGGCAACGCACGATCTCGTCAAGCAGTCCACATGCACAAGCTGCACCTTCACTGAGGACCTATCCAACTACTGGACTGCGGTCCTGTACTTCCGAGCCCGCAACGGCACGTACAAGCGCGTGCGCCAGCTCCCGAACATCGGGCTCGGCGGAAACGGCGGCATCACCGTCTACTATATTCCCCCACACAATGTGAGCGTCAATGTCACGGCCTTCAAGCCGGGCTTCCGCATGCTTGTCGGAGACGCCGCAAGCCACAAGCCTGGACAGGACCCCAAGGTCTGCCACCGCTGCATGCCCAAGTCGGGAGACAACAGCAACCTGAACTGCGCATCTCCGGATACGCAGACGTTGCCCAAGGCGCCATGTGTCGGCGGGATCCGCTCGGTCATCACTTTCCCTACCTGCTGGGACGGCGTAAACACGGATACGCCGGACCACAAGTCCCACGTTGCCTATCCGATCTCAGGAAACCAGGATTCCGCCCCTGACGGCGGTGTCTGTCCTTCAACCCACCCCGTCAAGGTCCCGCAGGTCATGCTCGAAACCATCTGGGATGTGAGTATCTGCCGCCACCCCATTGTGAGTTCAATTGCTGACCCCGCCGCAGACCACACCCTTTTCAGACCCAGATCTGTGGCCCGAGGACGGCTCGCAGCCTTTTGTTTGGAGCACCAACGACAAGTGAGTCGTGACCCTCGTGCACCAACCAAGCTCGACCTACTAAGCCGCGGTTCCTGTAGGGACGGATACACGCAACACGGCGATTACGTCTTTGGCTGGAAGGACAATTCCCTCCAGCGTGCCATGGACGCCCGCTGCACGGGAGACGTCTGCTCCGTGCTCGAGAACCAGACCTTTGAGGAGTCGATCAAGTGCACCCTCCAGCAGACTGTCAAGGACGATGTTGATGGATGTGAGTGACTCGCATGCCCTCTTTCGAGATTTCTCATGTGGCCCTATCTAACCATTGGTGTCTAACAGGGGTCAAAAATATTCCGGGCCAGAGCGGGATGGCTTAATCGAGTGTAGGAGGAGAGGGTGGCAGATGACTAGTTCTTGAAGAAGGGTCTACAGCGAACCAATCAAAGACTCTTGGCTATTTCATCTTAATACTGTTTCAACCACAATTCTGCACCATTGCGACTGCTCCAACGAAGCGGTGTGATTCTCTTGTTGTTGTCCCTGCTCGTCTTGCTCTAACCCTTCACCTTCGGGCAGCCACTGTGTATTTGACCCGCAGACCACACCAGAACCAAACTTCTTAGCAGCGCCTCCCAGCCCTTCTCATAATTTGCGGGCAAGACTTCTCTCAGCAGAGAGCGGAATTGGGTACCTGCCCAAGTAGGATCCTGCTCCATCATGGGCTGAGTACACATATCTCCACGCGCAGACCACGTCTCTCTTCGTGAAGACACTCGGTTGCATGGACTCTTGGGGTAGAGGCATTCCTAATCCGGGGCTCAGTTTAGCAAAGAGACATCGTGGTCGCCTTCTCTTGATGGGGGAGACGCAAGAGAGGAGATAGCGGAAGGCCGCCATCTGTCTGACAGCTGGCGCCAGCTGGCCGCGACTTCCCCTGGCATGTAAGTGAAAGAAGCGAAGCAGACGAAAATAAGAGGGAGATGGACAAACTCGCCGCAAAAAAACATAAAAAAGAAGGAGGAAATATTCGATCTTGACTCAATATCAGTTGTCGGGTGTTTGTGTTTGTGGTGCATGGCACGTCAGGGACCACAGACACTTGGCCTGTTGTTGTTGGCGTCCATGCTGTTTCCGATTTGGTGCTGAAATCGGCGCTGTCAGAAATGGAGGGAAGATTGGCAATGCTAAAGAGAGTGAGACCGAAGTGTTGTTGACAAGGCGTGGTGGGAGTCATGTATGATGTATCCACTGACTTTGGGGGGAGGAGGAGTTCAGGTTCGCCATCCATGTTTGGGGATGGCCAGCATGAGTTCAGTGACTGGAGCAGTTTGGGTGGCTGTGACTGGACGGGGGTATATCAAGTCGCTGGTTGCAGCTCTTTCCAACAGATCCCATTACGAAACAGCCACCCTGTGGTGTAATGGTAAGGATTCATGAGCCAATCTCATCGCCCTCCGCAGCGCAAGCCATAACCTCGGACTGCGCGAAGAGACATGATCCTCTTTTTGTTCGGTTCCAAACTCGGCCCTTTCTTTTTCACTTTGTCCTTCCCATAACCCCGAGCAATAAGGAATTCCTTCCACTCACCCACTAATATCAGAACAATTGATCCTTGGGCCTTGTGTTTTTTGTGCCTATCGTTGCTTGGAATGCCTTGTCATGCTATTCAAGACATCCAGACTGTTTCTGGCCTAACTGGTGCTTTATCGACCAGCTCCACGATTCCCGACGCCCCCAAACCTTTTTTCCTGGAAAAGTATTCATCTGCAAAATCTCCGGTTTAACTTTTTGATTTTTCTCGTTTTTAGTCTTTGCTTCCCCAATCATTACCATTTCGAGTTCCTGATCCTCCGCATTTACCTTGCGAGCTGCCCATTTTCTTTTCGGGCACTCTCGCCTCAACTCCCATCCCCCTCGCCGCATCCGACCTCGTCGACCTCAAAAGTTATTGTCGCCATTCCATCTCCATTTTAGTTCCCTTGCCGGTTCTCACATCCGTCCAATCCGCAAAAATGCCTGTTCGACTTCGCCCCAAGCAAGTTCTTCAGCTGGAGGGCATGCAGCTCGACCCCGGCCCGCTGTTCAGCGACCAAGGACTGTGTGAGAAGACATACGGGCTTCTTTTGGGCCAGAATTATTCTCAATCGCTGGCCGACAAGCGCATTCACCAGCTACGAGCGCGGGCAACTGGCATCTTGTCGCAACTTTTCGCCCTCTGCCTCGCGCGCGCCCCGACCTTTGCCGCACTCAACGACCCTAATCTGGCATGGCAGGTGGTTGCAGGAGACGTTGCCGAGCAAAAAGGATGCACCCTCACTGCGGCCGAGCTCGAGGCTCTGATCGCCCTCTTCACGTCTGCCCGATGCCGGTATTTGGAGCATCGTCTCTGTGAAACGGTACAGGAAGCGCCAGCCAGCGAGCTTGCGACATTGATAGACAGCTGGATTAATGCAACGAGACAAGGCGACGGGGCACCCGACGGCACCCGAATCTCCAACCCACTGCTGCCGACCACCTCGCCGCTCCCCTCGCGGCCTTCGCAGCCCGCGCCGTTGGCAGAACTTCTGGCGGGTCTCAGCCTGCACACGCTGGCGCCCTCGACCTCCGGCCCAGCCGCCATCGCCGGCCAGGTGTGGCCCCCTTCGCACCTCCCCAACGCTGATCGGGATCTGTTGAACCACAACAAGGTCCGTGAGCGACTCGCGGGCGTGTGCTGGAGCGCCAAGGGGTCCATGCCTGCTTTCCCCGTCGACAAGTCCGACCCGCTCGCCTTGCGCCTGTTCCTCGGGTGGCTCGCCGCCGCTTACACCCCGGTCTCGCCTGTTCCGCCGTTTGCGCTCTTTGCCGCCCCAGTCGCCTTCATGAACAACAAGGAGCGGCAGGCCTGGTTTCGGCCTTCGGGAAACCAGTCCAAGATGTTCGGCCACATGGACGGCTTCCTGGCATACGCGGCCGAGGCCTTCCGAGCGGGCAAGACAATGGTGCTGGGGCTTTGCACACCTGTGTTTGCCACCCTGCAGGAAACCAAGGGGCTTATCGATGCCGCCGGCGACCAGGGCGGGGTGTCTCCCGCCGACGTTTTCAACAACCACGACAAGTTGCGCCGGTTTGGAACCGCCGTGATGATCCGGTTGATGGAGCGCGACGGTGTCCTGGGGCTGCAGGTCGTCTTCTTCTGCCCCTGGGACAGGCACCAGTGGGTCAGGGACAGCTGGCGACCATACGACTGGCTCCTGAGATTGTGGAAGGACAAGATGGTCGACGCTGTGGACACATGGGCTGCCGATAACAAGGTCCCCGTCCACGAGGGGTACTCCGGCGGTTCCATCACGGTGCGCAAGGACAGGGACCACGACTCGGTGGGCATGTCCGCGGGCTGGCTGATGCGTGTGTTGACAGCTGCTGAGAGGACAATCCCAGGGTTGGAGGAGGAGGATAGGTGGGAGTGGGAGGATGTTTGCTTTTTCAGACAGCTGGGGAACTGGACGCGTGAGAAAGAGGAGAAGGCTGAGGAGAACGACGGGAAGGAGATGGACATGGATACGGATATGTGAGGCTGTCCTTGGCTCCTTGCCATCGATCAACTCAGCCCAGCTTTAGTTTTGTTCCACACTGCATGTCTCTTTTGTACCAACGAACTTGACTTATCAATGACACCTCAAGGCAGTGGTTAATCAACCGTTAGCTCTGCCCTCAGGTTGAAAAGTTCTTTGCTGTGAGGCAGCAGTGTAGCACGTGATGGGTGCAGCTGAGTGCTTCCCCCGCCAATTCCTTAGAACCCACTCATCAGGCCCCAGCCCTGATTTTGATCCAGATCCTGATCCTCGATTCTGGCATTTGCAACAACCCGCCACGATGCCGGCCCTCTTGCAATACCTGGAACAAAAAGACGCCGAATACGAGATTCTCTACGACGTTTGGCTGCACGGCTCGGATGAATGCCGTGACGCGCCCGGGACTTGGCCGACCGGCCGATGCTTGCTCACGCGGCTGCCGGCCGAGCTGATGCTGCTGGTCTGCGAGGGCCTGTACCAGGCTGACCTCTTCCATCTGGCACTGACATGCCGCGCGCTGGCCCGTGTTGCCGTGGACCTGCTGTACCAACGCGACGTCGCCGACTTTGACTGCCTCGCCCTCCGCTGGGCCTGCACCTTTGGCACCGTCGCCACGCTGGAACGGTGCTTCAGTTATGGCGCGAGAGCGGGCCATGTCTTTGACCCTGGATCCCACGCCAGATGCAGTTGGGTCATCGGATCCTCCTCTGACAACGTCGCTTTTGGCAACACTCCGCTCCGGACCGCCATCCGTACGTCTGATTTGAGCCGTGTATATTCCCTTGCAGCTGTCTCGGGGGCTCTCGGGAGCAGCCTGTGATCTACTCCCGTGACTCCCAGATAGGAAATCATTCACTGACACTGTAGGCCAGTCGCAAGCGAGCCCGAGATTGTCCGACTGCTACTCGCCCACGGCGCCAGCGCGAACTCCCTAGATCACACGGCGACAGTGTTTAAACCTAATTCATCTAAGATCTTGCGCCGTAACACCCTTTACCCCATCAACCTTGCCATGGGTACCCCCGAGATGACGTTCTTCGACACCTTCGAGCCCGGCCACGTCGGCATCATCCGCCACCTCCTCAATGCTGGCACCGACCCCAACCAGTACTCCATAGAGGCCCGGCGGCGAGCCTATTACTCCCCCAACGTGCCCGGGTTTACGCCGCTTCTCATGGCTATGCAAGCATTAGTTCCAATCCAGACAGCCGAGTTGCTTCTAACTCACGGCGCCGACCCGACACGCGTCGGCAGCTACCAGGGCATCATGCCCTCCTCGCACCAGAGGACATCGAACGAGTTCTGGGACTGCTCCCCGCTCGGTGCCGTCTTGCTGTGTTCTGGTGTAAGCGACACCTTCCCACTCGACCTGGAGAAAATCCGGCTCCTGCTGGAGCACGGAGCGGCGCACGAACTCGCGTACATTGGCAAAGGCGGCAAATACCATCCCATGCCCGTGTTGTGTCGGCGTTGGAATCACCGCCAGGCTGCCGATGTTCTTAAGCTCTTCATCGCCAACGGTGCCGACATGGCCGCTTGGGCTGAGCGAGCGGTGCCCGCCGTGTTTCCCCTCATCTGGTGGACAGAGGCCTTCGCCAATCGTTGTTACAGAACGCCGGGACCTACCAAGGCTTCGGCTTCCATCTGCCAAGCGGCAGCTACCAGAGTCTCGGCTGCCGTCCAAAGCTGTGCGACGTCGTCACACTCATGGCCGAAGCTACTCTTGTTGACGACGGTGGCGATGGGCCGGTCCGAAAATCAACCACGATCGACGCTGTGGTTTCCCCGACCGCTCTCTGTCTCTCCGGCGCCCGAAATAACCAGACGGCCCTCCGCTACCTGTGCCGCCCGACCATGTTCGAGGGCGCCACAACCATCATCTCCGTCCTCCTGCGCTATGGAGCCGACATGAACAGCGCCGACTCCCAGGGCCGCACTGCTCTCCACCAAGCCTCCATGCTCAGCTCGGGGGACCGAGTCCAGACGCTCGTCGGATTTCTCGGCGGCCCCGCTGTCTCTGGGCTTGTCGTCGATGCTCTTGACGCTAGAGGATGGACTCCTCTCCACTGCGCCTGTCTGTTTGGTTTCTGGGATGAGCAACACGGCCAAGTTGTCGCCGCTCGGCTGTTGTTGGAAAGCGGCGCAAATGCCCGCGCCAGGACTTGGAACGGGTGGACCCCGCTGTCCCTCGCCGCCCTTTGCGCAAACGAGGGTCTGGTGAGCTTGCTGTTGGACCACGGTGCCGTTGTGAGCGACTTGGTCCTCCCTTACGGACCCTCAAGGACCCCGGCCGTGGCCCCGGTCGGGCGAGTCGTCTTCCTCAGGTGGAATCCCATCAGCCGGCCAGGCTCGCTGCTGTCGTACTTGGCTACCGAGTTGACGGAGCGCAGGGAGTCTGTCGCGCTGCTCCTGGAAGCCCGCTTGGGAATCCCAATTCCTCGGCAATCGCCCATGGATTGGACCATTCTGCCCACGCCCGTAGAGCAGACTCGCATGTACGAGTACGACTCTGGCGCAATCATGGGAGGAAGTATTTCACGGTGCGGGGTTGATATCGTGGACTTCCCGTTCTGCATGCCTCGTGTCCCATACAACGACCTCGCGGGGCAGGACATCGAGCAAGACCTTGACGAGGTTCTCCCCAAGTTAGACGCTTTCGGTCTAGAGGCATGGGTGGTTCCGGTACAGAGTCTGGCGCGGCCAGCTGTGTTCTGGCGACTGCGTGAGTGAAAGGCTGCTTGAGCCTTTGGACATCTGACTACCTCTCCAACGCCCCGAAAGAACCAGTTTTGTGACCCATGGGTGAGTATATTCAGAGTTGCAAACGACTATCTACATGAAGCAATAATAGAATAAAAATGAGCTCAAATGGTAAAAGAACCCTCCTGGATCATGCCCTCATCCCATCATTTTCATCACTCATCAACTCTCCAGCACACCAGCCACCACTTCAGCCATCACCACTCGTTCTCTCTCTCAGCGTCTAAGCACCAATCTTCGTCGCCAACCACGCCGGCGCCGTCGTAGCCGCGGCAGTAGTGTACAAGAAATGCGCCGGCAGGATGAACAGCGTGCCCCAGCACACGGCATCGGCAACATCGCAGTACACCTTGGTCTTGTCGGCGGGGAAGTTGGGGATCCCGCCGAGGTTCTGCAGGTTCTTGGTGTAGCCGAAAAGCACGACGCCCTTGATCTGGTTGCGGATCGTCGCCGACAGCCCGCTGATGGCGTTGGACATGACGGCCGTGCCCTGGCTGTAGCCGCCCGCGACGATGGCCGCGCTCGGGCACTTGGTGTTGGCCAGCGTGAAGAGCCGCTGCGCCTCGCTGATGGCGGACGAGGAGGTGCCCGCGGGAAGGAAGTTCTCGGCCAGGCCGGCCGTGTAAGGGCCGCCGACGCCTTGCACCCATACCTTGCCGGGGTAGCGAGCGGAGAGGCCGGTTGCGACGGCCGGGCCGGCGGAGGAGCCCTGTTTGGTGTAAGTTTATGCTGTGAGTTTCATGTATGGGGAAGGAGAAGGCGTACCATGTTGCCGATCTCGGTCGAGGCGCGGGCAAAGATGAAGATCACCTTGGGGCAGTTGGAGGAGCTGCCTGACTCGAGCTCGTTGCGGGTGCTGGAGAGCTGGCGAGTCTCAATCTCGGCCACATTCTCGATGGGCGCGGCGGCAGGGAGGGCGGCAACGAAACCAGCGGCAGCGAGGAGCTGGAGGAACTTCATGTTGGCGGTTGGTTGGTTTGTGAAACCGTTGAGGACTAATTGGAAGAGAGAAGATGTTGTTGAGGCTCGGGCTGGAAGCCGGTGGCTGAGTGATGAGCTGGAGAGAAGCCGTCGAGGCCGAAAGTCATCATCTACTTATACACCTGAAGTCGAGCTTCCCTCCTCCAACACACCTCGTTCCCAACTCATCCCCAGAATCGCCAAGCTGTGATGTTCCCCGTGGGGTAAACTTGACCCCTGAGTAGACGGTCTTGGAAGCTCACCACCCAGGCGTATAAGTGCCGAGGCCGCCGCAAGCATTCCGGTTTTGGGTTTAGCGTCAGTTGGCGTCCACACAACGTTACTGAAGGAGGCCCAAGAAGCGAATTTGGGGCTCGGCGGGTCGGCCCCCTTGCCGATCGATGCAGCTACGGAATGTGGAGGCACACGCTGGATTGGCCTGTCGAGCCTGTCTCCGTACCAAGATCTTCATTCCTACCAGGCACGGAGTCCAGCACGAGAATCCGGGGAAACCCCGGCTGGGACCCACACCAATCTCACTGTGACCTGTTGACAATGTGACATCCCCAGGTTTTTGGGGCTTCCCCGCATTCTTGGAGATGGAGACGTTGCGGGGTTCCGGTCATGGGAATCGTCCTTTAAGAGAAATCCTTCTGTGCCGAGAGCTGGAGTGCCGAGGTTTGGTGAGTGAGTGGCTAGGAAGCCTGATCTGGGCGCTGCGAGGTTGCTGAAAAAGGCCCAAAACGGATGGGCTTGCGAATTGGCACCGCTGAACATGGCGAGATGGGCAGGTGGTGAGCGAGATGGAGGTAGAAGACAGCTTTGGAACGGGTTGGCAACGCGGCTGATTGGTATCTATCATTATTCTTGCAAGCTGGGCAAAATCCGAGGTCCGAGGATGCTTGACTGCGTGCGAGAACGAGCGAGACGAGCCGCAGTCCATTGCCGATGGAGGTGGCATCTAGCCCCAGCTTAGTCGGCGGGCTAGTTTGCATTATGCATTCCGCGAAACAAGCCAGATCTTGAAGAATATGGGGATAAGTACATGGCTCAAAGACTTCAATAGTCGATGTTGGCTGCGGCGGGAGAACCAAAGAGCGGATATGTTCCGCGCGGTTGAGCAGCGGTGGGAGGAAAGAGTTGAGCAGAAATTTGAAACATTGTTCTCAAGTTGCCTCTCTCGGAAATTGTTTGTTCTCTAGCGGCTGTGGCAACTGAAATAACCAAGTAGCCTCGCCTCATGTGGTTATAAAGTGGAAGTCAGCAAGAGATGTATACCAGGAATGCCCAACTCTGCTAATGGAACATCCGGGAACGGAGAGAAGGATGCCTGAGAAGCACTTCGTAACAATTTTCGAGTCTTCCCGATGGTCGACCTGCCTCTCTATAAACACGAATGGCCAAGAGGAGCACATCCGATGTCGCAGTCGTCCGTGTCCCGATGACGAGCACTCAAACACGATAAACTCCACGCCGTGACGTCGACGGCGAGACCTCCGGGGACGGCCCACTCCGAATCCCTCACTCACCACGGCACCATGACATAACCTGTCAAACAGTCACGAGGACAATAAAACCATCATCTTCCCTCACCCAGATTTTCCATCTCCACCACCATCAATCACCCCACCGACAAACCACAACGAATTCCCAATAAACCTACAAGAAAACCACCACCCAACATGTCCAACGTCGGCTTCCCTTCCCGCTACGAGCCGCAGAGCCAGCAGCGCAACCACAGGCAATCCGAGGTTGACGAGCTGACCCGGCAATCCGGGGAGAACATCAAGGGCTATCTACCAAGTACATTGGTCCCTCCCCATCTTGACCTAACGAGCATGACGAGCATGACATCTGTTCCAAGGCAAAGCCCTAACCAAATCCCGCAACCAAATATAGAAGATCAAGCAAATGAAGTCAACCGTCTCCAAGAGCAAGAAGTCAGTATCATTCTCGGCTCCCACGAATGCCCTTCAAGATAATCCCAGGAGCTAACCCAACCCGACAACCCCAAAGATCCAAAGACGACAAGTCGACTTGATGAAAAAGGATCCTACGTTTGCCGTGCGCCTCTTTTGTCCTGCTCAACCCCTCTCCCCGCCTCCCATCTTCTTCCAGCGCCATTGCCCACAAAAGCCCATCAAGCTAACCAGACCACCACCCCAACCCACCAGGCAATGCGAAACGGCAACAAACCGTCAGCGGGCGCGCTGATCGACAAGGAGATCCAGGAGGAGGAGGAGGCCATGCTGCGGCGCAAATCAGATGCCATGGTACGGAGGAAGTCCGAGTCGTATTATTGATCCGGAGCGGGAGTGGTAATGAGAGGTTGTGCAAGGACTGGTTTCAGGCGGAGGTGGATGATGTAGGTAGGAGGGAAGTGTAAATATTGTTGGCTCGTCCCGCAAATGGCATGCATCGCAAGTGGTTTTGTTCTCGAGTTTGTGCAAGAACAAACTTGAAGGGAAGGGTGGTAATGAAGTTGCCACACGTGAAGCAGGAAAGAGGTGTGATGGCGGATGAAAGAAAAAAATAGAAAAGACAGGTAACGTTAAAAGTCCAGAATAGGGTGGCCAACTATTAACCAAAAAAGATCGCTGAAAAGTTCAATAGAAACATGACCACAGACAGGAGCAGACAAAAAGATCACAACGTTGACAATAGAGAAATGCCAGGTGTGGCCAGGTCTCGAAACACCACTTCCTACTGTTGCAATTGTCACTGTCGAAAGACAAGCTGTCACAAGCTATTTGCTTAGACCCACCAAATCGTCGCTTTGTCGGCAGCAATGCACAATGTTTAGAGACGCAAACAACGCATGTGAACAGCAGAGGTGATGTCAATATGGCATTCTGTGTACTTCTGTCTGCGGTGCTCCTCGGGGCGCTGCCCAAGCGACCTGTATAAACAGAGACCCGTGCATGCCAGCAGGATCAAGAGCGTCGAAGAACCTCCAACGGCATCGCCGTGGATCGTTCAGTTCGTCGACATCATGGAAAGGAGCCACTTCTCGTGGGCACGAGGGTCCATGCCGCGGAGCCACGCCTGGGCCGCGATGACAGTGTCCTCCTGCAGAATCTCGTACTGACGCCTGTCGGTCATCAATTCCTCGAGAGCCATCTCCCAGCAACCTGTTTCCTGGTCGGGCACCACGTAGTCACCATTGGCATGGCGCTCGCCAGTGACCACGTTGACCTCGAAGCAGAAGGGCAGACCGATCTTGGCCTCAGCCAGGCCACCGGCGTCCGAAGCAATGACGGGAATACCACGCAGCTGAGCCTCGGTCACAACAATGCCCCAAGCCTCGTGCCACAAGGAGGGAACTAGGAGGACCTTGATGCGGTCCCAAATTTCGTCCGTGTTCTTGGTGGTCTCTTCAATCCTACGAAGATAACAGATTAGCATGCTCTGGACTCGGCCGAGGAAAGGACTGGAACACACTTCACGTTGGGGAGCTGCATGAGCTGTTCCAGGTGGGCAGTCCGGGTGCCCCAGCTCTTCCAGACGACGAACTTGTAGTCGGGATACTCCTGGGCGAGGGCAATGAAGATGTCGAGTCCCTTGTGCGGGCAGGGATTGATCATGCCAATTTCGTGCTTGTCGATGTTGTTGCGGACGACAGGCATGGCGCCTTTGTCCAGGTAGGTGAGAGCGGGGTGAACGAGGAAGGTGGTCGGCAGTTTGCCGTAGGTCCAGGCATATTCCTGGACTGCGAGGGAGACAGACCAGATTCCATCTAGGTCGCGCAGCATCTCGTTCTCAACCTGGGGCGACAGGCAGTGACCGTCGACGCCGGCGCAGTAGGGGCCAAAGGGGAGCTGCTCAGCCGTGTGCACAATGTTGACACGCTTGAATGTGCCGCGATCAGGGTGAAAGGCCGTGATCTTCATGGTGATGGGGTCGTTGAAGATGACATGGGTAGGCTTGAAGGCATCGATGTGCTCCGAGAAGAGCTGAACAAGGGCGTGCATGCGGACGCTCAGTTGGTCGCGCTAGGGGCATTATTGATCAATGTCGGACATTCAGAAACAGCAGAGAAGCGGCAGGACTTACCTCCAAGTAGGCGCGGGTGTCATCCTAGAACTCCCGGACCGGATAGGCAGCGTTGAACTCGCGACGGCCGAGAACGACATTGTAAATCTTGTCCTCGTCGGTAAAGGTCTTGACGGGGAGCTCGTGAGTGACTCCCTTGGGGTCCACGACTTGCAGGATCACTTCGGTGACGGCGGGATCAATGCCCTTGTCTTTGGCGCGTGCGGCATACTCGGCGACCTCCTCGTCGGCGGCGTAGCAGATCTGGGAAGCCGAGTGTCCGTGGCCGCTGAGGGTGCGCAGCAGGCTGATGTTGGCCTTGTAGCCGCCCGACGAGGGGGTCAGGCCCTGCGCCGTCTGCACGAGGAAGACACGCATGATGGCTGGTGTAAGCGGGTACCGGAAATGAGGGTGGGAGAGAGTGGTAGAACGGTGGAACGTTAGAACGGTGGGTAGGTATTGATTGGTGTGTTAGGGCTCGAGGGTTGATGTTTCGTGATGCTGGGAAACCGGCGGCAAAGGAACGAAAGACGGGGATTCTTCAAGGGGTTCTTCACCTGGATCTGGAGCCGGGTGAGGTCGGTTCTCAGAGTGAGGCACTTGCCCTGCGAGAATTGTGTCCGCCGGGCGCGCCGAGTAACTTTTGTGACTTTGCTGTGCAGGATTGGAAAAGAGTGTGTGGGATGTGAGAGTTGGAGAAGTTTGTGGGCGAGGGAGAGAATTTTATGAGCGAGCTGCGAGGCTCGAGGTTTTTGAGCTGGCACGGGGGGTCCCAGACTCGCACAAGGTTGGGGGAAGGAACCGAGTTCAGAGGGCAAAGCACGGGAAAACAAACAAGCACCCCTGAGCCCGACCAGAGACGGAACTGCTCCGCCAACAAAACATGGAGCCCCTGTCCGCGTCCTTTCCCATCTTGGTCCTCGGGATGGGAGCAACCATCTTTGTGTTCCGGATGCTGCATGAGATCCACCCCCAACATGCACGGCACTGTTCATTAGCTTGCAGTCCCCCAGCCCAGGTTGGCTTTCCCTTTTCTCACATCTGTCTTGATCTCATTGGCCACCATGGACATCGGCTCCCGTCGCTCCCATCTGGTCAGCCGGGATCCCCGCTCACACGGATTCCGGTCCAACACCCTCTGGCTTCTTTGCAAAGGTAGGTTGTCTTTGACGGGATCCATAGGACTTCTAGCACTCTTTGCTCACACAGATCTCCTGACAAGCGTCGCGGCGAGCGGACTTCTGTTCTACACAATGGAAGTTGTTATTTTCTGTTCTTCGCAACTCCAAGTCTAACAACAGTTTCGAACTAGACACAAAACGACCACATCTGCAAAACAAAGAGACGACTCTGTCAAAGGAATTGCCAGAGCTTCGACCCTGAAAGCCAGGTGTTGAAGTTCACACCGACCTTGAGCTTGCCAGCTCCGATCCACCCATTTCCAAGCCCGCCTTACCACTCATTGGCAACAGGCGCACCTGCGGACGAGGAGCATACTTGGGGTTCAAGGAAGTCGAGATCACGGAGACCCCCAAGTAGACCTCCGACAAGTAAGTCGCGAAGCACTGATGATCACGGCTGCGGGCGCGGCTCCCGGCTTTGGACTCAAGGGCCACGCACTTCCCTATCCCGGTGAGGGGTCAACGCCGGGAGGGACGATTGCTGAGCTCAAGCAGGCCAGAACTCGCTAAACAGCCCACAGGGACGTCATCCCTCCGGCTCGCCAGTCGCGACTTTCTGTTATGCTGGAAACACGACCCTGTCATTGCCGAATCTATAACTTTGAAGAAGAACAACCGCGAACACCCAAGTACAGCATGGCAATAACGACCTTTGGAGCAGTTTCGACCAGCGCAACAACCCGTGAGTTTCCAAAACACCAAAAAAGCAATCCAATCGCCCACATCCACCCCAAACTCCCTCGATCTGTCTGGGCCCACAGTTGTCGCTGATGTCTCCAACTCACCCAAAGCCGGTTTGATTCAGCTGATATCTGCTCTCGGAAATATCCATGGGAACGGCTTGATTGGGCAGGGGTTGTTCCACAGAAGGGGTCCAGGGAGGAGGCATGGGAGCTGTGGGTTTTGCGGTGCCATCCCCTCCAAACGGAGTGCGTTGCGGCGTTACCGGCCAGCCGGGAGGCCCAGGTATTCTCAGCGTGGTGAAGCCGCCGTCCTCAAGAAAAGCCCGTTCGGCCTGGGCGATCTGGAAAGAAGGCTTGCGCGCTCTTGGCTTCGTGACACCACCGCCTCGGACCGGCCGTGTTGCTGGCACTTTGCCCACATCCTGTGGCAACGGCCGACGAGGCGTCCGAGGATACTTGACGAGCGGGAATCTTTCTGGCCTTTGCACGCGCGCCGGAGTCAGCGCGCGGGGAGCCGGCGTCGGATCCGGGATCACCGGCATGGAGGCAATGGGCCCCACCTTGGATGCCGGCGTGGTGAGACCACGGCCGTTGAAGTGAGTCAGAAGCATCTGGGCGGCTGAGGGCCGGAGCTCGGGGTCCTCCCGCACCATAGGAGCGAGGCGGGGATGATCCAGGGCGGCGACACGGATGGCATGCAGGACATCGGCGTAGGATGTGGCCTGGGCAGGCGGGAAAGGGAAGTCAGAATGGATGTCTGCGATGGTGGCGAATAGGGACCACACGTCCATCTTGGGGCTCTGGACGAGGGTGGTGGACGTGTGGAAGGACTCGGGGGCTCGGTACCAAGGAGTCCCGCACTCGGTCCGTGCTTGTTGTTGGTGTTGAACGAGACCGAAATCGGCGAGCTGGAACGTATACGCCTTCTCCCCCGCAGACTCGGCTGACTGGACCCAATAATATAGAATATTCTCGGGTTTGACGTCGCGATGGCACATACTGTGCCAGGCTAGATGATCGAGCGCCGACAGCATCTGTTCGAGCACCAAGGTGCTCAACTTGTCGTCGGTCAACCCCACATCCCTGTCCTCAGGCTTGGCGATCGACCTCAGGCTCCCTAGGCGAAGCGGCATCAAAATCTCGGGATGGCTCGTGTCCCACTTGTCATGGCCGAGAAACTCGATAATATGCTTCTGTAGGCGGGGTCAACGGGTGCCCATGGGACGCCTCGACCAGGTAGAGAGAAAGAGAAGACATGACATACGTGCTTGATCTTCTGGAGGGTCTTGATCTCACGGTGCGCGGCGGCGCGCGCGTATTCGAGATCGGAGTACGCTCGCAGATTAATGGTTTTGACAGCAAAGGTGTTCCCAGTCATCTCATCAAGGACTCGGTAGACTTTACCAAACGTCCCTCCTCCGATCTCGACACGCGGTATCTCTTTGGCCTCGACGAAGAGGGGTCGTTGGGCTGTATGAATCCTGGTGTTATGCCAGGTATGGGCTTCTGAGTCGCCCTCGGTGGGAAGGTAGCGCGAGCGCACAATAGCCTGTCTCTTCATGGCCTTGTTGTATTCCTGGATGGCCAGTTCCCTGAGCGCCGCCGGAGCCATCGCTCGCCACACGAGAAAAAAATGGTAGCCAGCGATGCGGATGTCATAAGTCACCCCGTAGCCGAGAACGCAGTCACCTTCGACTGTGTCATCTCCTTTGGCTCCATCGTTGACTTTGGTTTTCTCATCTCCTTCGATTGTGTTGTCTCCTTTTGCCGAACCCTTTTGCTCCTGGCCAACGGGCTTGATGAGGACAGAGGAGACGCGCTTCGCCCTCGTCGACAGAAGTACCACAAGGGTCTCGGGATGAATCTCGAACGAAACATGTACGGCAGACACGCTGCGACGTTGGAGGATCAGGTCGGCATTACGGCCCAATCTGGCCATGACACGACCAGGCACTGATGAGACGTGAAACCCGACTTCGAGCGCCGGTTCCACCACGGTTGGATCAAGTGACACGAAGCGGCGGTTGTCGGGGTGGTCAAGGGCCTCGCGGGCCTCGTCATTGCTTGGAACGAGATGGAAGAGTGTGCTGGGGTTGGGTTGTTGAGCCATCGCAAAGGGAAGAAGTCGAAAAAAGAGCTGCAAAAGCGAGAGGGAAGAGGCGCGGAGAAGAATGATGGCAATCTGGAAGAGAAGAGCATTGAGAGAGAAAGGGACGCGGGGTGGGAGAGAGAGAAGCACGCCGGGCGGGAGACAGAAAGGGGGTCGTTGATCAGGCTCCAGAGGCCTTCCAACGTCCAACCGCCATTCTCATTGATGGGAGTTGAGACCAACCTCGCCGGCCTGGATCACGCTGCATGCATCGGCGCCAACCGCCCGAGGCAACCATCCTCATGCCCACGGCGGAAGGCTGTCAAGCGGCCAGCCACTCGGGGATGAGCACCGGCGAGATTCTGCTACCAACAGCATAATCGGCAGGCCTCAAGTCAAACGCCCAGACGGAGAGTGGTTGGTGGGCACAGCATCCATTGTGTGGTGCTGCTGCTGCATCGCGCGTGTGGCCGAATTCAATTGGCCCGCGCGGGCTCGGGAACATGTTGGGCGGCTCGCCGGGCACTGGCGGCGCCGGGCAGCAAGCAAGCACCAACCAGCCCGCCAACCAACGATCGGGCCGGCGCCCGCAAAAAACAATTCCCGGACAGGGCAGCCAGCCTCGTCAATTCCAAACCGCGAGTTCATCGCATCGCATCCCTGCCCAAAACCATCCCATCTCATCACACCCGAACACCCAACTTCCGAACGACATCCACATCCACGACAACAACTCACAGCAGCCCTACGAAAATAGCAGAACGAACACGACACGGCCAACCCCCACATGCAACGATCATGACCCACGGGCTGTTCGACGATTTCCAGATCGCCACTGCGATGCAGAACGAGGCCATGCCAGCTCTCGAGCGTCTTGCTGGAAACGCATCCCTACGCGATCATGCCCTCCGCCGCTTCGATCGGGACGAGCCACCCCCGTATACATCGTCGACCGAGGACGAGGAGGAGGAGGAGGAAGAAATCCCTCCCCGGGATGAGCTTAGCCGTCTTATTGACGAGCCGCTCAACGATAAAGAATTTGCCTGGGTGGCTTTTCAGACGCAGTCGGACTATCAACCCGGAAGCCGCTACGACGCCGAGGTCGAGCTTGAGAGACAGCGCGTGGATACCGCGGCCAGGTTTGTCGGTGGCGATACAAGGAAATATTTTGTCCAGTATGGAGATGCGAAGGCGGGACGCGCGGGCAAGGCGAGGGTCAATATCATCGCGCGGCGCAACATCAAGCGCCGTTGGCAGAAGCTCGGCGTTTGGAATCCCGAATGGGGTATCCCTGGGAGGACGGAAAACCCGCAGCCCAACGACGACACCAGCGCATGGAAGTGGCCGTGGCAGCACGGTGACGCTGCCGCCGAATGGCGAGCATGGCAGGAAGGCGACCCCCCAGACGCACTGGAGCGGAACCGGACGCATCCCGTAACCCGCGCGCTCCAGCTACGCCGCGGCATGCGCCTAGACGATCACAGTTCTACCATCCCACGTTCTCGTCTAGGAGGGGATGCCTCGGCTTCCCAAGCGGAATCCTTCATCACCTCCCGGCCCTGGTTCATGTATGGGCTAGAAGTTAGCGAGAGGTGGCAGAGAGACCGGCGCTTGCCGGGCCAGGTGCGGTTCTACGATAAGACTTTTTCGGTCCCGACTGTCAAAGGACGATGGACGAAGAGAGGCGACTGGAAAGAGGATTGGCCAAATCCGCGGGAGGAGAATATTATTGGGTGGAAGTGGCGGCACGAAAGCCCGAGCCCGGAGCCCGAAGACCGCACCTTTCTCGAAGATCCCACACTGGATCTCACCCCCTCTGAAGTTGACGCGCTTGAAGCGGTTCGCCCACCCACGCCTCCTTCCCCGCGTATCTATGTCCCGCCGAGTGGCCCGCCGTACTTGGATCTCTTCGGATTACCGCTGCCAGATGAGGTGGTGGCACGGCGCCTGGCACCGCGTTCTCCGCCCCCACCGCCCCCACCACCGGTCCGTTGGGCCCGTCTAGTGCAAATTCAGCAAGAGACTGCCGAGCAGTCACCGCCGCCGCGTCCGACTCGACGACGCCGAGGCCAGCAGGAAGATGTGAAGCGGGCACCGCCGGCGCGTCAGACAGGCCAACGCCGAAGCCAGCGGCTACCTTCGCAACCTCCTCCACCTTCGCCGCCTGCTCCTCGTCGGAGCGCCAGAATCGCTGCCAGGAATGCCGCCGTGGCGGCCAACACACCCAGGGCGTCGTCGCGTGTCTCCAAGCCCAAGCCTCCACCCCAGCCCCGAGGCCGGGCAAAGGGGAAAAAGACGACACGGTAGGCGAAGGGCAGACGCTGGGTTGGCTTGCACGAGCCGTGGTTTTGAGTTATCTTCTGTCCAACCGATTCGGGTGGATCTGACCTGGGTCGATATCCGGCACCGCGATGTTGATTGACTGCATTCGAGCCTAATGCATGCCTGGGCTGGACTCCGAGTCGGCCGTGACCTTTGATTTATCTCCTGAGCGAGGGTTTTGGGACAGTGCCTGGACGGTCGGGTGCCTGTGGCTTCAGGCGCGAAGGCGAGATGGACGTTGGTTGGTGCTGCTTTGATGGTGGCTGAGCGGTGTCTATCGTTGTATATACCCCTTGCTGTTTTGCGCCATGACTGAGTTGCCATTTCATTGGAGTTCGGCTGTCTTCTAATGTCCACACCTAGACGTCCACATGCCGGCGTTCTGGTGACAACATCTTGTTAGAATTAAGGTCACACACGCGTTCAACCTTACTTGTCCATGACCATAAATCTGGTACAGTTCTCGGTGTAAAAGCGTCGGTGTCTCCGCTTTTCTAAACCTTGATCGAAGAGTTCCGAATGCTATCACTCGTCCCCCCTCCTTCGTCTACATTCGACTCGTCCATCCCCCTTATCTCGTATCACTTATAGTGACACATTCTTTTGCCTCATCCGTACACACGTTACATTTCACCTCATGCAATTGTCCTGACGCATTCCTAGGAAATGCACGAATTTCCGGCCTTTTGGAGCAATAGGGCCAGACAAGAGCCCAAAGATTACCCGCCAGGGCTGTTTCGTTTTCTGAGCTCGACGTCTGACAGCTGACGACCATCGTCGTTGGCTACGATTTCCCATCAACCAACACGACTCACCACAAGGCTCTTCGCAACGGGACATCAAGCCGGACGTATGAGAGAGTCGGCTTGCTCACCGGCCCGGACCAGGCCTGCGCGACGGCGCAGCCTTTGGGAGCACGAGCATGGGGACTCGGGGATTCGAAACCAGATGAAGTCGAAATCAACTCGTCCCTCAAACATTGGTCATCCCTGGCAGGTCAAGCAATGCGTTTGCGTGATCCGGTGACGGTGCTGAATCAATGTTTCGACTTTCAAGACGGGCGGGTCGTGGTTTTGGTCGAACCATTCAATCAATTGCCCCGCCCCCCGCATCTGTTCTGAAGGCGGGCCACCACTGCGTGCGCGCATGAATGAGAGAAGTGGGGGAGGGTCTGACCTCAGCTCACTGAGCTCAGGAACCAGGGCCCCGGGCCAGGGACCATCTGATGTTTTGCCGGGTCGGGGCATCGCGGTGTCGGTCGATGCAGAGGAAACAATGCGAGGTCGGAAAACGGCATCGCGAAATAAACACGCCGAGCCTCGTCATGCCGAGCCTCGTTGATATTACGAGTAAGCAAGAAATGGTATTTTTATGTGACACAGCACCAAAACGATGCATGATGGCGACGGCGGGGGCTCGGGGGGCAACTGTTGGCGTGGCGCAGTGCCGGGCCACCATCGATGCGCTAGTGGAGTGCTGGGCACAGCTCGAAGCCACTGCCGAGACCCTTAATTTCAGCTCCTTCTGTTGGCCGGCCGGGCTGCCGCCAATGGGCATCCGGCGAGCATCCAACGCGCATCCAATGGGATCTGGACCAGCCTTGGTTGCCCCTCTGCACAAGCAGGCCAAGCAGGCCAAGCCCAGCGGGTTCCCCCAGAGCATGGAAGCGGCATGGACGACGCAGCGCGATGCCCCGGCACCCTGGAACGCCAAATCCTGGCTCAGCCTGGGCACGCCGTATTCCGGTATAAACCATGCAGCCACCCCCTGGTGATCGACGCCTGGTGTGTGGTTCGCTTGCCATCCTCTGCCTCGATCCCGCTCTCGAGATCGCCAGTTCCGTTTCTTCCCTTTCCTTCTTTTTTTTTGTCCCTTTTTTTATGTGCGAATCGGCGACGACAAGATGCTGCCTCTCGTTTTCGCCGCGTCGTTATTCGCGTTCGGGCCCGCGGGCGCCGCCGCCGCTTCCCCGCCGCCGCCGATCGCCGGCCGAGACACGCTCGACGGCGTTATCCGCGCGCCGGTCAATGCCCTCGCCGGGCCCCCTCCGAACCTCCGGGCACGACAAAACTCGGTCGACGTCGCCAACCAGAGGGGCGGGACGCGATATGCGGTCACCATCAGCGTCGGGACGCCGGCGCAGTCGCTGACTCTGATCCTCGACACGGGCTCGCCCGACACTTGGGTCAACCCCTCGTGCGCCACGGCCAACGTGCCCTCCGACTGCCGCTCGTTCCCGCAGTTCGATCCCTCCAAGAGCAGCTCGCTCAAGACGACCACGGCTAGGGAACTGCTCGTCTACGGAATCGGCAATGCGACGGTGCAATACGTGCGCGAGACGGTGACAATAGGATGTGCGTCTGCAAACTCCACTGGATCGGTCTGATCGTTGGACTTGGCCCGCTAACCCGGCACAGCCGCAACCATCCAGGGCCAGATCATTGGCATCGCCTCCGAGTCGCACAAGATCCCGCTCGGCATCCTCGGCATGTCCCCGCCCGTCAACGGCGTCAACGAATACCCCTACGTGCTCGACACCATGGTCACTCAGGGCGTCATTAAGAGCCGCGCCTTCAGCCTCGACCTGCGCGGCGTCGACAACCCCAACGGTGCCATCATCTTCGGCGGAATCGACACGGGCAAGTACATCGGGAGCCTCGCCAAGCTCCCCATGCTCTCCCCGAAGCAATCCCCTGGCGGCGCCGACCGCTACTACGTGACCATGACCGGCGTCGGCGTGACTCTGCCCGACGGCACGACGGCCCAGTCCGAGGTGCTCTCTGTGCCCGTCTTCCTCGATTCAGGTGCCACCTTCTCGCACCTCCCGACCGCCATCTACCAGGCCTTTGCCAATTCCTTTAGCAGCGGCCAGTATGACCCGGAGTCGGGCTATTTCTACGTGCCGTGCGACGTGACCGAGCTGGCAGGGTCCGTCGATTTCTACTTTGGCAACAAGACCATCCGCGTGCCGCTCAACGACTTCATCTGGGAGGTGCAGGGCTACTGCATCCTGGGCGTGCTTCCCAGCGACGACGAGCCCACGCTCGGCGACACCTTCCTGCGCGCAGCCTACGTCGTCTTCGACCAGGACAACCGCGAGATGCACATCGCCCAGGCCGCCAACTGCGGCACGAACCTGGTCGCCATCGGGTCAGGCGCCGGCGCCGTCCCGAGTTCCACCGGCCAGTGCACCGCCCTGCCGAAGGCGACCAGCACCACCAAGGGTGACAGCCTGGACGTGACGGCCACGAGGGCCCCGACAAATACCTTTACGGGTAGCGCGCCCACGGGCGTCGGTCTGGGGCCCGGGCCGGCCGCGTCCAGGACGAGCGGCAGTGGCACCATCGACGCCACATCACAGCCCACCGCGGGCGCGGGGTCCAAGAACGCGGCGGGGAGGGGAATTGAAGTCGGCATCGGCGCGTTGGTCGCGCTGGCCGTCGTGAATGCACTGGCATGGACGCTCTAGGATTGGGTTGGGTGTTAATGTTTGGATTTGATTCGGGTTCTTGATACCCATTGTGTTTGTTTATGAGCGTGTGATTGCAGCGGGTTGGGCATTATGTCGTGTAATGTTCCTGGCATAGACGGCGTTTTGGGGTTTTGAATGGCATCTTGGCTTCAGCGTCATCAGACTTGATCCATAGGTATCTTACATGACTGCATACAACGACACCACCGTAGCCACGACGGTTGACTACGACTCATATTCCCACTGCACGCCTTCCCACCCCGGCCGTGCCTTGACTTTCATGCCGAATCCCTCGCCGTGCCTCGCCGGCTTCGCCACGGCATCGATGACGGACCGCGTGGCAAACGCCGGCAGCTTCCACTCGGCCCCCTCCAGAGGCTCGACCTCGAACCCGAGCAACAGCGTGGCCATGACGGCCACCAGCTCGGAAAAGGCAAAGTACCGCCCGGGACAGAGATGCATGCCGCCGCCAAACGGCTGGAAAGCCGCCCGCACAGCTTTGGCGCTGCCCGGTCCCTCACCGCCCTCCTCCTCACCCGCCAGGAATCGATCCGGCCTAAACTCACCCACATCCTCGCCCCAATAATTCTCCATCCCATGCCCCACGCCGGCGGCCAGCTGCACCACCGCCCCCTCCTTGAGCAGATACTCCCTGCCGGCCACTCCGCTCACCACGGTATCCTTCACCACCGTCCTCGTACTCACCTGATGCACCGTCAACCGCAACGTCTCCCGATAACAAGCCATCAACAACGGACACCGCCCCTCCACCACCCCGCGCACCGCCTTAACCCTCACCACCCCCTCCTTCTCCCGCCCCACAAGCAACTCCCTCTCCACCTCCTCCCTCAACCGTCCCACCAACTCCCTCCGGGAAAAACAAAACCCCACCAGCCAAAACAACACCGGCACCGTATTCACCACCGCGGCAAACGGCAACATCACCTCCACCCGCGCCACATCCTCGTCACACATCCCGCCCTCCCTCAGCACCGCCGCACGGTGCCGCACAAACGCCGACGTGGCAGGGTGCGTGTCGCGTCGGGCGGTGTAATACGGCGTCAGCGCGTCAAAGAGGACCTGCCTTGCGCGGCGGCCCGCGGAGGCGCCGAAGCCGAGGGGGAGGTTGAGCGCCAGCGGGAGGAGGTTTGCTTCGAAGGTCCAGAGGGCGGAGGAGATTTCGGGGGGGGAGAAGGGGTTTTGGGAGGGCGGGCCGTAGAGGGCTGTTGTTGTGGCTGAGGTGAGGAGGTGCCGGAGGTGGAGCCAGGTGTTGGGGATGGGGGTTGTTGGGGTGGCGGAGACTGGGGAGGATGTTAGCTATGGAACTTTTTTTGTATGAAAAGAGACGGTTTGGGGTCAACGCACGGGTGGTGAGGGCCGAGGCGAGGTTGGATAGGGCGGCGGTAGTGAGGGGGTTGATGTGCGGGGGTTTGAGGGCGGTTGGGATCGTGTGGAACATCATGTGCTCGACGAGGGGGGCGCCGTTGGGCCCGCGGAGGAGGGCGACTGTGGCGGGCGAGATCTGAGCAAGCGCGGGGGTTGCCGCGATGGTGTGGGCGGTCGTGGACAGTGACTTGCTGCGCAGGCCCGAGGCGACGAGGTAAGGGTCCCAGACGGCGTACATCTTGCCCGTGAGCATTGGCAGCGTCGCAATGGGCTGGTGGGTGGTGCGCTGGAGGTTGACGTGGTACTGCGCCTGGTAGCGGATCATGCCGAGGATGTGACCGAGAAAAGGGACTCGAGGCTTGAGGAGGGGAGGCTCGCGTGGGTCAAGACGGGGGGCGAAGAGACGGAGGATGAGAAAGGCGAGGACCGCCGCGATTGCGATGGCGGCGGGCATCGTCTTGACATTGTCAAGAGAGTGCAAGGTGGGCCTTGGGAGCGCCTCTGTGCTGTTGAGGACCATTGTAACGGGTGTGTAAGTCGACTTGGGATGAGATCATGAGACAGGTTGAGTGGTGATGGCAATGTCGAGAAAGGAGAAGGTCAGACTTGGCCAAGGCCAATTCGACCGAATACATTTTTTTGGTTCTATCTGAAGGATCGCTTTGTACCACCACCCACCTTTTTGGCCCCATTCGCTGTGCCGCAGCTGTGATCTTGCAACATGCTACTGGCTCGCTCGGATTTGTGGTTGCCGGGTACCGTGCCAATGGTAGGGCTGAGGGCATCGGGGGCCAGCAGTGGCTTGGATTTGTAATGTCGTTCCTGAGGCACGGTACGGTCTAGCTTTAATTGGCTTAGGTCTGCACAAATTCTTGGATATGATGCAGTTATGCAGGGCTGGAGCTCAACCCCTGACTGGATCGGCGTGTCGGTGCCGGTCAGCCGTGCATGACCCAACAGCGGCCCATGTCGGACGTCGGCTCTGGTCCCGCCGATGCCCGTATCTTTCACTACAACCGCGGCGGTCTATCAGACGCCGACGTCGAGTATGATTTCCAACCATCGGGATGACTCTGCATAAGCTCGGGCTTGAAGTTGTGCGAGAAGTCTCCGAGTGGTGATGGCAATAGAATGAAGCGCACTGGTAGTCCATAGACCAGGAACTGGCTCCAAGATGTACATATAAATGCACCTGTCGTCTTCCGTTGTCCTACCTACCTTAGTATCATCAACATCCAACACTTGAACTCCCCCCTCATCTGCATACAGCTCCAAAAGCCGCCAACATACAACCATTCAACCATTACCACCAACAACCATCACCAATATGTCCAACAACATTCTCATCTTCAGCCCCACCGGCGGCGTCTCCTCCCAAACCGCCATCCACGCCCTGAACAACGCCCCTCCCTCCACCAAAATCACCCTCGCAATGCGCAACCCCTCCGCCACCCTCCCACCCCCTCTTTCCACCCTCCCTCGCGTCCAAGCCGACCTCACCTCCCCGGCCTCCATCCTCTCGGCCGCGCGAACCTCCGCGGCCAAGACAGCCTTTATCTACCTCGCCTTCGGCGCCCCCGACCACATGCGCGGCGCCATCACGGCCCTCAAGCAAGGCGGCGTGGAGTTTGTCGTGTTCCTGAGCAGCTCCAGCGTCAGAGGGGATGCGCACTCCGTCGGGGCGGAGAGTTTCATTGCGTGGCAGCATGCGCAGGTCGAGGTGGTGCTGGAAGAGGTCTTCGGGAAGGGTGGGTTTGTGGCTGTGCGGCCGGGTTATTTTGCGGGGAATTTGCTTGGATGGTGGTTTGGAGAAGAGAAAGGGGTGGTGAGGATGCCGTATCCGGAGGCGAAGTTTGATTTTGTGGCGCCGGAGGATATCGGGAGGGTCTGTGGCGGGTTGGTGGTCAGGGGACGGGTGGAGGGCGGGGAGGGCGTTGTGCTTGTTGCTGGGCCGCAAGTGATTTCGCAGGCCGAGGCGATGGGGGTGGTGACGCGGGTGGTTGGGAAGGACGTGACGGTGCAAGGGTTTGGAGAGGGAGAGGAAGAGGAGGCGGTAAAGTATGTGGTGGCGAGGTTGGGAATCATGGAGATTGGTGCCAGGCAGTTGGTGAAGGAGTTCAAGGAGGTTGCTGAGGGAGCTGAGTCGTGGGGGAACGGGGAGTATGAGGTGGCCGTCGCCAATATTGAAAAGTATGGCGGGAGCAAGCCGACGGGGATCCAGCAGTGGGTGGAGGAGAACAAGGGCAAGTTCATCGGGGCATGATTGAGAGGGATTTGCAGTTTTGAAGGGTAATAAGAGTGCCAGTTATTAGATATTACCAATGAGTTCCAGTTCCCGTCGTACACGCAAGACCGAATCCTCACCCGATAAGCGGGCTGCTTCCCTTGGGCAGGGTGACCTTGAAGACCAACGCCTGGTTGTCGAGGTACGGGACCTGGGAAGATTGGTCGACGAAGTGAATCTGGCCCTGGTTCATGTACCCTGTGTAATTAAACGAACTGTGTCAGCAATATGTCGTGTTGATCAAGAAGCCATAGCCCATACGTACCGTTGTTGGTGATGAAGTCATTGTCCGAGAGGGTGAAGAGGTAGTACTCGTCCTCGACCGCCGCGCAGCCCTTGCTCACCTTGCCCTTGCCCTTGCCCTGGAGCTCTGGATAGACGGGCACCAGAGCCAGAGCCTCCCACTTCTCGTTGAGAAGGCCAAAGTTGACGGGGGCGCCGTTGTGCACGGCGTCTCCCTCGGCAGTCTTGAATTTGCCAAGCTCCGTATTATTGTTGTAATCAATGTAGGGGCACAATGTAGCCGGCGTGATGCCAGCAACGAGCTTGTCGGCTGCCTACAAGTCAGCTTGCGGACCGTGGAACCATCATTTTCCTAAATAGGGGGGAACACTTACCAGCCTTCTCAATCCCACCGCTAGTGATATTCCCGTTCTTGATGTCGTCAAACTGCGGTCCCTTGATGTTGGTAGCACCAGAGATGTCCACAACATCGACGTGGCGGTACACAGACGTGGGGTCCACCTGGCCACGGCCGACACTCGAGTCGCGGCCCAGGACGAGGAACTGGGTGTCCGAGATGTAGTGGATCTCGGACTGGGCTGCGACGCGGGAGCTTCCCGCAGCGTTGGTGAAAGTCGCGAGCGGGACGACGTACTCGGCCTCGTACGTGGTCGTGACGGCGCCATCGCTGGTCTTCGCGATTGAGTACTTGAGGAAGCGGGTGTTGCGGCGCTTGGACGACGAAGCACCGCCGTCCTGGCGCGCGGCCGACTGCAGCATCACCCACAGAACCTTGCCATCCGGGCTGATGGTCAGACCCTCGAACCCCTGGTTGTTCTGGCGGCCGTGGTCCGGATCCGCCGGATCCGGGACAGCGCTGGGGTTGTAGATGGGTGGGGTGTTGGAGTTAAAGCTAGCGCAGGGTATCAGCGAGATATGCCAATGTTCCTCACATCGCTATCGCGTTTTACCTTATATGGCTCTTGCGCACCGGCAGGATGGCATCAGGAGGCTGGATAGCGTTCACCATTTGACCGTTCTTGTTGAAGCGGTACACAAACGGGCCGTACTCGTCGCTGATCCAGAACGAGCCATCGTCGTCGACAACCAGGCCTTCGGCATCGAGGACGACACGCTTGTCTCCGTCACCGGGACCGCCGAAGCCATCGCCCGTGTAGGTCGCAGCCGGCAGGGTCGGGAACCCCGGGTAGGTCAGGCCACCCAAGAAGTCGGGGTCCAGACCAGTCATGGGCTTGCCGTCGGGCCCGGAGAGGAGGATGGTGCGCTTGTAGTTAAACACCAGGTTCGGGCCCGCGGGCTTCGCGACCGTGGCATCGGGGGCAGGGGTGAAGGTGATGTCGAAGATGTGGACTCGCGGGATCGTGTTCTGGGTCCCGTTGGTGTTCCATCCGCGATCGGGGAGGCCGTACAGGGTGGCCGTGTAGCCCTTGCCGGACCTCTTCCAGTTCTTGACGGTCATGGAGGAGCCAATGCTGATGGAGTCGCCATACTGGTCCCGGGCGTCCGACTTGACGGACCCGTAGCCCGCCACGCCGTCGTAAGTGTAGGATTGGCCATTGCACGAGATGGAGGCCGCTGCCGGGGTGCCGCGCCTGACGGACTTGGAGGCGACAGCAGTCGTGGCAAAGCCCACAGCGACGAGTTGCTTGAAGGACACCATCTTAACGATGCTGGAGGTTTCAATGTCCCACGAGGGAGATCGGGTGCAACCCCACAAAAGCCCGGGAGATCTGCAGGGACTTATACCATCGGAGCTTCCCCGCGACAGCTCTGCTCGTTACCGACTGCACGTGTGCCTGCCGGGCATCCGTGCTAACTTTATTTACATGTGCTGCATCGAAGGTTCGCGGCTACCCCTGGCGTGGTGCATCCTCCTGCAGTCCAATGCCGCCCACGTCGTTAGCGGATGAGCCTCTTGCCATTTCTGGGGCGCACATGTGCCAACAGCTCGTCGGGATTGGCTGCTTGGCAACGGCGGCGAGTTCTTGGGTCTGCCCCTGGCCGATATCACAACCCTAATGCGTGACCGAGCCAGCGAAAACTGTCCTGCTTTGACACCTTGGCGCTTGCCAGTGCGGCTGAGGATCTTCAGGTCCCAAGAGAATGAGGAGATTGATCTCCAATGCGGACTATGCACGTTGACATGAGGGGACTTACCGAGCACTTGTTGGTGGTGTTGAGGCACGGCAATGACGCCACAACAAAACATTGATCCCAAGCCTGTTTGCTTTGAGTAGCACGCTACTTTGAAGCTCGAGGGCGAGAGACGGCCATCCTTTTCAATCTATGTGGATTTGGGGAGCATGACGGAATGTCAGGACGGCAAAACTCTTCTTAGCGGGGTCACACGACAGCCGAAAGACAGAGTGACATCGTCGAATAACGCAACGTGACATCGCGAAAGCCATGCAGCAACAGCAATATAGGGGACGCACAGCAGTCATTACCGTCTTACCGATACTCTGGTCTGCCGGCATCCCGTCCCTCCCACCCAAAGCAGCTCAAGCGCCAACAAAAGCACATGACGTCTGTAAATGCCGCTGCATATAATGAAGACTTTCTCGTCGGTGTCCGAGAACGACATGTCTTGTTTCCTTGGCGCGTGTCCGACTGCACGGTTGAAGAGGGCGATGTTTTGCAGTTCAGGGGTTTCGGTTGGGCATGGCATGTCAGGCACGAAGGATAGCCCCCTGACACCAACAACGCCGCCCCAAGCAGTACAATAAAAGAGTTGAATAAGGTAGGTAACATTCTTGAACCGATGCCCTTCTTTCACAAGCCCAAAGAATCGTATCAAAAGTGCGAAGAGCTTATTCTCGACGAGGCTCAAGAGATACACAAAACCTTCCTCATCACCTCTTCCAGTTTTGCCCTAGGATTCTCCATCATAGACTTCGACCGCCAGGCAACAAACCGGTCAGGCCGGACCAGAACGCACCCGTCCTCCTCCACCTCTCTCCGCTTGGCCCAGTCAAAATACACGTCTTCGTAGTCTTCCTTCCAACCAATAGCGAAGCTGTTAATGTTGACGTTGACGGCCTGCGTCACCTGGTTAGCAGCATCCTTCCATGCCTGTCCACCAGGCCCCGTGAGGAGGCAGAAGGCCCCGTGGCCGGCAAGGTCAATGGTGGAGAGCTGGCTTCCTGGCACTCGCGTGTTCAGCCAGGCGTGCGGCAGTCTCATGCCCGGATATGTGCTGATCAGACGTTCGCGGACGGCATCTTGCGGAAGTTGCGGGGCGTCAGGCTCATCAACTTGGCATACGGCATCGGAGCGGTATTGCTGGTTCATCTCGATGCCCAAGCCATGGAACTCGGTTCCGGTGTTCTCGATGCCGAGGTGAAACAATTGTCTTCTCCTCCGACCGACCTTGCCTTTGTCGTCGAACTCGGCAAGTAGCGCCCTCCTCTTTTCCACGTTCGGTTCAGTCATGCCAATGGCCTCCATCCAGGGAAGATGGTCGCGGAGGCCTTGGTTAGCCCGTGTGATGATGTCCACGCCGACTGGCTGGCGCTCGGTGGTGTAGGTATCGACGAGCCTAGAACCTGCCTGTCCGGACATGGTGTACGAGATTTTCCATGCTAGGTTGAAGGCGTCTTGAATGCACGTGTTAGATCCCAGGCCGTTGAACGGCGGATGGCGGTGCACGGCATCACCCAGGCAGAAGATGTTTCCGTCCGAGTAGTACTCAGCCACCGTCTCGTTGATCCACCACTTGCTAACATCCAGAATTTTGATCTTGACCGAATCATCACCAATCATCTCCTTGACTCTGGCGATGTACCCTTCCTCAGAGGCCGCCATGCCGTCGGCTTGAAGATCGGCCCCGGGACGCGGCAAGAAGATGAACATCCACTCATCCCACGGTCGTACCATGCGCACAAGACAAGCCCAGCCCCAGGCAGGGTGCTCTCGGTCGGGTTGGAAGACCCAATGTAGGTTCCCCGTCCGGTTCTTCACGAGGTGGGATAAATCGGCCTTAAGCAGCACGTTGAGGGCCAGCCCCTGACCTGGCTTTTTGATAAGCGGGATTCCAAGCTCGCGAATAACCTGGCTGCGTGCTCCGTCGCAGCCAAAGAGGAAAGGAGACTGAATCTTGAATGTCCTGTTCAACACGTCGTCGCGGATCGTGCTGATGATCACCTCGGGGGCGTCCGAGGAGCGAGTGAAGGAAAGAAAGGTCGTGTTGAAGCGCAAAGTCCATCCATCGTGCACCGCCCTGCCGGTGAGGATCGGCTCGAGTTCGGTCTGCGGCAGGTCGACGTGATCACACGGGCTTGCAGCGTCATAATCGCCCTGTCCCGATGTAAGCGTCAGGGAATTGGCCGGCGGCGTCACGTACAGGCGTTTCGTACCTTGCGTTTGGGGTCATTACCCCAAGAATACAAGCGGGCGTATTCTTCGCCAGCCATAGAATGACACCATCGTGTATGTGTCATGTTGTGTCCCGCGACAGCGGCATCGAGGCACTCCCTGTCCAAGCCAATGTCTCTCAGACACTCCAACGCTGCCATATTGGTGATGTGCGCTCGAGGTGTCTTGGCGCACCCTGAAGCAGCCGAAATCATGATTCCCGTCCGTCCTTGGTAGGTTGAGATATTAGCCGTCAACATCCCTCTGAATGCACATGGTGTCGAAGAGAGAGACCTACCATGAGATGCAAGAAAGCAGGCTAGAGCAGCGCCGGCGGGACCGGCTCCAACGATCAAGAGATCCGTCTTGACAATTTCGCCTTCCATCGTGATTCGAGTCATATTGCGTTCCATTCAAGAGTGATGAGCTTGGAAAGGTGACCAGAAACTCGATGTTCGAACCCAACCCCTAAATATGAGTTGAGAAAGCCATATGCATCGCGCAGGTCCGGTCCTCGACTTGACCGGCCTTGGCCCTGGAGGGGCATTTGTTGTTCAGTTTCGTCAGCCATGACAAATGGAATGTCAGGTAGTACCGGGTTGATGGACCAGAGCACCAACCGACCCCTCAGCTTGGAGGTTGTCGACAGCCGAACTGAGTGGAGACTCAGATGGACGGCTGTGCGGGGAAAGTCGCCCAGCGGGAGGGATTATCCTCTCCGTCGAAGTGGGCTGAGATGAGATGGAACCGTGGATGTCATGATAGACTTTGCCCCCCTGAGTCGCTACCTTAAGGTAGATCATCCGTGGTTGCGTGACAAAAGGTCCGTACTAAATAGGTACCTGATGACGGCCTCGTCTGAGCGGTGGGATGCAAGTCTAGGTAATTGTCCGATTACAGTGCTAACGAGGCTTGTCAAACGATTCGCCTCCGAGATTGACTAGTTTTCTATGTGCATGCTAAATCGATTCTACTTACTGGTTACTGCTGTGTAAGGTGGCTCGAGGGTGGGTAAGGTGCGTTGGCGCCCATTATCCGTAGTCCATCCAAAAGAAAATGCCCCTGCTCAAGAGTTAGAAGATAGCCTTTCGGCATGGTCAAGGTGTAGAAACGCCCAGTCTTCCCCTCTAACATTCTCCTAGTGTTTAATGTAAAAGTTTGCATGGCACGGTTGCGCGGCGACGTGGACTAGAACAAACATGGGCTAGTGTTGTGCGGACGCTCCTTGATAAGAGCATCCTGACGAACTCACGGTACAGTGAGTTCGCGGGCTCTCACAGCGATCGATACTAGACAGGACGTATAGAGCACGCTGAAACTTGGGCCGAAAGCTCCCCGCCGTGTGGACGGCACGCTCCGAGCTTGGATGTGGGCATGCGGTGTTTGTACTCGCCCGAACAAAGAAGTAGAGAGACCATCGGATATAAAACTGCTTGCACTCTGATGACAGCCGGCTAGTAGAATCTACGTTCAGAATCGAGGTGTGAGAAGCTCAATTTCGAGTAGTTAGTCTTTGAGACGGACCGACTGAATCCGCCTTCTCCATACAGCTTTTTGAAGTCTCCATATTGACAGTTCCTCAAGCCTCACCCAAGGCTTCATGGCACCCCTCAGGCCCTCACCCCTCTCAGTCCCGCTCTCGAGGTTGCGCAACGGGCTAGGTCTCCAACCATGCCTGCAGTCGTAGACCAACGGGAAAGGAACTATGAGGATGAGGCATTTGATGACAGAGATAGGGGGTATGTGTGGCTGCTGAGAGGCTGCTCTATTTGCATGGCTGGGCGCGGGGAGGTAGTACAGAGTACGAGGCCTCGAACCTCCCTCCTATGTTCAGGGGTATCATTGAGGCTGAAGTCGTGTCGCACACGTATCTGGAGGCGACCACTGATGTTTCTGGGAATAATCTAGACCTCAGTCAAGGTAAAGGGGATCAAATTCCGTGACGTTTGAGGAAACCGGTCTGGCGGTTGTGTAACACGCCACGGACGGCGTACCCTCTTGCCAAGGACCCCTCTCAATGTTGGAAGCAAGGAGTTAAGCCTTGTCAGCCCCCCCGAATCTGACTGCCTCCTACTCTTCTGTGAGTACTCTCCAGCACTGACTTTTGGGGGCCCAAACACTGGCACAAATGCGACTCTTTGTGCTGAGCCCGAACAGCAGCACCAATGGGCCTCAGCTCCACGTCGGAGGCTCGGGTTGGGCGCTGCTGGAACAAGACCTCGAACTGGCCGGCAACGGCGTCGACTTCACCTGTGTTTCCTATTCATGGGGCTCCGGGAAAACTCGCAGCGCCTTCAACCCCGTCGTATCAGTCTCCGATCGAACAGAGCCTTCCATATCCACCGTGATCCGCCAGCGACCCGCTTGTCGAAGAATCTGGGTGGACGCCTTCTGCGTGCCTAGTCCAGAGCACCCCGTCGAACGAGAAGCAACTCTCCAGAGCATGGGCTTCATCTACTCGCGAGCCGAGGAAGTCATCGTGGTGCTCACAGCCCAAGCACGACCGGCGCTTGAGCGAATCAGCAGCGAGTCGAGTTTGCTCCGGGCACACCTGGACATTCTCGAGCAGGAGGACTGGGTGACCCGCGCGTGGACCTATCAAGAGGCTGTCAACTCCAAGCGGCTCCTCATCTCCTGCCACGAGGCCCCGGTCGGCATAATAATCGAAGGCTTGACTTTCGTCTCGTACGTGGGAGAAGCACTGAACGAGCTGAGTCCCCAAGAGCGAGCAGGATACCCCCGACTCAGCTCGTTTGAGGATGTCATGCTCGACTATGTCATGGCCGGCTATCTGCAGAGATCCGCCTTGCAGGTCATGACCATCATGGACGGGCGAACCCAAACGTGGCCCGACGACCATTTCTACGCCATGATCGGGGCCATCTCGACGGAGCCAGCCGGTACCGCGGCCCTTCTCAGCCCCTGCGAAGCGTTCATGTCCTTGTGCGAGCGCGAGGGAGATTTCTCGTTCATATTCAGCTCGACTTTGAGGGGCTCGAGGCCAGGGCGACGTTGGCGTCCGGATGACGGCGCAGACCTGCCTGCTATTCTCAAACTTTCCGGCACGGGGCGCGGGTTGCAGGGGCGACTTGAGAATGGCAGTTTGCTTCTGGAGGATGTCGCCGTGCTGAAACCAGCTCCATTGTCGCAGAATGCCAGAGCTTTGATCGAACGATGGCCAGCGGATTTCAAGGTAAATGGGTACGACGCTGATCTGGAACTCGAGCAAATGGCCTTTCGAGGCTTGCAGGAGTTGGGATTTTGCGGCAGTTTGGAGTGCGTGGCCACGGATGCGGGTCTTTTCTTTCCTCAGGTGCGAATACCTGCTGGTTCTTTGGCTGGGGTAGAGATTATCGTTGCCGTGGGCATTCCGTGGCGTCTCGGATCACCAGCGTTGGCGCGGTACTGGGAGGGCTCGGATGAGACAGCCTATTATGTTCCCGGCGTCTTATTCGGAAGGGTTGTCGCAACTGAGCACCCCGCCATGACTGTAACCCTTGACTGAGGCGAGACGGCCTTTCGGGCTAGAATCAGCTGTCTGTAGCCGCCAAATAGGTTCTTCTTGCACAGTTGATGTGCCGGTTGCCATCTGCTAGAAACATTTTGATAAGATCAGTGTTGTCGCCTCTCCAAACGTAGGTATTGAAACCAGAACAGCTCATGGCAAACCGCCCGCTTTTATAACTCATGCCGCTATAAACATTGGCTCATCCGTGTCATCAAGAATATCGTCATGAAGAATATCACACACATCAACAAAAAGCCAAGTCCCAAATCTAATGCAACGCCTAGATCTAATATCACCCCTAAGAGAAAGAAAATAAAAGTCACGGCAAGGGTATCGGCGTCTCCCCCCGCATAATCCACACCTCCCCAATCAGCACACAGCACCCCACCGTCATGGCGATAGCGATGATGGGCAGATTGACCCTCGCAAAGTCGAGCCTGCGCACGTGGATGTGCTTCTTGCTCAGGATGTCCCTCCAGAGCAGGCCGGCCAGGGAGGCGCTGAAGGCGGTGCTGAAGGCACCGTAGTTGACGCCCAGGGCCATGGTGTAGACGGTGGCCCAGAAGTCGCGCTCGGTGATGGGCGTGCCGTCGAAGTAGTGGATGACCTTCCAGGCCTGGATGACGCGCGAGAGGAGGATGGTGGTGCCGATGTTGGTGCCGGAGAACTTGATGTACCATGTTAGCTGTGGGAAGCAGTGAAAAAAGGAGGGTTGAAACGTACGTTGCACAGAATAACGGAGAGGAAACCCATCCCTCCGATGGCGCCTATCGTGCCTGTCTTCAGGACCCAGGCGTCCCAGCCCTTGGCGAAGATCTGCACCCAGCCTTTGGTCACCAGCGCTTGCACTAAGATGAACATGGAGAAGGCAAAAGGCACGAGGGCGAAGGGAAGATGGGCTATCACGGCAGTGGCGGTGGGAAACGTCGCCTGTGCCCACATCCAGGAGTTCCGGGAAAGCGACACGAGCGTCGTGCGGTCGCGCCGTTGGTGGCGCAGCGACTCTCGCGGGGTTTTCACACCGGCATTCTTCTCTCGACGGTCACCGGTTTCAGCAACATCTTGTACTGCTGGCGGCTTCTCGGGATCGTTCCCAGCTCCCGTGTTCGCGCCAGCATCGGCGCTCGTAGGCGCGGCGGCACCTTTCCGAAGCGTTAGCTCGCCATCCGCGACGCCCGGTTGCGCGGAGAGAGATGTATCGGACGACGCAGAGCGCTCCCCTTGAAATGTCTCCAGCTCCCTCGCCTCTTCCTCCTCCTGCAGTGCGCGTTGCATGCGACGAAGCTCGACTTCCTCGCGCCCCTTGCGGGCGATCTCGCGCGTCTCGTGTCGGTTCATCCACCCACTCGCCAGATCCCATATGAACATAATGAATGCGGCTGGCAAAGTGATGTAGTATACGGGTTGAGTTCCCGACGGCGAATTCGAGGTGGCGGCGTTGAGCGCGAGGACGGCAATGAGGGTAGCGGCCATGATGATAGCGCCAAACATGGCGCCCTTGCGGTCCAAAAAAGGATTGACAATCTCTTCGAGGGAGAGAAGCTTCCCTTCCTCGCCCGGGGCGTCTTCCTCCTCCTCTGCGGTGCCCCTGGCGTGCGGGATGTTGGGGTTGACGGGTTTGCGGGTCCTCACTTCCTCGGGAACCTCGTGCATCTTGATGGCGCGCGGGATGAGGGATTCGTTGTTGAAGACGATGTAGAGCAGGAACGGGAAGAGGACAATACCGGTGGCGATAACCGGGACGATCATGTTGGCCGTGTATACGATGAACTTGATACCGAAGGCGCCCGCCAGGACCAGGTTTGTGGGGTTCGAGGAAACCAGGATCGCCGAGCCAATGTTGGCGACGGCAAACTGGCTGAAGATCCAAGCCCGCGGGTGGACAATATTGCTGGACACACGCGTCATGTACGCCAGGAAGGCAGTACCAGAGAGGATGACCGGGTCGTTCCCGACGCAGCTGGTCAGGGCGAACCAGAAGGCGTAGAGGTAGAAGAACAGGCGATGGCCGGCCTCGCCGCCCCACTGAAGCACCTTGAAGGCGAGATAGCGGATGACGCCGGACGCGTCGATGGAGATGGCGATGTAGGCGAGCGAGATGAAGAACAGCATGATGTCGAGCGGCGAGATGTTCTCGGCGCCCCATGTCCCTTCCTTGACCTCTTTGGCGCCAATGGCCACGATGGCCAGCAGGAAGAGGTCGCCGATCAGCGGCGCCGTGACGATGTTCATGGGAAAGTTGAAGACCACAAAGGCCGAAGCCTTGGCGGTGGTTCGGGACGCATTGTCGCCGTGGCGTGGTGGCGAATCCAGCTCATCGGGCTCCCGGGGCGAGATGATGCGCAAGCCGCTCAGTGCGTCCAGGAAGAGATGGTAGAGCTTCCGGGGGACCGGGAGGGGAATGTGGAAGGGGAAGAGAACCACGATGTCTGCGGCACGGTGTTAGTGAGATGTGATTTGCTGCCGAGGATGAAGGATGAAGTCTCTTCACGACGTACTCGCGAGCACGAAGACGACGAGGGTGACGATGGACCGCCACGACTTGATGAGGTCATAGTCCGGCCGCTCAACATCGGCCTCTGTCGGCGGATCCCCGGCCATGTCGTCGACTGTCTTGCGCCGGGCTGGGAGCAGCGCAGCGGGACATTGATTCCGTGCGGGTTGCGAACAGTCGGGTCCAAATTCGCATCTGGAGGAGCAGGGTTGCCGCGGAAAAGCGAATCGAAAGGGCCGTGCTGGGCCGTGCTGGGGGCGGGGCACTCGGATTTGCCGCCCGCTGGCGCCATCTCGTCGGGAAAGTCTGCCCTGGGCGCAGACGTTGGCGCAGACTCGGCAGGGTTTGGCGCGGGCCGGGCAAGAGCCTGCACGGATCCACGTGCAGCGCTGTTAGGCGCTCAGGCTAAGATGGAATTTTGATTTCGGGTGCAACGTCGAAGCCAAGTTGGAGCCAAGCTCCAACGCTGGTGCCACCGCTTGGCAGCGAACCAACGGTCCAACACGGACCCGACAGAGAATCTTCATTGGGACACCGAATCCCAAGACACCGCTAAGCTACGACACAGCCACCCTTTGCAGATGCACGCGGTTCTTGGCCACCAAGTCCGGGCACCTCGGGCCTTCTGGGGGTTGGGAAGGATTGCGGGGTTTGCAGCGAAGTTGGAGTCTTTGGAGATGGCATTTGTGGCTGTGCCCGCGCTCGCCTCGCGATCGCTCACCGACTTTGCCCAATCTGACCTTGGCACCTTGGCAGCCTGCTGCTGCTGCTGTCAGCAGGTGTGGTTGGACGGGCTCGAGACGGGTTGGATGGGCTCGATGGGAATGACAGGAATGACGGGCTGCATGAGGCTCGCTCTCTGCCAGGCCTGGGAGGCGCCGCTCCGAGCAGTTCCGATGTCGATCTCCCTCGGGCATCGCCGTCTTGCTGGTGCTGCTCGCGCTGCTGGCCTGCTGGCCTGCTGGCCTGCTGGCGTCGCGCGTCTTGCTGAGCCTGCCCGCCGGAGCTCGTGGCACGTCGGAATCCCAACCTCTCACAAGTCCGGAGCAGATGCATGCGAAAGCCCCAAACGGCAACTCCACACGTGCACCGGATCCCGCTGATTCCACTCTTCTTCGCCCTGGTTGGGCAACTGACCCCAGTGGTGTCCAGAATAAGCCAGCATGGGGGACCGGCCGTGGGGAAACAGTGCCGCTTCTCCATCCCCTATCAATTCGCGTTTGCCCGGCTCCTCATTCCCCGCCCTTTTCTTCCCCAAGCCTCACTTGCTTCAGCTGCTTGCCCGACCATCTTCCCCCATTGTTTGACCGAAGCGCAGATAACGTTGCCGTCAACAGCCCTGTGGATTCGTCACTCCAATGCCTCCGTCACCTCGGTCAGACCGGCAAAAAGGGTCAAGGAGCTTTAAGACGTCGCGCTCGTCCTTCTTCACAGTTTTGTTCAGCTGTTTTGTCGTCGGATGAATGCGCTGCCCCAACCCTGGGCGCAGAACTCTTGCTCTTTAAACCCTAACCCTGATGCCCGCTCTTCCCCCTCTCGCCACTCTCGATCTCCTCGTCGGCCGGGCCGTCGCCAACACCACGAACCAGATCGGACCTCAGATTCAGAATGTATCCTGCAGCTGGCCCATATCGGGAGAGTACGGTGTGGGGTCGAGAAGCCTGTGAGTCCCCTCCGGGGCTACCCCGGGGCTACTCGGTCGGTCTGTCACTGCAGGACAAGAGACTAACAAAGCCACCAGATACTACGTCTTAGTGGCGGCCTGCGTGCTTGCCCGGAAGACGGAATGGCTTCGGAATGCTTGCTTGGCGGCCGCTCTCATCTTCCCTGCAACCGCCGCCATCCACGCCATTGTGATTGCAGCCCTGCACGTCGACGGTACGCTGCCCACGCTGGACACCCAGCCACCGCCGCGTTGTCTGTCGCTAACACTGTTCTAGGGGCCGTCGACTTGGATATCTATGGCGCCTTTCAACTGTGCACCATTGGAATCCTGACCGCGCCGGCGACGGTCAGGCTGTCAAACACATACTTCAACAACCCGGGGAGGAATGTTCTGTTTATCTGGACCATGTTGGTCCTTGCTGGTACGTAGATTCGCTGCCCCGAACTGATCATTTCGCATTCTTACCTCGACAGGACTATTGGCTCTTGCTGTCGAATTTTTCCGCGCCCACACGGTCCCATGCTTCGATGACGGATCTGGACACCCTCTATATCGCGGCTCCTCGTTTCCCTACGGGGAGACTACTTGCGGCCTGGTTTGCTCGACTGAGGATGGCCCAAATTCTCCCATGAGGAGAGGCTCGGCCGACAACATCTATGTCATCCCGACGCCGAACGTACTGAGCTTCGGAGCCGCCACACTCGTCGCCGCCGCATGTTGCATCCCCGGGGTTCTTTCCATGATAACGACGTATCAAAAGATCCTGAAAACGAACTGGGCCAAGCAAACTGGCGATCACGACGCCGACCAGGTGATTGAAGGTACCAACGGGGCCACGGAGAAGGGCATGAAGAACGTCAACGGTCTGATCAGAAAGCTCCTCAGCCGTGTCGAGATCCCTGTGGTATGTAACCTCCGCGTGCACCAGAAAGCAACGTGACTAACATCCTGCGATAGTTTGGTGGCGCCGTTCTTGTCCTCATTATCCTCGGGGAGCTGAATTTCTGGAGTGATCCGGTCAACTACCAGACGGAGCCGATCGCCAACGTATCGCAGTGGAGCAGCATCGGGGCGTCAGTGCTCGCGGCATGTGGTTCTTTATACATGCTCTTGCAGAGGTATCTCCAGACAGCCGAGCAGGGAGGGACGCAGGTGTATCCCCCAAGCCCTTGCAATTGCCTCTGCCACGAGCATGGCAGCATCCGCTCCGACTCGTTGGGCGATCACCCTCACATGGACGCGCTCCCACGGCCCCCGCCCTCGACTACGACAGTAGACAGCGACCCCCATCTCCCTAGGAGGGAAACCTCGCCCGCTAACCCACTGTCCCCCATCCGCACCGATACATACCCGACGAGCGAGGACGCAGCCAGCGGACTGGGCATTCATTCCATGGACTCCAACTCTCCGACGGGCGCCACCAAAGCCTTGATCAAATTCGTGACGGCATTGGGCACCGCCTCCGCGGACCGGTTCGACGACCAATCGTTCCGGCAAGGCAAAGCCACGGGCTTTCCCGAAGTTCCCGGAGAGGGAAACCGAAACAGCCGACTAAGCCAGAACCGACAACTCTGGGGGGATGATCTCGACGACTGCCTTACGCCTCACGGAGGGCGGTCCCGGGCCAACAGCTTCAATGGCAGCATCTACCGATCCCACTCGGCCTCGCGAGCGCCCTCGCCTCAGCCCCGGCAGAGATCGCAAACCACCGGGCCGGGCGTTGGCACATCGTCACTGGTCTTGGGATTGCCACCCACACACAGCCCGGAGTCCACTTCCGAGCCCATCTTCCCACCTCGACGCTCGGCTGAGCTGGAGCCTCCGCTGGTGCGATCCGCTACCATTCCCGTTATTACGCTGCACGAAGGGCCCGGGTCACCGGCGATTGTTCTCTCCTTGGAGGACGGCCTGGTCGATGAGCCGGCCGAGGTTTCGGTCTCGATTGAGGTGTCGGTGTCTCAGCCGGAGCGGCCGTCGGCTTGAGGAGGTTGCGTTGACAACCAACACGTAGAAATGGAGACGATGTATCATGCATGGGAGGGCTTTGCGTTTTGTTTTAGAAGCAACGTTTTTGTTTTTTAACTTCTTACTTCTTTTCTTTTGGATGTCACGATGGATGATCATGAAAGGGCACCGGATACCGGATACAAGGTCTGGCGTTTGGAGAGGCATTGTTGTTTCGTGGGAAACGTTAGGCGCAAGTCGATGTATCAGGCGTGCTTGCAGCGATTTGATGTACATAATTGCGAAGGTCGTTATAATAGATAGATGGAAACGAGAGGCATCTTTTCTTCGAGAAACAGAATTCAGATAGAAATTTCAAAGTGTCAAGACAGTTGTGTTTCACCTGTGAACATGCCTCTCCCTCTTCCTTCTTTCCTGTCCTCCTTTCTTCTTTGTCCTTGACTCTTTTCGCACCTTTTCTCCGCCTCGGTTCCCGCCTTGGGCGCCGGGGGGTTGCTTCCGGCTCCGGGTGGGTCCATCGGCCGGTCCGCCTCTCGGCGAGCCTCAATCCCCATTCTCATTGGCCTGGCAATCAATCGCATTCTTCTTCCTTCCCCACTTTCTCACTTTCTCGCGATCCATCCACCACGAAAACATCACGATTCACGACAAGGCCACGCAACCAGTTGACAGGCCGGGGAGTCTCGGCGACAAGACGGCATGCCGCGCCGCTTCTTCACATCCAAGCGCACCAAAATCCCAACTTCCAAACCCCAACTGCCGTCGACGCTTTGAGTAGACCAGTCGCCGGGCATCCCTCCCTCTCGAGCCTGTCCCCCAAACTGCAATGGACGCGCCCTCTTCCGACCCGCAGAGCCGGCCGCCGGTCGATCCCCAGCCACCGGCTGCGACCGACCCGCACTGGCGGACGGCTTGCCGGACCTGCGGCGCGTCGTTCAAGTCTCGCAACCAGCTCATGAGGCACCTCTACCGGTCTCACCCTGGGAAGCCGGGGAAGCCCAAGACACCATCATCCTCACAATCCTCGCCTCGGAAACCCCAACCAGCGCAAGCACCATCACTGCCATCCACGCCATTTACTCTGCCAACCCCGGCCAGCAGACCGAAACGGGAGCCGTCCCCGCCGCTCCATCCCTTCAGCCTGCTGGCCCAGCGCCAACAGCTTGCCTTTGCCGCGCAAGTTTTGTGCGCCATCTTCACGGTGGGGATGAAGCAGCAGGAAGCAGAGCAGGGACAGCAGCAGCGTGAGGAAGACCGGGAACGGGATTTCCCGTCACCGCTGCTGGAAGACACTGCATCGCCGCCCGCATCCACAAGCTTTGGTCTGCCGGCGGCAGGTATTCCACAGTCCAGCACCGACCCCGCAAGCCATCGGGAGAAGAAGCTGGAGGACGATTCAGAGTTGGAAGACTCTGATGAGGATGAAGATGGGGGTGTTGCACTCTTCGGGCCGGGGCTTGGCGGGCTTTCGCTTTGGGATGTTGATGTGGAAATGGAAGGGGGCGAGAGAGACGACGAGGATGACGGTTTAGATTGAGCAACCACGGGTATGGAAGGACATGATTGATTGGGCAGCAACTAGCAAGGCCTTTGTTTGAATCAGGCAGCCAGCGAGGTCGAATGCATCTCAGAGCCGGCTGCTGCAGAACCCTCTACAACGAAGCACGAGGGTTGGCAAGACATTTGTCACAAACCCTCCCCAGTGCAAGTAAGGATTCAAGCCCTGGAAGGAGGAGAGGTGACATGATACATCTGAAGCGTGGAATTATAGGTATCCTCTCAAGTCAGATATCCGCGTTTGACGGGGTGAGATCCGACACGGAGCTGGATAGCATGTGTCTGTACCTTGTTGGCTACGACAAGTAGTTACCGCTCTTGCGCCGGCTCAATACACGGCAGCTAACATGTCGGTCCCTTGCGCCTCGCCGTTGCCTGCACACCGACCGCAACCCGTCCACATTCCACAACACCCTGCCTAGCAAGCACTAACTGGGCATCACTCGCCTTCATCCGTTCATCCTGTTGTGCAGCACACTCCGTGTTGCACATCACCTGTCGCAAAGAAGCAGCACTGGTTGCAGCAATTCGTGAAGTTGTTGATGGTGCATTCTCCACCGCTCGGCACGCAGGTTGGAGGCGGGGTCTTAGCTCGATGTCAGGTCTTGTCAGTCAGACACGAGAGACGCCGGGGATACATCTTCGACCCACCGATTCACCGCAACCGCAGTCTTCTTCTTCCCCCCGGGCCAGCTTCGCACGCTCTGGTGCCGGCCAGTCAGAGTTGCCGCTGCTGATTCTCTCAATGGAGCCGTCGGGACGGTACGCAATTCTCACGGCGCCCGAGGCCCCGATGGCGAGGGAGAAGGCGGCGAGGATGACCGTGGACCTCATGATAGGCGGCCAAGAAAGAGGGCAACTTTGAGCAATGTCAAAGAGCGCAAGGTTGAGCAGCCTTGGAAACGGCCGATGGGTGTAGCTCTGTACATATATTCATCGGAGATGGCTTACACTGCGTGAAGTCAGCCCGTGTTTCTCGATCGAGGCCCACATACCCAAACGAGGGGCTGGAATGCCTTCTCCACAGCAACGCCAACTTCTGGTGTTTGTTGTTGTTCGCAGACTGCGGTTTCTTGCCCTTGTGGCAACCAATTCTGGGCATGTTTGAGCCGATCCGAGGAAGTTTGGAATTCGCATGGGGAGCAACAAAACACGGCATGCCTCCATCGTTGTCACCACAAGGAGAAAGCCGGTGCGCAGCAAACCCAACCAAGTCTTCTCTCAACTCAACACCGAAGAATGCCTGCATGCAACCGGCCGCTGATATCTCGACCAACACTTTCCAAAAAGGTGTCAACCCGGTCAAGGGCTCGGGAATGCCAAAAGTAATGGGAACTGTGAGGCTCGAACTCACGACCTCAGGATATTTCGATTTGACACCGAATCACACAAACGTATGAGACCTGCGCTCTTCCAACTGAGCCAA
>OUNM011232281.1_pt1 | contig 57500 bp, 72 predicted proteins | sample 1769961 | NCBI WGS metagenome assembly OUNM01 (sample SAMEA3914820, study PRJEB12502) | metagenome | biome: forest; material: soil | place: USA | collected 2012-03-12 | depth 0.3 m
CACCATTTCGGTCCGCTCGACGCCGTCCTGGAAGACACGGCTTCGGGTGTAATGGACGGCAAGCGACTGGAATGTGGCGTTCGCCAGGGCCTTCGCCTCATCTTGCCAAGCAGGGGCACAGCCAACAGCACCGCTGGGTCTCTGGGGCATGCCATGCGGCGGAGAGGGCCATTTGCGAGCGAGACATGCGGTCTCACCTCCATCGATGTACATGATACGTCGATGCGAGTGCAAAGCAAGTCCTGGATTGTGTGGCCCGGTGTAACCCTCGGTCCAGGATCACGCTTCCGCCGCCCTCAATCGGATGCTCGTGTGTTTCTGCCGAGTCAGCTTGCAGCCGGCGGTGAAGCGAGCAGCATGCCGTCTCGTGGACCTTAACCTTACCCACTGGACTGTGGCAGGGCGGCTTCTTCTACCTTGGCCTTCGAGTATGATTTAATCTGGCTTCGGGCATTTGCGTCGGTGCATCGCGTCTTTGAAATGCAAGAATTCGTGCGTCGCAAAATGGTGGAGCGAGGGCATGTGACGATGGTCGAGTTGTGTGGCCGAGTTGGGATCGAATCTGTCATTTTTTATTTTTCTTGTTGGCGTTGTTTGCATGCATGCAGCCCGACTTGCAGATGGATGTGACACCCGATGAGATTCCAGTGGGCTGCCTGCCTCCCTCCCCTGCTGCCAACCTCGCTAGCGCCAACCCAAATCCCTGCCTGCCCGCCCGGCTCTTGATTTTCGCGTTCCACTGTTCCGCTGTTCCACCTTCCCCAGTTGGTCGACGGCAGCCCGCCCAATCAAGCCAGGGCAGCAGGGGCGCTCGCTGTCTTTCGCAGCCAAGCCCGAGCCCGGCTGGAGCTGGGGCTTGGAGCTGATTCAGTTTGGGTTGCGGGCGTGCGGGTGTGCGGGACCAAATCTGCACGTCGGGTGATCCAATCCAACCGCTGCGCTTCCCTTTCCTTTCCCCAGACCCAGAACCCAGACCCAGACCGCCGACCGCAGCCCAGACAGGAACAAGGCGCAAAATTTATCGTGGCTTCCCGCGTCCAGGATTGGGCTTTCTCTTCCTCCACACACACCTTCTCGACATCGGTTTTTTGTTGGGCTGGCCGACTCCGCATCGCGTCGCGCCTCTGACGTTGACGTTCGACCTTGGCCTCCGAGTTCAGGTCGACGTACTACCTTACAGTAGGAGCCCTTCTCTTCTTTCGGGGTTTTGCTTGACCCGACCCCCGTCGCAGCAATCAAACGCTGCGCAGCGTCGTCAAGGTCGACCTGACTGGGCGCCCAGCCAGCACCGAGCACGCGCGTCATCTCGGGCGCAGAGCAAGCGACTCCATTATTCTCGGGGCCACCCTCAGCACCCGGCGCGATGGACCCGAGGCAACCACCCCAACATCCCTTCTCGCGGAACGGTGCCTCGCCTTTCAGCAGGCCCTCGTTCCCGCCGGCACCAGCCCCCACAGCCTCGCAACCGCCCTATGCGCCCGCTGCATCATCACATGCTCCTCCCGCCGCCGGGCCACCGTATCCCGACATGCACGCGCGAAAGCAGTCCGATCCACCGCCGTACTATCCTCCGCGCCAATATCCTCCCGACCACGGCCCCGGCCCGATGCCGCCATCGACACATTCCCGACATCACAGCACGTCCTCGATTGCCACGGGCCCGGGCATGACGCGCAGCATGCCGCCGCCGAACTCGCCCCCCCAGCAGCAACAACAACCACAGCAGGGTCAGAGCCAGGGCTCAGGTAGCCACCAGCTGGCCGGGCCATACGGCCTCCCACAGCCGCGGCCGCCTCCGGTTTCGGTCGGGCCGCCGACTGCATTTCCGCGTGGACGCGAGCTGCCCGCGTTGGAGTCGTTGCCGAGAACAGGCAGCTCCGGCAGCAGCATGTCAATATCGTCGATGCTCGGCGGCCCGCCGCCACCACCCCGCGAGTCGGCCGCGCCTCCCCAGTACCCCCCAGGGCCTCCTTCGACCGCCCCTGGCCCGCCTTACAACCAGTCTCTGCACGCATCCCCACGGGCGCAGCCGACAACAGCACCCGAGTATGCCACGTTTCGACGGCCGCAGACCCCGGAGCACCATCGCATGTACGATACCCGCGATCCCAGAGCGGCCCCCGCTGGCTCGCCTTCTGCATACCATTCAACCCCCGAGGTGCCGCGCTATGGCACGCCGCAGGCGTATCCCCAGAGAGGGCCGCCCTTGCCGCCGGCGGAACAAGCAAGAGAGCCAGCACGAATGTCGACTGGCAGCATGCCTTCTAGGCCGATGAGCCCGCCAAGGCCGTATCAGAACGCCGGGCCGCCGCGGCCGGTCGAGGCCGGCAGACCTCCAACCGAGATGTACGGGCACAGGGAAGAGCTCAGGCCGTCCGAGGAGTACAATCCCGAGCGTCCCATCAGGGTGATGAAGTATGAGGACCAGAGGTACATTTCGGAGAGAGAGCGACAGGAACGTGAACGCCAAGAGCGCGAGATGGAGCTCCGCGAGAGAGAACACCGTGAGAGGGAGCGCCGGGATATGGCTTTGGCTGGTGTCGAGCCGCCCCGAGCACACGGGATGCACCAACCAGAGTATGCGCGTCAGATGGAGCCGAGGCCACAGCAGTACGGCCGCCCGCCGGACCCCAGAGACTGGACAAGGCCCGGATTCGAACCGGCACGAGCTCCGTACGATCCTACTACCATGCAGGCCCCGCGACACCACGACTACCCCCCCACCACCACGGCTCCTCATTACAACGGACCGCATCCCTATGCCCCGGGACCGGCCGATCGGCACCACCCTCCCCCGCACGCTCACCACCAGCACGGCCTGCCGCCTCCAGGTCCCACACATCCGCAGTCGTACGAGTCTCCGGACCGGCAACGTCTTGGTGTGATGCACCTGGATCGAACCCATCCACAACAACACCCACCGCGGACTCGCGAGGAGGCCGCCGTACCCCCTCCGTCGGCGGCTTACGGCGGCCTGGGACCCTCGATGTACGAACCATCGCGGAACCGAAGCATCGAGGAGATAAGCACCCCCCACGGGCACCAGCGAAATCTGCTTGGTATCCAGGAGATTAACCGCAAGGGCCGCATCTCTCCGCTGCCGCAAGCCGTGCAAGGAGCCCAGCCACAGCTCGCCGGGCCTGCGGGCGAACCGGGCATCAAGAGCGAATTCGGTCGCATGTTCTCCGGTATAGGGACTGGAGTCGGCACCATTTCGAGCCCCGTCCCCGCTGGCGCCCAGTTGGCGTATGGCAATGCGGGTCTTCTTCGCCGGGACGAACCGGATGCTCCACCGGAACCACCGGTAGAGGTGGTCAAGGCAACAGGTCGGGGCAAGCGGAGAAAGCTCAAGGAAGAGGAGGAAGAGGCTAGCAATGGCAGGGTGACGCCCGTGGGAAGCCGGGCGAAGAAGCCGAAGGGGCACCACCATCACCAGTATGTTTTCTTTGTTCCCTCATCCGTGCCGCACTTTGAGGTCTAACTCGCGTAGTCACCATCACCATCACCACCATCACAACCTGGACCAGGTTGCATCACCGGCAGTCGCGGGTAGCACCCCTTTCAGGACCGTCAAAGGCTCGACACCTGTGCCTTCGCCGACGCCCGGCCCGGCCAAGGACTTGCCAGGTGGCCACCACCACCACCACCATCATCACCACGCTACGGCACGTGCCGCTCCTCCAAATGCGAAAGTCGCGCCGCCGCCGCGGAGCCCGTCTCCCGTCATCCTTCCTAAACCCAAGCAGACTGTCTTGTCAAAGGCTGTCCTGGACAGCGTGGCCGACCGCCCGCGAACCCACCTTGGCGATGTCGTGTACGAGCCGATCCTCAAGCGGGCGCGCCTGCAAGATGCGCGCACCGGACGCCCGCCCCGCAGCGGGTTCAAGTCGACGCCGAAGCCGCTCCCATGGGACCTGATCGAAGGCAAAGAAAACTGCACATTGATGATGAAGATTGGAAAGGAGCATCTAGACCGGGCCTCTCGGGAAGAAATCACTTGCAGACGCGCGCTGTGGGGCACGGACGTGTACACAGACGACTCGGACGTGGTCGCTGCTTGTATCCACGCCGGGTGGATCAGGGGCGAGTGGCCTGCCGACGTGGACGTTAGCATGCTGGGCCTCGACGAAGGCTACGTCGTGTCTGACGTGCGGTCATTGCTCAAGGGCCGCGCAAACGGCGCCAAGGAGGGCAACCCGCCGACCTCCCAGCCAGGCTCCGGCGCGCTCACGGTCCTTACCGAACCGCCTAAGAACGGCCCGATGCCGGTGCCCGAGAACCGCGATCTCCACGTCACCTTGCTCATCCTCCCCCGCCTGGAGAAGTACGCATCCACCACGCGCTTCGGCATCAAGTCCCGCGAGTTTGGCGGCCCGGTCGGCGACGAGGAAGCCCACCAGCGCGCCATCCACGACGGAATCAGCTTCATGGTGACGGAACTGCGGTGGGTGACCAACGGCGGGGCGTCGCAGAACCGGCTCAGGGGTAAGGCCCGGCGCGAGAGGATTCGCAAGGCCCTGGCCGAGGTGGAGACGATGCCGGCGTGGATCAGCCGGCCGGTGAACGGCGACGCTGACAGGAACGGGCACAGCGGAGCTGACAAGGAAGGAGACCCCGGCCTGGGCTGGTGGAAGCGGACTGCCAGCAAGCCGCCGAGTGAGGGGGACAAGGAAAATCAGAACACGGCGGGCGGGGAGGTGAAGCAGCAGACGCAAGCCGCCGAGGCGACTCTTGCGGATCAGGAGGGCGAGGTACAAGCGACGGCCGAGCCTCGAAACGAAGCTGTCCAGGCCCATGCGGAAGATGGCACGACCGCGGCCGACAAGGAGACTGTGGAGGCACCGGCTGAGAAAGAACCCGAGCAAGTGTCTGTTGAGAAGACATTGCAGCCCGCACCAGCCGGCAAGACGCCCGAGACGGCGGCGACCGAGGATGCGGCGGCTACGGGACAAGACGCAGAGGCCGCTCCGCCGGAGAAGGTTGCCGAGGCAGAGAAGGTCGATGAGGAATGAGGGGCGCTGTTTCGTCTGCGTGGCGAGGCCCATTGGGCATGTTGAAGAATACCTGTGTACGGAATGCATTGTTGGTGTACATACCTACCATGCTCGAAGCTTGATACCTTTGGTGACTGTATTTGCTTGCTTGGCCGGTGGCTGTGGAGGATCAGGGAGGCCGGTGTTTCGGAGGAGAACGCCAACCATCAGTGCTATGTGGTACATGTATTCTGTACTGTTCTAGCTATCTGGGAACGAGAAACCAGATCTCGACATGTCTTCTGAAGCCTCCGTTTGAAGGGAAACCGGCCCGCGGATTAGGGGTAAGGGTAAGGGGTCAGAAGGAGATCGAGAAGAGAAGAGTATGACTCCGTGTCCGCGACATGCCGGTTTGGTCCAATGAGCGATGGGCCAATACGGTATGTGCACAGTGATCTGCCTATGTTACAATCAGGAGGAAGCGGTGCCCGAACGGGTCCTGTCCCCCATGGTCCTCATAGTGCTGCTACCGGAGCAGCCAACTTCTCCAGAGGCGTCGTGTGCACGCATGCAGCGACAGCCTCCCCTCTGCCCTCCGAGTACATCCCATAAAGACAACCCAACCTCTTCAAAAGTCAGTACACCGCCCATTGAAGCTCCAATCTCCCTTGCTTCCCCACCGCAACGGCTCGTTCTTCGGCCCCCCGACCTCGCCCGTCGCGGGGTTCTTGTCGCCCTCAAACTCGGGCGGCGCGCCCTGCCGCATGCCGCCGCTGAAACTGCCGGCCGACACCGTGTCCCCTTGTGCGCCAGTGCCGCTGCTCGTGGCTTGCACCGAGTCGGGAGACGGCGAAGGAGTGGTGACGTGCCGCGAGGTGGAGAGTGGGGTTGGCGGGGTGGTGGAGGCCGAGGAGGAGGAAGGGATGGCGTTGTGCGAGGAGAGGGCGGCTTCGGCGGCGCGTTGGAGGCGTTCGAACTCGGCTTGCTGGGAGGCCGGGAGACGCGGGGGCGAGGGGGAGGATTGGAAGGTGGAGGATTGTCGGAGGGGGCGAGGCGGCTGGAGGGATGTGAGAGCGCGGAGGGGGCGGAGGAGGCGGGACATTTTTTTCTTGTTTTTATTTTAGTGGTGAAGGAGGCTTGCTGTTTTGCCTCGGTGCAGTTGGCAAAGTGGCGAGTCGGTCGGTTTGTCTGGGAGTGGTGGTGTTGGGTATGGTTGTTCTTTGGTTTGGAGCTTTCGATGATGTCGAGACGAAAAGTAACATCGGGTTCTGGGATCCGAGGCAATGACGGAGAAGGGTGGGCCTAAAGATGGAGCGGGATGGTGGGCCCGCTGTGGGCCGTCAGGGCTCGAGCAGGGTAACTGCTGCAGGGGCCTGCCGAAACATTGGTTGTCTCCACCTTGGCCGGCTTTCCTCGAACCACCAGAGGGAGTTAGGAGTACCCAGGCTCAGCCAGGTACCTATTGTTGAACTCAGCCATGGTCTCGCTGGCACTAACTCGTCTGCTTCAATCTCGAATGCAGTGCTGCTCTCAGGCAAGTGTTCTGTCTGGTATTGCAATCTCGGCGAGGACGAGGACGTCGACGTGAAAGTCTTCGGCGGCAAACAAATCAAGGAAAATGAATGACAGAAAGAAAAGGGGGAAGAAACCGCCAGATGCATGACCATCATGGCCAGAATCGAAACAACGTATGTGGCTCGGCGTCCATCATTCTCCCCAGCTTGGCTGCTCCCGTGCTTGGTGAGCCAAATGCCATGAAATGCCATGAAATCGTAAAGCGTCAAGATATGCACCCATCCAGTGCTATGCGAACAACGCAAACAGAGCGTGAGATGGTCATGAAAACATTAGAAGCCGTCGTCCGTCAGCGGTGGTGTTTCCTCCGCCCGGTTCTTGCCTTTGTCCCTCCTCCCCGGCACTTCTTCTTCTTCGTCAGGCTCCGAGTCCTCCGTGTCGTTCGCTGCAGGGACCGTCGTCCAGTTATCCGGCACTGCCGTCCCGCTCCCGTTGCTCTCCGGGGCCGCGTAGGGGTTCTCGTACGGCATCACCCATGGCTACATCGGAGTCGTCAGCAACCCGCGGGCACGGAGGCAGAAAGGGAACCAGAGGACAAAAGACTCACCCCGTGATTTGGCTGACGCCTCGGCGCATCTGCCGGGTCTGGCGATGGCGGTATGTATATCTTGCTCGGTCCGGCCTGGGCAGCGTAGTATTCCATGATGCCGCTGGCATAGGGCTCGTAGTAGGGCAGCTCTGGCGAGGCTACGACATCCGAGCTGCCGGATGCGTACAGCCCGGACGTCTCCTTCAGAGTCATGAGCCGGGAAAAGCGGGAGCTCAGATCATCGCCCCGCTCGTCGCTACCGGCGCTGCCAAAGCTGGACACACTGCCCCAGTCGTCGCGAGACCCGTCGAGAATCTCGAGCTGCTTGGTCGCCGACGGCCGTTTCCTCGGGTCCATGCTCGCCATCCTCCGGATGTTGGCGTACTGGTCCAGCTTGGAAATGTCGACGAGCCAGCCGTGCAGCTCGGGTGCGCGGAGCTGGGAGCACGTCCTCCGGAACTCGACGGTTCGCGTCCACACAATGGTGGCAAACAGCGACCAAATATCGACCCTAGTGGTCTGCTGTTGCCTGTGGAAGACCTCGGGGGCCATGAAGGGTTCTGTCCCCGCGGCGGTTCTCGCCAGTCCCGGGTCGTTGGAGAGCCCAAAGTCGCCGAGACAAAAGTGGAAGTTCCCCGCCTCGTCGTACTCCCACAGAATATTCTCTGGCTTGACATCGCGGTGGATCATGTTGTGCGAGGCGACACACTGCAGCGCGAGGAGCATCTGCCGCAGGACGACGTCGGAGAGTGCGTGCTCGTCTGGCACGCCTACTTTCTCGACGAGCGTCTTGAGGTTGCCGAGCATCAGCGGCATGAAGATCTCGCCCCAGTCGTCGCCTTTCCCGCCGCCGGCGCTGTCGAGGATCTGGAGGATGTGCTCCTGTGGGGACGGGGTCAGCAACAAGAGGAGGAGAAGAGGAAGACGCAGTACCAGGCGCGACTGACATGTTTTATCGAATCGTCCCTGTTGATGCGAAACAAATTGGCAATCTCCCGGGTCGCAAACTCGAGGTTCTTGCCCGACAACCTGTGGAACTTCTTGACGGCGATGATCTTGCCGTGGGTGGCATCCAGCACCCACCACACGGTCCCGTATGAGCCGGTACCGACCTCGCCTCCTAGAATGTACGACTTCCTCCTCGAGTTCCTCGGCCCCATCGTGTACGGCTCCGTCTTGGGGAAGCGATACAAGCCGTCCGACTGCCATTGTATCTCGAACTGATACCATTGGTCTCTGCCAAAGGCGATGCGCGAGTTGATGCCCCTTGCGACGAGGACCGACTTGGCGTTGCTGCGGATCTTGACGGTGAAGCAGTGGCTGTGCGGAAGCGGCTCGACGGTGCCGTTGTCGGAGAGGTCCCACAGGAGGACGGCGCCAGTCTCTTGGACAACCTGGAACGAGGCATGAAGGGGCGATATGTGCGGCGATCCCTTGCTCGACCGGGTGTCGGGGAGGTACACGTCGGCGTCATCGCGCCGGCCCAGGGTACACACCTGCTTGTCCGGATTGGAGAAGTCGAGCCAGAGACCTATCGTATCATCAACGCAGCAGCGGAGGGGATCGTTCCTGGCATGGTCGACGGCTTTCCGCGCCGCGGGGTTCAGGGGGGCAAGGACAAAAGCGGGCGGCGGCGTGTCCTCGTGTTCGTCAGTGTAGCCGCCTTCCATCATCACCGGCGGTTGAGGAGGTGATTGAAGGAGGGGCAGGGAGAGCAGCCGGGGGCGCAAGTGCGGGGCCGTTCCGTAACGGGAATGCTTCCAGCCAGTCCCAGCGATGCCATGAACTCGGAAGAGTCCCCCTCTCCGACTTGGCCTCCTCGCCGATGGTTGCGCAACGTCAGTGTCAGGCGGGGGGCCTGAGGAGGTGGTCGCTGATCCTATGCACGGTGCCGGTTGCTCGACGGAGTGACTGGCGGGAGTCGTGCTCCGAATGACGGCCGCGCGGGAAGATACCAGGTAAGGACGGTAAGGTAGTCATGCATTGCCAGCGCTCACATGCCACTGAGCGCGGGGGTCGCCGCACCTCCTCCTCCGAGTGAGTGACCAGGCTCGCCGTGGAACCCCCTATTGGTCCCGGGAGGGAACTGTCACGAGCCGAGTCCCACCCTTTAGGCAGATTGGTTGGGCGCCATGTCTGCGGCCGGCAGCACCAGCGAGGCTCTTCCACCTTGCTTGAACCGGGCGACGAACTGGATGTGTCGTCAGTGCCATTCCGGCCCGAGCCCCTGAAACCCACGCGGTCGAGCCCGAACCCGGAATACAACGGCCGGGTGCTTGACTTGCAAGAATGGGGGGTGGTGGATTGCACACTAGGGGGACAAACAGGAGGAAACCACAGAAAAGTCATTGCTGGGGCCATCATTGGCTCATTCGGCGCAGCGCAGCAGGAATTGCGGCTCAAGCCGACACTGCCCGTGTCGCGCAGGTGGAACTGTTGCTGCCAACCGAGCCAGAGGATGGGTGTTCCGGGAGGGAGGACGAAGAGAGCACCTCGGCGAGAATCGGCCAACAGCCCATAGGGCACACCTCAGGTGAGGAGATACCTTTTGTATGGCTAGACGGGCCAGAATGCCGACACCGCGGTTCCGCAAACGAGATCAGACTGCCCAAGGGCGCAAGGCTGTGTGGTTCTGGGCGTCGTCGAGTGTGGGCATGCAAGACGGTTCCCAGAACAATTGCGCCGCGTCCTGATGGGTAACCAATTCTTTTGTCTTTGCTGCTCGGAGTGTGTTTCCCATGGATCGATCTGGGTCATGGCCTGAGCCCTGCGACCCCTGGGACCCTGGCTCACTGGGGTCTGTCCGTTTGAGCCCACTTCCCCGGACCCCGAACCGGAACCAGCACGGCTCATTGTCGTCCTCCCACGGCCTCCCACGAGATCAGGTAGCACCCGTGATACTTGGATCTAAAACGTCCCGATCTTCGAGGCGGAATGCATCCAGGGATTTACAACTTTGTCATTGTGGTCTCTGGCTGGATAGAGTATAAGTACCTCTAAGCAAAAAAGGCGAAAAGAAAAAACACAAGGACGAAACGCGATTTGAACGCGTGACCTACCGGACTGCAGCCGGTTGCTCTACCCCTGAGCTATTCGTCCTGCTGGGATTGAAACGGCAAACGGATTTTCTACTTTTGTGGGGCGGTGCGTGCTGCGGCCGCTCAGGGGCCTCGACAAGATCGCAACGATGGGACAGCATTGTTTAGGCTAAGCTCACGAAGAAACCCGAGATGCCGGATTCTGTTTAGAGTCGAGCGATATGGGTTGGACTTTGGCGATCTGCCTTGTTACACAGCGGTGCTCCGTACCTGCAGAGTGATATCCCGCTGCTGACCGGCACTTACACCCCTGCGCCAGAGTTGGGGGCTTCAGAGGGGCAATCAAGAGTATAACTGCCCGACGGGGCCAAGGAGATGTTTTGTCGGGGTAGCAAATCTCAAACTGCGTACCAGATATAGGCAAGATTGGCCATGAAAACCCCCCAACGCCTCCTTTTTCACCTAGGGGGGGCCATGCCCGTGGTTCACGGTGCCATCCACAACCTCTTTGTCGGGAATCTGTACACTCCTGCTGCGATTTACGCGCTGGAGTTCAATGACGAAACAAACGATTTCAGAATTGTGCAGAACCACACGGCTGATGCCGCTCATGCCTGGATCACATTTGATGTCAGCATAAACTCCCCTTCTGAGCCGACCCTCTCATCCCTTTTCTGACACCATCCCAGCATGACAAGAAAAACATCTACGCCTCTTCGCTGAACAAGCCCCGCATTGCCAGCTATAGTGTAAAGAATGCAACTACCATTGAGCTCGTCAAGACGATCCCGGCCGAGGGCGCCTGCCACAACACCACGAGCGCCTTCATCACCGCCATGCCCACGGCGCCTTACTTCGCCTTCTCCGGGTCATGGCCCGGCCCCAGGGCCTGCGGCATGTCCTTTTTCGTCGACCCCGACGGCACCCTGTCCGAGGTCCTCGACTCGTGGTCTTACGCCAACACCTCGGGCATCCACGGCCTCGCGCTCTCCCCGCCCGCCACCGCCGCCGCCACCCCCAACGAACAGCTCGTCTACTCGGCTGACCTCAATGGCGACGCAATCTGGACTCATGCCATCAACCTTACCACCGGCCTCGCCCAGCCCTCCTTCCAGTTTCCCATGGCCTATCCCGGCATGCACCCGCGCCACCTCGCCGCCCACCCGTCGGGCCACTACCTCTATGCTGTCATGGAAGCTGACAACTCCCTTGCCCAGTTTGCCCTCTCCCCCACCGCCGCGGGAAACATTACCGCCGAGACGGTCCGCCATATGCTGATCCCTACTGAAACCAACACGACCGACTTCTGGTCCGCCGAGGTCATGCTTTCGCCCTCGGCGCGGTACCTGTGGGCAACCGCCCGAGCCAAGACAAATCAAACCACGGGCTTCATCTCGGTCTTCCTACTGGCCGAGGACGGCGCCATTCTCAGAAGGATGTTCCGTGTGCCAACCACCACCCTGGGCGGCTGGGCCAACGCCATTGCCCCTGCGCCCTGGAGCGACGAATACGCCGTCATGACGGATTATCCTTTGGGATATGTGCAAGTGTGGAAACTGGAGGGGGGGAGGGAGAGGATCGAGAACGGGGGTGGCAGTGTGAAAGAGTACACGGGCGCGAAGCCCGTTGCCAGGGTTGATGTGGGCGATGGTGGTTGTTGTGCGAATGCCATTTGGTATAGTTAAGGTGAGTTGCGGTCAACCGACAAGGAACTGAGGGGAACCAGCCATCCGACTCTCAGGGAAAGTAGGTCTGGGTGATGTTTATTCAGGTGACACCTGGCCGGCAGCCTGTAGAAAATCACATTCCGGATCAGATGAATACTCGCTGAGTGCCATACATGGTTGTATTTTAGGTTGCCACTCGCACTACACCTCGGACTTCACCATGACTCCAAACCTGGGCAAATGATCTGTCGTACTAAAACCAAAGACAAGCACAGCCATTGTGCGAGACCCGCTCGTCCTAATCAAGTCACTAGGCATCTCTGAGTTCTTGCTTTGAGCACAATGACATCTAAACTGTTTGTTTCCGAGTAATATGGCGGCTTTTTGAGTGGCTGTTGAACTCCTCTATCATGGAGGTTGAACTCCGTTAACATGCCATGCAATAACGATGTGAGGAGAATGGAGAAGAAAAAAAGTTGAAAGGTCCAGGCTCCTTGGTCACAACATATACTTGACCCTGCCAACAAACCACCCATATCATATCCAACCTCATGTACAAAACCGAACCTCCAAGCCCCAGCCAACTCTCACCCCTCCCCTACACCAGTATCCCCCCTGCTAATGCCACACGCCATCACACCTTCATCCCCTTACAGATCAAAAACGGAAACACCACGTCTGGCCCCATCACACCGCTCCCTGGCTCAGTCTCAACCGGCTTTCCCATCTTGAACGCGCGCTCGATCTTGACCCCGACGAACCCGGCCTCCTCCAAAACCCTCCGCATCTCCCCGCTCTCGATTCCGTGCCGCTCTACCCCGTTCATTTTGTGCTCCGCATGGAATTGCCGGGCGGCAGGGCCAGTGTCCTCAAAGTCCGTCACCAGCACCTGTCCGCCAGGCGCAAGGACCCCATGGATGGTGGAGAAGAGGGAGGGGAGGTGCGGGATGTGGTGAAGCACGAGGTGGGACACGACGAGATCGAAGCGGCGGGGTCCCCCTGGGTGGGGTGTCTTGGTGAGGGGGTCGGTGGCGAGGAACGGGTCGTTTGGGTCGGTGAGGAGAGTACAGACTGGGTGCATGTTCTTGGGGGTGTTGGGCTGGGTGAGTTTGGAGGCGACTACCTTAGCCAGCAATGTCAGCCACTAGATTATTGTTTAGGGCGTGTTCAGGGTAGTTCAGGAGCTGCATAGCTCCCGAAATAGCTCAAAGGGGGCATAAGCAGCTCGGATTTGACGTACGGGCGTCGATCATGGCCGGGGCGGCATCGAGGGCTGTGATAGAGCGGACGGACGGGGCGAGCTATTGCAGACAGAACGTTAGCTGTGTTTATCGACGTGCTTTTGAGAATCGAGATGCTGTGAGAACTCAAGTGGTTGTTGGGCAGGCGCGTTAGAAGCTTGGAAGGTGGAGATGTCTGGCAGCCGCCCCTGACTGTCTCCCCTGCTTACCGCAAGAGAGAGGAGGCCAGTGCCGCAGCCTAGGTCGAGAACATTGTAGGTCGAGAGTGTGGGTGGAGGGGGCAGGTGGTCTAGGTAGGCCTTGTGCGCAAGGGTAGTGGCTCTCTGGACCCAAGGGTTGGAATCCCAAGAAAGGGCCTCCTTGTTGAAGTGGGTGACGTTGGCTTCTGTCATTGTCAAGAGGCTTAGGGCAATTGCCAGGAGAATCAGGGTAGTATATTGTTGGCTGGGATGGGAGCCGTTTGAATGGAAGTTGAACGGGGCAGGACGTGGCTAGATGTTGCGATTTATGTACTCACTGTCATACCTGCCTCAGCTGAAAGACGGCAACTAATAGCTTGGAGTATTACACGCAAATGATGGACTTCTTGGCGCTTTCACTGAGTGAGGGGTATCGTGCTGGATCTGAGGGAGGTGCTAATAGTCCTCGAAGATCACTGAACGTTGGGTTGAGTCTGGTCCCTCCTGTTTCTGTCAAACACGAGAGAGCAACCTGTGAGAGCCACTCGGGGCTGCATATCAACGCATCAGACAGTCGCTATGTTACAAGGTAGGTACTTGTGATAAGGTGAGGTGCTGCGCTTGCGGTGTGTATCAGTCTCGTCTTATTCTATGGGGTCTTCTTACTGTTTGTTTCTCTCTATCCATGCGTCGTGTCACAGAAATCAGCATCTCCGGTCTTAGGTGCAGAAGCGGCAAATATCGGACGCATCATTCGCGCATCATTGGGGCGCATCATCGGGGCATCATTAACCTACACAATCTCAGCGCTCAACAAGTTAAGCCTGGGCAAGTCAAGCCGACCCTCATTGTAGCTGTGGCAGACACATTGATAGCGTAGGTGGTTGAGGCGGTGGCGATGGCTGTAGTTCTTAAAGAGTGGCTTCTTGCGAGGGCATGAAAATGTGGCATGAAGTAAGGTACCTATGCTTGACAAAGATGGTAAGATACGCCCTTGGCATGCTGCACATTCACTGGAGTTGGCTTTTCTTGTCAGTATAGTCGATACAGAACCAATTCATCCACCGACATCCCTTTCCGTATGGCCCACTGGACCAGGTACCTACTTTGCTCCTTCGTCGCAGCACGAACTGTCTCACGGCAGACCCACAAACCGTAGTAGCGGCCCGGAGAAAGGCAGACTTGTATTGATGTATCTTTCAAGTGGCTAAAGAGTACAGGGCCAGTTTCGTGTCGCAAGATTGCCATCTCAGTGCCAGGAACAGCATTCTCAACCTTCTTTGGTTGCGGAGTAGAGCATATCCCAGAGCCTATCCCAAAGCCCGAGTCCTAATGGGCAACTCAAGGACACGGAAACTCCCTCGTCCTCCAAACCTTCATCTTGGAAAGCCTCAAGCGACCGGATACACGCAGTTGTCCTAGATTCCAAATCAGGAGATATTGTTTGACGGATGAATGGTTGATACATCGAAGGAGCCTCATCAGTGTTTGTTGGCACCCCAAATGTGCGGGCTGGCCAGCGCGCAAGCCCACCTCCCTTTTCCCCAGCCTGTGGGAGCTTCCACTCCTGGAACCTCCACTCCTCAGCAGCAGCCTGCAGCAATACCACTTACCGTTTGCTGCCCCTACAAGACTGTTTGCTGCTTGGGTAGCTGGCCAGGAAACGGGAGGGAGGGGAAGCATTGCAGCTGCATACGACATGTCCAATCAACACCTAAATTAACAAGTTGTGATCTTACTGTCAGCGGCGCAATATTCAGCCCGATCCGCCATCTGATGGGCACCGAAGGACCAAAGTTCCCGGGAGAAGGGTTGATCTTTGCTTCTGGGCACTAAGACAGTTTGACCAATAGTTGTGGAAATCACCAATCCAAGCCAGGTGATTAGGAAGGCGTACAAATGATCTTTGATTTTTCACGCTGCACCCTGACTTCGAGTTGTAGTTTGAGTCATAGATTGCTTCTATGATCATTACCCGGATGGGCGGGGTTATGAGAACATCTCGTATACGAGCCACTATGTGGGCTCTTGGAAGATACCTACCTACCTTAATCAAAGGACTCCAAGCTGTCGTGGCAGGGCTTGGCTAACGCGGAGACAGTGAGTGCTGACGCGACGGCGGCGAGTTATTGACAGCATATTGCAACATTATCGGCGCGGTTTACAACATGTCAAATGGCCTCCTGTGTAGGTGGGAGCAATTCACTGCCGAACAAACTCTGACAACTGCTTTGGGAGGAGCATAAAACGGGACAATGCCCCCGCTGTTCCCGATGGATTGAGCCCTACCCCAAGCCTTATCATTCACTTGATTAGACATACAAGCCGCTGCTTCGCAGAGCCAGTTAAACTCAAGCAAACATGCATCTCTCCATTGCTCTCGCCCTCCTTGCGGCCACCATCGGCTTGGCCACTCCCATCGAGGATGCTTTCTCCCCGCAGGAAGTCTCGGTCCCCATGGAGGTCCGCGATGTCGACTCGCTGGCGGCCACGCCACTCGAGAAGCGAGCTTGCAGCAGCAACGGGTGCAAGTGCGTCACGGGCCTGCGCCAGGGTCAGTACTGTGGCGCTTGTGTCTGGAAAGGGGACTACGTCATCACAGCCAAGCGCAATCTCAACCACATCTACGAGTGCTCTCCCTCAGGAGGTTGCTGCGATTATGGCACTGCCAGCGACTGCAACACTGGTCATGGGCGGTGCGGGCCTTACTGAGTGTGCTGTCCCTGAGACGCGGAGAGGTTGACGGAGGGATGAGTTCAGGGGCTCAGGGGCTCAGGGGCTCAGGGGCTCAGGGGCTCAAGGGCTCAGGGGCTCAGGGGGTTGGGATAAATTCCTCAATCTTGTGCATTGTGGTTGCGACATGTTTTCCATTTGATCATTCCATCGAAATTAGCAAAACTGTTCGCAACTCATTACCCTCAACTCCGAGCACTTAGGCAACGCCTTGATGTTGAGTTTGTTGATCAAAGTATGGATGTAGCTCATCTGACTCCCTTCGAGGCTCATCCCATGTCCTCACGTTCCCACCCCTCTACGCCTGGAGCGCGGGTGACTCTTGTGGCGGCCCTTCCACGCCTTCGGCAGGCTCGTCCTCAGTCGCCTCATGCTTATGCAGCTTGATGTTGATGAACATGGCAAACAAGCCCACATCGTACGCTAACCTCAAAGCGCCGGCGACTACAAAGCTGACCCAGAATCTGCTGTTGTCCGCCAAAAACCCCGTGATCGTTGGCCCCGTCGTCGAGGCGAGTGTTCGCAACATGCCCGTGATGCCCATCACAGCAGTCCGCTCCTCTGCTCTCACCACCGCTGCAATCAGTGCTGCACGCGGTGCCTGGTCCATATTATTGAGCCCAACCCTCACGAGAAGCAGTGCGACGGTGAGCGGGACCGTTTTCGCCAGCGGAAAGACCAAGACGGCCGCCGACGAGGGGATGTGGGTGAAGACCATAGTGTTGACCAGACCGATTGAGCGGGCTAGGGGGCCGGCAAAGATGTTTGAAAGCGACGCCAGAAAGTAGCTGATCGAGAGGACATCGCCGAGCACCGACTTGGGGAGATGAAACTTCTGGTCCAGGTAGTATGTCGTCAGCGACATGTTGGCCATGCCGTCGGCCAGGGAGTCGACCATGAGGAGGAACCAGAAAACCGCCATGATGGACAAGGTCTCGCGTGAGATCTGGGCAACCCAGCTCGCTCGCGCTTTGGGCTCCTCCTCATGCTCATCCGGCCGCGACCCGACCAGAAGCGGCTGCCTCTCGCCAGACCCTTCACCCCGCGCTGGTCCATGCAGACTCTTCAGCTCACACCGGTCCGATAGCATGGCCGCACAGCCCATGTTCACCACCCCCATGACCGCATACAACCAAAAGCACCCATGATACGCATCCAGGAGGGTCCACCCCTCCCTCTCGCTCAGCCTCTCAATAATCCTCCCAGACATCTCCGTGCCCACCGAGCTGCCGAAGCTCGCCAGCGTGACATACCACACCAACACGTCGGCCCTGGTAGCCGGCGTGGTCAGCTCCGAAACGATGGACTCCTCGATTGCCCGGAACGGGCCAAAGTCCCCTCCCGTCGCGCTAATTACCCCCACGACCGCGGCGCCCAACAAGACCCAAAACTCCTCGCACAGCGCAAACACGGCCCCCGACACAATCATCAATACGCTCCCACAAATTAGGGTGCGCCGCCTGCCGACGCGGTCGGCGACGAGCGTGAGCAGAAGCGACAAGATGACGTCCCCGAGCAGGGTCAGCGTCATGAATAAGCCGATGCGGGAGTCGGCGAACCCTAGCTCGGCGAAGAAGAGGGCGAGAATGAGCGAGCTGGCGCCGTAGGCAAACATGCGACACGAGCGGGCGAGGATGATGAGGACGGCATCGCGGCCGGTGGACGAGACGGAGGGAAGGCCGGATTCGCGGTGGACCGCGCGGAGGAACGGCAGGGGCGATATCATCTTGTCTGAGTCTAGACGGCGTTGTGGGCGGGAGAGGTAAGGGAGGCGAGAAGGGAGAGTTCGAGTGAGCCCAACCTCGTTTTATCCAGGCGCTGGCAAACTCTCGCACCGCCCCGTTGACATTAGGGAATCAGGGAAGTCCAGCAACTCTCTTCTCCTGTTGCGGAGCCTAAGGTAGTGAGAAAAAATCCCGGTAACCCCGATCGGAGCCGGTTTCGGGCGGACCCACCCCCTCGTGGGGGGCAATGGCGGCATCCGACGCCATCCACTCCGGTCGTATCTGCGATATATCCGTGTCATGTGCGAGAAACCACAGACCATGCCAAACCACGAGAAGATTAACGGCGACAGTGCTCGTCATTTGTTAAACACAGCTCAGCTTTCACCGCGAGGCTGTAATATATACACACACCCCTTCTTCTTCATCGTTACACATTAATATCTGCTGCCCGGCCGAGCCAGTATATGCAATCGTCTGCCCCAAACCGAGGCCCCATTCATATATCATTAGTATCACGGCCGTGTGGCCATGGGACCGCAAAACGATCCAGACATGCTTCCAAAACACCCCAATTCAACCCATGTTTTGCCCTCCCCCCCCGAACGCCTCGCTAAAGCAAGCCCAGCCCGATCTTGATAAAGGAGCAAGAGGGAAATGTAATACACAACAGATCGAAATAGAAACGGCAGACGGTTTCCCCGCCTCCAGCATCATCATCAGATCATCAACCCTGGCCTCCGATGCCCCCTTGCTCTGCGGGAAGCGAAGGAGGGCGATGTAACGTGTTATGTGAGAGGCGAGTTGTAGCTCACCCAGGCTCGTACTGAGAAAAAACGTATCCCCATCAACCAACACGTGAAAAGTTGGCGATTGCGATGGGGTATGATGGGGTTGATAAACCACCAGGGGATGGGGTGCGGTGTAGGAAATTGAACAGGGTTTAATACTCAGATTTGAGAAAATGTGACAAGAAAAGGTTGACGGCTGTGCGTTGCAAACCAGGAACGGCAGACAGGATTAGCATGAGATACGGAAGAAACAGCAAACAAGAATCAGTGGGCAATGAAAGATGAAATGGGGGCAGAAAGAAAAAAGGCATAAAAGTCGTTAAATCATGCTCTTGAGAGCGACGAGGTGGAAAGAATCACGCCGACAAATATCAGACGTCGAAGAGATGAAAGTATGTCGCAAACTTCCCGGCCTGTCAGCCATCACTGACACGTTGGAAAGGCCATGTCGAATGGCAGCTCGGCCACGTCGTCGTGAGCAGTGAGCAAGGCGGCGTGAGGAAGTATTTGGCCCAGGCTGCAGACGCCGGCCTGGGTGATGGTTGCCGTGGAGGAGACGGGCGATGTGTAACCGTGGCTATCGAGGCTCATGGCCATGCCTTGCTGGACACTCAAGTCCGGGTTCCGGTAGTCAAACCCAGCCGATGAAATCGGCATGACTGGCAGGGTGGATGCCGAGAAACCGGTGTAGATATCCGACAGTTGAGAGTCCAGTTCTCCATGGAACGAGGCGCCGGTGAGGTTGATGGCCGGGCCGAAGGCCGCGCCGACGCCGGCAAAAGTAGCCATGTCGAAACCATTCGAGCCCATGGCCAGTGGGAGTCCGACTTGAGCGCCGTACTGGGCGTCGGCAAAGTCGTCCTCGGCGTCCTCAGGATCCACGGCGCCGACTGACTCGGGAGCGTCGGGAGCCAGAGCACCGGCCTGATCCATAGGCATGGTAACCTCGACCATCCAGAGCTTCAACTCCGCCATGGATGGCCAGTCACCACCGCCTTTCCCTCCTCGCTTCTCCTTCTCCTCTTCCACCTGGGTCTGTCCATTCTTGGAATTGGGGGCACTCTTCGGAGGTTTGACCTTGAAGTGCGTGCGGCGGAGGTGGGCAGCGGCGTTATAGTAGGCCCCGTACGGCTTTTGTTGCGAGCACTGCTTGCAGTCCTTGAGCAGCTTGACGGCGGTTTCGGAGTGGGGGATGCCGTAATCGCTTGGGTCGCGGCATATCCATTTCTTAACCGTGCTCTTGTGCTTGGCCTCGGTGTGCCGGCGCAGCTCGTGCTCGCCTCGAAAGCCCTCGAGATGCTCGTTGCATTGGTTGCACATGACCTTGGGGTGCTTGGGACGCTCGTACTTGGTCTTGGCGATGGCGGCCTTGCCGTCGGTCGCCGAGCTGTTTAGGGAATCCGAGGTCTCCTGCTTGACAGGGCCAGCCGCCGGCTTTGGTTGGAGATGTCGAGACTTTGCCGAGATATTTTGTCGAGCAAGGACCTCCTTGGCACGGAGTTGCAAGGACGAGTTCGACTTGATGCTGTCCTTGGACACTGATCGCTCCATATCGTGCTGGTGTTGACCGAGGTCGTGTGGGGACAAACCAGCGGACGAAGTCGACCGGAGACTCGATTGAGATGGCGATATCTCCATGAGATGTTGATGAGGAGCGGGGTCCGAATGCGTTGGGGCATATGGAAGATAGGTGTATGAGAAGGCGTCCTCGCTCATGGCCCCGAGACTCAAATCCTCTGAGAAACGCTTCCCGGGCAGCGGGGAATGGGTTGCAATAGGGTGGTGAGGACGAAAGCCGTCGTGCCGAGCGTAGCTCTGTGTCGACTGTCCCGACTGTATCCGGACCATTTCGTTGAACTGGCCAGAGATGGAGGTGCCATCGTTCAGCGAGCTGTTGCACCGAGACATGGCTGTCTCGAGCGTTGGGCCCGATACCATAGATCCACAGACGGACGGAAGACTGGAGCTCGGATACTGGCCCGGTTCCTGGAATGGCAAGGGCGCCGACTGAGGGATGTTGATGGGAGAGGCGAGCGGGTACAAGTCGTCCTCCTCGTGCATCGAGAGGTATTCGGCGATGGCCATCTCTCGCCCCCCCTCGTCATGTTGCGATGCTTCCGCCACGACGGGGCTGGCCGGAACCAGCAAGCTCGGAGAGTACTGGGGTTGCCCTGGGTGAAGATAGTCACCCAGGCGGCCGGGGCCGGTGGTCGGCAGACTGTGGAGCATGACCGGAGTCGTGGTATAGTTTGGCCCCTTGCCTATAAAGGGGTTCGGGGTGGGCCTGGGACGCGAGATGCTCGACCTGGATGTCCGCATCATGGGCGCCGCCGTTGACGATCCTGCAACATGTGTGGTCTTGGACCGCTTCATGGGACGGCTTTGGCCCTGCAGGTTGGTGAGTGAGTGGGGTCGCACCTCGGATGCCCTCGCCGACGGGGCGGTCTTACCTGGTGGGCCTGATGAGACAGGAGATCGCTTGTGGCGCAGCGGGGCATCGTGGTGCTACTCGATCGGCTATTGCTCCCCAGGGAGAAGTGCAGTGGCGGTCCCTGGGAGCGGGCATGGCCTCCATCGACGGCCAGGCCGGTGGAAGAAGGGGGGAAGGACTGGGCTTGGCTGAGCCGCGCCATCAACTCGGCTTTCTCTCGCTCGTTCTTTTCGAGCAAGGCCCTGATCTCGTCGACATTGTTGTGCTGACCCATACTGCGTGGGCGATGCAAGCAGGGGAGACGAGTGTTGGCGGATGTGTTGGAACCAGCAAGCAGCGGCCAGGCGGCGACCCAGGCGGCGACAGCCCTGCTGTGCAGCTCCTTGAATGGACGGGTTTGAAGATTGCGTGCAGGGGGCAGGCAGACGAAGCACGGTGGGAAATGGAAGCAAGAGCAGAAGAAGAGATTGGCGGCGAGCAAATGATATTTATCCAGTCAGGCCCAACGAGGCTTCGACCTGCAGCAGGTCTTGGAGCATGTAGACCGAGCGTCGAATGGATGCGGGCGTGCTGGTGGAGACAGGACAGGAAACAGCGGGATTTCAGGTTGAAATGCCACGCTGCGAACCCGATCAGAATGGGGGTGGGTGGCCGATGGGTGGGAGACGGGGGAAAGACGCGGACTGGAGGCTCTGGTGCCAGGCAGACAGCCCGAGGCACCCACCCACACCCACGTCCATACACAGCACACACACCACACCGGGCTGGGCTGGGCTGGGCGGAAAGGTGACGAGTGCTGTCCGTGGATCAACGGTGTAACCGACAGGGGGGTTCCGGGGAAGCTTTGCTTGATCCATGGTGCAGCAACACTGCCACCAACCCCCCGGACTGGACTGGTGTCGGCGAAGCAATCTCGGCGCCCCAGCTGGGGCCGCTGGGTTGCGTGACCGATCTGGGCACGCTAACGCTGAAGATGCGCCCCGGAGCAGAGATCGGCTCCCAACCAGCGGGTTTCTTGACGGTGGGTCGTGGGGTTTGTCGCTCAGCACCGTGGCATGCACGGCGAGTCTAAAACGGTCTCGTCGAGTCGACTCCAGACCAAACACGGACCGGATTGCACGGCCTGCAGCCAACAAGGAGGGCAGGCAGTCTCGAAGCAGCTGTCACAGCGCCCGTCCGCCCGCGGTGGGGAGCAGGCATCCCACGCTTCCATCACTTCCGTCAACGATGGCAGTCACGGGGAATTGCATGCGAGACGGTTGAGCACCGCTTGAGCACACAGCAGGGAGGGAGGGGACGGCGCTGTGGGCGGAAGCGGTTTTGTTGGCTGTGCCCGACCAGAGGGAGGGGATCCATCCCCAGGACTGCGGGTCGTCTGTCCCGGAAAGATGCTCGTTTGGGGCTTCGTGTATCGTGGCGTACGGCTTGCCATGTCGTGTCGGTTGGTCGTGGGAGGTGCGGGAGGTGTGGGTGGGCTGGTGCTGGCGTCGGCGGGCGTCCAGTGAGTGGAGTCAGTTGGACTGACAGGCCCAAGCCGCGGTCCCGGGAGTGGAATGGATGGAATCTTCCAGGGAATCAATCGCCAGGCCTTCCTTCCGTTGGCAGAAGGACCGCCTGCGGCATGCCATCAGGCTCCGACGCCCGCGCGGGGAGGAACGGGGCTTGGATGGAACCTGGAACAGGAAGCCGTGTGCCCACGAGCCCACCCACGCAGGCCCCCACCGATCCCGCTCCGCTCCCCACAGGGGATCTTCCGGGCTGGTGCCGATCCACTCCTTGCTCCCGCTGCACTCATTTCCATCTGAACTTGGACCTGAACTTGGGCCGACATCAGACGGAGTCCAATGCATCATCCATCGATATGGAGGTCACCTCGCTCGAACTAGCTAGGTACCTACCGTAGGCAACGCTATTGCCCCTTTCGCATCCGGGGCCCTTCTACCGCCAGGTCAGCAAATGTCGGAATGCGATCGACCAGGCCTCACCGAGCCGAGTGGAGTCTTGACCATTCGCCCAAGGCTTCCAAGTGATGACCGCAACCGCTCCCGTGCAGCCCGGATGGAGGGTCGTCGAAACCGGCCAACACGGCCATGCATGCCCGCCTCACTGTCAACTGGTGGATCGTGTCCCCTGTTGCTGCAGGCCCGTCACAGGCACGGCGATTGGCCGGCCGAGCCGGAGTGAGGCGGAGGCTCTTGACTGGACACAAATCGCCAGCGCATCATCGTCCAACACTCCCAACAAGCAATAATGGCCACCCCACCACCCATGTTCAACGCCACCACACTGGCCGGGCGACAGTCTCGGGTCCTGGGCTTGGCCCTTGGGTTTCAATATCCAATTCGCGCCCTCACCCGGTCGCCCGTGCGTCCGGCAGCCGTGCATGACGCTCCGTTGGCTGCAGCGGTGACACGTCGCTGGTCAGCGGTCACCGGGCTTCACCTCGGTGCTCTTGCGGTTGCCTCTCCCACCCGAACGCTCCGAGCCGGCATCTCGATGCCTCCTGATCACTCGCAGCCAGACCCCGCTTGGCAGGCCAACAGTCTCTCGGTGACTGCATCCACCCGTTCTGAAACCGGGGTGGCGGTCCTCCGGCACTCACCCGGCGGCAGGGGGCCATCTCCGGGCTCCTCTGGCCCCACTGCCTCCGTGACCGGTTCCAGCCGGCGTCTCGGCAGCGCCTGGCCCACCTCGATGCCGCGATGCTCGGTTCCACATAGGTAGTTTGCGCATGCATCTCTGAGACCAGCTGCTATTCTCCGCGGCGCACGTGTGACGCAGTTCGGGCAAGTGCCGAGAGGCTCAAATATTACCGGACCAGAGGATGCACGGCAGGACCAGGCCAAGGCTGAGCCGCAAGGCTCCCACGGTGCTGCTGCCACTGCCGCTTGTGCGCCCTCCTCCCGGACGCCCGGTGATGGGATCAATCCATGCAAGAAGGCTTGGTGCCAAAATGTGTTGTGCTGAGATCCGGTCGCAAGCCACCTTCTTGGGGCAAGGAGGTACATATTATACCGGTGTGTCATGTATCCCGTGTGTTAGTAGTCGATGCGGAGGCCCTTGGGGGTTCCCTGCGTGACGTTGAGAATCTTGGTGGAAAGTGCATGTATGTACCAAGGCCTGAAGAGTGATCCATGCCAGAACGGTGGGCCCTCTGCAGCGGTGGGGCAGCTGCGATAAGGCCAGCTCAACGTTATGGCGGCATGCTGCAGCGCAACAGGTGTCCCCAGGACCCCAAACCACAACTGAACGAACAACGACACAACGAAGCAGAACGCCATCGCGACCACGAACCACATCGCATTGGCCTGCACCGATTTCGGCATGCCATCTCCGGCACCATGCGCCGGCTCAATCTGGTTCTCCTAGCCTCGCTGCAGCTTTGCCGAGCTCGCCAGCCCGGCTTCAGCATCCACGATGACATCGTCGCCCATCCCCAGGTGCGTGTAGCCCCCTCAGCATCACCGGCGCTGCGTGTCGTGTGCATCCGCTGACCCTCTTCGCCCGCTGCCTGCAGTTCGAAGTAGTGATTGGAGGGCACTTCATCACCGAGACCGACGCCTTGGCCATCCTCGAGTCGTCGCGCACCCGAGAGGCGACATACGCGGCTGAAGTGTCGCCATCCGACATCAGCAGCAAGACGCGCGAATCTGCCGCCGCCGGGCTACCGGAGACAGAGGCGAAACCCGGCGATGGCAGCCCGGACGTCAGCGATGACGAGGATACCCCAATATCCGAGACGTACGAGCTCATCACCGACCCGCCATTCCGCTACCTCTGCGCCGTGCCTGTCATCGCACCCCCGCCCGCGCTCAACCGGACGGCAACCGAGATCGCCAAGGCCGAGGAAGCGCGGGAGCTGACGCGCGCCTCGCTCAAGGGCTGGGAAATGATGAGCGGGCTCGATGGACACTGCATGTACTTCACGTCGGGCTGGTGGAGCTACAGCTTCTGCTACGGCAAGTCCGTCGTCCAGTTCCACGCCCTGCCCGGCAGGCCGGGCGAGCCCCCGGTCCGGGACGAAAACAGCCTGGAGTACGTCCTCGGCAGGTTGCCCGACTCCAAGAACCTCCAACACCCGGCCGACAGCCCCGACCAAGACCCCGAGACCACCAGTCTCACCCCGCCCAACGCCCAGCTCCAGATCAAAGGCGACTCGCGGTACCTCTCCCAGCGCCTCGAGGACGGTACCATCTGCGACCTCACCGGCCGCCCGCGCACCATCGAGATTCAGTACCACTGCAGCCCGGGCGCCACCACGGACCGCATCGGCTGGATCAAAGAAGTCACGACCTGCACCTACCTCCTGGTCGTCTACACCCCGCGCCTCTGCTCCGACGTGGCTTTCCAGCCGCCCAAGGAAACCCGCGCCCACCCGATCCGCTGCCGCCCCATTGCCTCCTCCGACGAGGAGGAAGCCCTCTGGCAGTACTCCCAGAGCGCCGAGGTGCGCAACGTCCTCAGCCCGCCCAAGGCCAAGACCGCTGCGGGAGGTGCCAAAGGCGCCAAGGTTCCGCAGAACCACTTTGTTGGCACCACCATCGGCGGCGTCGTCGTTGGCGCCAAGAAGATCGTCAGCGACGACCTCGCCCACATTCTGCCCCTACCGAGGGGCGTGTCGCGCCAGCCCGCCGCCGGCGACGCCGTGGTGGGCGTGCTGGCGAGCAAGAAGAAGGACGGCGCCAAGGTCGAGGTCATGAGCGACGAAGAGCTGCAGAAGCTGAATCTCGATCCCAAGACGGTCGGCGAGTTTCGCGAGGAGATGGAGCGTCTCGCGGGAGATCGTGGCTGGAAGCTACAGGTTGTTAACGTGCCGGGGGAGGGGCTGGAATACGTCGGCGCCTTTGATGACGAAGAGGGCGACGGCCCGGGTGCCGGTGCCGGTGCCGGCGCGGGCCAGCAGCAGCAGAGGAAGCAGGCCCTGTCCCCTGGCGGGAAGAAGGGGCAGCGAGGCAAGGGAGGGGAGAAGGGTGGCGACAAGGAAAAGGAAAACGAGGAGGCGCAGGAGCACGAGCACGAGGGGTCACAGGAGGTGTTTTTCAAGGAGGAGTTGTAAAACTAGAGCGAGCGTGCGTGTACATGTTGCGTTGCTATTCTTGGATCGAACCTCTCCACATCTTGCAACTTGCTTTCGTATGCTTCCGAGCGCCATCAACACATGCGAGGCGGTGGTGCCCCGTTTTCTCTCGAACACCACTCGAAGAGTTTGGGGATATATCCCAGCCTCCCGAATAGCACGGTAACGTTACCGTCCGCGTTGATGATGAGAAGGTTTTTCGTGCGCTTCCTGTTGACAAGGGTACCGTTCGGCATGTGCTCGCATGGGGTTGATGTCGAAGACCTGTGCCGCCCGGGTGTGGTCTGAGGTGGCGCGGGTAGGCCTTGGCAGACGACAATACGAGGTGTTAGTCCCGCGTGGCTTGCAGCTGGGTTGGCCCACACGCGACCCCGACTGCGACATGACATCACGGAATGTTCAGGAGAGAGGTCGAGAGGTCTTGTGGACATGTTCTGGGCTTCGGTTTAGCTTTCATGTTTGCACAAGTTTGGCTCGGGATTTCCTGTAATTTTACTGCTTTGTGTACTGCCCCTGTGTATTATCATCTCCTAGATACCAAATCCTTCGACAATCACGACGCACAGCCCCGGCACCGATTAGTCCTCCTGATCATGTTGGAATGCTGAACCAAGCGAGCAAATCATTTCATGCCCGCCTACTCCTCCACACCGCCTGGGGCCGCCGAGTTTACAGGCCCCTTAGCCTCGACCAACTCGACTTCCACAGTGTCATAATCCCACGCAGCCAAGGCCGCTTGGTTTGCTGGTGACCGCTTGATGTACCACGGCACCCCTACCCACAGGGTCAGCCAACAACGCGAAACGGCGGAAACGAAACCGGGGCACGTCACTTACACTTGTCAAATCCGTCAGGAGTCTTCTCCTTCACCGCAAACCACCGCCATTCGCCGCCGCCCGTCGGCCTATACCGCAGCAACGTCTTCCCCTTCCCGAGTCCGCACTTGGTCGGGGTGCCCGGGGTGCGGAGCAGCTGGAACTCCTTGTACTGAAACCCGGCGCCCTCGTCCTCTAGCCGGTAAGTATACACGAGCCGGTACGCGTCCGGGACCTTGTCACGGTCACTCAAGCCGTAGTAGCCCGGCACCGGCGGCGGGTGCGGGTTGGTGGGCACGATGTTGAGGATCGTGTACGGATCCGCAGGGCTGGCCACGCTGATACGGTTGAAGTGGTCGGCTGGACTCTGCGGTGGCGCGGTGACGCCTGGCGAGAAAAAAGTGAGGGACGAGTTGGAGCGCAGGCGCTGGTTGTTGATCAGGGGGAACTTGGTGCTGCCCGAGAAGAGGAAGAAATAATCGGCCGCTGCCGTGGCCGACAGGCTGGCGACCGAGAGGAGCGTAGTGAGCTTCATGGTAGCGACTGGAAAGGATCCCCTTAGCAAGACCGGTCGGAGCGAGTGACAGGAGAGGGAAGTGGGGGAGAGTGTATGACAACGGTGAGACGGCGGTCCAGCTTATTCTTTATATTCGACCAGACCCTGAGCGCGCAACGGCGCGATCCCCTGATCTGATGCCATGCTCGCCCGGTCCCGTCCCTTGCCAGCGTTGCCTTGGCTCCCCAAACCGCCAACCAATCGCCCGGAGCCTAGAAAGCCACAGTGAACCGGGCGCAGCAAACTGGCCAATGGGTAGCCCTAGGTTCCCCGCACAAACGGGACAGCGTGATCGTTGCGGGCCGCGGTGCACCAGTGTGAGGCCTCGGACGTGTTCTGTTGCGACGGGGTTGAAATAACCTCGTGTATGCACAGTACCGCCACGGGCTAGGGGGCATTGAGCCTGGCATGTGGTGTGATAGGGTAACATTCACGAAGCTCCCTTCCAGTGCCTGCACTTAATAGGCGCGTTTTAAAGTTTGCCGTTGTTACGTGATTCAGCCACCGGAGAAGGGCTGCAAGGGCTGAGCAACTCCGAACGGCCCCGCGCAGATCCTCGCCGGTGAGACCTGAAGAGGTGACTTGGCTGATGACCGGTCAGCAAGTCCGCCTGTTGGAGCAAACTTGCAACTTATATTCATATTCTTGTGATACTATCTGATGATGGCAAAGGATAGATATATGTATGGACCCGATTATGATCTTAGAAACCCAACTCCAGACGCTATTAGGCTGCCCTGAAGACCTAAGGTGCCTTAGCCAGGCTGGCGCACACAACAATCATGCACTGTATCGTCTCCTCGGCACCTAGGAGCGACAAGTCCAGCCTCGACGCACTTTTGAGAAAGAGCAGCTGTGTCCGTTTTCCAACGGGGTGCCCTCGCCGGCCAGGGGGAATGAGGTCAGTCTAGGTAGTTTCCCCAAACCGTGCGAGACACCAGCGGTGCAGAGAATCATATGGGAAGGCCCGGTAGTGCACAAAAGCACCTGCGGCAGGGGGTATGACGTCCGGACGACCATGAAGGACCAAGAGAACGGAAAGCACCTCTTTTCCGCCTGCATGCATGGACATGGAGAATCACGGCAGAACCCGGTCGCCGAGGTTTGGAAACATCCAACATACACGCATCCATTTCCTGCCCGAAAATGTATCAACAGAGCACATTCGTCAACCAAGCCGCGAGCACCGGCCCAGATCCGCTGCCCAAATTCGCCGATGATATGACGGCCAAATCCATGTGGATCCGCCACCTCTGGGGCAGTGTCCTCGGGATGAATCCCAAATCGATTGAGTGGCGGCACAGCTTCCTCCTGGACTGGGGCGGCGATACCATCGCCGCCGTGGAGCTGGTTTCGCTGGCACGACAAAATGGGTGGCAGCTCACTCTCGCCCAAGTCATGAAACACCACACGTTGCAAGAGATGGCCAAAGTGATGCAGCCATCAGGTTCTCTACCAGTGCCGAGGATGAAGGGATTAACAGGTCCCTAGCTCAGGTAAGCTGAGGGCAGTCCTTAGTTCTTCTCCCCTCGGTGTCATCCAGACCATTCAGCTTACGATCGAGATAGGCACTAAAATGCCATCGACGTCTTATCCGGTCAACACCTCCAGCAAACTAGGAATACATAAGCGGGAAGCCGCTGATATTGGAGCCTTTTCCGCTGGAGGTGTGTGCCAGACCGGATGAACAACTTGTCGGGCGAGGAAGCAGCTGTCCAGGTACTGGGTGATCGTGAAGCATTCGCGGGACTGAGACTATGAGTTGGGTGTTGTGTGATGTGGAGTGGGGTTCAGGCTTTCCTGTACGAACAGAGCTGTCGGGTACCACTACCTGGAATTGCCTTCAGTCTTCCTTTACTCGAAATTCCTTTTCCTGATACGTGCCTTTCCAACATCTCATTGACAAAGGTTTTACCGCTTAGAAACTATCTACACATGCACCTGAGCAACATCGAGCTGCCGCGCAAAAGGCAATGCCTCCTTTTCTCCGACGCGGAACCCTTCGCCGACGACTGTCTCATTCCTGACGCAACCGGCAAAGATTTCTTGCTGTCCGGAGATGGGAGATCAATCCGTACAAGTACAATTACCCCGTAACAATGATCAACGCGGACTACTGGTACTGATGAGGCTGCAGCCTGGGCATTCTCCTCCTCTTGAAACAGTCGACACATGCCAGTACCGCAAAGACAAGGTGAAGACCGCTTCGCCTTCTGTCAGTACAACGCATTGGGACGAGGACCCTCGTGTCAGAGCTGAAGCTGCAAGAAACTCAAACTTACACTAAGGATACAGGCAAGACCCAAGCCAAGAACTCATAGGTACTCACTTCCTGCTGCACTCTCTCTCTCTCGTCGCACTCCGCCTTCGGCCGCTGTGATGATTCACAGTAGTAGCCTGACAGCCCAGCAGAAGAGTAAACACCAGACAGCATGACCATGACGGGAACAATTCCACAGACGGCCATGACGACCATCTCGAGGAAAATCAGCGAGCTTTCTGTGCAGCGACGGACGTGTCTTGCCGGGTCTAACAGCGCTGAGAGTTCGGTGAGATCCAACAACATTGTGAGAATGGCCTATTTTGACATTAGTACAGACTGTTCGGCACTGAGGAGTGAGAGCTTGCTAGTCTCATCCTGGTGTTGACATACAGCAACGAAGCCGCCCGCCACTCGTGCCCCATAGCCGGGGTGCGACGCCACGTAGCTGGCACTGGCAATAGTCGCCACGCAGGCCCCTACCGAGATAAAACGCAGGACGAGTTGGAAAATGGCGTATGGCGCCGGGAATCTGGGGCGCGCCATGATGAAACCTGAGAAAGCGTACCAGGTGGTCGAGCAGCCCGCAACGCCAAGTACTTCTCTACTTGTACAACAACGTTTTCAATAGCGACGAACGAAGGGGCCAGGTTGGAGTAATTATCGGAAACACCCCTCACAATGTGCTTCCTTTGTAGGAACCGTATCCGGTGCCCAAGTTCTTGGCGCGTGGCTGCTGCTCTCAACGTGAGCTGCATCGACAGCCTCCGATTGGTCGAGTGAGACTGAGGTTGCACGGAGGATCAAGCTGTGCCATGGTTGACGGTTGATCGTCCAGGGCCCTGGGCTGAACAGGACAGGGATAATTGTCACCAGAGCCACGCAGAAACAACTGAGCTGCCTACATACTTGATCTTAATAGTACAGGATGCATGTACTGAACCTCTCTCTCCATCGGAATCTTGTTGACGGGAACAGCCAACCACACTTTCAACCCCTGAATAAAAGTACTTCTCCTGTTGGGCTGGTTCTGGCGGCAGTCCTCATCACCATCAATATAAAACCCCTCAAGCCCCCACGCGCCAAAATTACGCCTGAGAGATTTCTTTTCCAGCAACTCAGGCGGTAGGGAGCCTCAGGGCGATTCTACCACCCCCACAGTTCACGTTACGGGCGTGCGCCGTAGGAATCCCAGTCTGCGCATGCACGCGAGTGAAATGCTGAGGAGCGGGCGAGGGAAAGTAAATGGAATAAATGCCAGAGTAAAGAACCGCTGGTCAACAGACGGGTAAGCGGAGAACGTGCTGAGTGGGCCGCTCTGACCGCTTCTCAGGGGCGCAGTTTCAATCACCAACACAAATGCGGGCTGGCGACTGGGCCTCCGATTTCAGATGTGGCGGCGTCAAACAGGCCGTTTCACAGCAAGCTCTCGGCGCTGGCCGCTAATATCAGCAGCGCCTACCCAATGACCCGTTCGTACCCTCGTACCTCTGATCCGATGGTATTTCGGGCCTATATCCACGCCACGACCAGAGATCAGAGCGGTGGAACAAGGGGCCGCCCTCAACCGGACACTGCCCGCATCTCGGTGGCCCTTTGCGAGCCACAGCATAGTCTCAACATCGGCTGGGCCTTCACTACCCAGCCGGCCTGCTCTGGAGCTCGTGTCCGGTTTCTAGGGCTAAAATGTAGTTTCAGGCCGGACAGCACTTGACGGCCAGAAACAGACAGTGACGGTCTGGGCCCGATGGTGTCCGCCATGGCTGCCGATCCGAATCCCATATCCATACCTACCATGACCGACGAGACGGCCACTCATGATGGTGCGGTGTGGTATAAACAAATGAACTGGCCACCCCGAAGGATCTCGAAACACCCAGTCTGGTTTCGTTCCGTCTTGCAGCGTTCAACACCATCCGTATCGCTGGTCCGAACCCCCCCCAAGCTCCATTCAGTATGGAGTTTAAGCCCAATGACGAGTCCATCACGAGCGAGTCGGCCCCGCTCATTGCGCCCGTGGACTGCGAGGGAGACCAGGACTTGTTCATGGTTCCCCTGAAAAGACCATCGCCGCGGCTGCCTCCGGCTCGGTATCGGAACGTGAAACCCAGGTCACCGCCGCGATCGCCAGCAGCGCTTTCGCCACGGTCAAACCTCGAAAAGTCCCCTCAGCCAGGGTCGCAGCTCGGCATCAACCCGTATCAAAGCCCGGCCATGTCAGGGCAAACCATCAAGCCCGAGAGCCCCCCCATGTTCACCTCCCCACTCATGTCCCCTGAGTCCGGGGTGCTCGGGGCCGACGGTTCCCCAAACCTTCAGAGCTCTGCCGGCCAACGCAGCATGGCAACGCCCGGATCCCTAGCTTACAACAGCCCCCCAATGTCGGGCCGGGGCACAAAGGCGGGCTCTTCTCCCGTAGTATCCCCGGAAGCCGGCTCTGCCCGCCAGAGCCCCGAGCCCCAGTCCTCCAGCAAAGAGCACACCACTTCCGCCTCCCGCTCCACGGGCGACAAGCGCAGCCCCTCCACGAAGGCCTCCTCTGTCTACGGCACCGCCCCCGTCATCGTTGAAGTCAAACCTACCACTGAAGCCAACGACCCTCAACCCCCCGAAATACCATCTCTCTCCCCGGCCCGCGGCCTGTCGAAACCGCCCAACCTCGGGCTCGCCCTCCACCTCGACACCACCATCAACAACCCCAACCTCCTGGCTCCTCCCGGCCCGCGGACCCCCAATCCCAAGTCGCCCTCCCAGGGCAACTGGACGGTGCCCGACTCCCCCCTCGAGCGCCTCTCGCAGATCCGCGCAACCCCGGATTCGGCATACGACCGCGCCCGGCAGATGGAGGTGCGCCGGTCCGAGTGGAAGCACGTCGTGTACCGCTTCCCGGTCAAGGGCAAGGAGCACTGGGTGATTGACGCCGACCTGACCGAGAGCTCGCACGCGCGCCTGGCCGACGTCGCGATGAAGTCCAGCCAGGGGTTCGAGTGGAACGGGGACTATGAGCTGACGAACATCTACAGGGTGCTGGCGGTTGCTCATGGAAAGGTTATGGAGGAGATGAGGGGCGAGAGGAGGGCCGTTCGAGGCTAGGGATGACCGGGAATGGGGGAGGGGGGTTTGTTTATTAACATTGATACAGAGGCGTTTATGGTTGGGTTTAGTACGACATCTCGAGGACGCTTGTTTGGTTTGAGTCTCGGATCTACATACTTGTTTCTTTCATGTTCGGGTGTATTGAGGCCAGGGGTCAGAGCATCAGTACAAGTACTTCAGGATATTAACACATTGTTTCCCAAATGGAGCCTTTGTTGCTCATGGTCTTTAAGACAAAGCGTCTGGTACCAATCTGTGAAGTGAAACCGGCGGCCTTAGACACTTTTCGTCCTGAAACTTTGGGACAAAAACCTCTCCTTCTGCATGAGCCCAGGTTTAGATTTGGCGAGTATGAATGATCATGATCTTAACTTGGGTCCCCTAACTCTATGATTGAACCTGACTGAAGCACAAAGTTCCGAAGTTCCGAGGCCTGAGGGCTTCCCAGAATCAGCAACGAAGCGGAGAGAGCTCGTAACAATGTGGCATCAGATCTTCCTAACTCTTTTCTCATTCTGTGTTTCTCAGCCTCCAAGGTTGCCATCTAGCTTTGCCCGCCTTAGTCAAACAATAGTCGCTTCGCGAACGATGAAAAACGCAAAGGAAAACGCAAGGTTCTCCCCATATCCATCTTGGGCATCATGCCCACATCTTCTTCATCTTTGGGGTCATCCATCACCAATGATTGGCCTCTCATGATGCAGAAAGACAACTAATCGTCATCACCAGTCCGACTCGGGAGCAAGCCTACTCGGAATCACGTCCATTTCTCGCTTGGCTCCTGCCGCCGTCCCGATCGACGCAAGCGGCTTGCGTCTATTCACGTATCAATGACCCAATACAAGCAGTATATCTCTTATGGTGGAGGTCACTGAAACCGACCTCCAGCAGCTCGGATCCATCAGAGCTTTCACGCATTCAGAACCAGATGCATGGGCTGGCGAGTTTCCGCTGAATGATACTCCGGATCAGACATTGGCCTTCATTCTGAACGTCCTTTCACGCAGGAGGCAGGCTACCAGCTTGACAAGAAACCCCAATGCGAATGGATGAAAACAGGGAGGGAAGACCACACAGTACTACCGTGCTGTGATCGACTTCTGGCCATTCAGGAGCGATATTCAGGGGCTGAGCTTCCGAGACAATGGATAGCATCCCTCAACGTCGCCAGGCAACCCCTGATCCCTGTAGCATCGTCCCGCTAGCCCGGAGATGGTCGGTTTTAAGATTCTGACCTGTCGAGCCGTCCCAAGGTTAAACGTTAGCGCTGTGCTAGCGCTCTGTTAGCTCCCGAGCTCTTCGGTTGGCCGCCTCTCGCCGCCAACACGGCGGCACAGCAGCGCAGCCCCCAACGCCCATCCATTCCACCCGCACCACACTTTGGATTGGGACGGGAGCAAAACCGCTTGCACACTAGCAATGGTGCAGATTCCCCCGACAACCAAGCTCCACGCCCTTCCGCCTGCTCGCATGCGCGCCGTCGCACTCTCCTCCGAGGGCGAATGAAATCCGACAGGCCGCCTTCCTCAACCGCGTGCCCAGCACGCTCTGCTCTTCCGTCGCGCCCATCGCCGCACCATGGGAGTCGACCGCCGGCGCGGCCGGATCGTCCTAGTCCTCGCCGTCTTTCTGCTCCTGGTGTTTGTGCTGCAGCCCACGCGCTCGACCTCGAGAGACAGGGGCCCCCTCTATTCGGACCCGCAAGACGATCGCCCCTCGGACCCGACACCGAAGTCGAAACCGCACGAGAAGGGCCCTGCCCGCCCGAGCCCCCCGCAACACGACGACGGCAGTGAGCGCCCAGCCGCCGCGGCGCCCACGGTCAAGATCCGTTTCCGACCAAGCAGTTTCGACTGGACGACAGTGTCGCAGCGACACCCCGTTTCTTTGATCCGCCCCCTCCCAGACAAGCCCCGCGTCAAGTTCCCTCCCGTCCAGCACGACTTTGCCAACTACGTGCACGATGCCGTCACCAAGCGTCGACAGCAGGCTGTCCGGGCCGTCTTCGAGAAGAACTGGGCCAGTTACAAGAAGTACGCGTGGCTGCGGGACGAGCTAGCACCCGTGAGCGGCGGCGGGAAGACGACCTTTGGCGGCTGGGCCGCGACCCTGGTGGATGCGCTGGATACACTTTGGATTATGGACTTCAAGGGCGATTTCCACACCGCTGCCGCTGCCGCCGCCCAGCTGGACTGGGCGAATACGACCGATACCGCTGCCAATCTCTTCGAGACTACCATCCGCCACCTGGGCGGTTTGCTCAGCGCTTACGACCTGAGTGGCGAGGGTGCCTTGCTAGAAAAGGCCGAAGAGCTGGGCAATATGCTCTATATGGCCTTTGATACCCCGAATCGTATGCCGGGGTTTTGGCTCAACTTTCAGGACGCGAGAGACGGTCGCCAGCGGGCGGGCGTTGCTGATCCATCTGCGAGCCCCTGCTCGCTGTCGCTCGAGTTCACGCGCCTGTCGCTGCTGACCGGCAACCCCAAGTTCTTCGATGCCATCAGCCGTATCACCGATTTTCTTGAGCGCACTCAAGACCAGTCGAAGCTGCCTGGTTTGTGGCCGAAGCTCATCAATTTCCAGGAACAGACGGTGAATCTGGGGACCAGCTTTACTATGGGTGCGCTGGCCGATTCGCTGTACGAATATCTGCCCAAGATGTCGGCCCTCCTGGGTGGCCAGCTGCCAGGCTACGAGAAGATGTACCGCGCGGCTATGGCGACCGCCAAAGAGCATCTGCTGTTTCGGCCCATGGTCACCGACGACGATAGGGAGGGAAAGGCTGCCCTTTTCATCGGCGACGCCTACATCCACTCGGGGAAGGTGGAGCATACCCCAGAGGGTCAGCACCTGTCGTGCTTTGCCGGGGGCATGTTCGGCCTCGGCGGCAAGCTCTTTGATATCCCAGATCATGTCGCCATCGGTGAGCGCTTGGCTCGCGGCTGTGCGTGGGCATATGATGCGTTTCCAACCGGTCTAATGCCCGAGATCTTCACCGTTGTTCCGTGTGACTCGATCGACGGGCCGTGTCCTTTCGACGAGAAGAGGTGGAAAGACGTCGGCGATAAGAAGCTCAGGAAGCTCAAGAAGGGCTTCAAAAGTGCTCACGACCCACGGTACATCCTCCGCCCTGAGGCCATCGAGAGCATTTTCCTCCTGTATAGGATGACAGGGAAGGACGACCTGCGGGACCTGGCATGGCGTATGTTTGAGTCGGTCATGAAGGCCACTGAGACCCCGCTGGGCAACTCGGCCATCGAGGATGTGACGGTCTCGGGGAAAACCACAAAAACAGACTCGATGGAGGTAAGCTGGCATCCTCACAAAGCAGTCCACACGGTCCACGTGGGGACAACGGGGACGGTTTGATCTTGGGCTAACTGGCGGGTTTACAGAGCTTTTTCCTTGCTGAAACGCTCAAGTACTTTTACTTGATCTTCTCGCCGCCCGACGTCATCAGCCTTGATCAGTATGTCCTCAACACTGAGGCACACCCGTTTCGGCGAGCAAAATAGGGAACAGGAGTTGGGAATACTGTGGAAGGGAAAGTAGCAATACATGTGACAAAGAAATACATCAGTGAACAAAATTCCGAGACGCCAGGCCCAATGAGGAGCCCCCTTAAACACCCGATACTCCCCACCGCATACAGCACCCACTTCAGCTCAACCTCGTCCCTTAAATATGCGGTTCCTGCCTTGGCGGCAGCCGTTGGATGTGCCCTCGTCCATCCATGGCACCAGCCGAGCACCCACCCCTATAGCAACAACAAAATGCTGGACACCAGCTGCCCCTGCTTCCAGCGGCTCAGCGCTGGAACCAAGAACACAACCCTCACAGACTGGTAAACACCCTCTCCCTCGCCGTTGACATGTCACTTGGAGCAGCATCAGAATGGACAAACATGACAGTCATTGTTGCATTGCCTCTCTCTACTTGACACCGCCCGGTGAACCCGCCCAATCAATCTTTGCAGTGGCCTTGGTCTTAATCCAGAAACACCAACTTCAAGCAGACCCAACTCCGAACCTGAACCCTGCCGGACGCCTCGCCTTTTCGTCATCATCGCCGAGGCGCAACAAAACACCTGATGGATGCAGCTGTCATCCTCCAAAAAGCACAAAAGCCCCAAAGGCCAAACACGCAGGCCAAAATAACCACCCACGCCAGAAACCGACAGCAAGCACCCTACACCCCACCCCGGTTCCGCAGACTGCTCACCCGCCCCAGCCCGAGCCACTTCCTCTTCCCTCCTCCCCCAGAGCCACCCGGACCAAGCGACACACCACCACTATCACCCTCCCCACTTATCCCACTCCCCGCACCCCACGACTTCCTCGACGACGCCCTAGTGCCGGAAAGGGACACCCCACCTCCGTGGCCAACAGCAGACAGAGGGTCCAGCACTGCCCCGCCATCGGCATCCTCCTCGTCCCCACACCGAGCGCCCCCAGCAATCTTGTTCCGCAAAATCGGCGGCGGCGTGGCGCTCGCGCGATCGCGATCGCGGTCACGGTCGTCATCCACGAGCGACCCGCGCCGCACCCACGAGGGCATGCCCATGCCCATCCCTGACGCTGTCTGCTGCTGCTGCTGCGGCGGCGGCGGCGGGGGTCTGAATGCCGTTTGCGTCGGCGGGGCGCTGGCGGGTGGCGGCGGCGCGTCCGCGGACCCCGTGGAGCGGCGGAAGAAGGTATTCAGGCCGCGCGAGCGGGGGCGGGATGTGGTGGGCGGGTAATGCCGCTGTTTGGGGAGGGCGGGCGAGGGCGAGTCCTGCTTGGTCGTCGGGGTATCTTGTTTGGGTGGCGGCGGGGCGTGGGTTTGCTTGGGCGGGACGGTCATGGCTCGGTCTTGCTTCAGGCCGAGCTCGGTGAGGGGCCGGGAAGGCGGCCGCACGTCGGTGCTATTACTGCGGGCCCTCTCGCCGCCGCGGGCCGGGCTTCTCAACTGTGGAGCAGGCCGCGGTGGTGATCGTAGGCTGCTCTCCGATCCCAACGCGGCATCGGCAGTCGACCCGGTTCTCGCGAGAAGACTAGAGCGTCGGTTGGGTGGTGGGGGGGCGGTAGGGCCGGCGTTGAGGATGGGTGGTGTGGGCACGGATGCGCTGATGGCATCCAGCAGGTCTGCAATTGGTATGGCAGAGACGTTCTTGCCGCCAGCGCCATACCCTTTTCCTCCCAGAGAACCGAACATGGCATGTGCCGCCCAGCCGGTAGATGAAGTAGGAAATGAAAAGAGGTCGGGTGAAATGCGTCCATTTGTGGCGCTCACGTTGGTCTGGGATACCGAGCTCATAGGGTCCAATGCATCCATGCTGTCCGGGTTTTGACTCTCGCGGAGCCAGGTATCCACGCTTGAGGTGGTCGAGTCTCTGCGGTGCGTGGGTTTATACCTCAAAGCGTCGCCGCCCCAGCTGTTGCCGTCGCGTGCACGCGTCTCAGTGGCTGAGCGAGGCTGGCGGATTTCGGAGCCCCCCAATGCGGCAGCCAGATCTCCATTGTCAGGAAAGAGGTGTTTCCGGCTGTCAAACGCCGTGGTGGATGCGGGTTGGCCAGCTCGGGGCGGTTGATTGAGGGCGGACAACCTCGATGTTGTCGTTTCACTCGTCGAGAGATAGGTGCGGTCGTTCTCGGAACTCTGTCCCCTGGGCGGGGTCTCGTTCTGGGGAAGCGTCGTGGTGGAGAGTGTGTCAGGCGTCGGAGGGAGTGTCTGCGAGCTGCTAAAATGCCCCCGAGTCATGACTCTTTCGAGTGCCTCTCGCTTCTCCTGCTTCGACTTGGGTTGAAGATGTGCGGTTGAGGGACGGGAGAATGGCGATTGGTCCTTGTCCTTGTTCGCGGTGATCGGCCTGGGCGAATCCCTCGCAGCCGCACGTGTGAGGTCAAGCTTTTCCAAGCGTTGAAGGGGTGAGGGGCGTATATCCAACACGTCGCCGATGTTGTGGAACTGGCCGCTCGAGGCCCGAGAATTGCTCCGGCGGTGTTGCCTCGACGGGGTCGAGGTCCTGACTCTGGTTGGAGATTCAAGCGTTGGCAGCGCGGCCCGGGAGGACCCGTCCCATGGCCAAGGGCTATTGCCAGGCGGCGATGAAAGGTCGACGGTCCTACCGCGACCGTACACGCTGATGAATGAGCTCTCACTGAGCTCGCTCAACGCGGGACTGGCCAGTCTCGAGTCCATCCGCGCGGTCTCGGGCGTGTCGTCGGCCAACCTCGGAAGGGTGAGAGAACTCTCGCCGGCGAGCGCACCAAGATATACGCTCCTAAGGTTCTCAGTGTTTTCGCTCCGCTCCGACACAAAACTGGGCATGCGAATCGGTGTCTTGGCGTCGCCAAACGGCGACGGTTCGGCGTTCGCGTTCCTTCTCGGCGCCGGCGTGGACAGAGGCGAGTCGACGCGAGGGTATGAGGCGCCGTCGGCCTCGACCCGGCGGACCATCTTCCTCTCGAGGAGCAGCTGCTCGACACGCCCTTCCAGCGTCAAGATCATCCCTATTGCCTCCTCGACGGCCTTGTCTCGTTTCTCGAGCTCCTGCACCAACGACTCGTTGAGATCGTCCCGTTCCTTGGCCTCGCGCTCCATGGTGTCCAGCCGATCCTCGAGGGCGGTTTGTCGCTCTCGCCGGTGGTAGAGTTCGAGCTTGAGGTCAAAGTTCTGCTTGTGCAGCGTGGACAAGGTCTGCTCCATCTCCTTGACGCCCAGACCTTTCTTCGCCTTCGCAGGGTCGAGGCCGGCACTCGACCCGGGTCGGTGGCTGCCTGTGGGGGAGGGGCTCCGCACATGGCGGGAATTGGTCGAGGAAGACAGCATGTCGGTGCTCGACCGGGATGAGACGCGGTCGCTCTCCACTCGGCGCGACCGTTGGAGTCTTTCTTGTAGGAGGGGAGAGATGGGGTAGACTGGCGAGGATTTGGCGTGTTCGGTGGACTGTGTGCGGTGCGTCCTGGCCGAGCCGTTGCTGGCCCGGGAGGGCGCAATGCTGCCACCGCCGTAGGGGTCCATGTTGGGCGGGCCAGTCCAGCGAGCAGGGCCAGTGACCAGACCGGCCAGTGAGCTCGACGAAGGAAGAATTGGAGTGGTTTGGAGAGCTGGCAAGCAATCCGTAGAGAGTGGCAGAATGAGAAACGAAACGTGTCAGAAACCGGTGCGCGCCAGGTCCTCTGTCCGGGCAGAGTCCGATGCAGCAGAAATGAGAATGAGCATTCCGTCGCGCTGGCTCGCGTTTGGTCGTGGGGAAAGAGATGGAATTGGCGTGACCGTCAAAGTGGTTGCAGGAGCTGCTGCTGAGCTGTGGTGGGTCTAGCACCCAATCCGGGCTAGTTTCAGCGGGAGGCAGCAGCGCGGTGTGTGTGGGGCCCGACCCCAGAAACTGCTTGCCGTTCGGGCAAGGACCAAGGTTGCTTGGGGTTGCACTGGTCGGCGGTCGGCCAGGTCCAGGCATCGACCCAAACCGCAGAATTCCACAACAGCGGTCGAGCACCCATTCCATCCGTCGCCAAACGCGATGCCCGGATCCGAGACACCCAAACACCTGTTGTGGGAGGCCCCAAAACCAAACACCTTTCCGCCATTGCCAACCCGTGTTTTTCTTTCCCTTTCTTTTGGCTCTCTTGAGCCCCTTTCTGGAGTGGGTCTTTCTTGTTTCTCGTCCCAACGACCCAACCAGCCTCTCGCCTCCCGCTTCACACTTCCGCGACAGGGGAAACACATGTGCCTGCCAATCAGCAGGCCCATCACCCGCACCCAGCACGCCGGAATCGGTTCCACTTTGCAGCCAACGGCCGGGGGTCCACGGCTGGGACCGTGGGGCCTGCAACGGAAAGGGGTCCATGCCCTGATTCGTCTCCCCCCATCCCACGCCGGGCAACCCGTGGTGGCTTGATGGTGCGCCTCAGATGCAAGCCCTCAACGTCCCTCGCGGAAATGAATCTTGCGATCAAGGGGTGGCGGATGCTTCCGGGCTGAGGTTTGGAATCCCCTGCGAAGCCGCCGTCCCCGCGGCGGAGAACGTGTCGTAGGGCGCGCCGACCGAATCGTCCCTCGCTTTCACCAATCGTCGTCCTTTCGGCTGGTTTGGCGTCCGGAACACCCCGCTGACGATCTTGGGTCGTGCACGAGCGGCTGGCCGGCACCCAGAACCCACAGGACCCTGCGACCGATGATCCTCTGGCTGCGAATTTTCGCGTCCCACCCCGATCCTGTGCATGGACGGCGCCCGATTGGCAATCAGCATCCCGTGCTTCTTGCGTCCTGCACCTCAAGCGGCCCACACCCTAAGACGGTGACCAAGTTAGCCATTTCCGCGAGGCGGTGCAGCGAGCCAACGCAGCCCACCTTGAACACGGGTTGATGATGGTCACCTGTCAGCCGCAGGGGCCTGTCTGCCCCCTCTGTCGTGCCCGATGAAGCTGTTTCAGTACAGCACAAGGTAGTTAGTCGAACGGAGCTCCGTTGTCAACCAACCCATGTCCTCTCTTCCATAAAAAGTCCACCATGGCCTCATCAGCCTGTCCTCACACCTCCGCTCCCAACCAATCGGTTACTCACTGCGTTCCGGGGAGATGACGACGGGATTCGAGCACCTATACTTGTCACTTTCGATCGGCTCCCCGCGCAGAAATTGCCGCCAACCCGTTCCTCCCGTACTATTCCGCGTTGTTGCTACTGACCAGCGAGAGCGGGCAGGTTGGCAGGATGACGTGCCGATGTAGTTGACGGCCGTTGCCGCTTGCTTCGAGACCCGCGTTCCTGGTTGTAAGGACGTGTGTTAACGATCGAGCGGCATGCCTCATCTCGCCCCTCGGCCCTCGGGCCTTGGACCAGCGCAACTCCCTCCCGACGCTATTGCGCCTCCGTCGCAGCTCTCAAGTTAGGGACGATGAAGAGGTTGAAAGACTAGCGGCAGCCTGCAGGGCATCGAGATCTAGGACAACGAGGTCGGTGATTAGCCGCAGTTGTTCCATTCAAACCGACATGACTCAGTGCCCTGTATGTTCAAATCTTGGAAGTTGACGAAGATCTATGCTCACCTCAACTTTCAGCTCCGGATGAGACCAACCCTTGTATTTCCTGCACGTTGCGAAGACGGCTGTCCGATGAGGCTGTCGCCAGAGGCTGTCGCCGGAAATCCCATTCTTGAATGCCATGTGTCAGAAAATGAATGCTCTGAGCAAGGAAGTTGGTGACTCCAGGACGGCTTCGAAGCCTGTCGCACCGCTTAACGGGAGAGAAGGACGAAGCTCGGCAACAAGAGATCCGTCAACCATGATAACTAGAAGGGATCCAAATCTTGAAGAATGAGCTTGTTACCCCTCTAGTTTTTAAATCGGGAGCATACCTGATTGATCACTTTGTGAAGTTCTGGTTGGAACTTGCTTTTAACCTTGGACGAGGGCTAATGAAGGGAATGATGTCTCGATGATTAGGGTCGATATCTAACCGTCTTGTATGTACCTATATCAGGGATGAACCTAGCCTATGCCGCCGCAAGTAACCCGAACGAGCCAGCCTACTGCTGTTATTTCCTAGGTACCTACAGGCTACGCATTCCCCACCCTACGTGCGTACCATTGTCTCTCGGGTCAAGTCGAACCTATGAACCACATCTCAGTCTCTAACGAAATCGAGATCTGTTGGCACCTCACACCTGCAGGTTGCGGGCTGGCCAGTGCTCAAGCCCACCTAGCTACCGTCTCCCCAGCCTGCGGGAGCTTCCATTTCCTGGAACCTCCACTCCACAGCAGCCAGATCCTGCAGCAATACCACCCACTGTTTGCTGCCCCTACAAGAAGATCCAACTTCCAGTGATCGCCAACCTCGGTCGCAAGCTCCATCATCTGCGTGAGAGAACGGGTCTGTCCGGTGTACGCCTCCCAAGTAGTACATCTAGGTATGGACCTACATATCTAACATCGCACGAGCATGTTTCGGCCATGCTATGGATTCCTGAGCAACAAGGCCGGCGAGCTAGTGAGGGAGGTCACTGGCAACGGCTTAGGCAAACCGAGGCATGCCCCACCCGTTCATGTTGTGCGAGTGTCCTACAGCCTGCGTGCCCTTGAGTCTCGTCGGGTTGGCTCGCAAAGAGCCTAGAGTCTATTTCGGGGCCACATCTGCGACAGGTCGCATCTCTTCCATACCTCATCCAAGTTCCCACACGTCTGGCGCCTTCAGGCTTTGGCAGAAAGCCGGGACGCAGCCGCTGTGGTTGACGCAGGGTTCGTCTCAGAAGCCGTTACCCGCTGACGCTGTCCCAATCACGAGGAAACCTGCAATGCGGCTCGATGGTGATGGTAATGAAGCTGAGCGCTAAGCAGGACTTCGCCTTGAGCCTCGTGCTCTTGGTAACGTCCATGCCAAAATTGGAAGCCGGGCTGCCGGGTCGTGCCGCTACTAGGCCCGATCTCTGGCCATGTCGTTCGCGGCATTGGTCGATCGCTTGGCCCAGCCGCTGAGGGTGCATACCCCCTGCGCCAGATATGCAATGCCCCCCGCTCGCCTGACCATTCGCAATGCCAATTTGAGGGGGTTTGTTTCGTTTCTTTCCACTCGAGTGCCACCGGCGGGTTGCTTATGGGTCGGCCCGTCTTGGGATTCGTCCAGCGCTCATCTCTGCCTCTGCCGTGTTGAAGCCTTGGCTTGTCCCTCGTGGTTGAGGAACGAAAAAGGCCCAGGGCGGGGACAGGGAGGTGACCCCAATGCAGAGTTATTACGCACTTATAAGACTTGCTTTCTCGCCTCCTCACAAAGTTGATGGGCACAAGACATGCAACACGGCCAGTCAAGATGCCGCGCCGCTCCGGGACACGGTCGCAATCACGTCAGGTCCTCGGAGGAATCAACCGTCAGTCTTCTTTCGTGAACCAGCTCAACCCCTCAGCGTACGACCCGGACCAGGCTCCGCCCACATGCCGGTCGGCTCTACCGCACGGGCCGGAGGCTATTCGAGACCACGTCAAGCATTACTTTGCTTGCATCGAGTTTGCCGAGCGCGTCAAGTTCTTCGATCGTGAAAATGAGGTCTGGAGGTATGAGCATGAAGTCGAGCTCAAAATCGTTAAGTCACTTCCCGAGTTTTCCGCCACCGACGAAGAAACGATCCAGAACGAAGTTAAGCGCAGGGTCTCGGAAACACTGGGAGGCGTGGCTGCTGCCATTGAAGCTCAGTACCAGAGGACCCAAACTTTGCGGAAAGCTCTTCGAAACGCCTCGGTGCCGCAAGTGAACACCCGTAAGAAGTCCGAGGAACCGTCGGGGACTGGAAATGTTGTGCTGGATGTCGAAAAGAGTAGGTCCGCATGGAAGTCGTCACAAGAATTTAGCGAAGGGGTTCAGCATGTCAAGACATGGAAGCGTGGTCAACCTCAGACGCCCATCCCCTCCGCAGGCCCCGTCCCAGCCGCCGCTGCAGGGGGCCCTTCGGATTCAGCAGCGCATAAACCTGTTGAAATTCCACAGAAACAACCCTCAGCGGACAGCGGGGAGCCGATTGAGTCAGAACGCAAGCGGGCTCAACAAGTCATCGCGGAACACACAGGGCGGCAAGCAACAGACGACGACGACGACGACGAGGAAGACTACGACCTGGAGCAAGACATCAACGCCTACCTCATACAATACACTCGCCAGCAGGAGCCCCGGAACAAAGCTATTAGTCTCGCGTCGGCAAGGCCTGGCACGCCCGAATACCACAGTCAAATGACTACCGACAGCCAAACGACGACTGGCCAGACGTCCACGTCACACGGCCTTCGGGGCAGGCGCCTAATACCCGTCGATGAAGACTTGAAAGACCCTCGATTCAAAGGGCGATTTCCGGGTCAGCGCCTCTCGATGCGACTGCTCCTGGGAGATCCTGCAACTGGGCTGAGCCACGACTCGAACATTCTGTCTGGGGAACGGTGCAAGCAAGCAGACCGAGATAGAATACGGTACTTCCATCTTCCTTCCAACAACATGGAGGTACGTAACGCTGCTAGCAAGTCCAGCCCACGGATTGCCGATAACAAGAGCTAACCTCTCTGGTTACCTGACGCAGTGGGTAGAGGTGAGCTGAGAATAGGCGGTGATCATTGTGCGTTCCGCCATCCTGTGTGCTGACCATCCCTACCCGAAATCAGCGAGCAATTGCCGCGTACTACGACGAGAAGCGTCCAGATCTTGGCAACACCCATCGGCATCTACACGACAGAACCCGTACCCAGATGCTTCTCAGGCCGCAATTCTGGCGCGGCCAGCAGCATGGCTCTCGGAGCGGCGTGGTACATGAAAGGCACCTGCGCCCTCTCTGCGAACGTGTGTCTTCTGGTGAGCAAACAACATCAATCATGCCTCTTGTGTGTGGCATTTGGGAGGCATTGGGTTAATAAAGGTACAGAGGTGGACGAGATTGAGGACAACCCCAAGAACATTGTGCTCTTCGTAAGCCCCCTCCCCGACGCCCAGCGACGATTTTGCGACTAACAGGGAGCTATAGATGCCGTACCTGCACTGGGAGACCGACCAGATGAGAAACACCGTTGCCAAAACGGTCGAATCTGCGTCACTCAAGCAATCCAAAAAAATGGAGGCCACCAGTGCGTACAAGCGAACGGAGCGCAAAGTGTTGAGACAAGGTCTCCCACTGGGCACTGTACCAGTATCACACCCTGACGATACCCATTCCAAGGACGACATTGCCGTTCTCGGTCCCATCATGGGCCAGCAGGCGTTTAACCGCCGACTGAGTGTGACGCGCCTCCTTGGCCAGTACCTTATGGATGCTGCTCGCCTCCACCAAGCCATGTCCACATACCGAGACCAACAAATGCTCGAAAGGTATTTGTACAACGACCCGCCGCTTCACCCCCGTCGGACCCTGGATCAGTCGTATTACTGGGCGCTGAAGACTACCAGCGAGCGTGACCGGGACCAGGTGGTCTTTCGCGGGACAAGCATGAACCTGGAGACGCGTCACCAACTGCACCAGGCACCAATCAAGAAGAAGACGATGATGGAAACGGCAGCAGGAAGAATATTGTGGTCAGGGGCAGGCGATGAAAAGCTGCAGTGGCAATGGACGAGCCACTCGGAGAAAACCGATCACAACGGCTGCCACCAGTGCAGGAACGACATCCGCAAGACCCCGGCGCTGCTAATGGTCGACCAGCTCTGGATGTGGATCTTGGATGAACGGACTATCATCACAGCGTTTCCCAAGCGGTACGGTTTCAACAAGCACGACCTTTCCGGCGTCCACAGGTCCATCCGAGCGCGGCTCCAGTCTGCCCGCAAGAACCAGATACGATCCGTCTACAACCTAGCCCTTATTATTCTCGATGAATGCTCCAATACCGTGTTTGACAGAATAAAAACGAAGGTAGGCTCGCCCGAACCACGCTTTGGGGTCTACTAAGCTAACTCGCACCAGGACAGCCAACCGCAGGTCATGGATATTTTCTCTGAAGCTATTGGTAAGGTGGTTAGTATCAACCCTCAACCCCAGAGCCCGCATTCATTTGTCCATTTCTTGATGCAGGCCATCGTGTTCCTGCCCATTCAAGGCCGGCCCCTGAGCCCCTGAGCCCCTGAACCCACGCAATCGGAATCTCAAACTCTAACGCAGCCCGATCCATACAGACCCACAAGCACACAATTTCCTTCCAGCACGTCTGGCACTGGGCCTCCAAGGCATCAGCGGTGTATCGCTCCAAGTCGAAACTTGCCAACTTGTCAAAATTACACGTGCCCCTTCTCGACATCCGCCCCGAGGGCAAGCTCCAGCGTGAGATCAAGGACATCATGGAAGAGCTCGACATCATGCTTCACATTTATAAGAAGCAGCGGGAAGTCATGCGGCGATTCTGCAAGCATACCGAGCATATTCTGGACCCCGAGGGGAGGTGGAAAGAGGGTGCCTTCGGTAGCCCTGTAAACGCTACACCTGACGCTAGTTCGCGGCAAAACTCGTTTGACGAGAGTGATCAAGAGAAAGCTCAACAACTAGCATTACAGCAGGCAGAGCGGCGAGAGCAACTGTCCTGGTTCCGATTGCAGTCGCGAGAGTTGCTGTCCGAGGTTGATGACCGCATCGATGAGCTCGAAGGGTTGAGGAAGGCGGCCGAAAGTACGGCTCAGAGCGTAGGTCCATTGTCCTCCTGTGAGCCTGAAAATAAGCGATGAACATTGCTGACGAATAAACCCAGATCAATGAGCTCCTCTCCCTTAAACAACAACAAGCTTCTGTGGTGCAAGCGTACGAGTCAGTCAGACAGGCTGAGGAAACAGTTCGCCAGGGGCGGGCCATCATGGTCTTTACCATCTTCACCATCATCTTCTTGCCCCTGTCCTTCATCTCAAGCGTCTTTGGCATGAATAACGTCGAGTTTGGCGACGGCACCACCATCACGTTGCAGGACCAGTTCCGTCTGATGGGTAAGTCATCCGCCTGTTCGCCGTTTTGGCACTATGAAAGCCAGACGAGAAAGTAGGACTGACATGACACTACAAAAGTTCCGGTATCCCTCTCAGTAATCATCATCTCACTCTGTATTGCCTTCTCGTCTCTCCTCCGAGCAATGCTCCACTCGGGCGTGGCCTTGACTGTCAACTGGCTGCTGGTAAACACAGGTATCTACCGCGCTTGGTTGACTTTGAGCAAAGGTTTGAAGGCCAGGAAGCTGCTAAAGGCTACGGAGAAGAAAATTGAGATGATGAAGAAGAAGGTCAAGATGGAAAAGGCGGGCCGGAAGAGAAAGAAGAGGGAGAAAGGGAGAAAAGACGAGAAGATTCGGGAACAAGACAGCAAACCTGTTGGTGGTGTCTTTCGAAGTAAACTACGGTACTTGTTGGCATCCATTCTCAGCTCAGGGCCGACGGAGGGTAATGGAAAAGAGAAAAGTAGAGGGAAGTCTGCGAGTCTTAGTAGCACGGCGCCGGGGGATCAAAATGTGTAAGCATGCTTGTATGTTAGAGCATTCAGAATTGATTGCAAAATTCTGAATCTCAAGAGTCGAATAACTGAACTGGAGTCTGCCAGAGACAAAGACAAGTTTATGAAGACAACAAATGACCTAGATTTGTCTTCTGATCTTAAAACTGGCTTATCGTTTGCAGCCCTGTTTGGCCGTGACTTGAATGCTCGAGGCCACCGGCGTGGGTATCAGCGCGTTGACCACGATCCATACCGTAGCGCTATTCCAAGCCGGCGCGATTCTGCTATAACGTCATCGCGTGCCAGAAAGTCAAGCGTGCAGTGTTTCGGTCACCACTGCAGGGAACCGGAGCCCAACAACCGTGGACCCCTAGCCGGTGTCGACGGTGCCCAGGGGACGACCTTTTCAGACTCAGAGAATGTCTTTGACGTCAAAACCAGCGGATCAAGGACTGCGAGTGAATCATCGCCACATGAAACAGTTCAGGCGACAAAGACCACTCTGACAACGAATATGACCCCTTCTCCAGCAGCGAGCCAGACGGGAAGCCCGGCCGGCATGATTCAAGGTAACAACTTGGAGGAAAACAACGACGTGAACAGTGCATTTGACTGTCTTTTTAGATAGTGCACTGTTCAAGGAGGGAGACTGGAATGGATGGCGGCGTTGGGGGGAGGCGGTTGAGACTTGAGCGTGGATAACGGAAACAAGCCGCGTCCAGGTTGATATCCAGTTCGAAGCGTCGACAGGAAGTTACACCATTTTGTATACAATGCAGACTCTAAAAACGCTGTGGGAAAGAGATTCGGAACCCAGCATGGGGCCGTCGTCTGGACTCAAACCTCCTGGCTGGGGGGAAGTGTGAATCATGGAACTCGGGGGAGGAAGACCCACTCAAGTGCAACCTGAAGTGCACCAATTTGCGCCATATGGATGCCTGGTCAGCACCGCCACAGCTGCAAGATGTGGCGTAGGTTTAATTGGTCGCAGCGCGGCAACGCGTCAAGCGCGTCTCGCATCGCAAGCCTCCAAACTTCGAATACTGCCCGCCAACTCAGTGATCACATCACGGCAGCGACCGGCAACGACAACCCACTCACTGCCTCATAGTATCCCGAAATCCACGAGAACCGCAAAAATGTCCGACTTTGAAGACGAGATGGACATTGACGCCCCGTCCAAGGACGTCACCTTCTCCTCTCACACCACCAAGGGCAAACGCAGCGCTGCGAACCTGCCTGTCGAGGCCGAGGACAGCCTGCCATGGTGAGCAACACCAGCGTGCCCACTTGCGCCGTGGCTATCGGCGGTTACTGACGGTGGGGCAGGATTGAAAAGTACCGTCCAGTATCCCTTTCCGACGTGTCGGGCCACCACGACATTCTGGCCACCATCAACAAGTTCGTCGACACAAACCGGCTACCCCACCTCCTTCTCTACGGCCCGCCCGGTACCGGCAAGACCTCGACAATTCTTGCGCTAGCCCGCCGCATCTACGGTTCCGAGAACATGCGCCAGATGGTGCTCGAGCTCAACGCCTCCGACGACCGTGGCATCGACGTTGTGCGCGAGCAGATCAAGACCTTCGCCTCGACCAAGCAAATCTTTACAATGGGTTCGGCCGCGTCACGGACGGGGGTTGCGGGCTTCAAACTGATCATTCTCGACGAGGCCGACGCCATGACAAATACCGCCCAGATGGCCCTCCGTCGCATCATGGAGAAGTACACGGCCAACACGCGGTTTTGCATCATCGCCAACTACTCGCACAAGCTGAGCCCGGCCCTCCTCTCGCGGTGTACGCGGTTCCGCTTCAGCCCGCTGAAGGAGCAGGATATCCGAGTCCTGGTGGACAAGGTGGTTGAGGAGGAGAATGTCAAGATCACGCCCGACGCAACCGATTCCCTCGTGCGGCTGAGCAAGGGCGACATGCGACGGGCGTTAAACGTGCTACAGGCGTGCCATGCTTCGAGTATGTTTTCCTTTTCGTGCCGCCCCATTTGCCCTGGCGGGCGCTGACCAGAGCAGGCACACCACTCCAACCACGCGATGGCCCGAAGATCCCAGAGAAGGACATTGTCCGCGAGACCATCACAACACAGACCATCTACAACTGCGTTGCCGCGCCGCCTCCAGATGCCATCAAGAAGATTCTCAACACCTTGCTCAGCACAAGCGACGTCACGTCTTGCCTGTCGACCATCAACACACTTAAGGTAGCCCAGGGGCTGGCGCTTGCCGACATCATCACGGCGTTGTCGGAGGAGCTGGTCAAGCTGGAGGTGAAGCCCCAGGTCATGATCGCCTGGCTCGAGACCCTCGCAGACGTCGAGCACAGGGTGTCGGGTGGCGCAAACGAAGCGATACAAACCTCAGCCGTGGTGGGGGCCATTCGCAACGGTGTGGAGCTGATGGGCTGATGGCTTTTGCAAGGGGCGAAACTGCTGAGGACCATATGCTCATTGCTGAGGCCAGGGCCCAAAGACCCGTCGTGTCGGCGCAGTGGGTGGCCACAGACGGCTTGGAACTTGACCGCAGCTTGACGGGCGATAGGCCTTGCAGCACAAGCGTGCGCAGGCAACCAACAAATTGATTTTTGATACCCGTCAGTACCATGTCTCTGTGTTGAACGTCCCCCCTCTGCGTTTGCCCGAGCGCCCCCCTGGCCAACGACAACGTCGGTTGGAGGCAGGTCACCCAACCCAATCGAGGTCAGCTCGTGGATCATTCCTCGAGCACAGGGCGTCGGCCTTTGCCGACCCATGTTTTCCAGTGTCCTGATTTTACCTACACCTAGTCGTACTGTAGCCAAGATGGACACAGAACGGGGAGTGACTAGAGCGCGTGTTCGGCCACGCATCTCGATTTGGAGACAGACCGCACCGCCCAGGGTCAACAAGAACCATGCATTCGAAAATGTGGTGTGGTGCATAGGGTGGTGGACGCGAGCGCTGCCAAAACGGATCGCTTTGGTTCGTGAGGGGGTTCCGGGCAGCAATTCGGCTGAAGGCGGGCCCAACAGGCTGATTGCAATGCGATCCAAGACCAGCCCAAGAGCGAGACAGCCAGTCAGATGGGAGACATAAAGTGGACAGCATAACCGAAAGGCCCGATCAGAAAACTTGCCGATGCGCACTCCCGGGAGTCTGTGCGAGGTGTTGGGGGCTTCCTGGCACCCTCTCGGCGACCTCACCGTCTCCGAGGCGTCCTGCTACAGCCTTTCCGGTTCAGAGAAGACAAAGCCGCCGCTAACGGTAGCGGACTGAATTCGGTGCAAGAGTTGGTCAGGTGATGGCAGCATATTGTGTACCCTCTAAGCTTCTTCGGGATTGACATTCTACCAGCCTGGCTCCGTGAAGGATAGCTCCAGCCTAACGTTAGATCCCGATTCCCCTGCCGCGGTTCAACGGCGCGTTTGTTGTGGCGGAGCGGCATTCTGCCAGCTGCTTTCGCCCCCTGGCCCCTGACCTTGCCCCCCTTGACCCGCCCTCCCCCGCATTCAACGTCCCATGGCCGCGCTTGGCATATAGCCGTTTGGCAGATATCTTGGACAGGATCCAGTTATTAGCGGGCCAAAATGTATCTGCCGAAGCCGATAATCTGCACTACCACCAGCTAGCGCCCATTGAGGCGGTTGGCTCCTCGATGAGCATCGTCCGTCATGGCCTATCTGTCCTCGGATTACCTCCATCTACAACCCCGTTGCCATGTCCCACCGTGCCCTCCTTCTCCCCTCCCGGCCCCGGTTATATTCAACCGGTGTTAGTATGGCTGGCATCATTGGACATTCTATCACACCCTAAGTGTGTACCAATACAGCAGGGGCAGTAAAGGGAGCGGGGTTTGACGGGACGATGGACCCATCCCATGCGCTACCACCTTTTGCCTAGCCTTATTACAGTACTACCGTCCAGGTGCAAACTCGGTACCCAGGGCCTGGATGGCAAATATCTCTCTGACCCCCCTCATCCAGCTCGCTGACTTCTGGTCCTCGTTGTCTCGGCGGTGTGAATCGTTGACCGTCAGCGTCTTGCCCCTTCGCGCCGTATCTCATCCGCCGTATCTCTCCCAGGATGGACTCAGAAAAGGAGATTGGTCAGTACCAGCAACCCTACTCTCGTCTCTACAACTAATGCGCTGACGCCTCCCAGCTCAGCAAGTCGAGCAGTCTCAAATCAACTCGTCCAAGGATGGCGACCTCTCCGACGCCAGCGTGCCCGACGCGGAGCTTGAGTGGTCTGAAGAGGAGGAGACAGCCATCCGGCGCAAGATTGACTGGCATCTGGTACCGATCATAACGGGTCTCTACATGTAAACATCACCCCGACCCAGATCTTCCTCCTCGCGCCTCCTCGACCAGTTTTTCAGCCCGTCTTTTGAGCCTTCTAACAAATTCTATGAAAAGGCTCACCTTTTTGGACCGCATCAATATCGGGAATGCGCGTATTCAGGGCCTCGCCGACGATCTGGACCTCAACCAAGGCGTGCGCTTCAACTGGGCGCTCTCCATCTTCTACATCATCTATCTGCTCGTCGAGGTGCCCAGCAACGTTCTTCTCAAGCGCATTGGCGGGCGCTTCTATCTGCCGTTGCTGGTTTGCGGCTTCGGCCTGGTGTCCTTGTGCACAGCCTTTACGACCAACTTTGAGGGACTGATGGTGGCCCGCGTGTTCCTAGGAATCTTTGAGGGCGGCGCCATGCCTGGAATGGCTTTCTTCCTCAGCTGCTTCTACAAGCGCAACGAGCTGCTCTTCCGCATGGGCATCTACGTCTCGGCTGCGTCTCTTGCCGGTGCGTTTGGCGGGCTGCTTGCGACCGGTCTGTCGAGAATCCCCGAATGGGGCGCCGAGTCGATGCGCATCTATAAGTGGCGCAATATCTTCTTTTTCGAGGGTCTCATCACCATGATCGCCGGTGGGATAGCCCCTATTTGGATGCCTACGAGCCCGAGCGGCGCCTACTTCCTGACGGAGCGTCAAAAGCGCATCGCAGCCGAGAGACTGGTGCGCGAGAACAAGGCCGACCCAGCCGCCGCCGTCACCTGGCAGGACGTGCGTCAGGCCGTCTTCTGCATCCACAACTACACGTGCGCCCTGGGATTCTTTCTCATCAACATCACAGTACAGGGTCTCTCAGTCTTTATGCCTACCATCTTGAAGGACCTCGGCTGGACCGACACTATGGCACAGCTGTACTCGGTACCTCCTTATGTTGCGGCCTGCTTGGTCGCTGTTGCTGTTGCCTACGGCAGTGACAAGTCCCACCAGAGAGGCATCTGGCTAGCCTCATTCTCGCTTCTGGCCATTGTCGGCTTTGCCCTCCTACGCTGGGTGGAGACCCCCAGCATCCGGTACATGGCCTTGTACTTTGTGACCGTGGGTGCCTTTCCTGGGGGGCCTGGCTGGCTATCCTGGGCGATGAACAACTCAGCCGGTCCTTCGGTTCGAGCCGTCACCTCCGCCTACGTCGTTACCCTCGGCACTATTGGCGGTATTGTAGCCACGTGAGTACCCTCTCCTCCGCCAAAAGTCTCCCCCTAATCCTTCCGCTGCAGATGGACGTACAAACAAGCCGATGCCCCAAAGTACTACACTGGCCATACTATCAACCTCGGTGGCCAAATTGCTGCTGGCGCCTTGGCTGTCTTTGGAATCTTCTATTGCATGTACGAGAATAAGGCGCGTGCGGCCGGCAAGCGGGATCACCGGCTTGAGGGTCTTTCTGAGGAGGAACTGGACAAGTTGGGCAGCAGACATCCGGAGTTCCGCTATTGGACTTGAGCCAGGGTGCAATGGGATGTCTGCAGGTTTTTGGGAGGAAAGAGTGAAGGTACCAAGGCTTGGGGCGGTGGGCCACCTCATTGATGTGTGTCGTCAGACACTCCCATCGTCAATCTGCCATCCATGATCGTTTGCATTGCTCCCGTCTGGCCGAATGGCCGCTCCCACACCGCTCGGTGGATTCGACGTGGCGATAAGCGTGCATTACCTTTCGTCGTTCCGTAAAGGAACTCCGTTGGTCTCACCAAGAATGGGTGGTGACTGATCAGTGTCGGCCATCGATGTACAGTTTCCAACTCGGCTGATGAGGGTTTGCCGCTCTTAGCAATGGTTACTCGCCCCTCAAGTAGGTACTGGGTGTCAGGATACCGATCTCGGCCACAGCACGATCGATTTCTTTTTGGACGAGGTGAAGGGCAAGGTAGGCTGAAACTGCCTCTGTGATTTGAAGGAATGATTGTACAAGCATGCTCCGTCTTTAAGTTCAAAATTATCGCCCCCAAAAATACATGTTCAAAAAGTCGAGATCCGAATTAGCAAGGCGCAGGCAGCAGATTGAGACATCATCCCGCTCCCTTGCAGCTACGCTGACTCGGATCACATTCTAAATCCTCTTACAAGCCCATAACAACCAACAGCGCCCCGCCGGCAACCGCCACCACCCCGGACGCCCATCCAATCCGACCAGCGCCAGCAGTGACCGGCTTCGTCGGCTTGGGCGCCGCCGTGGCAGTCCCGTTCACCTTGGCGGTGGGCACTGCCACGACCAAAGTTGTGTGTGCCGCAGCACCTCCCGTCGCGCACTGCACGCACGCGCTGGGGCCGGGGGCGCCGGAGGTGCAGCCCGGCACGATCTGAGTGGTGCGGTCGGTCGGCGCGAGCGGCGAGACGGTCACAGTCAGCGCCGACGTCTTCGTCGCGCCCGGGGCGCCGCAGCCCGAGTCTTGCGCGGAGCAGGTGAACGTCTTGTGGATCGTGTAGGTGCCCGTGGTCTCGGGGCAGATGGCCATTGTGGTCGTGATGACTTCAGTGGTGACGTGGTTCAGCGGACAGTTGGTCACGGTCGGCGGGCACGAGGTGATGGTGTAGGTGCGGGTGGTAGTTTGCGTGATGGTGTTCCTGGTTATCGTTGCCGGGGTTGTGCTGCTCCCTGTAGTGGTGCTGCTTCCGCCGGTGGAGGTGCTGGTGGACGAAGGGTTCACAGTGGAGGACTGGTCCGCAGAGCTGGACGTGGTCGACGTGCTCGCATCGCTGCTGGACGAGATACCTGAGGTAGTGGATATGCTTGAAGCTGTAGAGCTGACCGAGGAAGTCGTGGTGGCGGAAGAGCTGGTGGCCGAAGTAGAGGAGGTCGAAGTCGACGACTCGGAAGCCGATGTGGAACTTGAGGTAGACGATGCTGTGGACGACTCCGAAGTGGACGACTCCGAAGTAGAAGATGCAGAAGTGGACGACTCCGAAGTAGAAGACGCAGAAGTGGACGACTCCGTAGAAGTGACCGAAGAGGACGACTCAGAAGTGGAGGTGACCGAAGTGGACGACTCAGTGGAGGTGGCCGAAGTGGAGGACTCAGTGGAGGTGGCCGAAGTGGACGAATCTGAAGTCGAGGTGGCCGAAGTGGACGACTCCAAAGTCGAGGTGGCCGAAGTGGACGAGCTCGAGGTAGTGCTGGTTGAAGTCGATGTGGTTGAGGTCGACGTTTGGCCGCACTGCCCGGCGATGATTGGGACAGCACCCGGACCTTTCCCAATAGCTACAAGCTCAGAGCCACAGTCATCAGACTGCCCGAGCCAGATCTCTCTGTTATCCCAGTCATAGACAACGTATGCTGATCTGCTTACGATTAGTGACATTGGAACCAGGAAAATCGTTTGGGAAACAGGAGCTTACCGCAAGAATGTGTCGCCAAGGACGGGGAAGCCTATGTCGGTGTCAGTGTTTCGAAGCTTCACACTCATCTTCACGTAGGTGTGGACTCGACTCACTATCCTCAAAAGCGCCCAGGACGCAGAGATTGGTGTCGGGGTAGTGCCAAACAAAATCATAGTAGCGAGCGTTGATTACCGTGTCGCCAAAGGTGAAGTCAAGTGAGCCGCCCGAGCCCGGATCGAGACAGTCGACCGTGTAAAGGTCGGCCGATGGAACATACTGAGCAGAAGGGAAAGCAGCCACAAGCTTCTGGAAGATGGCCGTGGGCAAGGCACTCAGGGTGTATCCGCTGTCAAGCAGCACAGGCTGACCCTTCCCCCCGGCGGGAGTGCTGTAAACGTCCACAACGGTCCCATCCGGCTGGTTGACCGAAATACCGTTGACATAGACCCAAAACCTGGTGTAGCCGTCGGGAGATTGTGCGGCGGGGATGATGGGGCGCTTGACAAGGTTGCCCGAGTACTTCTTGACGTCGATGCCGCCGAAAATGACGGATCCTGCAAGCCGAAAGTCTCTGTTAGGGGGACTGCCTGTGGCACGGCAGGCGGAATATGTTGTACATACCTCGTGCACTGTCAAAGCCCCTCAAGTCCATACTGAAAGCCCGGCTGTTGGTGAATCCCTGCAGGGCGAGCGAATCGATCGGGAACGGGTAGGGTGAGGTCCAGCCACTGAGGTCAGGGCCAGCACCCATGATACCCACAACGGCGTGGGCGGTCGAGTATGCGGCACCGAAGATCTGCTGTGTAAGTTTGGCCGCTGTGTGCCACCGTTGTCAGGTTTTCTTTTGCGCTGTCCCCCTGGGCCAGAGAACGCAACTTACACCCAATGCTAACATAGTCGCCGACATACTCAAAGTTGGCGTAGCCAGTTCCATATGTGACGGAGCCTTGCACGCCGTAGTCCACAAGACTGCTGGAGGAGGTGAAGCGAGGCTGAGCATTGCAAAACTCGGGAGTGGTCGACTGGGAACAAGTAGGGTTGACCCAGAGCTCCGACGACCCGGTGTCGAACTGGACGGGGACTGTTTGTCCCGGGGTGCCCAGAGTGAGCTCAATGGTGTAGAGAGTTCCGGAGCGCTGAATCTGGCTGTCGGTGCCAAGCTGCCTCTTGGTGACATTGGAGTGTTTGCCAAAAAGGAGCCCTCCCTCCTGGGGGATGATGGGGTAGCGGATCAGTCCGTCCTGCTGCACCATCCGGTTGTCGTCAGCGATGAGAATCCCGGAGCCGAGGACGGCGGCCGGCAGCAGGGCTGCAGCAAAAAGAGTGAACGACATGGTGGGCCGTGAAGGAGTAAACGACCCAGCAAGTCAATGGTGCTGCGATGGGAAGGAGCGGAAATCAAAACGAGTGACTGAACCTCCCTCATCGAAGCAAGCCCAAAAGCCCAAAAGCTGGGCCCTCGAGATATTTAAACATCATGAGTCTTGTGCCCTGCAGCCATGGCGCGCCCGTTGTTGCCCCTGAATCGGAGCAAATCCAACTCCGATGCGGCTCCTGTTCAGCCCTTCGCTAGTCTGCCAGTGTGGAAATTGCTCCGTTCTCAAAAAGTCTCGATCCTCCACTTGGAAGTCAGCCGCAGGGCAAGGCCATCTGTGCCAAGTCGCAAGCGCAGATCCTTGCGATGCCGTGAGCCCCAAATGCGTCTGCGCCAAGTCCTAAGCGTGAAGCCTCAGCATGGCTCGCCTGGCTGGGCGGCACCCGCACCAACTGATCTTCAGCGAGCCGCACAGGCTGCCCGTTTGGGTAGCAAATGGATGGATTGCTGGAGCCTTGTCGAGGCGCCGTCCCTCCTCGGTGGAAACTGAGGGACGGGGTACAGAATACGGAACATACAATCCGCGTTTGCCCAGACAAGGTTTGGCTCCGAGTCAAGTCTGTCCATACTTCATTTACAGTGCAAGTGACATCACAATATCAAAGCGCGAAGGCTAGATGTGGGGGACTCGGTTTCTTCATCAGTCCCTTCCTCCTTGCGTCCCTTGTTCATCAGCAAATCTACCTATTCTCCGTTTCTTCTTCACAAAGATATTTCGAAATCGACTCATGTTCTTGCAGGACCACCTTGAGTACTAGAACGAGAGTCAGCTGCTAAAGAGAAGAAAAGAAGAAAAGAAGAAAAGAAGAAAAGAAGAAAAGAAGAAAAGAAGAAAAGAAGAAAAGAAGAAAAGAAGAAAAGAAGAAAAGAAGA
>OUNM011212201.1_pt1 | contig 57450 bp, 47 predicted proteins | sample 1769961 | NCBI WGS metagenome assembly OUNM01 (sample SAMEA3914820, study PRJEB12502) | metagenome | biome: forest; material: soil | place: USA | collected 2012-03-12 | depth 0.3 m
AAGTAGGTGTTCGAATCGGAGATCCGTCGCTGACCGCCGCATCTCTCCGCTCTCAGGGAACCGTCATGCTGTTCCGGCTCCGTCTTCCGGAGGCGGAGAAGATGTTCCGGGAGGCCATCTCGTTGGCTACGCTTTGCGAAGAGCGAGATCTGTTGGCGACGATCCGCTACAACCTTGCCTTCGCCCTGCTCTATTCCGGCCGCGTGGACGCCGCCGCGCTGGAGGTCGAAGCCGCTTTGAGCAATGCTCCGCCTTCTGCGGAGGCGCTTTTGAAAATGGGTCTTGGCCGGATGCGCGAAGCGCAGGGCCGTAAGACCGAAGCCGCCGAGGCATACGGCGCAGCGACGGACCGGCTGCGGGAAGGAGGCGATCCCTTCTATCTAGCCCAGGCCGTCACCTATTTGGGAGAACTGGCCCTTGGCCGGAACGACCTCCCTGCGGCGCGCCGAGCCTTCACCGAGGCGGTCGAGATCCGAAGAACGATCGGCGATCGGCTCGGACTGATGACCGCCTACAAGGGACTCGGATCGGTGGCTCACCGAGAAGGCCGACTTCGTTCGGCGGAGCGCCACCTTCGAGAGGCGCTGCGCTTTTCGCTCGAGATCGGCGAGCCCATGGCCGGTGCAAATACGCGCATTGCCCTCGCCCGCGTCCTCTCCGACGCCGGCCAAAAACCCGACGCCCTCCTCGAAGCCCGCCGGGCCCGCCACGGCATCGCCGCCCTTCATGCCGATACCAAAGCCCTCACCCCGGACGATACGCTTTCGCTGGAGGCCGCCGACGAACTGGTGAGAACGTTAGGGGAGTTAGGCATTGGGCGTAGGCGGTATGCGCCTTCTGCCTACTGCCTAATGGTAGAATTCTCTCTACCATGGCCACCAAGGCAAACGCCCTGGACAAGATCACCGTCGTTGGAGCGCGTGAGAATAATCTCAAAAACGTCTCCGTCGTTATCCCCCGCGATAAGCTCGTGGTCATCACCGGTTTGTCCGGTTCCGGCAAGTCAAGCCTAGCGTTCGACACCATCTACGCCGAAGGTCAGCGCCGCTATGTCGAGAGCCCGAGCGCCTACGCCCGCCAGTTCCTCGGCCAGATGGACAAGCCCGATGTAGACCACATCGAGGGTCTCTCGCCGGCGGTGAGTATCGACCAAAAGAGCGCGAGCAAAAACCCCCGCTCGACCGTCGGCACGGTTACGGAGATTTACGATTACCTCCGCATCCTCTTCGCCCGCGTTGGCACTCCGTACTGCGCAAACGGCCACGGGCCGATCGAGCGGCAGTCGACCGATCAGATTGTCGAAGTCGCCAGCCAACTCCCGGACGGCACTCGGGTCCAAGTCCTCGCCCCGGTCGTGCGCGGCCGTAAGGGTGAGTTCAAGAAGGAGCTCGCCGACGTGGCGAAGGCCGGCTACGTGCGCGTTCGGGTCGACGGCACGATGTATGAAGTCACCGACGACATCCCGATGGACCGGTATAAGAACCACACCATCGAGATCGTGGTGGACCGACTCGTCGTGAAGGAAGGCATAGAACGGCGTCTCAGTGATTCTCTAGAAGCGGCCCTCAAGATGTCTGGCGGTCTCGTATCCCTGTCCCTCGGGTTCAAGGAAGGTATCCCGGTGCCGACCCGCATCTTGGCCCTCGCCGAGCAGCAGAACACTTTGCCCGCCGATGGCGGGACGACCGATTTCGACGTTCTCTTTTCCGAGTCCTACTCCTGCGCCGTCTGCGGCTACAACCTGCCGGAGCTTGAGCCACGTCTCTTCTCATTCAACTCGCCGTTCGGCGCTTGTCCGGAGTGCACCGGCCTCGGAACGAAGACCGAATTCGACCCGCTGCTCGTCGCTCCGGACCTTAAGAAGCCGCTTCGCTCCGGCGCCATCGTGCCGTTCGTCTACAAATCCGGTGAAGTCAAAGACTGGTGGCCGGAGATGCTGGATGCGGTGGGCAAGCAGGTCGGATTCGACTCGAAAAAGCCGATCGGGGAGCTTTCGCCGGAGGCATTGGACGCCGTCTGGAACGGTCTTTCGCAGCCGATCAAGGTGACGATGAAGTACGCCCGGAGCGAGCGGACCTTTACCACTGAATGGCGCGGCGTCATCGGCATCCTGCGCAAGCGGTACGACGACACGGAAAGCGAATGGGTCAAGAACGACCTTGAGCAGTACATGTCGACCAAGCCTTGCCCGGAGTGCCATGGCCGGCGTCTCAAGCCGGAGGCGCTCTCGGTCAAGGTTGCGGATCGCGACATGAGTGAGGTCACCCGCTTCAGCATCGAGGATGCGCTGCAATATTTCGAAGGTCTTGCGGGCAAGCTTTCGACCCGCCAGTTGGCCATCGGCGAGCGAGCGGTCAAGGAAGTACTGGAGCGCCTGAGGTTCCTAACCGACGTCGGGCTGGCCTATCTCACGCTGGACCGCAACGCGCGGACCTTGGCGGGCGGCGAAGCCCAGCGGATCCGTCTTGCCACGCAGATCGGCTCCGGCCTCATGGGCTGTCTCTACGTGTTGGACGAGCCTTCGATTGGGCTGCATCAGCGGGATAACCGCAAGCTCATCTCCACCCTCTTCCGGCTTCGGGATTTGGGGAATACGGTTCTCGTCGTCGAGCACGACGAGGAGACGATGTTGGCCGCCGACCATCTGATCGAACTCGGGCCGGGGGCGGGCGAGCATGGTGGGGAGATCGTCGCGCAGGGCACGGTAGAAGAGTTCATGAAGTCGGACGCGGTGACGGCGCAGTACCTTTCGGGGCGACGGTCGATCGAGATCCCGACGGAACGAAGAAAACCACGCACGCCTTGTCCGGTATGACGGGGCACGTTTTGCAGCTCCGGAAAGCGGTTCAATAGAGGAAGTCATGCTTGCCCTCCTCGCCTTCGCCGTGATCGACGTGAAGCCGGTCGGCTACACCGACGCGGTCTCGAAAGACGCGGATGATCCGGCGGTTTGGGTGAACCCTAAAAATCCCGCGAAGAGCGTGGTTTACGGGACGAATAAGGCGAAGGCGCCCCATGGCGCGGTTGTAGCGTTCGACCTCCAGGGCAAGACGCTTCAAACCGTCGACGAGATCAATCGGCCCAACAACTGCGACGTGGAGTACGGATTGGGCGGGATGGATATCCTGGTTGCCACCGAAAGGCTCGCCCACCGGCTCCGCATCTTCCGCATCGGCCCCAATGGCCATCTCACCGAGGTCTCGGGCAAGACGAAGATTCTTCAAGAGGGTGAAGGCGAGGCGTCGGAGCCTATGGGGATTTCGCTGTTTAAGCGTCCGAAAGATGGGGCGATCTTCGCCATCGTAAGTCCCAAGACCGGTCCGGCGAAAGGCTATCTGGCCGAATACCGGCTGACCGTCCGAAAGGGCAAAGTCGACGCGGTCCTCGTTCGCCGATTCGGCGCATACAGCGGCCAAAAAGAGATCGAGTCGATCGCCGTCGACGATGAACTCGGATTCGTTTACTACTCGGACGAGCGATTCGGCACCCGCAAATACCTCGCCGACCCCGACGCCCCGCATGCGGATCGTGAGCTTGCCCTCTTCAACACGAGCGGGTTTCAAGCCGACCATGAGGGGATCGCGCTTTGGATGCGTAAGGGCGGCAAGGGCTACCTCGTCTGCACCGACCAAATCGTGGGCAACAGTGAGTACCACGTCTACGAGCGGGGCGGAAAGAACCGCCCGGTCGGCATTTTTCGGCTGGGGGCAGACGAAACGGACGGCATCGATATCTGCGCGACCCCTTTGGGGCCGGAATTCCCTCAAGGAATCTTTCTCGCCATGGACAGTGGCCCAAAGCGGTTTGCGATGGTGAGTTGGGCCGATATCACGAAGGAGTTGAAGCTTCCGTAATCAGAAAAATTTGCGTAAGTTGAGCGCAAATTAAGAACCTTTACTTCCCCTTAACGACCTCGCGACATCTTCATGGTGCCACCTCCGCCGGAGTGCCCCCAATGAAACGCGCCTTCACCCTGATCGAACTTCTCGTTGTAATCGCCATCATCGCGATCCTCGCTGCTATCCTTTTCCCAGTTTTCGCCCAAGCAAAGCTCGCCGCAAAGAAGTCGGCCGACCTTAGCAACACCAAGCAACTCGGCACTGCGACCTATCTGTACTTGAACGACAACGACGATCAGTACATGACGGCCTACTTCTATAACAACGGTTCCAACGGAGACAACGGGGTGAACTCCTGGTCGAATGCGTTGATTCCCTACGTGAAGAGCACGGGCATCTTCATCTCTCCGGGTTCAAAGAACGGAGGCTGGGCTCCTGCGAACTTCACGGGCAACAACTCGGGCGCGGGATATCCGGCGCCGCAAGTTCCGGGCGCGATTCAAGACATGCAGGTTCCCCGGATCTCCTATACCGGCAACTTGCTTGTGCTGGCCCGAAAGCGAAAACCGTCGGACACGGCAAATACGGTTACGGCAACGTCGATCGATAGCGTCGCGGATACGATCGTGATTGCTCCGCAGACAGATGACGCAAACTGTCTCGTCACTTCTTCAACCGTTTACAAGAGCTACCGAACCGGTGCCGCCGTGGCGGCGATCGGCCAAGTGCCCTTTAAGGGCGATGAGGACAGCGCGAGCTTCAGCGCCCTTGAGGCGATGACCAAGGCAAGCACCGACGCGACGTTCTACGGTGCGGCAGGCTGCATCCAGACGATGGGCTACAACGGTACGAACGGGTCTTCCGTCAGGTTCATCGGACCAAAACGATTTGGAAACGGCGGCAACTACGTGTTCGCCGACGACCATGCCAAGTTCATGCCCTTCGAGAGAACGCTGGATCCCGAGCACTACATGTGGGGCAAGTCGGCCTACTCGTTTGAGGGCAAGCCGATCTACAAGCCAGGCACGACGATTAACGTCAATTAGGAAGTCACAAGCGCCCCTTCGCGAGGAGGGGCGCTTATTGGAGTTGGACTCCGAAGCCCTGGATCGGCTCGGACTCGTCGGGATAAGCCATCCGGATGTTTTCCCGAATCAGAACGGATGTCCAAGGCCCACCCTCGGGTCGTGCTCCCGCCCGTCCCTTCATCACGTGCAAGTCGAGTGGTGGGTCGGGCTTCAAATGTTCGAGGGCGACGGCATGAAGAAACGGCAAACGGGCCCAAAGAGGAATGTCGAGGCAACCGTTGAAAGTGTTCGAGTAAGGGAAAGCGGAAAGGAGCTTTCGACGCCCGACACCCCAGTGGTTTCCCACAAGAAGCTTTTCTAACCGTTGGGAGATGACTTCGGAATCAGCTTGGCCCGTGTAGAGAAGGGAGACTTGTCCGGAGAAGCGGTCCACATCTCGCGCCACCAGGTGAAGTTCCGGAAGCTCTCGCTCGACCTTCTCCAGCATGGTCCGACGAGGCGGAGCAAACGCCATGGCCGCGGTGACCAGCGCGATCGGGATGCCGAGGAGAAATGCGCGTCCCTTCATATTTCTTACTCTAGGTAAACCAACCAAAGACAAGCAAGTTCCCGCCCGTCGATCACTCGGACGCTGTAGTCGCGAAGAGCCAAGCCCTCGGGGAACGGTGGCGGTCCTGCGCTGGGAAGAACGAGGCCCTCATCTTTCGGCTTGCCCGTACGCGCCCGCTCCCCATCGGTAAAGGTCTCGACCACGAGCGAGCCACCGTGGGCAAGAACGGCAGCCATTTTTTCTAAAGAAGGCAGAAAGCGGAAAGCGGTGACCAGGTCGAAGGGGCCGGGGGGTAGCGGCTCCCGGTCCGTATCCAACGCAATGAAGGTAGGCGCGACGTTGTGGAGCCGGGCGAGCGATTCGGCCCGTTCGATCGCGTCCGGAAGCCGGTCGGCCCCGGTGGCCTGCCATCCCTTCATCGCCAGATATACGACATCCCGCCCGGTCCCGCAGCCGAGGTCAAGGGCGCGACCAGGCTTAAGTTCCTCGACTATGGGGATAAGCCCGGGACTGGGCCGCCATAACCGGGTGGCGTGGGGTTCCAGAGGGGCGGGAACGAGGCGGGCTGGGCGGCCATGGGCGTTGAGCCACTCGGTCGCGGCATCCCCACCAGGAAGGTTCGCGACTTCAATCTCGACGCCCGGCGGGGGGAGTGCGTGGACGAGGTTTGCTATTTCCGCGACGGGAAAGGTTCGCGGGTCGAGCAGGTTCATCGATCCCCTGTCTTGCCATCTGATGCCGCATTCACTTCTCCACGCCTAACGAAGGCGGCAGCTCACCCTTCGCCGCTTTGCGGTCCACCGCCCCGGGCGTGAAAGTCAGAACGCGCTCGGGATGCGTAAGCCGAACCGCGTTTAGCTCCTTCACACTGCTCAACGGCGACACCTGGTCGCCCAACCCGTTTGTTCCCTTCTGCGAGGACCAATACGCGATCGACGGCCCCTTTGCTCCATCGCGCACCCAGCCTAGAAAGACCACCGAGTGTCCAAGCCCCGAGTTCCAGGAGATGTTCATAAAGTCGCCGGGCCGTGCGTCGGCCGCTTTGATCCGCTCGCCGATCCCGAGGTACTGGACCAGCGCAAAGTCACAGCCAAACCCGTCCGCATTCCACCAGCCCCAGGCCTTAACCTCATCCTCGCGACGTCCTCCATCCGGCTCTTGCATGCGCAACTGCTCCAGCCTCACCGGATCTGGCCGCTTGGTAAGGAGATGGTCAAGCGCTTCGATCAGGGCCGAATAGCTGGAACCCGAACAGTAGCTGGTTGTCCGCGTTGGGACCAAGATCGCCATCCCTTTTAATGCTAGCGGGTAGCCGATCGGACACTCCGCGGGAACGGCGTGCACGCCAATGAAGTAGCCGCCACCGTCCGGAGCCGTCGCTTGCACACGGTCGACTGCGGAAAGGACCTCGCGATTGATTTTCGGCAGACCTTTGCCGAGCAGCGCCAGATGCTGCGTGTGGTGAGGTCCCGCCGCTAAAAGAGCCGGAGGAGCAAAGATTAGGGCCGCGAGGGCAAGCACGATGCGGGTTTACCTAATCCGGCTCTTCCGCTCCCTCTGGAAAACGGTCAATACTTTTCGTGACCCGGATGGACGCATTTGACCGTCCCGGTAGCCGGATCGTACTGATACGGCTCCTTGCCGATCGGGCAAGTTAGAAACTCTTTCGGCAGACCACGGAGATCCTTTAAGGATGCCGGGGGAGTATCGTCGCCGCCCATCGCGATCTGGATCATCTGGCGGACTTGGCTGATGTTGCTCTGGCAGACGGTGTCCTCCGTCTTGAGCTTCACGAGGCCGGGCATCGAGTTGCCGAGACCGTCGGCACGGGCCGGCTTCTGGGTTCCGCCAACCGCCCAAGGGCGGAGCATCGCCACCGCGAGGACGCCCATGATCGCGATCACGATCAGGGTCGCGACTAATGTCTGGCCACGTTGTCTCATGCCTGCACCTTGGCTAAAACCTGACCGTATTCGACGGCCTGTCCCGGTTCGATCAGAACTTCGATCACTTCGCCTTCCACTTTGCTTAAGACGTCGGTAACGATGCCGAGCGCTTCAATAGTAGCGACGTGGTCTCCTTTGCGAATCGTGCGACCGATCTTCAACGGCTCTTTCGCCTCCCGGTAGTAGCCCACGAGCGTCGCCTTCACTTCGGAAACCGGGTTGATGACCGGTGCATCGGTAGCGGAGCCGGCGGGTTTCTTCGTTTTGGGCAGCTTGGCGAGCCGGGCGGTGAAGGCGGCGTCGCCCGCGCCTAATTCGACCTCGGCATAGCCGTGGCGGCGAGCCGCCGCAAGCGCGTGACGCACAAGGTCGAGATCCATAAGGAGAGTTTAGCTTACGGGCAGCAGCCTTGAACGATGGTCGGCTATCGTACAAACGTGTTTCTCGCCCCCATCCTTCTTTTGACCCAGGTCGCGAACGGTGCGCCGGGATATCTCACACCGCCCAGACCCATCCTCGATGCCGCCCTTGCCCCCTGGTGGACCAACGTTACGCCCACCAGCCCGAGCCCGGATGGCAAATGGGCCGTCGTCTTAGATCGGGACGGCCCGCCGCCGCTCGCTGCACTGGCGAAGCCCTACGTCAACCTTGCCGGCTCCATGGTCGACACCGGCGCTACCCGCTCGCGAACGTTTACGACTCGTTCCGCTTCCGGATTGAGGTTTATGAACTTGGCTACCGGCGCGCTTAGCCCGCTCGGCATTCCCAAGGGGGCTCGTGTCTCCGATCCCAAATGGTCGCCGGACGGCACCCTCTTGGCCTTCCTTGTCCACGAAGACAACGCGAGCTGGGTGTTTGTCTCCGATCCCCGAAGTGGAAACTCCCGCCGCGTGGGCCGACGTCCGCTGATGCCCACCCTATGCACTACCTGGGATTGGACGGGCAACGGACACGAGATCGCCGCCGTCTTCCGGCCCACCGATCTGAAACCCATGCCGGCGGAGCCGCCGGTCGCGCCCGCTCCTCGGCTCCAACTGAGCGATGAACGGAAAACCAGCCTCCGGACTTACCCTTCCGTTCTAAAGACCGGCTACGACGAAACCCTTCTGGACTACTTCGCCACCGGCCAACTCGGCGTGGTGGACGTCGATACTCGCCAAATTCATGAAGTGGGCAAACCGATGGCCATCGAAAGCCTCGACCCCAGCCCAACCGGTACCGCGTTCCGAATCACCCTTCTTGAGCGGCCGTACTCGAACATCGTTCCGCTTTCGAGCTTTCCCGAGCGGGAGGTCGTTGTCGACCGAACAGGAAAAGAGCTCGTCGAACTTCGCAAGCAGGGCCTTCGAACCAGCGGCGCCGACGAAGACGATGAATTCGCTGGTCAGGCTCCCGCGGCCAACGGCCGCCGGGCGTTGACCTGGCGGCCGGACGGCTCCTTGACCTTCCTGCGCACCGCCAACACGGAAGGGAAGCGAGTGGACCGGGTGATGAATTGGCCTTATCCCTTCGCCAAGGATTCCGAGAAGTCGATCTACGAAACCGATGACTCGATCTCGTCCGTTCGATTCTCCAGGAACGGCCAAACCCTGTTTCTAACGGTGACGGCTCCCACCCCGGGCGCGGCGACCGGTGGGCGAGGAGGACGGGGTGGTGGTGCTCGCCCGGGCGGACCGGCGGCTCCCGCGGGTTCGAAGCTGATTGTCGTTCGAAACGGTAAGACGGTCGTTTTGAAGGAGACCCGCGGCGAAGACCGCGAACCATCGAGCCTCGTCTCCGATGGCTCGGGTGATGTCCGGCTCTCGGATGATACGAACACCGCGTATCTGAGCGGGGTTCAAAGTTACGAGGATCCGGCGAAACAAGCGCCGCGTCCCTTCTTGGAAAAGGTTTCTCTGCTTGACGGCAAACGGGAGCGGTTCTGGCAGAGCGCCGAAGAGAAGTACGAAACCGCGACGATTCTGGATTCCTCGGCCAGCCACCTTCTTCTCACCCGTCAGTCCTCCGTAATGGTGCCTCAGAGCTACGCGGTCGATCTTGCTGCGAAGCAGGAGACGCCCCTGACGAAGAACGTCGACTTCGCCCCCGACCTCACTCTGGCGCGCCGCGAAACGGTAACGGTGACCCGGGCGGATGGAATTCACTTCCAGGTCAAGATCACTTCGCCCACCAACGTGAACCGTCCGCCGGCGCTGTTCTGGATCTATCCGTCGGAGTTTGAGTCGCAAGATCTGTATGACCGTAGCAAGCGAAGCTTGAACAAAAACTTGTTTAACCAAGTGGGCGGCTCCAACAAGGCGGCCCTCATTCGCCTCGGCTATGCGGTCGTAGAGCCGGACGTGCCCATCGTCGCCTTGGCGGCGAGGATGAACGACACCTACGTGCCCCAACTTCGGAACTCGCTTAGCGCGATTATCGACGAGTTGGACCGCCGAAACTTGATCGATCGAACCCGCCTGGCCTGCGGTGGCCACTCCTACGGCGCATTCTCTACGGCCAACGCGATGGTGAACACGCCGTTCTTCAAGTGCGGCATCGCCGGCGACGGTTGCTACCTTCGGCCTCTGACCCCGTTCGGTTTCCAGAGCGACCCTCGCCAACTGTGGGAAGCACGTTCGACCTATCTGGAGGTTAGCCCTCTCCTCTACGCCGACCAAATGACCGGCGCCCTGTTGATGTACCATGGCCTCGACGACCAAAATATCGGCACCGCTCCCATCAACTCTGAACGGATGTTCACCGCCCTCGAAGCTCTCGGCAAACCCGCCCAGTTGGTCATGTATCCCTACGAAGACCATGGACAGATCGCCAAAGAAACCGTCCTCGATCAGTGGGCTCGGTTCTCGGCTTGGTTGGACAAATATCTGAAGAAGTAGTTCAAGTGGCGCGAGCGCCCCGCTCCCGTACCTTCCGCATCCGACTCGCTTTGGATCGAAGGCGGTCATCATCCGTGGGGTACGAGAGCGGGACGCTCTCGTACCTTTGGGTGGTAACCTCGGCTCGTTTTGGGCACCCCGCTGACCGTTCGTTTCCAGATTTTGGAGCTCGCGAAGCTCAATCCCCTGACGATCAGCCGGGGGACGCAGGCCACTTCGGAGAACCTCTTCGTTACCCTCTCCGACGGGGTTCACCAAGGGGTTGGCGAGTTGTCGCCCGCAACGGGCTCCAACTGGACCGGTTCGCGAGGCGAAGCTCAACTGGAAGCCTTTCTCACTCCGGATCGGCTGGCCGCCATGAACCCGTACGATGTGGACGCGGCGATGCGGGAAGCCGAGATCGACCCGCCTGCGCGGGCGGCGCTCGACATCGCTCTCTGGGACCTCCTCGCTAAGCAGGCCGGAATGCCGCTCCACCGGCTTCTCGGCCTCCCTCGCCGCTCGGCGCCGACCAGCGTTACTATTGGGATCAATCCCCCCGAGGTCACCCGGGAACGGGTTGCCCTGATCCTTCGTGACACCGGCGCGAAGTGCCTGAAGATCAAACTCGGCTCGCCCGAGGGACGGGACCATGACAAGGACCACTTCTCCGCTGCTGCCGAGGCGGCAGCCCCCTTTGGGGTCCAACTCCGGGTGGACGCGAACGGGGGCTGGACACCGGAGGAGGCGATCATGATGGATGCCTGGCTGGCGGAACGGAACGTCGGCTACGTCGAGCAGCCGTTGGCTCAAGGCCTGGAGGCGGAGCTTCCCGCCGTTTTTAAAGCGCGAAGGCTTCCTCTCTTTCTGGACGAGTCGGTGCGTGATTCCACCTCCATTCCCGCCCTCGCCGATCGCTGCGACGGCATTAACTTAAAGTTGATGAAGACCGGCGGCATCACCGAAGCGCTGCGCCTGGTGGCCACTGCCCGGGCCTTTAGACTCATGACCATGATCGGTTGCATGAGCGAATCGAGCATCGCCATCGCCGCCGGGGCCTCCTTAGGTTCACTTTTCGACCATATTGACCTTGATAGCCACCTCAATCTGGCCCCCGATCCCGCCGATGGAGCCCCGATTTTGGACGGGATCGTCCTCCCGGAAGACCGTCCGGGCCATGGCGGACAATTACTTTCGTAATATTTAAAATCCCCCTAAGGAACGCTAGGCCTTTTCCCGACGTTAAGAAAGTAAGACGCGCGACCCGACGCATTTGACGACGGGCGCAGCATCAAGCGAAAGCGAAAACGGATCTCTCAGCCGGTTGGCCTCAAGGCCACCGGCTCTTTTTTCGTGTTCCGGGCAGAGATTCCGGTTTAGGCCACGCGCAGCAAGTTGCCAACGTACGGTAAACGGAAGCTATGACCGCCGCGATTGTCTTTGCCCTCCTTGCCCGACAGGCATCGGCTCCCCATCCGGCGCCGCCATCGATTACGGCCGGAGCCACCCCAGAGTTTGCCAAAGCGGCCCTCGCCGTCGAAGCGGATCTGGTCGCCGGGGATATCCCCGCCGCCCGGAGACACTTAGCTGCCCTACCGAGCCGAACGCCCAAAGTGGCCTTCACCGATCAGAGCCTGTTGCCTCAGCACTTGCGCGATCTAACAAATAGTCTGAACTCCGCTACGGTGAGCTGGTCGCGCTACGTGAAGGGCTTCAAAACCGAAACGACTTCGTCCAGCCCGGACTTGACCATCGGTTTCGCCACGGTCCTGCCCGATGGCCCCGGCAACCTTCCCGTGCCCACCCGGATCGAGGATGGACTCCCATTTAAAGCTACGATCGGGGTGAATCGCGGGAAGCCGCCGCAAGAGATCTCTGTCCCCCAGATGAATACCGAGGTGGCCTACGTCCTCGGCCGGTACCTCGGCATCGGCGACAATCCGTTTCCCGGGACCGCGATGTTCCGTAACCCAAACCCCGTCGCCGTAAGTTTCTGGCCCTCGCCTTTCGAGGCCAGGTTGGCGATTTTAAACCTAAATCTGGTCGACCAGCTTCGAGCCGGGGTCGAGGCGGGTAAGCCGATCGGGTTAACCGCGGCGTCGCTTGAGCTGCCGAAGCCCACGTTGGAAATAGGTGAGGTGAGGCAGGGAGACGTTGTGCAGGCCCAAATCGAAATTAAGAATAACGGCGACGGGGCGATGGACTTCTTGATCCAACCCGACTGCAACTGCTTCCAAGTTCCCCCTCCCCGAATCCTCCCCGGTCACCAATCGACGATTGTGAAGATCAAGGTCGATACCACCGCCTACATGGGCCACCGCGACAAGGTCCTCCTTCTTCTTACGAACGATCCCCTAAAGCCCCGCGTCCAGATTCCCGTCAGCTTCTTCTCCCGTCCTGCCTATCGGCTATACCGGCCGCTCGGCGAGAATTTCGTCGTTCCGGCCGGCGGCGGGGGCTACGATGTCTATCTGGTGAACGGGCCTGGGGAAACATGGCATCCGAAGGCCGCTCACCTCAAAGATATCGAAGGAAAAGTGACGTGGGCCGCCTGGTCAGGGCCCCTGGCCGATCCCGATCTGAACGAAGGAGCCCTCCCCCGGCAAGGTTGGCGGTTCCGAATTCAACTGCCCGCAGGCATGCCGTCCGGTCGCGTCAGCGGCGCGCTCCAGATCGAGACCGACTCGACCCGGCAAGGGACCATCGAATACGCCTTCACCGCCCAAAAAGGCATCGTCGCACTGGGGGGGACGACCTATTTCCCTAACGTGGTGAAAGGGGCGGGCACGACCTTCCTCATTAGCCGGCCGAACCAGCCGTTCAAGATAAAGAGCATTGATGGCGGACCGTTCAAGGCGACTTGGCACGATAATCGTGGTGGCTGGGAATACGCGGTCGATCTCGTCTACCCGGGCGGCTCGACCCCCGGAGACTTCCTGATCCCCATCCGGATCCACACCGACGATCCCCAGCAACCCCTCGTCGAAGCCCTGGTCTCCGGCGTCATCAAGTAACGGGGGCGGAAGATGAATGCCGTCAAGCGTCCCGCCCTCTTCGCGATCCTAGGTCTCGGCCTCCTGGCCGGGATCGCGGCGCGGCCGGCGCAAGAAGAGTGGATCGTCGTTCTCTCCGGCGACACCGATGGCACCCTCGCCCCGTGTGGCTGCACCAGCCCGATGATGGGGGGTCTCAAAAGGCTAGCGACCGCGCTGCGCCACGGAAGTCACCAGATCCTCATCGACAACGGCGGCGTGGTTGGTGGGATTCGTCCGCAGGACAAATTGAAGGCAGAGACGGCCGCCGAAGCGATGGATCTGCTTAAGATCGACGCCGTAAACCTAACCGGACGTGACGCCCGTCTGGGCCGGGGCGGCGCTCTCGCCTTCTCCCAGCTTTCTAAAGGAAGGTTCGTCTCCACGAGTCTTGGCGAAGGTCGGAGCCTTCCCATCGAACCCTGGCGCGAAGCTGGCCCCTTTCTGATCGGCGGGGCGGCGGCCCATCCCGAACAGTTGGGCCAAGAGTTGCAAGAGGAAGTCCTCAGTCCTGCGCAGGCGGCGCATCGTCTCGTTAACGAGGCCGAAGCTCGGGGACTCGCTCCGATTCTCCTTTTCGACGGTGATCACGCCGCCGCCCGGGGTCTCGCCCAGGCTGAGCCAAACCTCCGTCTCGTCACTTACCGTGCCACCGGAAGTGCTCCCGAGAGCCTCGAAATGGTCGGCCAAGCCGCCCTCGCCACCCCTGGCGAGCATGGAAAGACGATCGCACGCTTGGCCTGGCAGGGAAACCGCTTCGTGGCCGTCTCTATGCAGTCACTCGGTCCGGATGTTAAGGATGATAAGGAAGCGACGGTCCTCTACCGGAGATATCTCAAACGGGTGACCACAGACCAACTTCTGGAAAAGATCTCACGCACCGCCTCGCCTGCCTTCTCCGGAAGCGCAAAGTGCGGCTCCTGTCACACCTCCGCCGCGGCGGTTTGGCGCAAAAGTGGCCACGCTCACGCTCTCACAACGCTAGAGCGCGTCGAGCATCAGCGCGACCCGGAATGCGTTCGTTGCCACGTGGTCGGCCTTGAAAAAACGACCGGTTTTCGCTCCAGAACTTTAACTCCCCAACTGTCCAACGTTGGCTGCGAAAGTTGTCATGGCGCCGGTTCGGCCCATTCTGCAGCGCCATTCAAGGTTCGTATGTCTAAGGTTGGCCGGAATTCATGCATCTCTTGTCACTCCCTGGACAACTCGCCTAACTTCGACTTCGTCCGATACTGGCCCAAGGTTGTGCACGGGCTTGATCCTCACCGGAAAAACGCACGCTCAAAATGAATTTTGAGTTTTTTTGCCGTCCGAACCGTAGGGGTTTTCGGCTCAAGAACCTGCATCCCTAGGTTCCCGAAGGCCCGGATCCTGTCCCTTGCGCCCAGCGGCGGAAGCACGGACAATAGGATTGGTCAAGAGGACGTTAAGGTCCGGAGACGAACGAGGATGTTAGGCATGGGATTGATCCAGGGGACGGAGGAAGGGGAGAGGACGCCGCGGCTAAGCGAAGTGCTTTTTCAACGTCCGACCCAAACGTTTGCCTCCTTCGCCGCTCTCCCGAGCAACGTTGAGGCGGTTGAATCTTGCCTTTGCTTCTCCGCCACCCTGGAGCCCTTCGTCGCTCTCGTAGGCCCCTCGGGATGGGGAAAGAGCCATCTCCTAAACGCCACGGCCGCTCGCATGGCGCAAGGCACCACGCCGGTGCGGTTGGCCTCGGTAGGTGACTTCCTCCGCGGAGCCGAAGCGGTCGACGCCAACGGGCCGCTCCTGCTCGACGATTGCCAAGAGGTTCTTTCCAAACCGAAGATGCGGCTGCTTCTCCGGCTACTCCTTGAACGGCGGGTTCGAATGGGTCGACCGACCATGCTGAGCTTCACCATGGCGCGACCATCCCGGCCGCTCTCCAATCTGCTTCCCGTGGAAAAACAGTGGAGCATGGCCCTCCTGGAAGCCCCCGCCCCTCAAGAGCGAGCCCTGCTGATCGAGCAGATGGCCACCGCGGAGGGCCTGAGCCTCTCTCGTGGACTCATTCGCATCCTCGCCACCCGGATGCATGGCAATGGCCGGACGCTCAGCGGGGCTCTGAAGCGCCTGCGCCTCTCCGGGGCCTCTTGGCTCGATGCATCGGCCACTTTGCGCGCCTGCGGCCTCCTAGACCCCTTCTTCTCCGATAATCCCGGGTGGGATCTCAAACTAAAGATCACCCGCCTTGCGGAACGAAATCATGCGCGTTTCGGTCGCGTCATTCCTACCGATCTCGCCATCTACACGATGTTGCGGGAAGCCGCTTTGGGAGAAGCGGACGTTGCCCGGGCCCTGGATATCGAGCCGAGCGCCGCTTATCTGCGGGCGAGCCGGTTCGCGCTGGACGTCGAATCGGACCCCATCGCCGCGACCTATTTGCAGCGCTTTGTGGAGCTCGTCGTCGAGTCTTTGGCGGGCGAGTAACCCGCCCGGTTACATTCGCGTCGTATACTGAGCAGACCATCGCCATGAAAAACCAGAACGACCTGATCTTCTCGATCGTATTCGGCGTCCTTGGGTTGATCGCGTTCGGCATCGCCATCGCTACCAAGCCCGAGCCGCCGTCAATCACGACGCCCACTCCGATCGTTACGACTGACGCTCCTCTTCCCGGTACGAACGTCGTTTATGGCACCTCTCTCCCCGCCGGCAGTAACGCCGCGGGTGGAGCCGGCGGCGGCCGAGGCGGCCCCTCCTCATTCGGCCGCGGGCCCGGGGGGCCCGGTGGCCCTGGCGGATTCCGCCCGAGCGGTCCGTCCGGCGCCGGTGGTGGCGGACCGATCATGGGTAGTGCAGCCGGCGCCGGCCGCTAAGGCGAAGCCAGTTCGTCCGATGGAATTTGGGGCTGGATCGCCACACGGGTGATCCGGCCCCTCGCCATATTTTCGACCCTCAAAGTGCCGAGGGGGGTGTTGATTGAGTCGCCCGTTCGAGGGACCCGTCCGAGACTGTCCACCACCGTCTGGGCCAGCGTCTTCGTATCCGCTTCGTCGTAGGGGATGCCAAGGTGGTCCAGAACCTCATCCATGCGGACTTCCGCCCGGATGGAGAGCCTTCCGTGCGCCCCGGTCTCGATGGGAGGACGTTCGCTCTCAAGTCCGTCCTCAAGCTCGCCAAACACCTCTTCGACCACATCTTCGAGGGTAACGATGCCGCTGGTGCCGCCGTATTCGTCCATCACCACCAACATATGGGTCTTGCTCTCGCGCATCGTGCTGACGATGCGCTCAAGCGAGAGGCTCTCGGGGATCGCGACAGCGTCGCGCTTGATCGCTTCCAGGGAGAAATCGTCGTTCCCCAGGTTCTTCACGATATCGTGGAGGTACGCGATGCCGATCAGCTCGTCAACATCGCCCCGGCAGACCGGAATCCGGCTGTAGGGACATTCCACGATTCGGTGCAGCGTCGCCTCTCTTGAGAGAGAGGCATCCAGCCACTTGACGTCGAGCCGGTGGACCATGATGTCGCGGGCATACAAAGTATCGAGCCGCAGAGCGCGCGTGACCAGTTCGGCCTGGGCCTTATCCAGCACCCCTTCCGCTCCGCCCGAGCGCACCATCATGAGCAGTTCCTCTTTGGGCACCCCTTCGGCCGCCTCGTGCGCCAGCTCGATGCCAAAGGGCTTCAACACCAGCCCAGCCGCCGCTTGGACGAGCCAGACCAGCGGCTTAAAGAGCGTGGTGAACCAGCCGAGCGGGCGAAACGTGAGGAGGGCGATCCGGTCGGAGGCCCGCAGGGCGGCATACTTCGGGACCAACTCGCCAAAGACGACCACCAGGAACGTCACCAGGATGATCGAGAGGACGCCAACCACCGGCTGGGCGGCCTTAGGAAGCGATGGACCCACCAGGCCCTGCAACCAATGCGCGATGAACGGCTCGGTCAAGGAGCCCACCCCAATCCCGATCATCGTGATCGCGATCTGAACGCTCGCAACGTACGAGGACAGATCGGTAAGAGCAATGAGGAGCGCCTTAGCGCCGCGGTGCCCCTTACGGGCGAGGCCCTCAATCCGACTTTTGCGGGCGGAAACAATGGAATACTCCGCGGCGACGAAGAAGGCACTGCCGAGAATAAGCAGGATCGACGCAAGAAGCTTCCCTAAGTCGGGCGACATCGTTGGGGTTTATGGTAGCCGACTTTGTCCCTTGGAGGATCAGGGAAGGTCCGGTTTCACCTTGGTCACCGTCACCCAACCGTCTCCACTAGGGGTTTGGATGTTGACCGCTACGTTCGATCGCTTCAACACCAGGAAGACCCAGGGGCGGGGAATGGCAACGGTCGCCGCGCTCGCGGTGACCACCACCGGCGTCAAACGAAGCACCGCCTGCTGTCCCAACTGAAAGCCGCCCGAAACCTGATACCCCGCAATCCCTCGCGTTGGGCCCGCAAAGAGCGCCACCACAATGTTCTTCTTGAAGTCCACCGCCGGAGGCGGATTCAGGTTTCCAAGATTCGAATTCCCAATCGCTTCGTTCTTGATGTGAGCGTCCCAAACTTGCCGCCAAGTGGCCGCGTCCGGGCAGAGAAAGACCCCCGTGCCGTCATACCAAGTCTCGCCGCCCGAATTCACAGCGACCGGTTGGTACGCCTGGAATTTGGCGGCAACCGCGCTCGCCACGAGAAGCTGAACATAGTTGGCAACGGGGATCGGCGGGATGACCATGGCTATTCCTTAGACGACGGACTTACGCGCCAGTTCTTCTCCACGGTTCCGTCCCACCGGTTTTACCGAGGCGACGTTCTCCGGCGCGATATCCAGCAGTTGAAGCCAATCTTCCGTCGTATCGCTCTTTGGGAAGATCTCGTTCTCTTTAAACTCCTGGGTCGCCGCGGCGTTCAGGTCCTCCTGCGAGATGCCAACCTCCGCCGTCGGATTCGCAATGGCGCGCTTGATGGCGGAGTCTTTTGCCCGATCGACGATGCTCTTCAAGATCGCGCCCGAAAGCAGATCCTTGTGAAACAGCGTCTCCGTCGATCCGTTCTTAAGGAACACCTTCAGGAATTCCGTCTCCTTCCGTTTGGCCCAAAGGTGCTCCATCGTTCCCTCGACCAGCGCCTTTCGAGCGCAATCCACCTCGCCGTCCCACCGCTTGAGCACTTCGGGGTCCAGCGGGATTCGGTCGTGAAGGTAGATCCCGAGAATTTGGGCGGAAGACTCACGGTCCGGTCGGCTAATCTTCACCTTGCGGTCGATTCGCTCCGGCCGGAGGACGGCCGGGTCGATGTAGTCGGGCCGGTTGCTGGTGAGAACAAGAACGACGTTCTCTAAGCTCTGTAGCCCATCGAGCTCGGCGCAAAACTGAGGGACGACGGTGTTCGATATGTTCAGGTATCGACCGCTGGACCTTGTCCGGAGAACCGCCTCCGCCTCATCCATAAAGATGAAGACCAGCCGTCCTTCCTTCGCCTTTTCCCGTGCGGTGGCGAAGATCTCGCGAACCATGCGCTCGGTCTCCCCAAGCCACATGTTCAAGATCTTCGGACCAGAGATGGTCATAAAGTATTCCTTGACCTCGTGACCCACCCGCTTGCTGTACTCCTTGGTGAGGTTGTAGGCGATCGCCTTCCCGATCAGGGTCTTCCCGCAGCCGGGAGGGCCATACAAGAGCAACCCTTTAATCGGCTTCGTGTCGAACCGCTCGAAGATCTCCGGGTAGAGCAAAGGCTGCTCGATCGTGTCGCGGATCAGTCGAATCGCTTCCTGCTGGCCGCCCACCTTTTCCCAGGGAATCTCGGGGACCTGCTCCAGGAAGTAGTCGCGGCTCTCCTGCTTTTCATAGTGCTCCAGGGCAATGCGTCCGGTCGGGTCTACCCGGACCTCGTCGCCCGTTTTGATAAAGGCATCCTTGATCGCTTCGCCCCGCACGACAAACCGCCCGTCACGCCCCGGCGTGTTGTCGCCCAGACGTAGCCGGCCGTCCGGCAAAGCATCCGCAACCTTCTGCACGGATCCCTGGCCGCTGGCGGGGAGAAGGCCCACCACCGCATAAGCTTCGTTGACCTTCACCCGCGTCCCGGTGATCAATTCGGCCGGTTCGACCTTCGGGTCAACCTGGGCCACAAACTCCTGATCTCCCAGGGCGATGAGCGCCAACCGCTCATCTGATTCCGACTTACCCTCCAGCCACTGAAGAAAAACCCCAAGCCGGTTGGCGGGAGCGGTGAGCTTGGCGTAGGCCTCCTCGAATTCGGCAAGTAGTTTCTGCGCCTCGTCGCGCTGCACCGCGTCGCCTTGGAGCGCCGTGCGAAGCGCCGCCAGAGAGTTCTGGAGGCGCGCGTTATCCTTCGGAGCCTGCTCTTCGATACGATCCAGCAGCTCCAGCGAGCGAGACGTCTCGGCCATATAGGTTTCTATACGTCGTTTCCACGGTTTCCGATCTACTCACCGTCTTCCCCTCTTCACGTGGCTCGTCTTGGAGAGGGGCAAGGGGGGAGAGGTTCCGGGATCCTGCAGGAATCGCGGCTCCTCCAGGCCTAAAGACCGGGTTTCCGGAACCTGCCGTTACAACGCCGTTACAAATGCGTGACAGAACCGGCAAATCGAATTCCCCCCGGCAGACTTCAGTCAGGAGAGCCCGTTCGGTGCCCGTAGGCGCCGAGCTTTTTTGAATGATGATGTTTCAAGTGATTCCCGTCCGTCGCCGCACCGCTGCGCTGGCCGCCGTCTGCCTCGCCGTCACCGCGTCCTCATCCTTGGCCCAGGCCGACACCCGCCACTTCCAGGGAGGTCCTCCGGGGGTGCTCCAATGGGGCACCGCTGCTTACTGGTTCGAGGGGGCGCCCCCCGATTACACCCAGGATGCGATCGTCAACTCGATTCCCTACGACAACAACTGGGTCTATGGCGGATACGCGCACGACATCACGATCCTTCGAGGTGACTGGAAATTTGGCGCCTCTAACCTGTCCGTGGCGCACGATTTGATCGTGGGAGATTTTGCGAACGCGGAGCAGATCGCCGGCTACCACAACGCCTACTTCACCTTCGACTGGGACAGCTCCCACTATTCGAATGGATTCCCGCAGTACCAGTACACGGGCAAACTCGAAGTCGGCGGCAACACGATCGTTGGAAAGTCCGTTGGCTCCGACGGCTACATGACCCTCATGGGCTGCGGCACTCAGCCGACCCTCTACACTCCCAATGTCTATGACGGTCTGTATGGCAACGGCACGGTCAACCTCGTACAAGCGTCGATCCACTACGAAAACCTCTACGTCGGCGCCGGCGCCGGTTCGAATGGGACGTTTGTGGCAGACGGCGCCCCCATCCCGACCTACAACCACTCCCTCCAACCCGAGTTCATCAGCCTAAATAAGCCGATCCCCACCGTTGTCATTGGTCTCGAAGGCAATGGCTCTATGACGTTCAAGAACGGCGCCAATACCGTGTCCATTGTTGACGGCTACACCGGCCTTTTGGTCTCCTCCATGGGCATCGTTACCCTGGGACAAGAGGTGGGATCGAGCGGAGCGTTCAATCTGAAATCGGGTTCGTCGGCCAGCGCCTACGCGATGAATGTCGGCGTCGGCGGGCAAGGCACGCTCACTTTAGATAACTCGTCGATGCTCGTTCTGCATCCTTACTCCAACCGATTCATCGACGGGGCAGGATCGGTACGCGTCAAAGGCCTCCCCGGCGCTCCGTCGAGCGTCCGGTTGACCAACCAAGCCAGCCTCACCACCGATTCGGGTGTTTACATGGGAACCGATACGACGCTTGAAGTTCTCGGCGAATCCAAGCTGAAAACAGGGTTCTTCTCGGAGGACGGCGGCACCGCGGTGATCAACGGCCTTAACTCCAACCTGCATGCCTATTCCAGCTATATTGGCCAGCCCGACAGCCCGAACTTCAGTTCATTGACCGTCCAGAGCGACGCCACCGCTACCTTCAGCCGAATGCTGAAGACCGGCGATAACGGACTGGTCTCGGTCTTTACCGATGCCTCGATCACCGTCGGCTTCCCTAACGATCCAACTCTTCCCGGCCACATCCAAGTGGGCAATGCCGGGGTCCTAGGCGGCCGCGGGGTCTTCCAGGCCGACGTCGATCTCGTCGCCGGCGGACTGCTGGACCCTGGCTTTTCGCCTGGAATCATGACGATCAACGGCGATTTCAACATGACCGGCGGCGACATCCTGATCCAGATCGATGGGTTGAATCCGGGCACTGGCTATGACGTTCTCAATGTGACGGGCGATCTCAACATCACCGGCGGCACCATCGACTTCGTCACCACTAACGGCTTCGTTCCGCCCGTCGGTTCGATGTTCAGCTTCTTCCACGCCGGCCATCTAAACATCGGTCCTGGCGTAACCATCTACAGCGAACTCCCCGGCAACTTCGTCTTCGACCCTTCGACGGGTGGTGGCACCGTCGCCGCCGTCCCCGAACCGGCCAGTTTCGCCGCCCTCGGATTGGGTGTTCTAGGAATTCTGAAGCGAAGGAAGCGATAACCCCGGCCCTAGCTCCAGCCGGTATCTACCTCCGGAAGTTCAACCCGGAGGGATCTTTTGAAACCCCCGGACTTACAAGAACCAGACCGCGTTCTGCGCGGTCCGGCAAAGGGCCGCGCACGATTCCGGCGGATCGACCGGTTCGTAGGGGCCAAGAAGCGCGCGGGCGTTCTCATGGGTCAGAGAATAGTGGGGCGAAACGTCCTGTCCTAACTTCTGTCGCAGGGCGTCCGAGCCATCCAGAAGCTCCTTGCCGGCCTTGATGTGGCCAAAGACGCCCAGCGCGTAGGCCACGATATCGACCGCAGGCAGAATCGCCGGTCCCCGTGAAACGGAGGACCAAGCGTGGAAAAGCTCCCGAATCGATCGTTCCGTCTGCCGCCGGTCCTGCTTGGCAACCCAAAGGAGAACCGCCAGATAGTGGCGGACCCCTTTGAGGAAGGCATGAACCGAAGGCCTCGAAGGATCCAGGGCGATCTTGAGATGCTGCTCCGCCTCATCGATTCTTCCCGTGCGAAGACAGACGGTGGTGAGGTGTGTATGACACTGCGCCTCGATCACTTCATGCTGGGTCTCTCCGTTCTGTTCAAGAACATCGAGGAGCACCCGCTCCGCCTCGTCCCAGCGCCGCATGCTGAGAAGGGCGGCGGCATAGCCTTGGCGAATGATGAGGATTCGCGAAGAGTCGTTCCGGCCCGCGTAGATGTTCAGGCATTCGGTTAGGGACACCAAGGCCCCTGCTCCATCGCCCAGATTCGCTTGCGCCAAAGAGAGGTCGGAGAGCGAGAGCGCGGTCGTGACTTCGTCGCCAAGCTCTTGCGCCAAGGGAATCGTGACCTCGCAATCGGCTCGCATCTGCCGGAAATCGAACTGGTAGTACGCGAGGTGCGACTTGTACCGCAACGTGGTCAAAAGGGCCGGTCGATCGTTGGCCGCCCGGTAAAGCCGCTCGGCAACATCGCCTCTTTCCTGCCCTTCCTCATACCGTCCGGCGATGATGAGGAGACGAAGCGCGCAATAGCTAAGATCGGCGTTCACGGCGTCGCCCCGCTCGTCGGTCTCTCTCGCCGCCTCCAGCGCACGGTCCGCCGCACGCCGCTCGTTCTGCTGGAAGCACCAGACCGCCGTCATTCCGATGAGGGTCTGGTAGTAACGCTCGCGGTCCCGGTCCCGAAGATAGTCGAGCGTGGCTTCAATGTTGTCCGCTTCCGGACGTAGGAGGCGCACGTTGGCGTTGATATCCGCTTTCTGGTTCGGATACGCCGCCCTTACGATGTCGGAGTAGTAAGTCGCGTGAGCTTGCCTCAGACCGTCGGGGACCTCACCGTGTTCGCTTAGCAGGTGCTCGCGGATCATCTGAAGCATCCGGAATCGCGGCCCCAATTCGGTGCTCGTCATCACGATCAAGCTTTGATCGGCCAAGGCGGGCAGGATGAGCGGAGCCTCCGATCCCGCGAGTTGGCTGGCGGCCTCCGTCGACCAGTCCCGGGGGAAGACGGTCAGCTTCTGAAGAAAAGTGAGCTGCTCGGGGCTGAGCAGATCGAGCGACCATTCAATCGCCAGCTTCAGGCTCCGGTGACGCTCATCGACATCTTCGGCCGAAGAGGAAAGCCCCGCCAGACTGCCAAGATCGCGCAGCATCTGACCCGGGGTGAAAGAGGAGACCCGCGCTGCCGCCAGAACGAGGCCAAGGGGGAGACCTTCCAAACGCGTGGCCAGACGGGCGATATCCGCTACCTCTTCCTGCTTCGGCGCGTATTCCGGCACAAGGCGGCGCGCCCGGTCGATAAACAGCGAGACCGCTGGCGACTCTTCCGAGGCCGTGGAAAGCGGCGCCAAGGGAATCCTGCGCTCGACAGAAAGGCCGATCGAGCGGCGGCTGGTGACCAAAATCCGGGTGCCCGGCAAACGCCGGGATAGATCCGCGACCCAGCGGCTTCCCTCCGGAAGAAGCTGCTCGAAGTTGTCCAGCACGACGAGCGAGGGAGGCGCCTTGAGACGTGCGGCAATCGCGCTCATCTCGTTGCTCTCGCTGACGTTGGCGCCCACCGCCTTCGCAACGGCGACGATCATCCCTGGCATGTCGAAAATGCCCGCGAGAGGAAGGAAATAGACGCGCCCTCGATAGTCGGATTCAAGAAGCCGCGCTACTTCGAGGGCGACCGTGGTTTTGCCTACGCCCCCGGGCCCAATCAGGGTCACGATCGCGTCGTCTTCTTCGGGCGAAGGCCGCAGCTTCTCCTGAAGCAGCGCCAGCGTTTCTTCCCGACCGAAGATTTTGGCGGTACGAGGCGGTAGGTCCGCTTGGACGGTCGATGCCTCTTCCTCAACCGGACGGTAACCCTGACGCAGGGTCGCGGCATACCGGGCCAGATCCTTGTCCGGAGACAGATCCGCCTCCGCTTCCAGACGATCGACATATCGGTCGTAGGTGGCCAGGGCCTCCGGCACATCGTGAAGGGCCACGAGCGATTCCATCACGAGACCGATCAGGCCCGGACGGTCGGAAAGCATGCTGAGACCACGACGGGCGAGGAACAGACTCTGCTCGGGGAATCCTTGGGATAGCGCCCGCCGTCCCGCGGCCTCGATGGTATCCCGGATCGTGTCGTCCCACTGTGCCCGCCGGGGGCGGCACCAGCCGTCCAATTCGTGGGGCAGCAAGGAGCCTCGAAACAGCTCGACCGCGGCAAGAAGCGCCGCGTCCCCCGCCCCGTCCGCGCTCTTCGCATCTTCGATGAGCTGCACGACGCGCTCAATATCGATGGCCGCCTGGCTTCGGTCGATTGAGACGGCGTCGCGGTCCGTGAGGATGATCGATGAAAGCGGCCCAAGCGACTCCCGAAGTCGGTGGATCTCCGTCCTTAAACGCGGCCTGGCCGCCTCAATCGGATCGTCTGGCCAAAGAAGCTTCGCCAGAACGTCCCGGTGAACCGGCCGCTCCGAAGTCGCGAGGATCGCGAGAACCGTTCGGGCACGCCGCGAGCCAAAAGTCGACACGGCGAGTTCCCCCCGCGTTACCTCCAGGCCGCCCAGCGTACGAACCGAAACCTCGCCGCCCTGCATCTATGAACATGATGCCATGAAGAAAGAGGCGGAGACCCCTGGTCCAAATTGGGCTCGGAGTGTCGATGGCGTTGGACGAGTCGAAAGGGTAGGGCCCGGCCACCGCACCGCTGGCTAACAATACTGTCCGGCCTTAATGGTGGTAAGCCTTCTTGATCGAGATGTATATCGACCTCAACGACTCTATCGCGGTGGCCGGCTCCGACGAAACAGGCATGTTCTGGCGTGTCGACGGGATCGAAGATGCCAGCCAACTGATGAATGGGCGATACGTCTTCGGAAGTCGGGTTAATGTGGATGAGTTTCCCGGTCACGTTTCTAACCTGATTATTTTCGGAGCGCTTTCCGAGTCCATCTTGCAGCTCCTTCTAAAGAAGACATTTCATTCCATCGTCTTCACGGGTTGCGCCATCGCTGACCGGGAGATCCGGCTGCTTCGAAGCCGGCGGCTAAGGTGGCTGTCGTTCGATCGGTGTGATCTTTCCTCCGTTTCCGATCCTCATTCGCTTCTCTCCCACTCGCTGTTTCTGACGGGATGCTCTAGTCCACCCGCGGCCAGCGCAATCCGGTGTGAGACTTTGAGCTTGCGATTTCCGAACTTCATGCCCGGCCAAGACGTCTTCAGCGAGTGCCGGCAACTCTTCGTCTATGGAGGGGTAGAAAGCGAGTTACTGTGTGAACGAATCGCTGGCAGCGAGCAGATGGAAGAGGTATTTCTCCACGACCTCACACTTCAGTCCACAGACCTGATCCGCCTGTTAGGGACGCCAAGGAAACGAGTGTCGCTGGGGGACAGCTTCGTCTTTTTCGATGCTTCATTTTCCCTTGGCGGCCTTCGCTCGAACGTCAGTTCGTTGAGGATGGGACAAGCTATGGTGGAAGCCCCCGCCCTGAGAGCCATTCTTGCGGCTTGTCCATCCTTAACCAGCCTTGACCTACCCCGAGTGAGGCTTGATCGCAAGCTCTTCGAGGCCCTTCGGAAACTTCCTTTGGAAGAGCTTTCCCTCGCTAAAGGCTCCATCGAAAAAAGCGGCAAGACCATTGCTGGATGATCTCGGATGTACGTTTTACGACCTCCGATAGCGGAACTAAAGGCTATAAAGACATTGCGACATCCAACGGCCGCCGCTTAGTCCGCAACCCAATCTTCGCCAAATCGATCGGCCGCCGCTTCAAAGCATCGGCCAAAGTCCCCGCCGCAAGCTGGACATTTCCCTGATTATCAAAACCCTTCTCCGTCAACCCGTCCTGAAGCCGTAACCAAGTCCCCCCAACCGAGACGTTGTTCACAATCCGTGTCCCCGTTGGATCCCCAAAGCCCCGCATCAGCGCATCCGCCAGCCGCGGATACCGCGCCGTATAAACGCCGTGGGTCCCGTCGACCGCGGCGATCAGCCCCGGGAAATTCCACTCTGCCGGGTTGAGGACCTTGTCTTTGGCCCAACCGCGACCTCGGGCATCGAGGTGGACCGCCGGATTCTTCCCGATAAAGACGTTCCCGTCAACCACGTTATCCTGCCCCCCGCCGAGCATAATCCCGGTCCCTGGCCCTTCGAAGACATTGCCGGAAATCGTCGTTCCCGGCAGGCAATCGTCGAGGTAAACGGACATGACCTCTGTGAAATTTCCTGTGGTCGAGACCTTCTGCCCAAGGTCATGGAAGTGGTTCCCCCGAATCACCGTGCCCCGCATCGTAGGATTCCGCCCAAGATAAAACGCGCCCGCATCCCCGGTCTCCGTGCAGACCTGGTACACGTCGTTGCCTTCCAACAGGTGGTCATTGCCGGAAGCGAGGATCGCGTTGTGGGGCGCGTCGTGAATCCGATTCCGAATCGCTCGATTCCCTACCCCGTCAATTCCAATGGCCGGCTGATAGGTCTTTGACCAACGCGCGAATGCCCAGATATGGTTGTCCTCCGCGTAAAGCCCACCCGGCGAAAGTGTCTTCCGGTCACCCCCGCTTAGCCCGATCGCCCGGTCGCCCATCCCCGTAAGATCGCAACCGGCGACTCCGGAATTGACCGAGCCCTCGATTGAGATTCCGTCAAGTCCGAAATTTCGAATAAGGCAGGCCTCGACACGGTCATTCTTCCCGCCCTCAACCCGGATCGCGCTCCCCCGGCCAGCTTCAAGGTCAAGCCCTTTGATCGTGACGTTCGACGCCTCCTTGAGGTGAAACATCGTGCCGCTGAGCGTACTGGCAATGGCTTCGCCCTTTTCCGAAGGCGGCCAGAAGTAGAGCCGGTGGCTGAGGCGGTCGAGATACCACTCGCCGGGCGAGTCGAGCTCTTCGATGGCGTTCAGAAACACGAACCGCCTTCCCGGCCCAACCCCAAACGGCGGCTTGCCCTCCAGGCTGAAATGGCCTGGTTCGATCGCCGCAACGCGTTCGTAGCTCTCCGCCCAATCATATTGCCAATAGCCCATCGCCCAGACGTCGCCCTTGTCATGCCACCGGGTGGGACGGTCCCCGTCGAAGGCGATGCTTGAATCCTTCGTCGCCGCGCCGGTACGAAGCCACCCCTCGTTCGGCCACCGGGCAAGCGTCATCGGCTGACCGGCAAAGAACAACTCAAGACCCGCGGCCGCCCGCTTGACCGAAAACCCGGCGCGAGACATGTGGCCGAGATCCGGAATGCCCCCGACGTCACAAACCCTGATGTGAGGACGTGACTCCGGATCGAGGCGCGGGTCGCTAGTGGCCGACCAGCTCCGCAGAACCTTGCCGCCGAGGAGGCGCGCGGTCCCCGGCCGCTGAGCGGAAATCGTGAGCCCGCTATCCGCCGCCCCCAGCTCGATGGCTTTGGCGACGAAATAGCTGCCCGCCTTCAAAATAATGTGACCAGGATGACGGGCAATCGCGGCCTCAAGGCTACGCAGCGGTTTCTTCTCCGAACCCACGGCCAGATCGTTGCCGCCCGGGGCGACGAAGAGAACGGGCGCGGCGGCGAGCCCGAGGAGCAACGTGGTCATCTTCGCATTATGGGGTGCCTCAATTACCTATTAAAGGTAGGTTCCAGGGCACCGGCGAATGAAAAATGAACGAGATCAAAAAATCCCTTCCATATTTGCCGTTAATGCGTTAATCTGTGAGAGTCTCTTTGAGGTTTGTCATGACCTATGCGTACACGCTTTGCTTAAGTTCCCTCGTAATTCGCTCGTCAGTTGGGGGCCTTTGACCCCCGTTTCATATTAGAAATCATATGGAACAGTCCTCTTTCTTTGAGGGGGTCTACGATACGACTCCCTGCCGCCAGGGTTGGCACCTTTGTCACACCGTCGATGACGAACCCGTCTTTTTCCGCCGTGCGGGAAATGGACGCGGTCTTTGCTACGTGATCGGCCCCGAACCTCGGGGGCATCATACAAAACTTGTTGAATGCGCCCCCAACGAAGGCCCTTGGCTCTGTGAAGCCTGCGGCACCTTCGTCGCCACCGAGGCCTGCTTTCTAAGGGACGCCCCGGTCGAGAGATAGCTCTCAGAACCCTCTCCTCTCCCGGGGAGAGGGTTCTGAGAACTTTCAAAGCTTAGGGAACCTGCCGGGAACCTTGACGGGGTTTCATCAGTCGGCAGGCTGTGGCTTATCGGATGTCTACGGCAGACATCACCGGTTCCGCCAAGCCGGAATAATGAACGCCCTCAAACCCAACGCAGGAATTCGCCGTATCGCAATCATCGGCAACTACCCGCCCCGACGATGCGGGATCGCTACTTTCACCCACGACCTCTCCCGCGCCATGCGGGGCGCGGGCCTTCACGTGGACATCATCGCTATGGACGACGGGATGGTCGAAGAGTATCCGCCTGAGGTCGTCCTCACCATTCCGGATGGAGATCGGGAATCCTATCGTGAGGCTGCGGAATGGCTGAACGTCCAAAAGTACGACGCCGTCTGCCTCCAACACGAATACGGCATCTTCGGCGGCGTGGCCGGTGAGTACCTCCTAGACCTGATTCGCTACCTGCGAATGCCCGTGGTGATGACCCTCCACACCGTCTTGGCGACCCCGAACGATGACCAGCGGCGGGTCATGGACGAACTCCTCCAGCTCAGCGAACGCGCGGTCGTCATGACGCGCAAAGGCTTGGATCTCCTCCGCCGAGCCCACAACGTCTCCGCCGACAAGGTGGCGCTCGTGCCCCACGGCATCCCCGACCTTCCTCGCGACGCCCGGGACTCCGAACGCGAAGCCCGTGGCGTAGGTGAGCGAGATCTTCTTCTAACCTTCGGCCTTCTCTCCCCGGACAAGGGCATCGAATACGCCATAGAAGCAATGGCCGAAGTCGTAAAGAAACACCCCAGCGCCCTCTATGTCTTCGCCGGCCAGACCCACCCCCACGTGGTCCGGCAGTACGGGGAGCGGTATCGAGACGGCCTAAAGGCGCGGATCGAGGAATTGGGCCTGGCCGATAACGTCCACTTGGACGACGGATACCTGGACGACGAAAAGCTCGGCCGCCTCCTCGCCGCCGCCGACGTCTACGTGACGCCGTACCTGAAGAAGGAGCAGATCACCTCCGGCACCCTTTCCTTCGCCGTCGGAAACGGCATCCCCACCGTCTCGACCCCCTACTGGCACGCCGAGGAGTTGCTCGCCAGCGGCCGCGGATTGCTGGTTCCGGCGCGAGACCCGATGGCGCTTGCCAACGCCTTGAATCGCATGCTCGATGACGATGTTCAGCGCACGGCGATCTCCCAACGGGCCTTGAGCATCGGCCAAGGGATGCGCTGGCCCGTGATCGGCGAACGCTACCGCGACCTCCTGGGCGAAGCGCGGGAAGACTCAATTTCAAGGCTGCAGGCCGTTCACGACGCGAAAGCCGCCCCTCTGCCCACGCCGCGGCTGGATCACCTTCTCACCCTGTCGGACGACACCGGCATGCTCCAGCACGCCTTCTACGACATCCCAAATCGATTGGAGGGCTACTGCACCGACGACAACGCCCGCGGCCTCGTGCTAACCGTCATCTCGGCCCACGCCTTTCCCTCCGGCCTTTCGATCACCGAGCCGTTGCAGGCCCGATATCTCGCCTTTTTGGACCACGCCCTCGATCGCGATACCGGTCGGTTCATCAACTTCATGTCCTTCGACCGGCGATGGCTGGAGACGGTTGGGTCCGACGACTCCCACGGCCGCGCGATCTGGGGACTCGGAACCGTGGCCGCCGGCGCCTTCCGCCATGGAAGGCGGGACCGCGCCAAGGAACTCCTCCGCATCGCGATCCCCGCGATGAACGAGATCCATAGTCCGCGGGCGATCGCCTACTCACTCCTTGGTCTGGTGCCCTTCGCGGATATGGATCCCGATAGTGAGGTGCCACATTACCGGGACCAGATGGCCGCTCGGCTCTTCTCCGCTTTGGTGGCCCAAGGTGAGAACGATTGGCCTTTCCCCGAAGCCGCGCTCACCTACGGAAACGCCCGGCTACCCCAGGCCCTTATCTCCGCCGGCATCTCCGCCGGCCGAGAGGCCTGGATCGCCGCCGGACTTGAGATGCTGACCTTTATCATGAAGGCCCAAACCGGGCCTAACGGTGTCTTTGCCCCCGTGGGCAACCAGGGTTGGTGGCCGCGCGGCGCCGCCAAGGCGATGTACGATCAGCAGCCCATCGAAGCCGCGGGAGCGGTCTCCGCCTGCCTTGGGGCCCATGCCGCAACGGGCGAGCGGCACTGGCTCCGCGAGGCGGCGAGGGCGTTCGCCTGGTTCCTTGGCGCGAATACGGTCGGCGCTACGATGTACGAGGCGGACAGCGGCGGAGGCTATGACGGACTGACCCCGGATGGCCCGAGCCGCAACCTCGGAGCCGAGTCGACCCTGTCTTACCTCACCGCATTGATGGAAATGCGGCTAGCCGAGTCGCATTCGTGGGAGGGTGCGGCCGGAGGGGTAGGATACGCCCGGTAATGAAGCCCAGTGACCTATTTACGCGCCATGCGGATAATCCCATCCTCACGGCGCACATGTGGCCCTATCCCTGTCACTCGGTATTCAATCCCGGTGCGGTTCGGCTGCAGGATGGCACGACGCTTCTGCTCGTGCGGGTCGAAGACTTCCGGGGATTCTCCCACCTCACCGTGGCCCGATCCGTAAATGGCATCGATGCCTGGCAGATCGATTCCGAGCCGACCTTCGCCCCAGATCCCGAGGTGAGTGGCGAGCGATGGGGTCTCGAAGATCCCCGCATCACGTATTTGCCGGAGCTTGAAGAGTACATGGTCACCTACACCGCCTTCGGCCCCGGCGGACCGAGTGTGGCGATTGCGCGGACAAAGGATTTCAAAACCTTTGAGCGGCTAGGCATCGTCATGCCCCCGGACGACAAGGACGCGGCCATGTTTCCGCGTAAGTTCGAACATGGGTACGCACTGATTCACCGCCCCGTGAGCCGCGACCTCGCCCACATCTGGATCTCCTTCTCTCCTGACCTGAAGAACTGGGGCAGTTCGCAGATGATGCTCAAGGCAAGGAGCGGCCCTTGGTGGGACGCCAACAAGATCGGCCTCTCCCCGCCCCCCGTCGAGACCAAACGAGGCTGGCTGATGTTCTATCACGGCGTGCGCAAACACGCCTCCGGATCGATCTACCGAACCGGCCTCGCGCTCTTCGACCTCCACGACCCCTGCAAATGCCTCCTTCGAGGCGAGCCCTGGGCCATTGAGCCGTCATCGTCTTACGAACGGGAAGGCGACGTCCCTTACGTCGTCTTTCCATGTGGGACGACGATTCAAGACGACGGCGATACCCTCCGCCTCTACTGCGGCGCCGCCGACCAGGTCGTGACCATGATGGAGACCAAAATCAGCGACTGCCTCAACTGGCTCGACCAATACGGCCGCGAACCCGTCATGGAAACCGAAGAGATGCCTTCCTAAGACCCGTGGCGATGGTCTCCCGACCATCGAACCTCCCAAGTCTAAGCCCGCCCCGACCATCCGCCAACCCCCTCTTCCCTTTTCCTTCTTCTCTCTTTCCCCTCCGCCCCCAGGTACCCTAAACCCGGAGTCAGCTAGGTGGCGGCCCTTACGGTCCCCTTCTTCGGAAGATGGACACGGGGGGAGGAAAGTCCGGACATCAACAGAGCACGGCGCCTGGCGCAAGCCAGGGCGGGGCGACCCGACGGAAAGTGCCACAGAAACAAACCGCCTGCCCCTCGGGGTCGGTAAGGGTGAAATGGTGGGGTAAGAGCCCACCGGCAGTCCGGGTGACCGGCTGGCCGGGCAAACCCCGCTGGATGCAAGGCCAAATAGGGAGGGGATGACGTTGCTCACCGACCCTCCGGGTTGGCCGCGTAGATAAATCGCTACCCACGACAGAATCCGGCTTATCGGCTGGCTCCAAAAAACTGCCGTCCCACGTGCCCTCCTGATTTGAACTCACGTTGATGGCCCATAGGGCATTTTTAAACAAAGGCTTAAAGGAGGCACAAAGACACGGAGAAGAGTCCGTGCTCGCTGTGTTCTCTGTGTCTCCTCCGTGTCTTTGTGTTGAAAAAACATACCAACGGACCAGAACCAAGAATAAGGGAAACGGCGGCCCACCCGCGTCTCCTCAATGAAGAACTCTCTTCCTTCCAACGAATCACCCAGTTTCACCGTCTAGCAATTGACGCTATGAAACGCAAACGCACGACGGCGATGGCCGTGCTGGGAGCCGTCGCGATGGCGGCATTGGTAACCGTCACCTGGCAACAGAGCGACCTCGGCCGGGCTGCGGGTGACCTTGGCCGGCAACGCGCCGCCGCCCGGCGGGAAGGCGTTCCGCTGGAATGGGACGATGTGCGCCGTCTCACACCCCCCGTTGCGGATGCGGACAACGCCGTCGTGGACTATCGCATCGGCTTTGCGGACCTACACGCGGCCGGCAATATGAAAGGTGTCCCGACGGACCGACTGCTCACCGCCCTTGCCGACGGAAAGGCCAAGCCCGAAGACATCGAGAAGGCGCGCGCCGGTCTGCTACTCGCCGGTTCGGCCCTCGGCGAAATCGCCACGGGCGCGGCAAAACCGGGCTTCTGGATGAACCGTCGTTGGGAGCAAGGTACGGCTCTGCTCTTCCCCGAACCAAGCGACGCCCGGTCCGCCGCGCGCGCCCTGGTTCTGCGAGCGATGTTAAGCCAAGATCCCAAGGCCGCTGCCGCCGACCTTATCACCGCCGCGCACCTGTCCACCCACTTCGGCTCGGAGCCCATCCTGATCTCCTCCTTCGTCGGAATCTCGATCGAATCCAACGTCCATACCGCCCTTCGCTACCTAGGTCGCCGAGGCGGCGCCTGGACTCAGGCCATGGTGCCTGTGGCCGACTCGTTCGGACCTCTGCCCAATCTACGCCGGACGTTTGCCGGCGAGGCGGCGATGGGCAATCACCTAACCGAGGAGCTTGCGAAATACGGTTCGAACGCTTTCTCGCCGATGGAGGGTCAAACCCCGATCGCCTTTCGGTTCTCGGGCATAAAACCTGTTCGCGACGCCTTTCAGTCACGGGTGGTCGAATACTGGCGGAAAGTCTACGCCGCGCTGCCAACTGACCCTTTGGACCTGGCTGCCTCCCGGGCCGCCACCTCGATCCCGGTTCCGCCAGGGTCGAGCCAAGCCTTGTTGGATATGGCCTTGCCCGCGCTGAGCCCGTCGGGAGAGATGGCGGCAAGAGCCGATACGCAGCGCCGCCTCTCCCGCGTGGCCCTAGACCTCTGGCAAGGCAAGAACCCAACCCGTCCACGTGACCCCTTCGGCAAGGGTCCCCTCCACCTTCGCCGAGAAGGCAAGGGCTGGACGCTCTGGAGCGTTGGCGAAGATGGGATTGACGACGGCGGAAAGCCCCGGGTGAAAGAGTCAGACCGCCGATACGACCTCGTCGTCAAGAGCGGCGGTTAACTCTACTTTCGTCGCCGACGCCGGACAAGAACCCCAAGTCCGGCGCCCATCGCCAAGATCGTCGCTGGCTCGGGTACCGGCGACACCGCCACGGAGAGCGTTCCCCCGTTGTCCCCCAACGCGTAGTCCGGCACGACGAAGATCAAGGTTTGCTGGTGAGGCAGCACGAACGAGGTCGAGACCACCCCGTTATTCCGCCCAAGCGGCCCGCTGATCAGTCGATCGGTGATGCCCTGCGTCTTCGTCGCCTGGTAGGCGTCCTCTCCCGTGTAAAGCAACGGCCCGCCTTGGCCTGCGCCTGCGAAAAGCTGCATCTGTCCCGGGTTGCTCAGCGCGCTGCTGTCGAACACGAGGTAGTTCGTGGTGTACGGCGCGTTGTAGGTCCAAGCCGAACCAACCGTCGCCAACTGGCCGGAGGTGAGTGAGGAATAACGAGCCTGCGCGTCCACCGCGTCGACTACATCGAACTTGTACTCGCCCGCGGGCAGAGTCAACTCAAGAATCGAGCTGTTCACCGCAAACGGCTGGTACCACCGATCCTGCCCGCCGTCAAAGCTGGCCGCCCCGTCGTTCCGTCCGTCGATATTGACGATGTAGTTGTTGGCGGGCAGATTGGTCGAAATGATCGACCCGGCGTACGCCCCACTCGAGAGCACGCCGAGAGCCAGCGCGAAAAAGAATTTGTTAGAAAACACGCTCGAATGGTGACCGAGGACAAATGTCCTTTTCGAGTACCCAAAATCCGAAAATGCCGAACCCAAACCACCAGCGAAGCCTAATGCCGCGTCCGGTTCTGCGCCAGCGTCCGTAGCGCCCGCGGAGACATCCCCGACGCCGTCCGAATCGCCTTGTTGAAATACTGAAGATCCGGCATCCCCGTCTGCATCGCGATCGTTTTAAGAGGAAGGTTCGTCGACGCGATCAGCCCCCGGGCAATCTCCGCCCGCTTATCCCGAATGAACTCCTGAACGGTGCCCCCATGCTCCGCCCGGACGAGCCGAAGAAGCTGCGACTGGCTCACCCCTAACTCCGAAGCCAGCGATGGCACCGAAAGTTTCTCCTTAAGCCGGCTCACCACCAACGTCTCAAACTCATGGACGACCGTTGAGGACCGCAGCGCGTCCGACGGCAGGGCGATGTCCCACAAAAGGTTATAGGCAAAGGCGAGACCCCGCCCGATGGAGTAAGGAAGCCACCGTTGGGCATTTTGGGCCTCCTGTCTTCGGACCTCCTTGAGCTCGCCGAGGTCGGTTAGGGCCGGAAGCGCCACCGTCTCGATCCGCTTCGTAATCCCAAAGGTCAGTCGGAAATGGTTGGTTCCCTCGCCCACCCGGAGGAAGCCCGCCTTAGTCCCTGGAGCCACGAGCGCCACGTAGCCGTCGTGAAAAGGGTACGTCTGGTTATTCACGGAGAAACCGCCCGAATGCTCTAAAAAGAAAAGCGACCAATGGTCGGGCTGCTGGGTCCAAGTTCGCTGCGTCTCTTCCAACGGCCCCCCGTGAATCCATAACCAAGGCGCAATCCCGCCCAACTCCGCGCGGTAAAGCTTCATGGTCATATTCTTACCCAGGAACGGAGGGCTAGCTAACCCGGCAGACCTAAAGACGGCCTATTTAATGCCGAACTGAAACCACGAATGCCGAATTCAGACCACGGCAGACGCATGCAGCCCTAGGAAAGATTCAAGTTTTTCGAAATTATTTTCACGAGAGAAATATTAAAGAAAATCTAAAAAACTTATACTCCTTTATCGGATAACTTAAAGCCAAACGCGTAACAACTTGCACTTATCCACGCCATTTGAACTTGGTGAACCTAGGGATAAGATTGGAGGTCAGGCGAGTCGTCTGACCGATAGTCTAGTGCGGAAGGAGAAGTTATGGCAGGAAGGCCGATTTGGAATGGTGTGATCAGTTTTGGGATGGTAAGCATCCCGGTCGGGCTCTTTACCGCGGTGTCGGAAAAAGATGTTCGCTTCAATCAGATTCATGAACCGTGCGGAACGCGCGTGAAACTGCAGAAATACTGCCCGGTTCACGATGCCGTGGTTCCGAACGACGAGATCGTCAAAGGGTACGAAATCTCGAAGGGGAAGTACGTGATCATGGAGGAGAAGGATTTCGAAAACCTTCCCGTCGCCTCCAAGCACACCATCGAGGTCACCTCGTTCGCCAAGAGCGAAGAGGTCGATCCTATGCTTTTCGACAGCAGCTATTACGTCCACCCCTCGGAAGCCGGTCGGAAGCCGTACAAGCTTCTCATGGCCGCGCTTGAAGAGCGGGGCGTCGCCGCCATCGCCAAGATCGCGATGCGAAGCAAAGAGACCCTTTGCCTCATCCGCGCGACCGGCGGCGGCCTGATCGTGGAGACCCTCTACTACCCCGACGAAATCAAAAAGCCGGAAGAGAACAAGCTCGACGACATTAAGGTTGACGACCGAGAACTAAAAATGGCGCTCAGTCTTGTCGATATGCTGGAGGAGCCGTTCGACCCTAGTCAGTATGAGGACGAATACCGTAAGACGCTGATGCACACCATCGAAGAGAAGGCCCAAGGCCATACGATTCAGGTGACGGAAGCCGACAAGACGGACAACGTCGTCATCGACCTCATGGAAGCCCTCCAAAAGAGCGTCGAGGCCGCGAAGAACCAGAAGAAACTCAAAAAGGCGAGCTAACCCATGAGCGTGCTTTCGCACTATGCAGAGAAGCGGAATTTCAAAGAAACCCCGGAGCCCGGACCCGAGAAGTCTGTCGTGGGTTCCGGTCCGCTGACCTTCGTGGTGCAAAAGCACGCCGCCGGCCGCCTCCATTACGATTTCCGCTTGGAAGTCGGCGGCGTGCTCAAAAGCTGGGCGGTGCCCAAAGGTGTTCCCGCCAAGAAGGGCGAGCGCAAACTCGCCGTTCCCACCGAAGACCATCCGATGGCCTACGGCAGCTTTGAGGGCAACATTCCGAAGGGCCAGTACGGCGGAGGTTCCGTCATCGTCTGGGACTGCGGCACCTTCATGCCCCACGGCGCGACCACCCGCGAGGAGGCGGAGACGATCACCGCCCAAGGTCTCCAAGAAGGCAAGCTCTCGTTTACGCTGTCCGGCCAAAAGCTGCGGGGCGAATATACGCTGGTGAAGACGGAAAAAGAGGATCAGTGGCTAATGCTCCGCAAAGATGAAGGCGTCGCCACCGTGGACGATCCCCACTCCGCTATTTCCGGCCGAACGATCGAGGAGGTCCGCGATGGCGTCGCTCCGAAAATGGCGAACGTGGAGTCCGCCCCCAACCGGGCGATCCCCGAGTTCCTCGCTCCGATGGTCCCCGAAGAGCACCCCAAGCCTTTCGACAACGAGGACTGGACCTTCGAACTCAAGCTGGACGGAATCCGCGCGATCGCTCTCCGGACCGGAGACCGTGTGAAGCTCCTCACCCGGCAAGGCAACGACGTTACCGAGCGTTTCCCTAACATTGTCGAGGAGCTTCTAAAGATTCCCGATACCGGCTTTGGTCTCGACGGCGAGATCGTTGTGACCGACGAATCCGGCCGCCCATCCTTTCATGCCCTCATGGAACGCTTCGGCCTGAAAGCCTCAAAGGCTCCGGGCAAAAAAGCGCAGTACTGGGCTTTCGATATCACCCACTCGGAAGGCAAAGACCTCCGGCGGCTGCCTCTTCGGGAGCGCCGAGCCGTCCTGGAGGCAATGTGCCCTTCAAACGGGGTTCTGCGCGTCCTAGACACGTATGCCGACTGCGGCATCGTGCTTTATGAGCAGGCGATCGCCATGGGCTTTGAAGGCGTCGTCGCGAAGCGACTCGACAGCCCTTATCGCGACGGCCAGCGGAGCGGCGACTGGCGGAAGATCAAGCGGTATCACACCGAGGAGTTCCTGGTTGCCGGCTACACCCGCGGTACGGGCAGCCGGGAACACACTTTTGGGGCTCTGATCTTGGCTCGCCAAACCGAAGAGGGGTTGACGTTTTGCGGCAGCGTAGGCGGCGGTTTCTCCGACGTCAAGCTGGAAAGTGTTAAAGAGCTTCTCAACGCCCAGCCCCAAGTCGCCAACCCGTTCGGAAAGCCCATTGAAACGAAAGGAGAGGCACGATTCATCGAACCCAAGATGATCGCGGAGGTCCGGTTCATGAACTGGACGCCCGACGGCAAACTCCGCATGCCCCAGTTCGTGCGGCTCCGCCCGGATCTGGAGGGAACGACGTTTTCGGAACCCGCCGCGGCCCCGACCCCGTCGGTGCATATCGAAGGGACAGACGAAGTGGAAGAGATCCTTGCCGTGTTGGACGAAGGGAAAGCGGAAGCCACGATCAAGGTTGAAGGCCACAGCATTAAGCTGACCAGCCTGGACAAAGATCTCTGGCCCGCCAATGAAGGCGATCCGGCCTACACGAAGCGTGACCTGCTCGCCTACTACGCCCGCGTCTCCCGGGCCATGCTCCCCCACCTCAAAGACCGCCCCTTGGCCATTGTTCGCCATCCCGGAGGGATCACGGGACCAGGCTTTTTCCAAAAGCACGTGGACGAGGGACCCGATTTCATCGAGCGAGTGCCGATCTACTCCTCCCACAACAAAGCGGTGCGGGAATGGGCGATGTGCAACAACCTCGCGACCCTCATGTGGTTCGGCCAGATGGCTGCCCTTGAGATCCACCCGTGGTACTCCCGTATTAGCCAAGAGCCGGACGCCCACGAGCTCGGCCTGGACTTCACCACCGATGAAGCCCTCGACGAATCCGTCCTGAGCTACCCCGACTTCGTCGTTTTCGATCTCGACCCCTCCTTCCCCAAACTGCCGGTCGCCGAATGGTGGGAGCCCACGGTGAAAGTTGGGCGGGCCCTCCGCGAACTACTTACCAATCTTGGCTTGCGCAGCTATCCCAAGACCTCCGGCAAAACCGGCCTCCACATCTACGTCCCCCTTCGCCGCGACCACACCTACGCCGAACTACGCGCCCTCGCCGAAGGCCTGGGCCGCCACCTGATGAACGACCGGTCCCTGCAGGTCACGATGGAGTGGAAGACCGCCAAACGTCCCGACGGTATCTTCTTCGACCATAACCAAAACGTCCGCGGCAAAACCCTGGCCGCCCCCTACTCCCCCCGACCCGTCTCCGGCGCCCCGGTTTCGATGCCGCTGAGGTGGGAGGAGCTTGAAGGCATCCACCCCAGCGATTTCCACATGAACAATGTCCCCAGCTTCCTCGCCGACCGCGGCGACGCCTGGGCCGACCTCTTGGCCGACCACCAGACCCTCTGGTTCAAGCCCAAATAGGGGAGGAAGCCACGCGGACAGGTTTAATAAGCATGCAGGGCAAACCCCATATATCAACCTCTGCCCAAAAAATTCTCTTGTCGGCAGAAAATCCGAGATTCCACCGAGAAATCCTCGGTAATTTCGCTCATCGGGCAGATATATAGCAACAAAAAAAGCCCTTCTTTCGAAGAGCTCTCTTAAGTTTGGTGCGCCGGAAAGGACTCGAACCTTCACGCCTTGTGAGCACATGCACCTCAAGCATGCTTGTCTACCAATTCCAACACCGGCGCGTGCTGAACGAATAAGGTACCGCCCTTACGCTCCGTCGCGCAAGTCCCCGCTAGACTAAAGGGCATGGACGAGGCAATCGCGGGCTTTTTAAGCCATTTGGCCGCCCGAAAGAGCGCCAACACCGTCCGATCCTACGGAGCCGACCTCTCGCAACTTCGCGAGATGACCACCGAACTCCCCCTAACCCCCGAACGCCTCCATCTCTACCTCCGCCGCTACGCCCCCCACCCAGCTACCCGCGCCCGGAAGATCTCCACCCTCCGCTCCTTCTGCAAATACCTCGTCGCCCAAGGCCTCGCCACCAGCGACCCCACCGAGCAACTCGAATCCCCCATCCGCCGCCGCGCATTGCCCCGAGGCATCGGCGCCCCCGAAGCCGCCGACCTGATGGCCTCTTCCATTACACTGAGGGAACGCGCCCTCTTGGAGATCCTCTACGGCGCCGGCCTCCGCGTCTCCGAGGCCGCCGGCCTGGACGTTCACGACATCGACCTCGAAACTCGCACCGCCCGAGTGCGAGGCAAGGGAGCAAAAGAACGAATGGTCGTCTTCGGCGAACCCTGCCGCTTCGCCCTTTCCGCCTATCTGACCGAAGAACGCGTCCCCCCGCTTTCTGGCGCTCCTATGTTCACCAACGCCAAAGGCGGTCGCCTAACCGTCCGCTCCATCCACACCGCCGTGGTCCGCGCCGCCGAAGCCGCCGGCCTCCCCCCCGGCCTCTCCCCCCATGGCCTACGCCACAGCTTCGCCACCCACCTCCTGGATGGCGGGGCAGACCTAAAGTCGGTCCAACAGTTGTTAGGTCACGAAGACCTCGCAACCACGCAGGTCTACACCCACGTGAGCGTGGAGCGACTGCGCGCCGCGGTCAGCGGGGCGCATCCGAGGGCTAGGGGAGAGGGAAAAGAGGGAAAGGCATAAGATTTAACCCATGCAGCGAACGAAGATCCTGGATTTTCCCGCCAACTACAGGCTGCTCGACGGTGACGTTGACGACTTGCCGCGCCTGGCTCCGCTCTCTCCCGATGGGCTGGCCGTTGGCATTAGCGCGGATGGTAGAGAGTTTGTACTCGTGCTTCCCGACGGAGGTGGAGAGTACGGCGCTGGAGTGTTCTTGGCTTCAACGCCGGACCCAGACACTCTTCTCGTCGGCGCTTTTGGGGAGGCCTATCTCGTCACTCTAACCGATCCGATCCAGGTGAAAGGCCTCACCTGCTTCGCGGCCAGCGCCTGCGCGGCCTTTCCGAAAAAAGGCGCCTTGGTCGTCGTAGATTTCTTGGGCCTAACCTGCATCGGCGCGCAGGGGGTGGCGTGGACATCTTCCCATCTGTCCGACGATGTGATCCGCTTCGTTGGACAGGACGACGACAACATCATCCTAAACACCTATTCGGCACCCGACGCAGCATGGTCGACAAATCGATTTCCAATTTCCCTGGAAACTCCGCTTTAGGGGACGCCTCAAACCGGATCGCCGAAGACCGCCTAAAGCCTCACTGGACCCCTCTGAAGACTAGAGCCCCTCTACCCTCGCATCCAAGTAAGCCCCCACCAACTTCACTGCGAGATCTTCCGGGTCGGCTTCCAGAACCCTGACTCCGGCTCCCGAAAGGACGCCGCCCGCCGTGCGGCGGTCTTCGTCCAGCAACGCCGCCGCTGCCCGAAGATACATCCCGTCGGGCGACTCCAGGGCGGAGCGGCGGGCGGCGTTGAGCTTGGGGTCGGCGACGCGGCAGAGCAGGACCCGGTGGCGGCGCGACAACGGTCCCAGGGCGGCGGCGATTGGAGTGGCGGCATCTGCGTCGTCGGCATCCGAGAAGACGACGATAAGGGCACGGCGCTTCCACTTGGAACTGAGCGACGCGAACGCGGCGACCGGGTCGCTGGCGACGGGTGAGGCCTGGAGGTCGTGGGCGGAGCGGATGAGCAGGCCGACTTGGGCCCGGCCCTTGGCAGGTGGGACCCAGATGCGGACTTTGTCGTCGTACGCGATCAGGCCGATCTGGTCGCCGGCGAGGGCGGCCGCCTGGGCGAGCATGAGCAGCGCGTCCAGGGCGCGATCCAGTTTCACTACGCCGTCAGCCTCCGCGAGCATGGCGCGGCCGAGGTCGATGGCGACGATGACGGCCTGATTCTTCTCCGCCTCGTGGCGGCGAACGATCGGCTCGCCGCGGCGGGCGGTCGCTTTCCAATCAATGGTCCGGAAGTCGTCGCCCTCCGTATAGTGACGGAGGCTCTCGAACTCGGTGCCTTCGCCCCGCTGACGGGAGCGACGGATACCCATCTCACGCAAGCGGCCGGTTTGGCGGAGGAGGCCGAACTCCTTGAGCGCAAGCACGTCCGGATAGACCCGCGCCTCTTCGTAGGTGTCGAGCCGCTCCTGTCTCTCCACCAGGCCGAGAGGGCACTTCACGCGAACGAAGGTGGCCCGGAAAGCATCGCTGCCTCGCTCCGGCGGCGTAACGTGGTAATCCTTTTCGACCAGACCGCGTGGCCGCAAGGCGATGTCGAACTCCTTGTTACTGGATGGCCACTGGGGCGGCGGCTCGTCGCGCAGGCGGGCGGCAATCGGCACGTCGCCATCGTTCTCGATGGTGAGGACGACCCGGTTCTGGCGTCGTACGCTAAGGACGGGGTCGCGCCGACGGGTGATCTTGAGCTGTCTGGGATCGGGGCCAAAGCGAGCCGTCGCATAGGCGAAGGCGGCGAGTCCGACGTCATACACCAGGGCAAGCGCGGGGGAGCCAACCTGAAGGGCCACCGCCGCCACCGGCACGCCAGCTAAGGCGAGCCACCAGAAGCGCGGGGTTGGCACCAACGTCATGTAGACTGAGTTTGGCACGGACGTCGCTTCCGTGCGCCTTTTGGGCTTGGCGAAGACGATGCAGGGCGACCTCGCAATTCTAACCCCGGAGCGGGCAGTGCTGACCTATCGCCTTGCCGGCATGGGAAGCCGGGCCTTGGCCCACCTCATCGACATCTTGATCGTCGGGATTTCGACGACGATGATCTTGATCATCGTGGGGATCGTGGTGGGCCTGCTAAACGGGGCGGTGGCCATCGGGTTGACCATGTTCCTCTGGTTCCTGTTGCCAATCCTGTACTTCGTCTTGTTCGAAGGACTCGGCAACGGCCAGACCCTGGGGAAACGGATGCTCGGCATTCGGGTCCGAATGGCCGACGGAACGCCTATCGGTCTAGAGGGGGCGATTTTCCGAAACCTCCTCCGGCCCGCGGACCTGCTACCCGGCCCCTATTTGGTGGGATTGGCCTCCATCTTCCTGAGCGCCCGCGCCCAACGGATCGGCGATTTAGTGGCCGGAACGATCGTGGTGACGGAACGGCAAGAAGCCCCGCGGTACGCCGTGGCCCCCCACGGCGTGGGCATCCATCCCCTTGAAAACTTTGTCGGCTCCCTTCGAGGATTGACTGTGCCAGAATACGCCGCGCTTCGCCGCCTCGCCGACCGCTATTACGAGTTACCCGCCCCTGCCCAGGCGCTGCTTCTTGGAAAGGTCTACCGCCCCATCGCTTCCCGACTCGCCCTCCCCCCTCCTCCCCCCGGTGAGACGGAGATTCGGATGGTGGAAGCGATTGTCATGGCGCATGGACGCCGGAAAGGTCTTTTGTGACGCTTGCGCCACGGGCCCTCATTCTGGCAACTGAGTAACCTCTACGCATCGCTGACGCTCGCCCAAATCGCATCGAGACCTTAGCCAGCTTGCGCGCCGCTACCGGAGACGTGGCGTTTGCGACGGCTTTTGGTGCGCTCACGACCGGGGCGTTTATCGCCGGGTTTGCGAAGAGTTTGGGAGCTTCGAACGCGCTGACCAACTTACTCGGCGCGCTGCCCAGCCTCATGGGCATCCTGCAGATTCCGGGGGCGATTCTCGGTAAGGGCTCCGTTTCCTACCGTCGGTTCGTTCGGCCTGGAGGGCTGTCCTGGCGGGTGCTTTACCTGGGGCTGGTGTTCCTCCCGATCATCGCCGTCTCGGCGGGGCTCCGCCTGGCCTTGGTTGTCGTACTGATCGCGGTAGCAACGGGGGCAAACGCGCTGGTCGGCTCAATGTACAACGAGTGGATTGCCGAGACGGTGCCGCCCGATTCGCGAGGATTCTTCTTTGGCCGCCGGCAGGCCATAGGAACCGGGGTCGGCGCGGTGGTGGGCCTGCTCGGTGGCTTCCTATTGGACGGATTCAGGAGCGCAAACCAAGAACCACTTGGCTTCTCGGTGGTGTTTGGCTTTGGCATCGTCTGCGCCGCCGTCAGCATGTTCTGGTTCGACCGGATCCGAGATATTCCCCGGACCCCGGTCAAGGTCGACCTCAAGAGCGGGCTGAAGTCGATCATCGATCCTTTTGGCGACCGCGACTTTCGCCGAGTCCTCGTCTACACGGCCGCCGCCATCTTTGGGCAAGGATTCGCGGGCAACATGTTCGCGATCTACGCGCTTGAGGTGCTGAAGCTGCCGTACACCGTGGTCCAGGGCTGCGGGCTGAGCTACTCGGTGGGGATCGTATTGGCCACCAAGTTCTGGGGCACCATGAGCGACAAGTACGGCAACAAGCCGATGCTCGCCCTTGCCGGTGGCCTGCTCGGAACGAACGTTATCTGGTGGTGCCTCACCTTTCCCGGCGCGACCACCGCCAACACGATCCTCCTCCTCAGTTCCCACATGCTGATGGGGGCGATTTTCTGCGGCGCCGCCCTCTGCCAGTTCAACCTCATCCTTGCGACCGCCAAACCAGAGGACCGGGCTAACTACATGGGAGCGGGAACCGCCCTCATGGCGGTCGTCGGTGGTGTCGCCCCGCTTTTGGGAGCGAAGTTTATTCCCGAGGTCCACGCGGCGGGGGGAGACTACAAACTCCTCTTCGCGGTCACCGGCGTCCTCCGCCTCCTTTCCGTGCCTCTCCTCTTCCGGGTCCGTGAGCACGGCTCGACGGATATTCGTTCAACCTTCGCCGATCTCAGACGGCTCACCCCGCGTTCCGTGGGGGCCATGCGGCGGTTGAGCCGGAGCGAAGACGCGGTCGAACGGGCCGAGGCAATTCACGCGGTAGCCGAGGAGCGGGCGGAGATGGCGGGCGACACGATCCTTGCCGCCCTACACGACCCGCAACCCCGCGTGCGGCGGGAAGCCGCACGGGCGCTGGCGCGGCTTCAGGATCCGCGGGCGGTGGCCGCTCTGCTTGAGGGAATCAAAGCCTCCCCAGATCTTCTTGAAGAGGAAACGATCGACGCCCTTGGAGCGTTGGGCGATGCCGCGGCCGTCCCTGCGCTCGTTGCCGCGCTGGAAAACCCTCGCCCTCTCCTCCGCCGCGCCGCCGCGCGCGCTCTGGGGCGGATTGGGGGCGACTTGGTGATCGAGCCACTCGAACACGCCGTCCAGCACGGCGATACCGACGTCCGACGCGCGGCGCTGCAGGGGCTACGTCAATGCGAGGCTCATGGTTCGGCAGAGGTGGTCGCGGGCGCCCTGGGCGATCTTCATCCAAGCGTCCGGGTAGCCGCCGCAGAGGCGATCGCGGAACTCCAGATGCATGCGGCGGCCCCGGCACTGAGACGGAGCCTGAAGCGGTTCTTCGACGAGGCGGAATTCGAGGTGGCGTACGCCCTGGGAGCAGTCGGAAATATCGAAGATCTCACGGTGATCGTGGAGGCCGCAGGCCGGGCTCAGTCGGCCACAACCCGTCGTCGGGCGCTGCTTGGCGCCGCCCGGCTTCTGGGGGCGGAGCGCGAGGCCTATCGGCTGATGCTCCTGTCCGGAATGGCGCGCGACTCCGCGCTGGTCGAAAGGATGAGACCGCTGGTCAAAGGCTCGGCGGCCGCTCGATTGGCGATGATGAAGTACGGAGCAGGGGAAGAGGCAAGGGCGATCGAGGCGCTGGTTCGTCTCCGTCCGGTGCTGGCCCCGTTGGCCGAGCATCCGGTGGAAGAGGCCTTCCTCGTCGCGGTCGCCGCCTCCTGATAGTTGAGACCTCTCTCAGGTCCCAGATTCCTCATCCTCGGAACGGGTCGCTTTTGGGTACCGTTAATCTTCCTCAATGATCGAATTTCTGCTTCACATCGACAAGCACATCGAGGTGTTGATTCGAGATTTCGGTCCTCAGGCTTACGGAATTCTCTTTGCGATCGTTTTCGCAGAGACCGGTTTAGTCGTTACGCCGTTCCTTCCCGGTGATACCCTCCTCTTTGCCGCCGGCCTTTTCTGTCATCCGGACAAGGCCTCCCACCTCAACTTTCCGCTCATGTTTCTGGTGTTCATGGCGGCGGCGCTCTGCGGCGATAACGTGAACTATTACGTCGGCCGGAGCATCGGGCCCAAGCTGTTCCGAAACGAGAACTCCAAGATCTTCCGCAAGAGCTACCTGGACAAGACCCATCACTTCTTCGAGAAACACGGCAAACGGACGATCATCCTCGCGCGCTTTGTGCCCATCGTCCGAACCTTCAGCCCGTTCGTCGCGGGCATGGGCCAAATGCCATACAAGGAGTTCCTACTTTACAGCGTGCTCGGCGCCCTGCTCTGGGTCGGTCTGTTCCTGACCGGTGGCTACCTGCTTGGAGACATCCCGGCGGTTCAAAACAACTTCGGCATCGCGATGGTCGCGATGGCGATTCTCACCTTCCTGCCCATGGGCTTTGAGGTTTGGAAGGCACGGAAGAACGGCGAGATCTGAAAACCCGCGTTACACTCTCTTCGTGCCTCTCACGCTTCTCTTGATGGCGGGCCTCGCTTCCGGCTGGTCCGTCGTCACTACAGACACCACGGCAGACTTTCGCGGCATCTCGGCCCCCAGTAGCCGCGTCTGCTGGGCGGCCGGATCGAAAGGGACCTTCGCCCGGACCGTCGACGGAAAAAACTGGAAGACCGCGCAGGTGCCCCAAGCCAAGGATGCCCAGTTCCGGTCGATCGTGGCCTTCGATGCCGATCACGCGGTGATGATGGCGATCGGAGACGGGGAGGATTCCCAGATCTTCCGAACCGAGGACGGCGGCAAGACGTGGGAGAGAACCTTCCGCAACCCGGAGCCCACAGCTTTTTACGACGCTTTGGCGTTCTGGGACAAGGATCACGGAATCGCTTTCGGCGACCCGCTCGAAGGCCACATCCCGATTCTGACAACCGACGACGGCGGACAGACGTGGACCCGCCAACCCTCCGCGGGAATGCCTCCCGCCATGCCCGGTGAGGCCTCCTTCGCCGCCAGCGGGCGCTGCCTAGTTACGAGAGGGACTTCGGACGCCTGGATCGCAACCGGCGGTGGGGCGGCAAGGGTGTTCCACTCGGCGGACCGAGGGCGTACCTGGACGGTGGCCCCAACGCCGATCCCCGCGGGTTCCGGGAGCGCGGGGCTGTTTGGACTCCTTCTCTTTGGCGGCAAGCGAGGAATCGCCGTAGGCGGCGACTATGAGAAGGAAGATGGTCCGGGCTATGCGCTTATGACCGACGATGGCGGCCGAACTTGGCCGGTGTTGGGATTCCAGCCTTCGGGATTGCGCGAAGCGGCGATCCGCCTCGGCGACGGTTTGATGTTGGTGGGACCATCCGGCACCGACGTGTCTCCGGATGGGAAAAGCTGGACAACGGTCAAGAATCCCGGAGCCCTTCACACCGTAGCCTCCGCCGGTAAATCGATTTGGGCCGTCGGCGCCGGCGGATTGATCGCGAGCTGGGGCGAATAGCCCCTCCGGATCACCTCCAGAGCGAATCCACCGGGACGGCCCAAAGCCGGTCTCCCAAAGGCACCGTCTTCTCTCCCGGATGAAGAATGAGCCCTGCTCGGAAACGGTCGCCCGCTAGCTCAGCGAGGAAGCGTAGATTGCGGGCGTCTTCCGGAACGACGGACCGGTAGGGCCGAACGTCGATTCCGACGATGCCTGCCGCACCGCCGTCCAGGACGAACTCGACTTCGTGATTTCGGGCCGAGCGAAGGTGGCCCAACGAGACGCCGGCCGGCAAGAGTTTTCGTAGCTCGCCTGCGACGAAGGTGCGAAGAACCGGGTCCATCGTTTCAGGCTCTGCCATCGCCCGCTCATCGAGCCGGAGCAGGTGGCTCTGGAGCCCGGAATCGACGAGGTGGACCTTTGGGGTGCGGGCCAGCCGGACTCCCTCGCCATCGATCGACCAGGCGGGAACGGGGAACACGAGGAAGACGGCCCGCAGGAGTTCAACGTATCGGGTCAGGGTCGTCGCGGGAATCCCGGTCTCCCGCGAGAGCCCGGTGAGGTTTTGGGTGGCCCCGGCACGAGAGGCGATGCGAGTGAGAAGGCGCGGAAGCTGTGCCAGACCCTCGACGTTCGCCAAGTCCCGCACGTCTCGCTCAAGCATCGTTCGGAGATACGACTCGAACCAGACCCCCCGGCGGGCGGCCCTACGCGCCAGGGGCTCTGGGAAGCCACCCGCGGCCAGGCGACCCGGGATTGCGGCGGGTTCGCCTTTCACATCCGGTCGGAATCCTTCCTCGAAAAGAGATTCGATAAACCTCGATTCGACGCCCGCGATTTCGGCCGCGCTCAGCGGAGGAAGATCGATCACTTCCATACGTCCGGCGAGTGAATCGGCCAGCCGTGGTAGCGCGAGGACATTGGCAGAGCCGGTCAGCAGATAAGAGCCGGGACGGCGGTCTCGGTCGACGGCGGCTTTTAGGGCCCGAAAGAGTTCCGGCGCACGCTGCGCCTCGTCGATGGCCATCGGAGCGGGGTAGGCGTTCAGAAACTCTTCGGGCCGGCGACGGGCGAGGTCAAGCGGGGCGGCATCATCGAGCGTTACTACGGGTAGGCCGATCTCGCGGACAAGGGTGCTCTTGCCGGATTGACGCGGCCCGTTGACAAGGACGACCGGCGTATCCTGCAAAGCCTCCCGGATTTTAGGCTCGGCGTGGCGGCGAATCATTGGAGAGAGTGTGACATATTCTCCGAGCAGTGGTGGATTATCCTCCAAAAGACGCTAAAGTACGGCGCTCCAGAAAGCACCGATGCCGAGCCTGGAGCGACCGCCGAAAGAACCGATGGCGCCGATGGCCAGACCTTGGAAGAGGTTCCGGCCTAGAAACAGCTGTGGACCACGAGCGGTGAGCATGAGGGAGCCGAACGTCGTTCCCCGAGGGTCGAGGTGGAAGACGTCGATGCCTGCGCCAAGGTCGAAGCCGTTCGGAATGCTACTGAGGAGCCCAATACGAAGGGTAGGAGCCACGAGACGGCCCGGCGGTACATACGCGGTACCGGTCATTTCGGAGCCGAAGAAACGGGCGACCTCGCGAAGCACTTTTCGCTGCACGAAAATCCCGCCGTAATGCCCCGTATCGATCTGGAGTTGCCTTGGTTCGCCCAGGGCATGGATGAGGGCGTAGGAGTTGGCGCCCGGAACCACCGTGTCGTATTTCGCCGAAATGACAAAGGTTGTCCCCGGCGCCTCCCGGGGGAGGTAGGTCAACGGCTCGACGGGGGCAAGCTCGGCCCTCATCCTGGACTCGGTGTAACCTTGACGGCGAAGCGAATCGCGTTGCAGAACGACACGAGAGGAGTTCCAAAGGATGCCGGCGAAGTCGACTCCTCCGAGAATAAACGCCGCATGCGTAACGCGCGGATCGGTGGCATAGCCAAGCGCGGTGACCAGAGCGCCAAGGGACGTGCCCGCAAGCCCACGGGGGGCCTTAGTGAATTCGGGGCGGGAATCGAGAAAGTCGAGGGAGCGACGGACATCCAGCACCGCCTGCGTGAGGGTGGTACGGAGCTTGACTGGGTCGGGAACGATCGCCAGTTCGCCCGACCGCCTTCCCTTCGGCGTACGGGACAAATGATAGGGCAGCGTCATGATCGCGGCAGCGACGCCGCGGCCGACGAGGTCTTCCGCCAGGGCTCGTTCACCACGCAAGTCCGAAGCGCCCCAATAGTGGGTGATGAGCACAACCGGTACGGGTCCGGTTGCGTTCGGCGGGATGAGGATACGGAGAGGGACGGTGTCGTTTTCTACGACCCCCGACACAAGGGCGCTGGGGAACTCCTCGACGTATTCGGCAATCGTATCGTCACGGTCGACTTGGCGCCAGGGGGCGAAGGCGATCGGCGGCGGGGTTAGGTCTGCCAGGCCTTGGCCAGGTCGTAACGGCGCGGCAAGAAAGGCCGCGAACGCGGCGAGGCCGGTCATAAAGGCTATCGTACCGGTATGGACTTCCGCATTTGGGCGTTGTTCTCGGCTTTGTCGGCGGGGGCGACCGCAGTTTTGGCGAAGAAAGGAATCGAAACCGTTCCGCCCAATCTGGCCGTGGCAGTAAGAGTTGCCTTCGTCTTCCTTTTCGCGACCGCGATCGCGGTGGCAACGCGCCAGACTCGGCTGGCGGACATATCGCCGAGGGCCTGGGGCTATCTGGCGGCTTCCGCAGTGGCTACCGGAACTTCCTGGCTCTGCTACTTCCGCGCTCTCTCGCTAGGGCCGGTTACAAAGGTGGCCCCTGTCGACAAACTGAGTTTTGTGGTCGCGATGGTGCTAGGCGTCCTTTTCCTCGGAGAAACCCTGACGCCCAAGGTTGGTGTGGGGGCTGGTCTAATCGTGGTCGGCGTCCTTTTGACCCTGCTCTAAGCGAGCCCGCCCATCCAGACGCCGATCCCGAAGACGATTCCGCCACCCACCACGACCTGGCCGATCGTTTTCCCAAGAGGGCTTTTCATGTAGTGGAACCGGATATAGGCGATGGAGATGAGTTCCACAACCACAACCAGGTAAGCGATACGAAGGGCCATCCCCAGGTGGGGAAGAAGGAAGGGCAGGGTGTGCAGCATTCCGCCCAAGGTTGTGGCGAGCCCGGTGATGGCGCCTCGTAAAATCGGTGCGCCGCGGCCGGTGACGACGCCGTCGTCCGAAAGCGCTTCCGCGAGTCCCATGCTGATGCCGGCTCCAACGGAAGCGGCAAGGCCGACGAAGAACGCCTTTTGCGGATCATGAGTCAGTCCGGCGGCGGCGAAGAGGGGGCCGAGGGTGGAAACGGAGCCGTCCATCAGGCCCAACAGCGCGGGCTGCACCTTCTGCAACACGAATTCGGCGCTGTGCTCTCGGTTGACCGCCATCACTGTAAAAACTACTGGAACGAAAACAAGACTTGCTCGACCAGATTCCCAGCCCTTAAGAAACTGGGAAAGATACCGAAGGGAATATTGAGATATGCGCGTAAGCTCCGCCTTCCGATACGACCAGCTCTCGTCCTACATTGGGACGACGCAGCGACGGGTCCAGGAAACGCAGGACCGGGTAACCACCGGCAAGCGTATCAATGCGCCTTCCGATGACGCTTCCGGCACCCGACAACTTCTTGGTTTAAGTTCTTTACGAGCGGGCATTGCCACCTATACAAAGAACCTCGATGTTGCCAAGGGCGCCCTATCAACGACCGAGTCGGCCTACAGCGACATCGGCGACCTCGTCCAGCAGGCGCAGACCCTGACGATTCAGGCGACGACTTCAACGGTCGACCAAGGGACCCGCAATAGCATTGCCGCCCAGATCGCCACGATTCAATCTCGTCTGGTGACGATTGGCAATAGCCAAGCGCCGGACGGCCGGTATGTCTTCGGCGGACAGGTCACCGACGCCAAGCCTTTTTCGGTCGCCCCGGACGGATCTCTTGTCTACGGCGGAAATTCGACCGTTCCGACGGTTGAAACCGGACCCAACGAATCGGCCAAGGTCGGGGAGACTGGCGCGACGATCAGCGATCTTTACGACAAGCTGACCTCGCTGCAGTCCAGCCTGAAGTCAGGCGACCTTACCGCCCTCTCCATCAACCGGATGGATGAGCTGAAGACCGCGGGCGATACGATGATCGCGGCGCGGGGGGATGTGGGGCGGCGTCTCAACAGTTTGGAATCGACGCGGACGTCCAACGACCGGCGCGATGCCGACTTCCAAGCTCGAGCGACCGATATCGGTGATATCGATTACGCGACGGCGGTGATCGACTACACGGCCGCGCAAACGGCTTATCAGGCAGCTCTCCAGGTTGCCAGCAAGGGCTTCTCGATGGGCCTTATGGACTTTATCCGATGATGACGACGCTAGTAGGAACCCGTTTCGGGACAGTGGAATTCGATGACCTGGACATCGTTCAGATCGAAGGTGGCCTGGTAGGGCTGCCCGAACTCTCCAGCTTCGTGCTTTTTGAAGCCAAGCCGGGAAGCCCGTTCTCGTGGCTTCAAAGCCTCGACGATCCGGAGATGGCGTTCCTGGTGACTGAGCCCAGCCGCTATTTGCCGAGCTACGATCTCGACGTCACCCAAAAGATTTTTAGTCAAAGCGGGCAAGGAATCGAGGATGCGGTGGTGCTTGCGACCGCTACCGTTCCGCCCGGAAAACCCAACGATACGACGCTAAATCTAAGCGGTCCCATCGTCCTAGATGCGGCAACTCGCAGAGGGCGGCAGATGGTACTTGAAGACGCCGCGTATACTACGCGGTATCGGGTTTTTCCTCAAACAGATTCTTCGGAGCGAATAGCCGCCTAAACGGCGCCGCTTCGTAGAACGAGATGGGGAATCCCGGCCAAGGAAGGCAATCGTAAATGTTGGTGCTGACGCGCAAACTGCATCAGAGCATCGTGATCGGCGATGGGATTGAGATCGTCGTTCTCGAAGTTCGGGGCGAGCAGGTTCGTATCGGGATCAAAGCGCCCAAAGATGTGGCGGTCCACCGTAAAGAGGTGTTCGACCAAATCCAAGAAGCCAACCTCGGCGCGGCCAACGTCCGGCCGGAAGACGTGCCTGAGTAGCTTGGTACACAGCAACCGTAAGCAATTCTCAGCCATCGTAAGCATGTGCGTCCAGAGTTGCAACGCCTTTATGACGAGCTGACCGAAATCCGGATCGCTCTCGCATCGACCGAAGATACGAATCGCCCGGCCAGCAACGGTTGGACCGTAGCCCAAGTGTTGGATCATTTGGCAAAGGTCCACAACAAGACGGTGCCGGTATTCCGGGAAGCGCTGGCCAAATCGTCGAGCCGCAATGGCGACGACCCGGTTCGCTACTCCTTCCTAGACCGGCAGCTTGTTAAGATGATCGGCGGGACGACGCCCGTCAAGTTGCCCGTTCCACCCATTTTCGAGCCCTCCGAAGCGGGGCCTGAGGCGAAAGAAGCCTGCCTATCCTCTATTGACGACCTTCTTACCGTTATTGAGGACGCAGATAAAAAGGTTCTTGGGGGCCTTATCGTATCGTCGCCCGTAAACGCTCGCCTTAAATTGGGGCTCTTGCCGTACTTAGAAGCCACGGTCGGACATGCTCGCTACCATCAGAAACAGATTTAACGATTAACGAAATGCTTCTAAAGGTATCAGATTCTGCGGCATCCGCCGCAAATACCGCGTAGGCCTACCGACATTCCTTTGTCGCCACGTACATTTACCGGGATGGATCGGCTACTTACCGTCACCGCGGGTAGAGCGGTGGAAGAGGCGAAAGAACAAGCCGAGATCCTGCTCACCGCGCTTCGACAAGCGGCAAGCTTGGATGGCGAATTTCTGCTGGCGCACGCTCAACACCTACTTTCTTGTTGCCGAGAAATCGCAGACTCGCGAATGCCGATAAACTAAAGATGCGGGCAGACACGTCCGTATAGGGACAGCATGAGCGACGCTAACCGGACCCAGGTGCTTTCGACCGACCCCAATCGGACCCAGATGGGCGCGCCGCCGCGCGTCGATCCCAACCGCACGGTGATGGGCTCACCCCCCAGTATCAACGCGACCGTAACCGTCAAGCCGGTCCAGTGCTCGGTCTGCAAAACGTTCAATCCCTCGGGCGTAGCATTCTGCGTCGACTGCGGCCTGATCTTCGACCGGGCACTTCCCGACGACGCGTTTGGCGCGCCGGTGGTGAAGCTTCCGATGATCGTGGACGCCAACGGCAAAGAGCAGCCAGTGCGGCCGGGAGAGAACATCGTCGGCCGCGAAGCGGACATCTCCATCGTCGATGGCCGCGTCTCGCGCCGTCATGCCAAGCTGACGAACCAGCACGGGCAACTCACGCTTGAGGACATGGGTTCGACCAACGGCACGAAGATCGACGGCGTGGCCCTCACCGCCGGCGAGAAGCGTGTCCTGAAAGGCGGTGAGAAGATTTCCCTGGGCGGAGTCGAGGTTCAGCTTGCCCTTCCCGAAGCCACCAGCTCGAATGCGACCGCCGTCTTTGCCAGCAATCGCACCGCGGCGATCTCCGCGCCGCCCAAAAAGGAGACCGCTCCGGCGATGCTCGTCGGGGAAGATGGCGAGCACCCGTTGCGCGCAGGGGTCTCAACGTTCGGCCGCAAGGCGGACAACGACTATCAGGTTCCCGACTCCTACGTTTCGGGCCGTCACGGCCAGATCGAGGTCACGGAGCACGGCGTCTACCTGACCGATCTAGGCTCGTCGAACGGGACGTTCCTCAACGGCGCCAAGCTGGCCCCGAACATGCGAACCGAGATCTCGCCGGAAGACGTGATTCGCCTCGGGTCTCTCGAGTACCGAGTGCGGCTGACCGCTTAGTCACTCGGGCGAAAAACGGGGCATTTAGATTCGCAACCTAATGCCCCGGCTTGACGTTTGAACCTCGGTGTTCATTTCGTGGGCGAGTTTTTTGGCATGGTCTTCGACGTGCTCTTTTGCGGCATGTTGGATACTTCCTGGGGCACCAAGGGCGACAAGAACTTTCGCATCAACTCGCGGGGCCGCCGCGGTCGCGGCGAGCGAGGAACCTAAAGAGTCTCGCTTTCTTACGACCCATCAATCCTGGCAACTGATGAAAGCGTTGCTCATTTCGTGCTGGAGTTCCTCGGCGACCTCATCGGAACGCTCTTCGACGCCTGCCTTAGTGGGTTGCTTGACATCCCTTGGAATCGGACGACGATGGCGATTGGAAGCCGAAGGTCTGAACCAGGGCTAAACTTCTTCCGATGCGCGAGATCCAATGCGACGTTCTGATCGTAGGTGGAGGCACCGGAGGAACCGCGGCCGCCCTCGCGGCGACCTCCATGGGATTCTCCGTGATCCTCACCGAGGAGACCGATTGGATCGGCGGCCAACTCACCGCGCAGGCGGTTCCCCCGGACGAGCATCCTTGGATCGAATCGTTTGGCTGCACGTCGCGCTACCGGGTCTATCGGGACACGGTGCGGCGACGGTTCCAGCAGGAACGCGACCTTTCCGAACTCCAAAACGCTCGGGACCTGAATCCCGGGGGCGGATGGGTCAGCAAGCTTTGCCATCATCCAGCGCTCGGTCATGCGGTCTTATCGGAGATGGTACAGGGGCCGGTGGAGAGCGGACGGCTGGAGATTTGGCTCCATACCGTCGCCCAGGGCACGCTGCTGCTTTCCAGCACCGTTCCTGTGACAACGGGTGCCCATCGTCCAGAAACTACCGGAGATCGCGTCGAGGCGATCCCTTTGCTGAATCTGGCCACCGGTGAAGAGACTCTGGTGCGCGCCAAGTATTTTCTGGACGCCACCGAGCTGGGCGATCTGCTTCCTTTGACGGGCACGGAGTTCGTCCAAGGCGCGGAGAGTGGCGACGAGACGGGAGAACCCAATGCCCCCAGTGGCCCACCGCGGCCCGAGAACCAGCAAGGCTTCACCTGGTGCATGGCGGTGGGCTATGACGCTCACGGAGACCATACGATCGAGAAGCCGGCCCAATACGATCGCTGGGCCGCCTACGCGCCGATGGGCTGGAGAGGGCGACTCTTCCAATACGGCGACCTGACCCCCGCGACCAACGTGGAGCGTGAGATGCTGCTCTTCTCCGACGATTGGCGATGCTGGTTCAAGTATCGCCAGATCGAGAAAGGAGATCGTCCGGTGACCATCGTCAATTGGCCGCAGAACGATTACTTCGTCGCGCCTCTGACGGACGCCACGGCCGCGGAGGTGGCGCAGCGACTGGAAGAGTCGCGCCAGCTCTCGTTAAGTTGGCTCTACTGGATGCAGACGGAGGGTGGGGCGCCAGGCCTGTTCCCCTCGCCGCTGGCTGGCACTCCCTCCGGCCTCGCCAAGACTCCCTACATCCGCGAGAGCCGCCGGATCCGAGCGAAGCGGACGATCCGAGAGCAGGACGTCACCCCTCAACCCGGACTCGATCGCGCGCCACACATGGCGGACAGCGTCGGCGTCGGCGCCTACCGTATCGACCTCCACTTCTCGACGGGAGGCGACCGGTACATCGACGTCTCTTCCCTGCCCTTTCAGATCTCGCTGGGCGCCCTTGTTCCACAGAGGATTCATAACCTACTTCCTGCCTGTAAGAACGTCGGCACTACCCACATCACCAATGGCTGCTACCGCCTTCACCCGGTGGAGTGGAACCTCGGCGAGGCGGCGGGCTTGCTGGCGGCGTTTTGCCTTCGAACCGGCGACAAGCCGGCCGCGGTTTGGGAATCTCCCCAGAAGACGCTAGAGTTTCAGAAGCTTCTTGAGTACCAGGGCGTCGAGACCGAATGGCCCAAGTTACGTGCCCTGTAAGTCGCAACCACCATCTCCAAATCCTCGTCGTACCATGCAACCATGGTGCGCCGACGAAACTCTTGGATTTTCTTCGGAGTTTTTCTAGCCCTGCTCGTATCGACAATGTTCGTGCCCGACCTGCGGCTGAATGCCGAATTGGCGGCAGCGCGCCGGGAAGGGCTGTGGGCGTCGCCGGAAGACATCGCGCGCGATCAGAAGCCGGTTCTGGCCGAGTTGAATGCGATGACTTTGATCGCTCCTCTCGCGGAAGCCGAGAGGACGGAAATAGACATGTCCGATCGGCTTTGGGAGCCCATGCAGAATTTCGTGCGCGGCAACGCGACTCCCTCACAAGCGCAGATCGTCAAAACCTGGTTTCAGCGCCGACCTGAACTGGCCGACGAATGGCGGGAGGCGACGCGAAAAACGGCCTTCTCCAGCGGTACGGATTGGGCAAAAGGCTTCGACCGCGTCTGGAAGGGCGACGAGCTTCGTCTCGGCATCGAGCGGCTGATCGTCGCGTCGATTCTGGGCCGCGACCCGCGAGAGAACCTCATCGCGGCGGCGCGACTGGGAGCACTGACTCGCCAAGAACCCGGACTGATCTCTCAAGGTCTGGGCTACCGGTATCTTGAGCCCATGTTGAGGCGCGCGAAGCAGCTAGGCATCGTGCGCGAGGTCAATGCCGCTTTTGGCCCTCCCGCCGATTTCCGGCTGGCCTACCGCGGCTTAATGGCAGATGAGGTGGCGATGATGGAAGAGGTTCGAGGCCCCGATTATCGAAACCGAAAAATCGGTGCGAAACCCACACTCGAAGAGCGGTTCCGTCAGTTGGCCCCATTTGCCGCCGCCGCCAAACAGCGAGTCGTCCTTCACTGGCGTCAACTTTGGAAGGACCTTCCGGCCGACCCCACCGACTATACCGGCGCCGCCGAAGTGCTCGACCGGGACTACCCTTTGATCACCGCGGAGATCGGCGAATACTCGCATCCGATGGACGGCATGGTTGGCTTTCACCACTCCAGCTTTTCTTCCAAGCCCGGCGACGCCTTGCGGCGAATCGCCGAGTTAGAAGCAATGCGAAAGAAGGTTCTATAGGTCTTCATGACCTATAGGACCGACCTGACCTAGCCCTTGTAAGGTCCCCACCACTTGGCGAGGAACGAGGAGTATATGGCGAGGACGTCTCGCATGTTCAGATCGCCGCCCATCCCATGACTGCCCGTTGGGTCGAAGGCGATCTCGACGAGGTCCCCCTTGCCAGCCTGAAGCAGCTTCCGATACACCTTCACCGTGTCCTGGAACAGCACGTTCGTATCCTCCATGCCGTGCATCAACAGCATCGGCGATTTGAGGTTCTTGGCCAAGTTCGTAAGGCTGTACTGGTCGAGGTCTTCGGGCTTGGCGTTCGGGACCGGGCCAATGGTGCCGGTGGAGTACCAGTTGTTGTAGTTCTGCCACTCCGTCGGGCCCGCGGTCGCGATACCGAGGGTGAACACGTCCGGCGCGGTGTACATACACATCTGGGTCTGGAATCCGCCGAAGCTCCAGCCGTGAACGCCCACCTTCTCCGGGTCGACGTTGTAGTTCTCCTTCATCCACTTCACCCCGTCGGAAAGGTCTTCCACCTGCGCCTTGCCGGGCGCTTGGTAGTTAGCCTTGCCGAAGTCGTTGCCGTAGCCGCTCTGGCCCCGGGGGTCGATAGTGGCATAGATGTAGCCGAAGGTCTTCGCGAGATACATCCCGTAGAGG
>OUNM010403967.1_pt1 | contig 57172 bp, 59 predicted proteins | sample 1769961 | NCBI WGS metagenome assembly OUNM01 (sample SAMEA3914820, study PRJEB12502) | metagenome | biome: forest; material: soil | place: USA | collected 2012-03-12 | depth 0.3 m
CCCTAACCCTAACCCTAACCCTAACCCTAACCCTAACCCTAACCCTAACCCTAACCCTAACCCTAACCCTAACCCTAACCCTAACCCTAGGTAGTCCTAGGTAATCCTAAGTAATCCTAAATGAGGGTTAGACGTGAAACGTATATAGAACTCGTAAGTTCGATTAGCGTCATCTTTCACTTAAGAGCATAGGTTAACTACAACTAGCCTTACTCTACCTATTAGCCGGCTAACATTCTAGGCACTTTCTATATAATGAAGTTAGCTACGGTATATTGTGTTGAGCCACTGTACTATGCGTCTAGCATTGCTGTGTTTAAGCTGTTAAGGCTTATCGGAAAGACGACTATCTCTAAGAGCGATAGCGTTGACCTATCTATAAAGGCGATTCTCTACGAGACGGGCTATGCGCAAAGCCAATGGGTTGCAGACAAGATGGTGACGACTACTATAGACAACGGCCTCCCCGCTACCGTTTGTAAGATGGGGTTTGTGCTTTGCGACCACGCTAAGGAGTTGGCAACAAGGATGATTTCGTAGCCCGTCTTCTCTCCGACGTGGTCACCCTAGGGATATGCCTAGCACTGCCTGCCCAGTGGAAGGAATTGCTCCCTGTGAGTTATGCGGTTTCTGCTCTCATGGAAATCTCCATGGCCCCTTCCTCTCTCGGACGGGCGTATCACATTACTCCCGATGCCGACGAAACCCCCCCCATGGACATGAACGACGTCTTCCGTTCCGTGGAGAGAATCACAGGGCGGCATATCACCTTCTTGCCTTACAAAGAATGGGCCGATCGACTCCAGGAGCAGAACCATGAGACCGCGACTCGGCTGAACCCTTTGCTCCCCGTCATCTACGAGACTGTTTTGGACAACAAGACGCGATGGGAGGTGTATGAGAACATGGCAAGATTCCGCAATGATAACGTAAGGGCTGTTCTGGCTAGGGCAAATCAGTCATGTCTGCTGTCCAGAAGTGGCTTGACCGAGGCGGTACTTGGACGGTATCTGAAGTTCCTTGGGATTGGAGGGTTGAAAAATTGAGCTGTGACGGCACTTGGACGGGATCTGAAGGTTCCTTGAGATTGATGGAGTGACCTGCGGCGGCCAGGCCTCAACACTGAGGGATGGAGAAATTGTGACATACCTTAGTATCGAGTTCGTGGCGACCAGCGCGCCTAGTTGCAGACCGTCGAGTGAAAGTCGTAAAATGGAGTTTGTTTTAGGTGCTACAGACTGAGGAGTGATAAGGAGACAAGTCTAATACTACTTATTTACGTATGATTGTCAGGGGAGGAAAGGCAGGGAATGCCTTAGTCAGCTCTTGTTGGGGATAAGCTCCGATATAAGACAAGACGTCGACTCTCGCGTTATAAAGTCTCGCTATCCCTTCTCGGGTTAAACGGCAGGCCAAACGAAGGCCCAAAGTCGCAAGGCACGCCCTCCTGCTCATGCTCTCGTCGCTGCCTTGTGTTGACCCTTTCCATGACGTCGGCCAGCTGGGCTCGGAACGCCTCCGAGTCATCCTCATTCTCCCGAGCGTGGCCGGCGACAAAATCGTGGCCATCAACACCCTCAGACTTTGCTTCATCCTCGTGTTCAAGACGCGCAGCGTTCCTCTCCCCCTCCATCTTGGCCATCTCCAGCGCCACAGCCGCGTCCACCCGCTCCTCAAACTCCATGACTTGTCGCTCCTCCGCGACTGTAGCATAATGACACCGCCGGAAGACACCCAGCCCGCTCACCACAAGCCCTACAAGCTCCCAGGCAAATAACACCGGCAGCGCATATGCTAGCTGCGGGTTGCACCCGCCAGACCAGATGTCGGTCAGAACCTGGTAGACGGCGTGCGCGGGTAAAGCATACCCCACATGGTAGAACGCTGGGCTGAGCGGGAACGGCAGCAGGATGGAAGTGATGTTGAGACTGATCCACAGCACGAGGGCCATGGGTACGTATGGGTGCGGCAACCAGACGGTGAAGACGTCAAGAATGACAAAGTTGACATGGGCGAAGAGCCACAGCGTCACCCAGCTGAGCGCAAACTGGTTCGCGTTGACCGCCCAACCCGACCGGAAGGCCCAGATGGCTCCCGTGACGCACAGCGAGCCGACAAAGGTGTACGTGAGCGAGTTCAGGTTGCGTACCGTGGTGATACGGTACGGATCCAAGCGCGAGTAGAGCTTGAATTGTGCGGACAGGCCATTGATGGTGCCCAAGTAGAAAAATTCTTGAATGAGCACCAGGATGATGGCGACTGTGTTGTAGATGGCCCTTGAACCTTGGGAGGTTGGCTGGATGTTGATGGATTGGAGCTGCCAGGGCTGGGCAAAGACAGAGACTGCCAAGGGCCCGGAAACGGAGTGAACATTGCCTGTCCCGTTCCCGGTGCTGTACGCCACTCGGGCAGCGCTGGATAAGAGCTGAATGTTGGTCGATATCGCCGCGTCCACCACTTGCGGATATACCGCCTCGTTCCAGATGTACGCCATGACGTCTGTGGCGTTGTACGGGACCGATGCTGCCGCGCCTTCTTGAACCGCCAATGCCGTCTGCAGTCTCGCCGATGCGCCTTGGGTCACGTATAGCGCGGCCCAATACTGGGTCTGGCAGACGGCATCACGCAGGTCGGCGGGCGATGGAAATTTCGACGGCGATTGTTCGATCAAGGACGGGAAGTTCGGCCCTTGCAGGGAGCCGTACGCAGCGCGGACAGCGCGGCCGATTGCGCCGTCGACATCGTAGTCGACAAGGAGAACCTGAAGATTGTGTGTGTGGGTAGTCTGCTGGAATAAAGAGCCAAATGTGTAAGAGAAAACTCCTAGGAACACGAGTTGGAGCAGGATGAAGTTCAGGCCAGCGGCTTTGAAGAAGGCCTTGCGTGACTTGGCAACCGCTGGGTGGTTAGCTGGCAGCCGATTCTCACGCGCCCGAGGGTAAAGGGACGACAGCATTGATGGCATTTTTCGTTGGCCGACTTTTCCAAATTATCATCGTTCCTGGCGTGCTTAAAAACAGACGAACATGGGAAATGACTCACGAGATGCTTGCGAGAACTGCTGTGTAACTCGGAATCTCGATCGGAGGAACGAGTTGCTGAATAATCTCTCGGAGAGATGCCGAGATTATCCCTGGTTCATTAATCGGCCATTCGCTTTGTTCAGATCGCGTCATCAAACCCCGATTCACCGAGGGGCGAGGACTCCTATACGAGGCCGAAATCGATGGCCCTAAACATCCATGATAATTAGGTAACCTAATCGTTCCTGTGGTGAGATGTTGAGCAACCAAGCACGCATTGAGCTCACTGCTCACGCTATCATCCGACGAGAAGGCCACTCCTAGAATTGAACTCGAAGCGTCTTCATCCGCCAACGAACAGGGCAGCGCCCTTGGCGAGATGTCGAGCAGTCCACGAGATGTTTTTCGCTTGGTTGAGCACTTAACGGTTCGGTACAGCTAGCGTGACCTGGTTGCTCGCTAGTGCCGACGAAGAGGGAAAGATGGGACTCTGTCCTCGGATACCGTAAGCGGAAGGTGTTGAGGACAGACCCCATGCCATGCCGTTCTGACCGTCACACGAGATCAATGTTGCGTTGAGATGCATTCACCGGAATCGCGAGGCACATGGAGACGGCGCACTCAGCCAGCCAAGAGAACTCGAGCATTGCAGGCGGCTGTATCACCACTTCTCCGACCGCCAGCTTGCACGACGCCGGAGGGCGTGATGGAACATGGCAGGACTCAAACAGTTCTTCTGTTTCCGACTGAAAGTGTTGGTCAGTTAAGCTGGATGCCCGCGGCTCTTCCCGGCAGTCTGTCCTCCACCGCCCGGAAACGAGGGACGACATGGGGCCTGGGTGATTGCCCTCGTCGTGGTCAACACAATGAACCGCGGCAGGGTTCAAGCGCCTCCTGCCCGACTCTGTCCACGGAGCAGCCATCTTCGAATGTCGCTACGGAACCTGAATATCTTGTTCACTTTACCAACACCCCAAGTCATCTCGGTCTCCATCAACCCCAGCAGCCGCAGTTCGATACATGCAGTTTTGAACACTTCCTACTCGGGTCTCCCTTTTACGTAGGAGGTTCAGGCGGGATTAGATTTTATCAAGGTTCCATTCTCCATCCTTACGTTCATAAGCACTCCTATCCTCGCATCCAAGTAAAATGCAGCCCTGGATCATTCAGCAATCACGGCGTTGGGACAGCTCTGTGGTCATCCAATCCAACAGTACCACATCCCCTCGGCCACCGTCTTTCAAGTCTGCGCTTCGGTCATCATGTCAAAGCGCGGCGGAGGAAAGCTCCGTACTTCATTTACTCCAACCCTGAATTGTGGGTGCACAGGTGAGTTTTCACGGCATAGACGCAAGACTTTCGTCACTGCTCCCGGCGGCTCTAGTCGTTCATACCATATTCATACCAGAAATGAGGCACCCGACGTCATCTGTTCAACTCAGGGGCTCAGTTATGTCAAGCTTCTCTCATATCTCAAGGAACGAGCCAATTAGGGTTGTCCGATGGAGTTTTGACCTGAAGGCACAGTCGCCGGTGAAGGCGTGCGAGACCTTGCTTGTCATGATAAGAATAAGAGACAAGGACTCGAGAATCTTGGAAAGCTCTTCCGTGTTCCCTTGTTCTCATTACAGCTCCCGCTCTGTCAAGACACTCAAGTGGCATCCGCTTCCCCTTGTGCCAACGTCGGCGATGGACACCAAACGAGGGTTTTTTGGCGGGCCCGTGGCGCGGACCCTGCTCGGTCTCAACAACTTCATCATCCTAGCCTCGTCGATCATTCTCACGGGAATCCTATCCTATTTTCTACACTGGGGTTACCGAGGGACTCACGTGACATACAACGAGGTCATCGTATGCCCATCTCAACTCCAACGCGCAACAGACTGGTGCTAATTTCGTTCAAGGCCGTTGTCACTCTCTTCTTCTACCTCTTCGCCATGGTCTTTCCAGCAATCAAGCGTTACCACGGATACATGCTGCCGCTCAACCTGGTCTTGTCGTACCTGTGGATCACGTCGCTCATCTTCACGTCGCAAGACTACAGCGGCCGGCGGTGCGGCAGCGCTTATTACTATACGCGAGCCAGCCACTGCAACCTCAAACACACAGTCCAGGCATTTGAGATCATTGGATTGTGTGTACTCTTTCATGTGCTGTATCACATGATCGCCCAACTGACAATATGGAACAGCTCATTTCTCTTTTTCAACGTCGTCTTGGAGGCCATGATGTGGGCGAGCCACCACAGAACGCGAGTGAGCACCGATACCGGGAAAGTCCCTGCTCTGACCACCACCGCGCCCGTCCCCGTGACGGAGGGAGGCGTGGCCTAAACCACCGTTGAGACGGGCGCGAACAACCAGTAGTAAACTCGCGACGGGAGGGCAATGGAAGCCGAGGAGCAATGCTGCAAGTTTTGTTCAAGCTCCAATGGCTGGCAATGCGGAAGGCGAGCCCCTCTGGCTATCGTGAAATTATGACAGGTGGGAGGAGTTGCGTCGGGTCGTGGGTCGGCTGCCCACAGAGTTGACATCTAATCGCGTCTTGTTGTCAAACTGTTCAGCGCACACCTTGGGGAGTCAAACTGCGACGGTCCATGTCATTACCAGTCACCAGTTCCCATAGTTTCCTGTCTGGTGCGTCGCATGACGCGGCGAACACGCAAGGTCCTAGGCCGCGGCATTGCGTCTTTGAGTTGGTCCTCCCAGTGCAAGCTGTCAGCGAGATGTACTTGCCATGACGAGAGGCTTGACTTCAATAGCCCGAAGCTCCCGTCGCCATGGATGGCCACCAAACCGGCTGTGGATGCGAAAGTCGCCTTCAGCAAGCTCAGTGTGAATCCAGCATAGGGGAAGACAACCCCTTCCATAGAACTCGAGATGCGGCTGCGGAAACCATTGGCCTTCCACTCTCAGCGGACGAGTGCGGCATTACGCCCAGAAAGTCTCCAGTCTTTTACTCGGTTGCCCCTTGAGATACGATTCCGATTATACTCGCTCGTCATGGCACAGCATCGCCATCTTTGGGTTAGATTAGCCTCACGCCACACCTTCGACGCACAACTCGAGCACTTTCGCTGCTAACAGTCTTGGCACCGCGGGATGTGTTTTCTCTGAACGTTTTGCTTCGACGAGCTGGCAACCTTGGGGACCTTCACGAGCCTGCGGGCCGTCTGCCTGTTCTTCACGCCCAGGCAATGCCGGAGGCCCATCGAATGGTTTGAGACAAAATATGCTACGAGGACTTTGGCATGGCAACGCAAGATGGGCGAGTCGTGGGGGCGGCAGTTGCACGAAGTAGACATTTTGTGCAGGACTATCCCGCAACTGGAGAGAGTGTTGCTGTCGGTTCATGCCTCATAACTGGAAAACTGGGGAATAAAAAATGCGGTCGCTGGGTTGCGGCTCTCTCCGTATCACGAACCAAGGTGATCTTGCAAGGTGTGCAGGGATTGCATCTAATGGCAGTGTTCCGATGCGCTGAATGGATACGAAGCGGAGGCTGCATCTTGCCGAGCAAGTATCATGGAGGATTAATAATTCAAAGCGGCCTGCCCTTCGCACTCGCAATCGTTTCTGTCCAGTTCGCACTCGCACAAAGGAAGCCAGATGATTGGCTGCGACCCTCGGTCCAACCGCCACAGCTGCAACAGCAAAGGGGACGACGGAGAATGGATCACATTGAGCCTGTGACAACCAACAAAATGGTATATAAAAGCCCAACTCGATCGCCCGCTCCGACAGGTTTCAGTACCCTCCACAACGATATCGACGTAAGATTAAACCAAAGAAAGCAGCAACCGACTTTCCAATCTAGATTAGCCTTTACGCCTGCACCATGGCACCTGGCTTCAAAGCTATTTTCTCTCCGACCGAGAAGCGTTACCGAGCTGTACCCTCAGGAGTGGGCGTAAGACTTCCTCACTGCCCATCTTGGACCATTTAACCTGACGAGCAATAGAGCCTCGTGAAAGACTCCTTCGCCCTGCCCACGCTTCTCGTGCTGGGCGGCCTCAGCCAGAGTCTCGTCGCACTCATTCTGCCGGCTCGCTACGCCCTGTTTCCGCTCATCTTCCTGGTCCTCCGCGCCGTTGTGCTCACCGTGCGGGATGTTGCCTCTCCCGCACACTACGCCTCGACGCAAGGCGTCATTCCGGGACGGGCATCTGCACAATTGCCCAACCCCAGCTACGGCCCCCTTCGCTCGGAAAAGGCGTCCCCGTTTGGCTCGACGCCCGCGGACAAGGGCATCGTTGTGTTCAACCTCGGGGCTCGGTTCAACCACCCTTTGGGCTTGCTGGCACCCGGCAGCAAGGAGTTCGGCGACCACTTTCTAGCCTGTCACAAAGAGTTGCTGCGACGGGCTAAGGAGTACGGGTGCCTGGGCGGAACGACGTTCCGCGGCGACGAGGCGGAATCCAACAACACGATCCTGACTGTCTACTACTTTCGCGACCTGGACGGGTTGAACCGGTTTGCGCGTGACTCGGTCCACCAACAGGCGTGGGACTGGTATAACAAGGTGTTTGTCAAGAAGTGGGGGTACTCCCACGTCGGCATCTTCCACGAGGCGTTCTGCGTCCCGGCTGGAGCATATGAGACTATCTACATCAACATGCCGCCTGTCCTGATGGGCGCGGGGAGCGCCGACGTCCAGAACGAGGCTACCGGAGACGACGAATGGGTGCGCACCTTGGTCGACGCGTCGAGTGCCGTGTGGCGGAGCCAGCACTCGCGGATGGGGCGGGAAGTGAAGCGGCAGGCTGGTAGTCAAGAGTCGTAGGAGGTGAGGTTTCACGTGAGGGGATTCTGTATAATAGCTATCAAGGTTCATTGATGATAGAGGTGTGGTATCATGCTAGTATCAAGTGCCGACGCCGAACTCCAAACTCCACAAAGCAAAGCACGCCGGTTATAGTGCCCTCCCTGGCAGCTCGTCATGATCGCGGTCCATGGCGTAGATGTCCTTTTGCACATCGTGCATGTCAATATTTGCAACGGCGCCGTCCCCGTCGAAAATACGCGCAATCTCCTCAAGCGTCGGGCCCCTGGTCTCGACGTAAAAGAACCACACGAAGACGAGCTCACAAAGATCCCAGACGGTGTAAAAGAGCATGAAGTGCCAGTGGTGTGGCAGCCGCTCCCACGCGATCTTGTTGGTTTGGCTGGGCGGCTGGTCAGCATCCCGGCATGCGCACGGTGTAGGGGAGGAACATACTTGGAGATGGCCAGTACGGCCTGCACAGTGATGTTCATGATCATCATGCCCTTGGCGCGCAGGTGAAACGGCAGGATCTCGAGCGCGTAGGCGACCAGCAGGCCCGAGAAGCCAATGTCGTAAAAGACGCCAAAGATCCAGACGAAGACGAGCTGGGCGTAGCCGGCCTTGACATCGAGCTCGTTGGTGTTTTCGTAGATGGCGCCCGTGATGGTCCAGCACACGAACGACGTGACCATGCCGATCATGGAGAGCAGGAATAAGGGGCGACGGCCGAAGCGGTCGACGTTGAGCGCGGCGGTGACGGTGACGAAGAGGTCCAGGATGGTCTTGCCGGTCGACATGGCCAGCTTCTGGTTCTGGTTGTTGATGCCGGCGCCGACGTAGATGGCGTTCATGTAGTTGGAGAAGAGGGCATTGCCGCTGTACTGCGAGATGACGCCGAGCGAGATGATGATGAGCAGCCGCCAGCGATTGCCGCGCGTGCGGAGGAAGTCACGGTAGCTAGTGGCGTGCTCCGTCTCCTTTTGGATGCGGATGGTCTCGCGGATCTCGCGGAACTCAAACTGCACGGTCGCGTTGTGCGGGTTCCCGCCGGCATGCCACTTGGTCAGGATGTGCAGCGCCTCTTGGTGGCGCTCCTTGTTGACGAGGTACCGCGGCGACTCTGGGACCCACCAGATGCCGAGGAGCTGGATGACGGACGGCACGACCTGGATGAGCGTGATGGAGCGCCACGACCAGTCGCCCTCGATGTTGGCAGTGCCCCAGGCGATGCACGAGACGAGCAGCGCGCCGGCGTTCCACAGGCAGTTGTAGATGGCTGTGACGGGGCCGCGGTGCTGCGGGTGGCAGATCTCGGTCAACAGGAGCGGCGAGGCCATCTGGGCGAGCGAGTTGCCGAACCCGAGGATGAAGCGGCCGCCCATAAACACTGCAACGATCAGCCACACGGATACAGAAGACGGGGACCAGACGAGAAAACCCACTGCCGTAGCCGTTGCAAAACGCCGTCATGAAACCGCCGCCGATCATGAAGATGCAGCCGAGGATGATGGCGGGCTTCCGGCCGAAATTGTCGGCAACGTACGGCGTGATGAAGAAGGACACGATGGAGCCAATGTTGAACATGTTGACAAGGATGGCGAGTTTGCTGTCGAGGATGGCATCCTTGAGGGCCGGGTTGTCCTTGAGCTCCGGGAAGAAAAACCAGTTCCAGGCGTCGATCTGCTGCGACGTGTTGACCAGCATGCTGTCGTAGCCGGTCGTTGCCGAGGCCACAATGAGGATGATGGCCAGGCCGTAGAGCTTCCTCAGATGCGGCTCTCTCGTCCAGTAGACCCTCTGGAACCGGGGCAGCTCCTGGACCACCTCAAAGTCGGCCGAGGCCGAGTCCGGCCTGACTTTTGATGACATTGCGGCCAGCTCCCGTTGTCCTCCTCGGTGAAGTGTCGGTACGGTCTGTCGGGTTCGGTCGCGAACGAGTCGACGTGGCGGCAGGCAGAGTGAGCCTCACAGGCTGGGCCGCCAGAGGTGAGGGGGCTTTCTTAATAAACAGCCAGCACAGAGCCCGGCGATCCCTCGTCCCGGGAACCCTGGGTCTGCCCGGCGGCATGGTGTCCGTTGGGTCTGCGCTAGTGGGAACGACCCCTGTGTCCCCAGGTCTCGAACGACCAGGGAGGACGGGGAGTGGACCGAACTGGCAGTGCAGTCCGGGGGTGACACTGCAGCAAGGCAGTGGGACCCAGCGCTCGATGCGTTCTGGTCGCCCAGTAACTCGCGTTAGTTGGACGACGGATGGCTTGGCACGAGGCCCAAACGGCGATGCGGACAATCCTGGCCGAGCCCCAGTTTGCAGGCTCGGAGAAGCTGGGGTTCAGCCAACATCCCACGAGACCGGGGAGCGGAGGCAGCGGTGGTGTGGTGGTGGTGTGGTCTCCCCCTCCTCGTGCGGGCTCGGGGCTCTGGGGGGCTCGCGCGAGAGCGGATTGGCTGCAGAGATGAGGCTGGTCTGTCTTGGACGGCACGCCGTCCCGCCAGCGGCCAGGAGCATCAAGCCATCAACGGTCAGCGGGGGCCAGGGAATGCCTGGCGGGAGTGGCGTCTGGGGCGTGCCTGGAATTCGGGACGAAGCTTCTTGGCAAGGAAAAGCAAAAACAGCCGCGAGAATTACGATCGGGTCCCGTAGGGCGTGGATTCCTGGTCGATCAACGGGCTCTAGCCGCGCGTGCCTGTCGAAGTTGGGTTTCTCGAAAAGCGCCCAGGTTGCTCAACCTTCCGGACGTTCCAGCATGACTTTCGCCTGTCAAGCGAGTCTGACGCGCCTCGCAGCGATCCCAGCCAGAAAGTCCGGAATGGGTAAAAACGGCAAAATGCAAGACTCTTGCCTCAGCCACGGCAGCCAATCACGGGCGGGCCATATCGACGGCTGTAACGGGCGGGCGGAGGAACGCGGCCACCTGACTGAGGGACTCTCTCGAGGGCGCCAGCAGGTTCATCGGGATGCACGGCTCGATATTGCTCCTTCCGGCGGGGTTTCCCAAAGCCGTCCAAGGCCATGGCCATACAATGGCTCTACGGCTAGCGTCAACGTCAAGATGAACGACGCCGCGTTAGCCTTGGACCGAGCAGCCGGTTGGCGTCGAGGGTGGTCGCTCCTCCATGCCCTCCATGGATGCCGAGAGGGGAAAGAGAGACGCTTTTGGAAGGGACACCACCACCAAGCCAGAAATCGAAACAGGGGCTTGGCCAACGCGAGCGGCGCGTGGCTAGCGTTATCCCCGAATTGACCAATGGAGCGCGGGCCACAGCACCAGGCGGCGAGCGGGCACGGTTGCGTCTGGCAGCATCAGTTCTGCAGGGGAGAGAAAGGGAGATGACGCCTGCGCTGCGACAGTGACAGTCCGCTTTACCATGTCCCGAGTCTGGCACGGCATGCCGTTGGCTGCATCGTGCGAAGGTTAAATGAAGCGCCGAGATGTCGTTGTCTGTGTTCCACAGCGGTCTTGCAGGGCGGCCGAACGAGTTGCGAGCTGCTGCTGCGGCGTCGCTCTGTCAACTTGAACCCGGGCTCGGCATCCCGAACCGGGCCAGCCCTCCCAGAGCCGGGAAACAGGGACGCTGATCCGGGTGACTGAACGGGGCCCGCTGGGTGGGAGCAGGATTCCCGGTTGCCAGGCGTGCGCACAGACGCAATTTCCGACTTCGCCCCCCAAATCGCGCTGTCAAAATCCTGCTCTCGGGGAGATCCAGGGACGGCAAAACCACACCATTGTTCGACCGACGTTGAGGCTCGTCCCAATCCAGAACACAAAGCGAAGGATGCTGGCGGCCGTCGAGTCCGCCGAGAAAAAGAAATTCGCGCCACGTGGGAATTCGGCTCGGTGGTCCGTCCGCTCGCATCGCAGCCAATCGACGGCATCGGACGCCCCGCCCTTCCTCTGCAATGTCTGCATGAAATGACCCTGTGGGCCACGAAACCCCGCGGTGGCGCCTGAGCGCACAAAATTCCTGGGGAAGCTGATGGATCTCAACCCTGACCCTGCTGACCCTGCTGCTTCCAGAAAAAGCTCATCGGATGGAACCACGGCTTGAGGCCGGCCTGGTGTTTCCCCTGGCAGCTCCGCCATGAGGCAATTCGAATGCGACGCCGTTGCTGGCGCCGTTGGTGCGGTTTTTCTGGAAGCTCCGCCGGGCAGCAGGGGGATGGGGCGACTTTGGGTAATTGCAGAACCCACAAAGCCGTGCCGCCATGACAAAACCCCAACAAGTGACGGACAAGGGCTGGGCCAAAAGTCGGACAAGGCAGTCGACCGGTCCCCTCTGAAAATGTTCCAGTTGCACGATCGGATTTGGCCCGCCGATCGGTCCGGCCAGCGGTTTCCCGGGACACAGTCTGAAAACCGGGTTCGGCGCGCAACATCTCTGCGTCGCACAAGCGCCACGCTGCCGGGCGTCAGTGCTGCGCATCCGAGACGGCACGGGAGGTGACACGCGACGGGCGGGAAGCGCACGGATCGTGATCTGTCAGAGACACGGCTCATCCGGCGCGCCATGGGCGTGAGGGTTGGCATTGCACACCCGATACGCGGAGCGCACTACGATCGGCGGCAGTTCATAACGAGCATCGCGCACAGCGCCGGCGAGCCTAGCGCGGACATGGCGTCCATAGGTCGCGCTGCCTGCACCAAGCCGACGCTTTAGCAAATGACGCTGAAAGTGACCGCCCATCTAGCACTTTTCATAGTTTTCAAAGATGGGTTAGGCAGGCCATTTGGCACTGCACACCCCTGGGCGCCCCCGGGGCCTGAGGCAAGTTCGTGCCGTCATCCCGCTCATCCTTTGCACTCTGCGCCATCTAGACGCCGGCGGCTTGGCCTCAGGAACAACTGGAACCGCACTATGTAGGTACTGCGACTGTGTATCTTGCACTAATGATTACTAACGAACGTCAATTAAGTCCGGCTTCCGGCCGTCAGCACGAGCACCGCGAATCCCCAGTCAGGCGTGGCCTTGTGCGACTTGTTCAGGTTCGTCTTCATCCAGCACGAATGCATCCCGTCCGTGTCGCCGTCCATGACGCCCCAGCCAGCACCCGTGCAGTTGCCCCGCGAGGCGCACGCGTCTATGCATGCGTCCATGGTGCGAGTCTTGACGCTGCCAATGTCGGTAGCCTCGCCTTTGCCGCCGTAGTCGACGCCGCAGAAGCGCTGGAACCGCTTGCCGCCCGTGCTGGCTGTGTAGACAGTGCCATTGGCGCGCGGGCATTGCGTATCCAATCCCGGTGTCGAAGTTGCTGTCGCCGAGCTGACGGTGGAGGTTGGTGTTGCGGTCAACGACGTCGGAGCACTGCACCCTGTTAGCGGGGCAAGTGCGCCACTTTGGGGTTGAGAACAAGACATACCCGGTCGACGCAAACGAGAGAACAGCCTGGGCCGCCTCCAGGTCACCCTTGACCTGCCGCAGGTCTCGCTGGCTGACGCCGAGGCCCGCGCTGAGGCCGATGACGGTAAGCAGCAGAAGGAGGATGACAGCAACCGCGGTCAGGGCAACGGCGCGCGACACGCTCAGCAGAGTGGGCCCCGTGGCCGGGGCGTGGCCGTCGTCAACATCGCTGTGGGTTGGTTGGTACGGCTCGTATGGCGGCTGATGGTCCTGGAATCGCTGGGCCTTCTCGTGCGGTGCATCTTGGAGGGGGTGGTATTGTGCCGGCTGCTGCGTTGTGTGGGCGTCCATCTTGCCTGGTGTCAGAGCCCGAGGCCGTTCACCGTCGCCTGCAGCGGTTCCTGGTGCAATTCAAACCCCAAAACTCAGGCTGGACTGAGGCCGGAGCGCGTCAAGATAAGGTCCGCTGGGAAATGCGCTGCGACAAGAGCTGAAGCTGGTGGCAGGGGCCCGTCTCACGTCAGCGCCCAATCTTGACCCCTTCAGGGGACCGCTGATGATGGGCGGGCGGCGCCGTGCCCTCCATTTATCATCTGTGCCATCGCAGACGCCGTTTCACCGCATGGCCTGTGTGTTTCTCGAGGCGGGATTCCTGCTTGGGTCCGAGTAACCGAAAGGCCCCCAGCAAGAATCCAAGAGGTTCGATTGGCCGCTGTGTCAAGCTTGAACGTTCCCGGCGTGTGGCTGCTGCACAGTGGCGGCCGGCTGCAGAATTTATGCTGCTGCCTGAAATTCGGGACGGATTTAGACTTCAGGCCTTGGCTCGATGTCTGCGATGCGGTTCCCTGAAGCCAGCGATTGCAGCGTGTTGTTTCTCTCGACCAGATGGCCGATCGCTGCTGTACTCACTGCGCAGGCTCCCGGGTTGCCATATTTTCCACCCCAAGATTTCGGCGCAGATAAGTGGCGGAGATGGTGTAATTGATCTGGCTCGTCTGGGCCTGCGTGGTGTGCAGAACCACAGGCTTGCACAAGCTGACAAAACGCCACGCCACAACGTCACATCGCCCCGCACCACACCCAAAGCCTCATGCCGTGATGACTACTGCTTGTGCCACACTAATCACCCCGGCCAGAACCCGAACACCAATGAAGATGCCCTCGCTCTTCGCCGCGCACCTGCCGCTCGAGGTTCTGCAGGACATCATCCGCCGGCTCGACCCCATCACGTTGATTTCGCTGGCCCAGACTTGCAGATCATGGCGCACCCTCATCAACCCGATCCGCCACGACTTCATCCAGCGGCTGCTAGCCCTCGAGCTGCTTCCCGCGCACGGCATCGTGCCGCTCCTCGATGAGCACGACATGACGCTGACCCCGCCGTGGGGAAGCGACGAGTGGAAGACCAACAAGTACGCATGCTGCGGCTGCATGAAGCTGCGGACGCATATGAGTTTTGGCAACCACGCCATACTCGGCCGGCCCTACCGCAAACCGCCGTTCGGAAATGTCGAGGCAGACAAGGCCACCGTCACCGAGTGGGAACCCCTCACGCCGAGCGCTAGATGGCGCCGCATCCAAGAAAGGGCGGCCGACGAGCGAGAGGTGCGCCGGGAATGCCGTCGAGTTGCCGACGCCCGCCGCCACGACGCCTTGCAACATGCGCCCGCCCACCCGTTCGCGCGCGTGTCCTTGCGCCACGCGGAGACGGATCGGGAGACTGAAAGATATCTGGTAGGCTCGTCACGACAAAAGCGCAGGTGTATTGACTGTCAGCGACCACACGGCAACTCCCCCATGCTCACCACGGGACCTGCCGGCAAGGAGGTCCCCATGGTAAAAAGCCGACAGCTCAAGTTCCAGAGCATCTGGGAGCGGCACTTCCCTGGCCTCATCGAACTCCTGCCACCCGAAAAGCTTCCCAGGTATTGGCGGACCAACAGAGGGTCCTCTGACGGCATTTTCCTCACGTTGTACGTCGTCTGCTGTCCGTCATGCGGCACCTGGCAGGAGTACAGCGCCTTCCGACGGTGGGAGCTCCTCCGCTGGGGTTTTCGCTTTCCTCAGCCGTCCGTGGCTCCCCTCCTCTGCAACCGCTGTCACCTGCAAACTCACCAGGATCCCGCCCTGCTTGCTGATGAGCTGTCCGCCGGCGCGCTGCAGATGCTCCGCGACCATCGCAGGGACATTCTGGGGCATCTTGGCTTCGGCTGGAGATTGGTCTCCCGAGATTTTGACTCCGCTCAGCGCTCGAGCCCCCTCTTCGCAGAATATGCAGCTGTGGGACGCGAGGTCTTGGACGGGTTTACATGGATTAGCCCCGATAGAGGCATCGTCGTCGAAGAGGCTGACCTGCCAGATCTCCGCCGCCGTTTCAGCCGGTACAAGCAGTTCATCTATCACGAAATCGATACCGAAACAAGAGCTGTGGTTTTACAGAGCTGGCTGAAGCTTTGGGTCGAGGACTACGGCCTGCGCGAGGACATGTATCACTGGATAAGCAAGCAAATTGAGCGCCTGGAGAGCGATCCGGCCTTGGTATTGAGGTATGTGTTGGAGCGCGATCCGTACCGGGTCTAAGTGAGCGAGTCCTGCCAACGTTAGAAAGTATTCAACCAACACAAGCAGTGAGCTTCAGTCTCAAAGCTGGAACAAATGCCTCCACTCCAGATCAATGTTGCAAGTACCTAGGTAGTTTACGCTCGATGAGGCCCGCAAATGCGTCCATTGAGAGGTGACGTCTAAACGACATCATCAACAAACGGCGCATCAATATGCCTTGTTCCCACCCGGCTTCTCGGACCACCATCTTGATCGGTTTTGACGCCGGCTTGAGCATCCCATAATGGCCGTCACCACGACGCAAAACCCCCCCGAGCTGGGCATCCCCCCGTCTCCGAACACTGTCAACGTCTCTATCATCGACACAACAGCCTCCATTCAGGGATGTTCGGCGCGGTTGTTTCTTTCCTCGCCCGTCAAAGGCTACGACTGGATGGCTTGCCCCGTCTTCTCCTTTCTCATCCAACACCCCGGCCTTGGCCGCTCCATTCTCTTCGACCTCGGCATCCGCAAGGACTGGGAAAATCTCAGTCCGCCTCTGCTGTCTCAGATCAAGGCCTTGGGATGGAGGCTGCACGTGGAAAAGGATGTCAGCGAAATCCTCCACGAGGCGGGAATCGACACCAAGAGCATCGAGGCCGTAGTCTGGAGCCATCATCATTTTGACCACGTCGGCAACCCTACGACGTTCCCGCACAACACCTCGCTCATTGTTGGCCCTGGATTCAAAACCATGCTGCCAGGGCACCCCACCAACCCGGACTCGCACATCCTGGAGAGCGACCTGGCCGGGCGGGAGCTGATCGAACTCGACTTCGGCTCGAGCAACACCTATAAACCTCTCACTATAGGCCGCTTCCGCGCCCTCGACTACTTCGGCGACGGCTCCTTCTACCTTCTCGACTCGCCTGGCCACACCCTCGGCCATATCAGTGCCCTCGCCCGCGTCACATCCAACCCGGCGTCGTTCATTCTGCTTCCGGGCGATGCTATCCACCACCCCGGCGAGATCCGGCCCAGCAAGTTCATGCCGTTGCCGCAAAACATCATCCCGGATCCGTTTGCACCGGATCCTCATCCACTACAATCCCATTACGGCTGTCCCGGCGCCGTATTCGAATCGCTTTTTGCCGACCGGGGCAGACCCTCCTGTGGACCCATCTACGAACCGGCTCGAGCTGACAAGATAGAAGAGACGTTTCACCACGATGTGGATGAGGCTATGCGGACCGTAGAGAAGCTCCAAGAGGCAGACGCCCATAACAATGTTTTTGTGGCGGCCGCGCACGACGAGACATTGCTGACCACGTCGTGTTCTTCCCGCACGGTCAGATGAATGCGTTTGCCGAGATGGGTTGGGTGGAGAGGGTGCGGTGGCGGTTTCTGAAGGACTTTGCGGCAGCTGTGGGAAAACGGGACCATGGAGTTGGCCGGAGGGATTGGGGCCCTGAAGGAAAACTGAGGCAAGTCATGAAAGATATGAGAACTGCGTAGGGGAGAGGGCGGCGAAGGGAAGAGCGTGTGCCCGAGAAAGAAGGAACGGAGTCAATCATCATTCGTTCGTGTTCAACGATGATTCTCAACCCGTCTTCGGGGGTTTCACATGCCATACATCTTCGAGCTATCACTCATCCGTTTTCTACCCAGTTCGGACATCGAGCGTACAAAGTAGATGCTCTTCTGTCGTTTCTTCAAAGTCACTCACAATCCAGCGCTCCAACGGACAGCTGCTGACTATCGGTCGCAGTCCAAGTGCAATGTCGCTCTTGTGAACCCCAAGTTTGGGAATAGGCAAAATTTCCAACCCGGTAGATTTAACCTCCAATATACGGAGAATGCGTGCCGCTTCCAACCCCGAGAGCTCGCATACAGCTGCTCTACGAAGCGGACAACAGCTCGCACAATCCAAGGCTCTTGGCGCTCCCTCTCGACGCAAGCTCATCTGGCGATGGTATTACCACTCCCTCGGCGTTGCACTGGTATGCTTCGGTTCGGATAGGAGCTCATCCGTGCTGTAGGCTGCGGATGGGGAAGCCCGTCTCCCGGGCGTAGGCCACTGGGGGCTTGGGGGGTGTGGCACACCGCAAAGCATGGGGCGTAGATGTTATTGCAACTTCATCCACGAGACCAGAGCGCCCACAGAGTCGCATTTTGTCTAACGACGGCACCGCAAAACATCCAACCGGCATACAACTGCATCGGATATCGACAACCCGGCGGCCGATTCACCCACATTCTCATTACGCTCTGATGCACCCAACCTCACCCGATCCCAACGGCTAGCCTGTGCCCCGGCAGCTCAGATGGCAAAGAGGAAGTGAGCTCACAGTTATAAGGAGAGGTTCTCCTTTGGCTCTAACCCTGAGCTTTTTGGATGACATCGACATTGGTCTTTGGCTGGACACCAAGTTCTCAGCATGGTCCTTCTCAAGTTCATTGTCTTTCTGGCCTCCAGCGCCTTCGCCGTCTCTGTGCCCCAACATGGAACCGATGTGTTCCGCACCGAGCCCCGCGCTAGCCGTCTCGACTGGAACGCGCCCCGCGGCCACGGGGACTTCTTGACTAAACGATCCAACGTTCATACCGAAGAGTATTTCAATATTTCGCCCGTTAAACGGTCCCCTGCCGCCAACTCTTCGCCCAATGTCGTGCCGTTGCTGCCCAAACGCGCTACGTCCGGGCAGTGGGAAAATCTTGCGGGAAGCGCCATGTGGCACCCGGCCCCCGTCTCGTGGGGCGGATCCCGTCTCGATGTTTATTACACGGACAAAGACAAAACATGCAAGCACAAAAGCCGTGACGGTGCAGGCTGGGGCGGGTGGGAGGACATGGGTGGTTACCTCGACTCGGCACCGGCGGTGTGCAGCCGCAAGAAGGACAACATGCACGTCTTCTGCAAGGGCACGGACGGTCAGGCCTGGCACCGCTCTTACGACACGGGCGGCGGAGGCTGGGGCCAGTGGCAGAGCATAGGCGGAAACGTGAAGCATTACCCGTCGACTTGTTCTTGGGGAAAAGACCACGTGAGTGTGTACGTGTCATCCAACGACGGCGAGTGCTGGCACCGCCGGTACGACGACGTCCAGGGCGGGTGGTACAGCTGGGAGAACATGGGCGGATATCTCGACGGCCCGCCCAAAGCGGTCTCCTGGGGCCAGGGCCACACAAGTGTCTTCTGCAGAGGCGAAGATGGTCAGACCTGGCACAGGAAGTACGACTCCGCATGGAGCAACTGGGAGAGCCTGGGTGGCTCGCTCGACGCAGAGCCAACGGCGTGTGCGTGGGACGGCCGGATGGATGTCTTTGTCAAAGGCACTGACGGCGCCTGTTGGCACAAGACGTACAAGCAGAAAACGGGATGGGGTGGTTGGGAGAATATGGGCGGAAGGTTGAAGAGCGGCAAGGCGCCGGATGTGGTTGTATACGGTGGCAAGATCGAAGTTTACATCACGGGGGATGACAATGCCGTGTACCGCAGGTTGTGCGAGAACGACAAGTGGACCGCTGACTGGGAGTACATGGGGGGCAACGTCGATACCAAGCCGAGCGCGGTGACATGGGGCAGCAATAAAGTGGACGTGTACGGGACAGGGTCGGATGGAAGTTGCAAGAGGTGCTACTGACGAGAAGGGGTTTGGATGTATCGTCGATACCAGTCGGTTCCTCATTTTCGTTCAATGCGGTGGTGTCTCGGCATTCAATCGCGCCGCTCGCGGCTTTGCCCTGTGTCGACAGCAACACCTGTCCCGCTTGTTCAAAGTCTATTCGTCTCAACAAAAAAAAATAACGAGCACCAGGCCAGAAAACGCAGCACGAGAGATTACCAGCCCCGAGCAACCACGTAGCAGTCGGACGAGAACATGAACCCCTCAGCTTGATAGAGTCTGGATCCACACGGAAACCCTTCTTCAACTTGTAGAATTACTGTTGTGCCAGGTTGTAGTACATATCCTTCATATCCCCAGAACGACGCTGGCGCTGGCCACGCTGTGTACAAGGCGTCAGATAACCGCAAATGCCCAACCCTGTATGTCCCTCAACACCAAACACCTAGCAGACGGGAAAGCCGCCTGCGAACCACGATGCAAAAATCGAGTAGTAAAACAGTAACCAGTGAATCCCAACCAGGGCGAGTCCGAGCCAAACCGCTAAGACGCTTTGTCGAGAATCTCGGCGCCTTCTAGCACCTTGTCACGGAATTCCTCCACGTGGCCGGGCTCCCTGTATGCGGTCTGAACGAGAAGCGGGGTGATGGCGGCCATGATGTTGTGGTTGAACTCGCTGTTGGTCATGGTCTTGTGGCCCCAGTAGTGGCGCACAAACTGCCCCCAGCATCCGCAGTTGCGGACCTCCGGGTACCCATTGGCCTCCTTGCAGGGCAGCATGCGGATGTACTGCGGGTGCGTGTCGATGCTGAAGCCGTCGAGGAAGTCATAGCGCACGTAGGAGCTGAAGGCCGACTGCTCGTGGAATGGCTTGTCCTTCCACTCGGCGCAACCTGGGTAGCGCGTCTCCGAGGGGCATTCGGCCCAGTCCTTGAAGAGGCGCTGCGTTTTGTCGCTGGCCTGGGCGATGATGAAGCCCGAGTTGATGTTGACGCGGTGGCGACTGTCAAAGTTGGGGTCGCCGTTCGGGTCCTCGGCCATGGCGACCAGGGTCTCGGGCCCGATCTTCCAGTAGTTGAGCAGCCACTCGAGCGGCACCTGGGGCGTCACAAACATGGCGTCGTAGTCGAGCATGACGACGATGTCGTACTGCTTGAGGAGCTCCCTGGTGAAAACCACCTTGGACCAGTGGGGCGCGCGATCCGCGTACTTGGGCGTCCTGATGAACTTGTACGAGTAGCCGTGGATCGTGGCGTATAGGTAGTGGCTGAGAAACCCGGCGGCCGGGTGTCCCAGGTTGTCCCACGTGGGTAGGTCGTCGGCAAAGATGCTGCCGTTGCCCGTAAACTCGCGGTTGTCGATGTCCATGATAAGAATCCGCTTGCCAAGCGGCTGGGTGTGGACCAGCTCCGCGGGCGCCGGCAGACGCTTCTCTTCGCCATCGAGGGTTGTGAACGAGGGGGCAGTGATGGGCACGACGAGCGGGGCCCACAGGGCGCGGATCACGTCGGGGAGGCTGTCGAGCGTGGGCGGGGTGGTGGAAGGAGCGCCGGCGTGATCATTGAAGACCAGCTTGGGTCTGGGTTGCCGCGCGGCCGGTTAGCAAGAGTCAAGTGGCGCCGGCTCGCAGCGACGAAGCAGTGCTCACAAGGTTGGCTTCGGGATCGCTCCATTGTGCAGTCCAGTGGCGAGGATCAAGGCCACAATCAGGACTGGCAGCAGAAATAGAGCCCGCCGCCAGGACTGCGGCAGACTCTGGAAAGCCGACATGCGGACTGCTCTTGCGAGCTGCAAAGCGGCCGTGGGGGGTGGGCGGTCGGTCGAGGGAGCTGGCGCGCCTCAGGAGGATGAAACCGGGCAGCGGTTCGGGAGGGAGGAGCGTTGTCGCCGGGCCCGATGTGTGCGATTGCCGAAAGAACGGAAAGAAAGGACAGCCGAAGAAGAAGGGAAATGGAGAGAAAGGAAAACCGAGGATGGAATCAAGGGCGAAAACGGTGTGGATTGGAGGAGGATGCTGGGAAATGAGAGAATCGGCACCGCGCCAGGGCGACGACGCCCAGTCGGGTCTTGGCGGTTGGAAAGGGAGCGGCGGCAAAACGGCCAGGCCAACCCTCTTCCGGGCAGCCAGTGGGGATCACGGGGCAGGCCAGGCAATGGCGAATGCCCGTGGTTGCTCCGCTCTCCGTCTTCGTATCCGGCGAGGGCAGGGATCATTCCATCAGCCCAAACCCCCCGATGGGTGCAGCCAGATCGCGCACATCAGATGGCTGCGCTCTGTTGTATTCTGTGCCATCCGACGCCAAGCCGTCCCCGTCGATCTGCCACAAGTCAAGACAGGGAGGCATGGTGCGCTGGCTCGAGACTGGTTCTGCGCGGAGGTTCCACGAGCCGAAAATCACGCCCGGCTTGGATGTGGATCTGCATCGAGTGCTGAACCCAGTTTGTACTGTTATTTCTCTACAAAATAACGTTATGTTGTTTTCCTCTTTCGCTGCACACGATGCTTGGCTGGAAACGGAACTTGGCTGCAGGCGGCGTTTTTGAGGAAATCGGGGCGTTTGGGCCCCTGTGGAGACGCAAAACCTGCACCGTTTGGCCATGGGGCAAATCCCGTCGCAGCAGCACAGGCCGCACTTCATGCATCGGGACAACTTCAGCCAAACAGCGAAACCGCCGGCTGTGCACACATGCAAATGGGACTATGCGCCCGCGAGGGCCAGGGTGGCCGGCAGCTGCAGCTTCACAACGTCAACTGCTTGCGACAAGCCGCTCGAAATTGCGGCACAGCAGAAATATAGGCCAGCTCTGTCTGCCCGGTAACCCCCAACGGTTCGTGTTGTGATTCCCTCCAGGAGCCGTGGAACACTTGGCCACCTCGAAAAGTCTTACAGGGGGCGGGCTCATCAGAAGCAGTGCAGCCTGTTAGCAGCGCCAAGCGCACGCTCGCCTGACACCTCCGACCTGCCCTCCTGATGGAGGTATGCATTCTCTTCCCGATCATGAGGGGGGACGGAAACCTCCCTCCGTATCGAGAAGCAATGTCCTGCTTCCTGAAAGCACGACTTTGAGCTGCCCGAGGAACGGAAACTTGCTCAGCATTGGTTGTCGATGCTGAAGAGAGTCGCGCTGCTGTCTCGTGACATGGATGGCGTCCGGAACACAGACTGCCGGCCTGCCGTGTTGCCGTCCGGCGCTGCAGCCTGCGCTCCGGGCAGGGCCCCATCGCAAGGTCTTGCTTCCGGCCGGTGGTCAACGGCGACGACTCCAAAAAACGGGCGGCCACCAGGAGGTCGGGAACCTGCCGAGAAAATGGAGGCAAATACTCCGGAGCTTCACGAAACCTTCCCGTGTGTGCAATCTGGGAATGCTGTGGTCGGCGCGGTCGGTGGGATGCAGGGATGGCCCAATCCGAGCAGAGGCCCAAGAAAAGTCGATCGCCAGATGCAGGCGAACCCCCACTCTGCTGCCTCCCCATGGTCCCCTGTTATCGGTTGATAACGTCAACAGGCCATCCACCGCTGGGACGGCTCGAGCCAGGCTCGAGCTTGGGCGGCCCTGGCTCCAATCGGCGGCTGCCAATTCACGTCAACAGGTTCGGGGGCGGGCGGGGTGGTGCCCCACTCGACCGAGTCCCCCCCACCAGACAACTGGACCGAACCTCGCACCGTCCCCTCCTCGACGGGTACCGACACCGAAAGCTTAAACCCATCTGCCGCGAACATCGTCGAGTGCGTCGATCCCCTCGAGCCACCTCCCGACCCGATGCCAGAACATGCCGAGGCCAGCGAATTCCCCTGCGACTCTGGACATCTCATCGACCTCGACGGCGTCGCCGCTGCACCGCCTGCCCGTCAATCCCCGCAGGAAAAAGGTCTCACCGGACGAGCGCAAGCGAGTGGCCACCGCGTGAGTTCATCAGCATTCATGTCCCGTTCTCCTCTCCTCGCCTTGTTCCCTTTTCTTCGTTCCTCTCTTCTTCTTTTCCTTTCCGCGCCCTCCCCTGCCTTCAGCCCACCACCCGCCGCACGCGACTGCTCCTAACCTTGACGCGTCTCGCTCGCTCTGCTACGATAGCTGCAATAGCTGCAATGTGCGCCGCATCAAGTGCAGTGGCGACCGCCCGTGCCGCCAGTGCACCAGCGCCCAGCGCGACTGTTTGTACCCGGAGCCCGTCGAGAGGGTAACGATTCCCCGGACCGAGCTGGAGTCGCTGCAGCGCCGCTGCGCATCGCTGGAGCGCCAGCTGGCCGCCACCGAACGGGGCGACCAACGACCGGGAGCGCGCCAGCACCTCGGCTCCCCTTCTGCATCCTCCCGCGCTGACCCCCCATACGCGAATGGCGACTCGCAGCATGCCGCCCTCCGGCCCGCCTGCATCGACGGTAGGATGCTTGCTGACGGCGCCGGCATCTCACGTTATCTTGGCGAGACCTCCGGGGCGACTTTCCTCGACGCCCTCAAGGACCTGATCATGCTTGTCACCCCTCTGGCCCGCGTGCTCGACGGCGGCTCCGGCGAGGATTCGGCCGGTGCCGCATTTCTCGGATCCCTGGGTCAATACCAAACGCACGACTCTCGCCCAATGCTGCTGCCGCCGACCGTCGACCCCCTGGTGCTGCCCCCCGAGGCCGATATTGCCGCCGCTCTGGCACAAGCCCGCTACTTCATCTTGGACGGGGGTGGTATCTTTGCCAGCGGTGGTATCTGGTTTTGGCCGTTCGAGGACGTGCAGAACATCGTTTCTCTCGCCTCTCTCCCAGGAGTGCAGGTCCCTGGCGGCTTGACCCGGCCGGGGCCGCACCACCGCGCCCTAGCGCTGTATCACATGGCCTTCGCCGTCGCCCACTTGCTGCACCTGAGAGATCCCGGCTCCGCCGTCGACGGCCAGCTGGGCGAGGATCACTTCGCGAGGGCGCGCTCGCTGATGGGCAATCTGCTGGACCGTACCACGTACACCGTCGGCGATATTGCCGCGCTGGCGCTTATGGCGTTTTACTTGGTCGAGAACAATCGCCGGGACGCAGGCTACATGGCCATCAGCACCGCTATGACTATCAGCGTCATGCACGGCCTCCACAAGGGCGGCTCGGGCAATGAAGTTGGCGTCAGAACCTTCTGGACGGTATATGTCCTGGACAGGTGAGTGTCGCCCCTTCGGGATCTGCGGCTGGAGGACTGACGTGTCCCTTAAGGTGGCTGAGCTGCGTCATGGGCCGGCCACCCGCGACTCCAGATGATGCCATCACGCTCCCGCTTCCTCGAGAATGCCCGTACGTCCCTCGCCCCGCCCCCTTCCCGGCCTCCTATCGGGTGAGCTAACAACATCCAGCGGGCTGCCCCCCGCGATCGGACTACGCGCGCATGTGGAGCTGTGCAGGATCTCAGACTATCTCGTCTACAGCAACTACCGTGAAGCCGGGCTGCCAGATCTGCTGACAAGGGCCACGGTCCGTGTCGCCAAGGCGTTGGAAATGCTCGAAAAGTGGCGTGTCGGCTTGCCGCTTGCTCTTCAACTACCGGCGGACCCCTTGACGCTTATTCCAGTCGACCTTTTCACACAGGCCAGCTCGTTTGGTCAGGGTCCGGCCGGGGTGTTGAGCGGCGCTGCCAACTTTGGGCAGGATCGGGCTTGTTGGGCGCTACACATGAGTTACAACCAGGTACGCCCACCGGACGCCGTCACCCCCGGAGAGAGCCCTGCTAACTCTAGGACTAGCTCTTGATACTGGCGGTTCGACCGGCGATGCTGATGGCTGTCCGGAAAGCCGTCGCCAGCATTGTCTGCGCGGAACAGCCCTTCGACATGGAAAATCAGCCACACATTGAGCCGATCCGGGCGTGCAGCGATGCCGCCCGGCGTAACCTCCGCCTCGGCCGGTTGATGCGTTTGCATAGTCCGCGCCAGAAGCTGCTGCTGCCCGACCTGCACCACATCTTCAATGCGGCCATCGTCCTGATGATGCACCAGGTCGTCTTTGTGAATCTGAGAACACAGGATCTAGATGACGTCGGTTGGGCCCTTGAGGTGTTTGAGAGCGAGGCTGAGACAGGGAGCGAGTACGGGAGGGACTGTTTGGGCGTCTTGCACGACTTCAAATACCTTGCCCATCAGCTGCGGAACCCCATCCACAACCCGGACACCAAGCAGGTCCTTTTGTCCGACGAGGGTGTCCTCCGTGAGCTGCTACCGGACGAAGCAGTCGCGGCGATGATGGACGACAGAGGCAATGAGGGAAAGCGCCTCGGGGGGTCTTCAAGTGACGCTCTCTACCAAAAGGCGGCCGCCATGTACCAGACTCTCTCTTGCTGGTGGAATGCGGACAGCATGTAGAAGACGATTACGTTTTTTTGCCCAGATACCTGGTTTAGGTTTGTTTTGCGTTAATGTCGGGTTCGGTCGGTCACATACCTATGGATACTAAGATACCTACAATCCTTCCCTTCTTGAGTCGTCTGCACGGGGTTTCGGTCGTTGGCGCGATGGTTACAGACTCCCAAAAAGCCGCTTCTCCTCGGCTTCGAGCTTCTCGGAGTGCTGTCCGATTTGCTCCACGGTCCATTCTCCAAACTCGGTGATGTACACATCAACCAGACGGGCCGGTACCCACTCGAAAAACACGTTCCGGGTCTCAACGTGGACCGCGGATGATGGTGCACCCCGCAGCAACGTCGTCGTCGCGTCACGGACGCTTTTGTTGTTATACTCAGCCTCCCAAGCCCGAGTAATCTGGGATGGATCGTTGTCCTCGACGACGTGATCCCCCGGGTCTCCTGGAAGCGCGATCTTTTCGGACTCGCCCAGCACAACGATTTTGGCAGCCGGGGATACGTGAGCTGCGCTCAGCACAGCGGGAAGCGAACCAGTCTTGTTGCTGACAGCGCCCGAGGCGGCAATTCGGTCAGCTCCGAGTACGACCAAGTCGATACCGGCAGATGCCAGAGCGGCAGAGGCGTCCGAGTACAGGGTTATCTTGTGGGCCGAAGGAGATGACCCGGTGCCGAGGTCTCCGGTGAGCCCCCCCGCTAGCGAGACACCCTCACAGAGCGGGCGGGACTCGAGGATTCGGAGGTCGAGCACGAAGCCCGATGATAAGGCGGCGTGTCGTAGACCCTGGCGTATGGTGGAGCTCTCAGAGAGTGTTAGGATGGAAATCGACTCGTGTGACGATATTTTGGATGGGAATGCCCTCTCCAAATACGCCCCGAACTCTCGCGAGACCGACTTGGCTGACTCTTGCCGCGCCACGATCTTGGCGTCCAGGTCACGAAGAACTACCTCTTGCCATGAGATCGGCGGGTGGGTCTTCAGAATTGGTTCCATCCCCGCGAGGGCGGCGAGCAGTGCACTCATGATAGCGGCTCCCATGCTCTCCCTGCCGTTCTTGCACAGATGCCACGCGGCAAACCGCACCTTCACCCACCATTCATCCGTCGACCCGTCGTTTGGAGCCTCCATGGCAGCAATCACCCCCCTAAATGTTTGCAGCGCGGCCCCCGCCAGCTGCCGGGCACCACTCTCATGGTCACGAGCCAGCGCACCGAGGCCCTCACCGAGTACCCTGCCAGCCCCAGTGCCGAGGTCTGTCTCGAACCACACGCGCCGCAGACTTTCAGCCAGGCGCGGAACGCCTTTTAGAATGCCCGCTGCGTCTCGTATGATGGCATCAGGGTCGTGCCAGCCCCAAGTTTCGTGCTCCCAATCGGTGTGGATCCGCTGCTCGTCCGCGGGCGTTTGGAGGCGGAAGAGGAATGGGAAGATGGTCCACTCGCGCCGGACGGACGGGTCGCCGAAGGTGTAGCTCTTGCCCTGACGGAGCAAAACCAACGACGTTGGCGTGAGGGTGGTCTCCTCGGAGATTTCGCGCCAGGCTGCCGCGAGGGGGGAGGGGTCGGAGGGGTCGATGGTGCCGGATATCGGGGCGAGGTGGTGTCTAAGAGGAAGTTAGGGCAGTACGACTCTAGCAGTGATGGTCTATGCCTACTTGTATGTCGAGACTTTGCTACTGCGTTGAAAGAGTGCGACTCGGGCCACTCCACCATCGAACTTCAGGATGAATGACGAGACAACCGAGCGCTTTTTCCACTCGCTGGTGCTTGCGGTGGATGACATTTTCTTCCACGCTCGAAGTACCCGCATCTACACAATCAGTGTGGTTCACGAGTCGGAGTGGAGCAGCGGCCTAGCGCTGGTTGATGTAGCTCGAAAGTCGCCTGATGCTGAAGATGGACCACATCATGAGCACGTCCGACGCCTGCCGCGTGAGGGGCAGCTTGTCGGCTGTCAGCAGCTGACGACTGGCACCAAGGGTTTTTTGCAGCCCGTCTTTTTCAGTCATTTTTACTCCGAACTGTCCCATTCGTTTGTCCGGCTGGAACGGAGAAATCCTGTGACTATGTGTTGCTCTGACTCTCCGCCACCATCTTACCCGCGATCCTGGCTTGGGGTGGTGGGAGGGAGTCGTTCATTGAGACCACCTCAGCCAAGCAGATACCGTACCTAACGTCGAATCCAAAACGGGGCTGCTGGTAAGTTACGACTTCCGATGGGCGCAGGGGCAGGGCACAAGAGCTGCATCTCCGATGCGGACTTCCGCAGGCCCTAAGCCTGGAATGACACCAAGAAGGACGGAAGGTCCGGATGGTACCGTGCTCGCCAGCTTCACCTTTCCGGTGCTTAGCCCTACGTAGCATCGCATTTCACCCGACAAGAATTGAGGCATTACAAACGACAACATGAGATTCGGGATCGTTGCTCCCCTGGCCACTGGCTGCGTTGCCACTGCAAGCATCACTCCGGCCCTCAACATCACAGCCCTGTCTTCGCGCCGCGGGTACTCGGTGCTCCAGTGTTGGCAGTTGTCGTCAGTACCACTTGATTTCATGGCGGCGACCAACTACGCCATCGGCAACACGACTGGGGCCATTTGGTCCCGGATCGAACCGCGGACAATGGTTGGCGAGGCTTGGGCGCCGCAGGTCCAGTAAGATTCCCCTTACAGCTGAAGCGAACAAAGACTTAAATCGGGTGGCCCCTCACCCGCGGCAGGCTCTCGATTGTCTTGAACGGGCTTGTGCGGATCACGGCGCCCGCGCCTGCTGGAGATACAGCCAGCCCTCCGGTTTGCCCTCGGGAAGACTTCAAGGGACGGGCTCGACCAGAAACGAAACTCGCATACGGTGTGCCTGGCACCGTCCAGTCGTCGGTCATTATCGCAGCGGATCTCAGGTCAGCCAGTACGGTTGCCGGCCATTTTACCGAATTTCCGAGTAACGAACCGACGATTCTCGTGCAGATTCCATTTGTTGGAAACGAGGCGCCAAAACACACGGTGCTGTACGATGGGCCTTGTGTTTAGGACCTCGCCACGGAGCACTGGGGGCGGGGAGCCGAGCCTTAGATCACGATCGGTGAGGAAAATTCGCTTCAGGCGAAGAATCGCAGTAACGTGAATTGATACCTCACTTTCCTCTATGCCTTGCCTTTGCTGTTGCTGGTCTCCTTTTACAGTGATTTCCGCCCCCCATACCTTAAGTTCAATGTTTCGAGGTGATAGGGGATCACGGCGTCTTGCGGTTCCTGAATTGTTGAACACGGTGGAGAATGAGATCCACGTTAGTTCGTTGTGTGTTCGGGTTTGAACTCGCCGAGTCGCCGGGCGACTCGGGATGTCTCGAGGTGGTGTCGGACGGGAAGATCCAGACCTCGGAGAGTAGGTGTGAAGATATCCCTCCGCCATTTTGCTGACCGTGGTCTTCAACACTACAGGTCATGGGGAATCAAGAGGCGCTGTGAGATGGACCGAAACACAACCTGGCTGCATGATCGATGTCAGACCAAATGTTTTCAAGTTTCAACATAAAATTGATAATGTCACCGACACACGACAACTTGCTCTCGCAGTATGAACGGGCACGAAGTGCTGCAACTGACAGTTCACCTGCGAATTGTCTATCTATGGCCACCTGCTGCTACCGATTTCCGCTTCGGCAACGGATTCTTCTTGGCGTCGTAAATCATCACACCACTCCCCGAACCTTCGAATCGGAGACCGGGACAGTTACTAAGTACACCCTGCCTGTCGATCATGGACTACCCCTGCAAGCCCTGTTCCAGGTAGGGCCGTTGGGACGAGAAATTACAAAGGCTCGAATCTGCCTGCTGTTGGCGCTAGGACGGCACGGGTAATATGTGAGGGCCGAGTGTTTCCAACCGTCGTTTGTGGCTCATTACTGGGCACGCAAATGGTTGTGCCAACAGCTGACAAGGCAGAACAAAGGAAATGACGCTCCTGCAGGGCACCCAGTGCTGGGCTGCCTCCCAGAAGGGTGTTTATTAGAGACCGAGGCGTCACTCTTTGTATGCTCATTTGGGAACGAGGTGCAGCCCTCGGAAACACTGTTCTGCAGTTACATCCATTCGAGCCCGCTTGAAGGTTAAGGACGCAAAATTCCAATCAGCTTTTGGCTAGACGGCTCCTCGCTGGCAATTCGTCTTGACTAAGGCAAGACGGACAACATGGAACAACAAGAACCGCAATCTCGCGTGGCCTCGGCGTTTGATGACATCGAGGCGGCACCATCAATTTACTCGCCCAAACCTCCAGCAGAAGGGCCTGAAGACGTCAAACTGGCAGCCGATCAGCCTCCTGGCCCCGTGAGGGGCCTTCCCGAGACTCTAAACACGACACAACAGCAGTTGCCCATGACTCCGCGGCCCCCTGCCGCAACAGTGACGCCCCTGAATCAACTAGGCTACCGGCCTCAGTGGATAGACTGTCCATTTTGCAAGCGACGGACCCTGACACGGCTCGATAGGGAGGGAGCTCCAATGCAAATGTGAGCGCTTGCTTGCTTTTATTCTGGCACGCGTGATTGTCACTGACCCTGTTCTTCGCAGTGTCGCCGGGGTGCTCTGTTGTTTGCTCTGCGTCTGTCTGGCTTGCGTCCCTTGCCTCGCTCATTGGTTCGAGGAGACAACATACATCTGCTCGCAGTGTCACAAAAAGGTTGCCAAGCGGCCTGAAAGCGGCCCGATCATTGTCTACGGACCGGAGGTCGTGGTACCATCCAAGTACGCGGGCGCATAGGCTTGGCGCTATGTTGCTGTGTTTTGGTTTGGATGGGTTGTGCCTGAAGTCGAGCCTTTGGTTTTAGCACTGGATGATTAAAGCAAGTTGAATAGGCGAATCGGGGAATACCGGTCCATAAGTGATTGCCTAGGTAGTCTGCGTGCCCGTGTATTTACCATCATGCTTGCGATCACTCCCATCTACAGCGCTGCGATCCCGCGCTCCATCCTCCTTGCTCTCGCCACCCACCGAATAGATGACCTCAAACCTCTCACACAAAACGATGCTCTCCTCCCCAAATTCGTGGCCCCGGTTTTGGCCCCGATAAAACTCAATATGCCCAGACCGGTACGCCTCATAGTCCCCTTCGGCTTCGGCTAGCGCGAACTCTTCTTCGACGTCACGGAACCGGCATTGAACAAACGATGTCGTCCGCATCAGCGCCTGCGGCGCCCCCTTGCCATCGAGAATCACCGACAGATCGCCCACACCCCAGTATAGCGGGTCAGGCACCGGCCAAGACGTCGTGGCCGTCTTTTTCCCCTGAATCGCTAGGAGGAGGCGTTCGTCGGCAAGAGCCGGGGAGGTGCCACCAAAGTTGAAGACATCTTTAGGTGCGGGGAGGACACGGCCGAGGTTGGCTGAGGCTTCGGTGACGAAGGCGACGATATCGGGCCGGGCCGGGTCGATGGCGGACATTCTGAGTGGCGAATTGGGAGGTTCTAGTGTTGCTATGAAGAACGAAAAGCTGCGGGTGTATGAGGGGATGCTGATGAATGGAGAGAAAACTTGGGACGATGTTTGCTGAGCATGGCCGTATTTTATCCTGTCTCCCAAGCGATTGGCTCACTGCTAGCCCGGCGAGACGGATGCGGGAGGCCGAGAGCCACGGTGGTGTCTCACCGGACCCGCACCATGTGCTGCACAGAGTCAAGAGAACTCGAGAGTTGCCGCCGCTTGAGCAAACCCTCTTGGCGCGCCGTTTCAGAGAGTGCTTGTTCATCAAGAAACCTACGACGCAGAAATGGAAAAGGACTGGGCAGTTTTTGATGACCGGGTGATGTATGCTCCAAGAGTCATTTCCACTTTTTTATGCTATTTCAGTTTTGTCAGCTTTTGATCTTTCTTTCCCCATGGCTCCCTTTTTGTTTTCTCTCGCTCTCCCTCTTTTCGTTACCCCTGACACATACGTACACAGATATACCTATCTATAAAAATCAGATTCTGGACCAAGTTGTACTCCGTAGCTCCTGTTACCTTAGCAAAAAGTACGGACGGCCCTAGATTCTCAGGACTTGTGCCTCTGCATGCAAGCAGAAACCATCAAAGGGGAAGCCCCATATCTGCACCAAATCGACGGGATCACAGAGAGCCATGGTTCCCAACCATGTCCCAAGGCATGTCTACCCAGTTATGTGTTGCGTTTCAAACACTTTGCCAATTACGAAGGACACTGCCATCGCGTCCTCTCTCCATTCCTCAAGCCCGCTGCCTGCTTCTCCTCGAATCGAAGGGCCCGCAGCTGCAAGCCGACCCGGCAGAACTCCACTGCGCACACTCTTTGGCTTGGACAAGTGCCGTCGCGCGGGAACAGGCTCTCTTCCTCAAGGAACGTAGAATCGGGAGGCAGACCCATGCGGCAACGCTCGGCGTCCATTGTCTAGCTCGGCAACGCTGGATTAGGCAGCTGTTGAACATGAGTCCGGGCTGTTGCACGAGCCCGACCCGTTGTTCCAAGTCGCATGCCACAGCGTTGAGGCACGCCCTGGATTCGGATGGCGATGCCGGTCTCCAGTGTCCTGTGGGCGTCTCTCGGGGATGTGATCCTTGTTGCCTACCTACCTCATTGAACTCGCGGTTTCATCCAGGCAACCACGCAAGCTTTTGTTTTCCGGGCGGTGCGGGCGGGTTGCTTGGCAGCCGGACGCTGCACCTTTTAGCAGGAGACACAGTGGGCCAGATGTGGACCGTGCCCGCTGTGGCTGCCCATCACCAACGAGATTCGGCGGCCAAAGGGCCGAACCAACCTCTTTACCATTCGACAACAACCGTGGAACTTGGCCGTTCCGGGTGACTCACCACTCCGATCTGCCGCGTTCCCATCCGCATTATGCGACCCACCGCGCCTTTTCATCGCACCGTCGGCATTCACTGCGACTCTTGACGCCTTAGATCGTCCATACCCGGCACGAGACGCCCTGCCAGGTTCAAGATCGAGATCGCAGGCGTCTTGATGACGGGGTGAGGCCACGCAACGACCCAAGACCAAGGCGGTGACGACAACTCTGGTCAGTGTCTGCGTTGCCTGACGGGGTGCATTGATCGCCGTGGCGGCTACCCGTCATTGGACGGTGCTTCCTGGCGTTGGCGGCTCCCCACCGATGTCCAGCGAACCAAATGAAGCTGTAGCACCTGCTGAATCTGGAGCACGGCCGCTGGGTCCGTCCCGGCTCGGCTGCTCAGCGCGGCGGGGAGCCGCCCAGCCGCCCTGGTCGAGCCCACTCCGCACCACCCCTGGAGACACCTGGAAAGGGGAGAGCCGGCCGCCGCGCCGCGATCTTGGAGACGGGCTGCCTCCGTGGCCGATGCTGCGCTGCGGTAAATTTCGCGGAGACTGCAGGCAATAAAAATTACTACTTTCCGGGTTTGCAGCGATGTCGGCATCTCTTGTCGTTGTTCCTCTGCAAGGCGCAGATCTGGCATGGCCCATCCCTCCCCCCTTGCAGAAGGACGGCAGCGCTGCAGAAACAGCGGCGCCGAGTGCCGCTGTCAGACTCGGCCCAGAAGCATGTGTGCACTGTAATTATGCACCCCCTGACAGCCCCCCTGCCCTGCCAGCTGCTCTTCCTGGGCAGCCCTGCAACGTGACCGGCGGCGTGGCCCTTTGACGGCCAACCCTCGCAGCTGTCCACCAACACGCGTTCCGATGAAGCAGCTTCCTGAACCGTCCACGATGGCGGCGAGTGAGTCGTAGCTTTGCGGGTGTCCACAAGCGCAGAGGAACCTGGCGCCGAAATCGGAAGTTGCCGACAGAGTCTGCCCTGCTTAAACGACCCAAAATTGGCCCGATTGGTCGTAAGCGCCCACGCCCTTTGGAGAAAACCCCCGCCATCGTGTGAATGAATCACAGCGTCCGGCGGGCAGCCCTGATGCGGCTCTCGCGGCGCACCCGGCAGCACGACTCGGCCGTGCCATCGCTCTTATACCCTGAACACAGCATCGGGAGCCGGCCGTCGTGGCAGTGCCTGCACGGCATTTCCAGCCTGAGAGCGGTGCAGCACACCCGGCGACCCGACCCCCCGAGCCGATTTCTTCCCGCGGTCCCCGATGGCATCGCCGGAGCCAGCGAGCGGGCCATGCCTCCCTTCGCCGGAGCCTCCGAGTCGGCTCATTCGGTCCCTGGAACGCCTCCCGACCGAGTTGCTGCAGCCCATCGCCGAAGGCCTGGTCCCGGCTCGCCCCCTGACAACCCGTTTTGCTCTCCGTGCCTCGGGCACCTGGGAGTTTCGAGATGCCGGCCACCAGTGGGCCGACTGGCTCGCCTGCCACAACAACCTGCTCGCCTTCGCCCAGACATCGCGGCGTATGGCCGCCATCGCCAAGCCCCTCCTCTACCACACCCTCGTCATCCCCACACCCCGCGCGCTGGTCACGCTCTTCCGCCGCATGGACAACCACGTGACGGTACGTCCTTGGATCCGCAGCATCAGCTGCCTCGTCAACATCGCCGGCGCAGTCACTATCGACGAGGTGCATCATGAGTGGCGGAGACAGACTGGAGGTAGGAGCGTCCCTGACGAATTGGGCCAAGCGGTCTGTTAACGAGTGTCAGTGAACTGGGACACCCTGCACGGCCGGCCCTACGACGACGCCATCGCACTGGAGCTCCTCAAGACCATCCTTCTGAATGCACCCAACCTACAGGACTTCTTGCTGGCTTCGCCAGACCACGAGCTCGGTCACGGCGCCGGTGAGGGCGCCGACCTGCTGCTGCCGGATTTCCGTGACACCATCATCCGCTACCGCACCGAAAACTACGCTCCCGACTCGAAACGCATCGTTGATCTTCTCCCCCTTGGCCTCGTGCGGAACCTCACGTCCCTGCGCATCTACTGCCACAGGGAGGACAGCGATCGCCAGCTGACGCTGTCTCGCATGCTCGCCGACTACGCGGTCGAGGCCCTGCCGCTGTTGCCACACGTGAAGACGTTGGAGCTCTGCTGCGCGTCGGCCGACAGTGTCTTCGGCCCGCCCATCGTGCTTCCGCCGCTCCCGCACATTGAGCACCTTCGCTTCTACGGCACCCACATTCATGAGCCGAGGCTAGTAGCGCTGTGTTTGGCCTGCACCAACCTCAAGACGTTGGCTGTGCACTTCGAGGCAAGCTCGACAGACGAAGACCGGGATCTGCTCCCGGAGGGCAAGACGTTAAATGATGCGCTGGCCGGGCTGGCCGGATCATTGCGGACGCTTGAGCTGGTCTCACTTTCGGAAGGGCATTACCTGACCCGCGGGCAAGAGCGGCCGAGGAAACCGGAAAACCATCGGCTTCGGTGCATCCCGGAGCTCACGCGGCTTGAGGCGCTGACGTTGGACTACCGGGGCGTCTTTGGTACGCTGGGAATTCTCGAGGAAGACGACGGAGAGCGGCTCTGCCAGCTCCTTCCCCCATCACTCGGCGACTTCACGTTGGTTTGCGAATGGGGCACCGCCGGGGACTGGAAGCAGAGCTACCTGGCCAATCTGGACATGGTGCTACACGGTGTCGAATGTCTTTGCGCAAGCAAGGCCCATCAGCTGTCGAGCATCTCGCTCGCAATACACTCATGGCCGGCAGAAAGCCGGTTCCACAAGCGCTTTAATCGGGAAGTGGAACAAGCAAGACAGCGCTGCGCCAAGGCCGGTATCATGTTCCGGACCTTTGATCTGCTGCCCTCATATCAGGACGAAGATGAGATCACGACTGCCGAAGATGACGATGGTTTCGAGGAAGAGATGGGGGAAGACGAGTCCGAGGATGAAGAATTCGAGCTGGCCCCCGTCATCGAAGATGAACTAGAGCTAGAAGAGGAAGACGAGGCGTCCGAGTACTACTTTTCGGGCGACGAGGAGTCGGATCCGGAGAGGGAGGCACGGCGACCGCCGACATTCAGCGCCTTCCTGCAACGCCTCGGAGAAGATCACGGGCATAGCCTGGATGAACTCTTCTACGCCTACCACGAAGACCGATGGGACGAGTATCTCTTTTGATGCTAGAGGAAGGTTGGCTCCTCGGGAGACACTGGTCCAGGGATGTGGCTCTCCTGGTCTGGTTCCGATTCCGAGCAGCCCAGACCGCGTCCCTTCGCGCGGACACTCCCTCACGACTGCTTGTCTCAGCATTGGGATAGTTTACACCATGGTTAGGCCATCAACAAGATCCGCCCGATGCAATATGGGGGGCTTCTCGCCTCCAGGTTTGGGACGAGTTTTTCCACGAATGGCGAGGATCGTAAGTGAGTGGCCTGTGGGCCCTGTCGCTCGGAAAACCCGGCAGGACCTGAGAAAACTCTGTGCTTGGGGTGAAATTGGATTCACCAACACTCCAACTTTCACATGGGTTGCAACTGCCGAGTGAAATTGTTGCATTACCATCTCGACCTAGAGGCCGTCAACCAGAAAGTTAAATGGCGGGGTGGTCTACCAATGTTGCTGGGCAGCGTTATGGCTGGAACCGCTGGCACAAGGTTCAGCTCTTATACCCCAGCCGATACTGGCTACGACATAATTCTACGCGGTTAAATTCACCTCGACGCTCACCCAACAGGACACTCGGTTAAACCCGACCAAACCAACGTGGCCTCATCTAGAACGCGCCTTCCACTGATTGCCGATCGTGTCGACGCAGGACCCAGCTCTTCGTGGGACCTTGGTCGCTTTTTCCGGCGATTCCCGAGCCTCTCCTGATGACGACAGCCAGCCCTGAATGGCAGTGCCACGCCTGCCTCATCCATACCACTCTATCATGGCTGGCCGGATCAGTGTCCCCGTTGCCCAACTCGGCCGCTTTTCATTTAGAAAATGTAGTTGCCGCGTACTCTCCCCACACTTTACACTTTACATTTGCCGGATCGAGGACTCAGTGCCCGGAATTTAACCATGACAGACGACCAAGGCTTCTGGCCTCTGCACTCCACACTCAGCCGCTGCCCGCACCCTTTTTGCCCAGGCTTTCCACCCTACCTTTCGATTACCGAGACGGGTACAGACGAGGAGCCTGCTCGGGACATGCAGCCAAGACTTCTGGGCTTCCGGTATGTAAGGCGGGCGGCGTCCGTTGCGCGTCAAACAACTGACAGGTTCAGCCTCGTCCAACGTCCTCGGTAGTGACTCCAACACACTGCCGCTGCAATGCCAACAGACTCCTCGACTCGCCACATGGCCCTGGTGGTTGCCGCAGCCTCCATGGTTGCCGTGGCCCGCGGTGCCTACCCCTTGACGACGGATTCAAACTGCCAGTGCTACAAGACCAACGCAACGACCACCAACTACTTTTCGCACCACCAGTTCTTCGACTTCCAATCCCTTCAGCAGTATGTAAACGTTCCCCAGCCGATCAACGACTTCGACGCCAACGCCCTGGCGGGTCCGGCAAGCACATTCTTTGCAAACTCCAACTTCACCAGCTCGTGGGTCATAATGAACTGGAACAACACGGCGCTGTTGGGACTCAACGACAGCACTGTGAGCGACGCGACTGTCAAAATGGTGAACAGCCCCAACAACCTCTACATCGAGCGGGACGACCAGCAACAGCAGTTTACCCACCTAACCTTGCGGACCGTGCGGCACGCCGGATTCCAGTCCTCAGCCGAGTTCGAATCCGCCAGCCAGGGGTACCAATTTCTCTCGGTTCGCATGCGCGCGCGCACCATGGGCGCCGCAGGGGCCATAGCAGCCATGTTTACGTACCGGCCGCCGCCGCAGCCGCACGACACATCGCTCGTGCAGGAGGCCGACCTGGAAATCCGCACGCGTGACCCCCCAACGTATGTTCAGTACACAAATCAGCCATCGTGGAATAGCACGAGCGACATACCCGGCGCCACACGCAACGTGACGCTGCCCGGCGGGAGGAGGTGGAGCGATTGGGCCGACTACAGGATGGACTGGACACCTGGGAGCAGCACTTGGTTTGTCAACGGACAGCTGGCCAGTCGGATCACCCTCCAGGCCCCACGGGACCCAGCACAGGTCATGTTTAACACGTGGAGCGATGGTGGGAGCTGGTCCGGAGACATGCAGGTCGGGAGCCAGGCGTACATGCAGATCCGGTGGATCGAGATGGTTTACAACAGCACGGATCCTGGCACAGTGAAGAGCGGAGGTTGCAAGAATGTGTGCAGCATCGACGAGACGAGCAAGGTTGGCACGCCGGTGCTCATGACAGGAGGTGGGTGTACTCTGCGTGCCGTGACCCCTTGGTGGTGCCTCCTGCTGATGGTTTGTTTGTTTGGACTGTAGGGCAACAGGGCCAGCCTCAGGGATGTGCCTCGGCCAAGTATGGTCAGTGTGCCGGAAAGACGTGGAACGGCTGCTTGAGCTGTGCGTCGGGCTCGACCTGCCGGTATCAAAACGACTATTACTCTCAGTGTTTATGAGGTGGCGAGATTTGCGTCAGTACCCATCTACCTTGAACGCCTCCTATGTCACCATGGTTGCTAGTAATGCCGAGCGTGCGTGTTTGTCTGCTGGCGAACCTATCAGCGCGTTGTGTGGAGTCGAACAATGAGAATGGATGACTTCCGAATTCGTGTAACAAAGAGTGGTACTCGGCTTCTGGATCGTTTAATCGTGAGGGCATCTTGAGCATGTTGACCGATCCCGGGCTATCCGCCTTACAGTCCGCCTTACAGAAGGTATCTAGCGTATAAAGACCCGCATCACATTCCCACTTTCTTTGCTCTGTTTCCACATGGCTGCCCACGACTCACGCATCTCCAACTCCTTGCTTTGCCCGTGCCGGTGCCAGGCCCGACTGAATTCGGCATCCATATATGCCGTGCCTACCAATGCCCACTGCCCCATCTCATCGATGGGGCGCAAAATGTAGCGGTGAGTAGAGCCCCTGAGAAGGCACAACATGTCTCCCGGCTGTGGAGCGACAGACGTGCTTCTGCAAAAGTCGATTTCGCCATTCTCACAGACGAAAAATACGTACTCGTTGAACTCATCCGCGATGTACCTTCCGTAGGGGTGTGCGAGGGCGGCATGAGACTGCAGCTCGTTCGCGTCCGCTTGCTCTGTCATCAGAAGGTCGTAGAGCTGCTCGCGAGGCAAGGGTGTGGTCCAGTGCGAGTCCATCAACGACGTGCAGAACGTGTCGTCAAAGTACTTGCAAAGCCGCCTCCGTGGACTGCGGGCAACGGGCATCTTCGAGGCTGCTTCGGGTAGCCCAGACGCTCGTTTAGCACAGCCCTTGAATCTCCGCAGCTTGCTTTCCCATTCTGGTGAGTCAGGGGTCTCTCCTATCGCTAGATTTGCGAGCAGGGCTTCGCACTTCACGAGATAACACCGACAGCTGTCCACTTCCGATGCGGCAATTGGGTGGGGTTTCGTCTTGGATTCGTCGCGGATGCGGCATCGGGGCCCAGTGGCGGCGACGACAGTGATTGGTAATGCTTCAATCTCCAGTAGCTTGTCACCGTCAAGGAGCCTGGCTGGGTTGGTGTCATCGAGATTGCGGTAGAAAACGCCCCGTCTCCCGACAAAGTTTGGCACCCAGGAAGGCCGGTCTGGTTGCGGCCCTGAGCTGAGACCCAGGATGTCAATGCATGTGCCTTCCCTAAGCATCCAGGCGGTGTATTCATGGAACACGGTGCTCACGGGTTTCGAGTAATCCGGAACCGGGTGCTCAGGAACCGTGTCGTTGCCAACCAGCATCCCCAGCAGCGAGTACACTCGGTCGCGCTGGTCGGTAACCCCGAACTCGGTGAATCGGGACAAGTACATGGCCAACTGCTCGGCAAATCCTACGTACTTCTTCTCCTCGGCAAGTTGGGTTAGCAAGTGCTTGTACTCCCACGCCTTGGCGATCGAGCACAGCCCGCTCCGCTGGTTGTAGCTGGCCGAAAGTGTCCCGTCCTCACGCGAGGCTTGGATGTAAAGGAGATGGCCGAATGCAGCGGATATGACAAACCACGGCACGCTTAGATGGCCAACTAGCAGCTTGACCTTCTCGTCGTCGTCTTGCCAGTGCCGCACCGCGACCTCCTGCACCACCCATGCGCGGGTGAACCATGCCCGCCCAAGCAGCCCAGCCATCAGGTCCTTCCCCTTGGCATGCCGTTTCTCAACTGTATCCATCCGATGTTGTTCTGCCGCCGTCTTTGGAGGTTGTGTGACCCAGTCAAAGCAGGCGAGCATGTACTGGAACGCCAAGTGCCAGTCGCTCTTGGGGTAGCCACCGTAGTCACCCAGCCAGACGTTGACTTGGGAGGCCGAAGCGAATATATCGCGCATACGAGCCACCTGCGCGCTGCGCTCTGCGAGGTCTTGCTGGTTGATGCAGAGGCTGTCGACCCAAAGGCGCGTGGGGCCGGTCCGGTTGCGGAGGTACTTCAGAGCGGAAAACAGGTTCATGGTGACGGGGTAAAGAGAGTCGTCCAGCGTAATCGGCCGAGTTTCGGCAGCATTACCCCAGGTATATGAGACGGCCTCATATGGGGTGCTTTGAGCGTCACCAAGGTTGATGTGGACGAGGGTGCAGATGATTGGGTCACTGAGGTTGCCGGGCAGCAGTGTCACGATGCGGACCTCATCCCGCGCCAGAGGACGGTGGCAAGTTTGGGCCTGCAAGGTCTCCATAATGTCGAAATGGTGATCGACCGCGGCGAGTTAGTCACGGCTTGGTGAGACTTGCGAGGATTGGGGGTGAAGTTTGGCAAGAGGCGGCGTACTTAAGGCAGCCGTCTGCGGCGGGGTTGATGTCTAGGCTGAGTGCAAGGCGCCCGAGGCGCTGCAGAAGGGGCTGTGGCCCGTGGGTCTGAGACCGATTTAGCGGGTAGGTCTAATGAGAGCAGCTGAGAGAGAATAAGGGGGCTCAGGCTGAGCCCGCCCCGTGTTTGGGGACTAACATCCTGGTCTTGATAACAGGGCCAAGGGTGGCGATTTCTCTCAACCACTTCCATGCCCATCATGCTACGGAAGTCTAGCCGGACTTGTTCGTGGAGGACAGAAATACCCGACGCACTATTTCCCTAGAGACTGCTCAGTGTGCCACACCAAGGATCGGCTGACAGAGTGTGGGTACTCGGTTCTACTTACCAGGTAGCTGGCTTGATTCGCTTTAAACTTCTTCACCTCGTAACTGCCGACTGCGTTCTCTGTTCACCTCCGTCCGTGGAAAAGGCTTTCTCGGCTTCTACCAGATTGAGGGAAGACAAGACCCCCTCGCGTTTTCCGCCCGTCCACTTTCAAAGCACCATTGCGAGGCGAGATGGCAACCTCTCCAGAGTGCGCTGATGGGTTTAGATTTTTCTGAGCCCTCCATGGAGGAAACACGAAGGTGTCTACGGCAGGCGCGGCTGATGTGGTGGTAGGTATTAAACCTAAAAAAGCTCTGTATCGACTACACGAGCATCTCTGCCACGGACCTTGTGATGTGCATCCCAGACCGGGAGGATGGTGTACTTTTGTGAAATGACGAAACAAGTGCAAAATCTAATCCAATGCCTATCGACCCGTCTCCTCGTACATGCGGCGTGGAGCGGCTGGTCTCTACTTCTTGGGAGCCACTGCCTCTCTCGCAGCCATGAGCTGGGGGCTCAGCTCGAAGAGCTTGAGCACATCAGCGGCATGGACCAGAAGGACGTTGTCTTGGCCCATCTTGGCCAGCTCCTCCCCACCCGCTAAGCAGAAGCCTGCTCGCGGCTTCTTGTGCTTCTTCAGGATCGAATTGAATTTGTCCACGGCAGCCAGCCACTCGGGCTCGCTGCCTTGACCAAAGTTTGCTGGTAGGCTCATGCTGACGCGGCAGTCGAGACTACCCAGCCACACCACGTCAATGTCCGGCACCTCGGTCAAGATGGCGTCGAGGTTGTTGATACCCTCGAGTGACTCGATCTGGACCATGATGGCCGCCTGGTCGTTGACGTTCTGCCAAACATCACGCTTTCCGTCGGCGCCCTGGTCCGTGAGACCGGGGAGGAGGCGGAATGGGGGCACAGAGCGTGTGCCGTTCTGCCGCGCGCCAAACTTAGCTGCCGAGACAACGTGCTTGGCCTGTTCGACCGTCTCAAGTTGGGGGATGACGACACTTGCGCCAGCATCAAGGGCAAAGCCGATGGCCGCGTGGTCGTGGCCGGGAACTCTACGTCAACGTCAGTCGCGGGAACTTCGAAGACACCTTTGCTGGGCACCGACCTGACAAAAGGGATAGTACGGCCGCCGCTCATGAACATAAACTCGTGGACCATCTGGGGCTGTTAGCGATGCCCTAAAAGCGACGGGCAATCAGCACGAACCGTGGTCATGGTCTCGACGCTGCATGAGGTATGCTCCCAGTCGATCCAAACCACGTCGTAGCCCATCGGGGCGACAAAACGCGTGATGGGGACTGAGCTGAGGCCGGCATAATATCCGATAAGGGGCGGAATCTTCTTCTCGTACGCATCCCGAATGGCACGGCGAGCGTGGTGTGGCTGGAAGAGAGACGGACCCATGTATGCCTGCATTCCCTGAGGCGCCTCATGGTCAGCGAGCGGGAGGTGGGAGCCCATGGTGTACGGCTGGTTGGACGTGTTTTGGGTGTTGTTGATGGCGATTAAGACAGGGTGGCCGGTAAGCTTGTTGGAGATGCTGGGAAGCTGCACAGCTCTCGGGTCCTGTGGACAACGGCGCAAGTGGTTTTTATGCTACCGAGGCAGTCGAAGCCAGGTGGGCCGTGGCGGCCTGTTGGCCTTCCTTACCGAGCCGCCCAGGAGCTGGGAATCGACCAAAATGCTCCTTCTTTCCGCGCCATGCGCAAGGATCCGGGATTGCCGGGAGCTGGAGAGACTGGTTCTGGTAGGGAACAGAGGACGCCACCGACCGGCGCCAACGGGACCGCCGCTTTCCGTCCGTGTTTGCCGGATGCTATCAAGTGCAGCATGTCGATGGCAGAGCCCAAGTCCTGTCCCGGCAGTCCCGCAGCACGAAGGAGTTGACTCCATTAACGCACTTTGCGGTCAGTTGGACAGAGCGGACAACTTGCACAAGTCGCAACAGCTGAGGAAGGAGTGGCTTGGTGAACTCGCCCATGATTGCCGGTTAACCGTGTTGACGAGGCGAAGCACTTTCTGAGCTTCAGGGTGGATGCTGATTCCCTGCCCACATTCGGTTGGCCACTCGGCAAATGTAACGGGCGCTGGTGATGAGTGAGACCGGTTGACCGGGTTTTAAGAAGGGCGATGATCCACAGAAAGCCCGTTCTTGCAGCCGCCAAGAGGGGGTACCTCAGCAGAAAGAAACGTTTATGATTTGGCCGAAGGCGAAGTGACCTTCTGCCCCCCCTTCGTGGCGTTGAGCGTTGCTTCAGGAGAACGGAATCGAGGATTGGGGCAAAGGTAGGCTGAATCGGGAAGCCTGTGACCTGGAACAGGAGTGCGAAGGCCGTCAGGGGTTGGTGCGAGCCTCCAAGGGATCCATGAGTAGCATGCCTTGTCAAACGTTGGGCATGGGGGATCACGCCACCAAGCATAGCCCCTCAACCCCGACAATGCAGTCCGAACGTCTTGGTCCCAGAATGAGTGGGCTGCTGAGCGCGTAAGATTATGCACATTCCAAGGACTTCAGTTAGGTTTCCGAATCCCCGTTGCGGTGCAGCACATACATCATGCCCTGCTAATTTCGACAGCAGACGAGCAATCATTCTCCAGAAGCTCCTGGCCGTGGCAGGTACCAAGCGGCCAAATAATGCCGTATGCATGTTTGTATCCCGTCCAACGCCAGACGCGCAGCATATCAAACCAGAACCGAGACAGCCCTCTCCCGGTCCTCCTTATCTTTCTTCATCTTGAATAGCTGCTTAATCATGTCCCTCTTTTTCTCCTTCGGCTTGCCCGCCATGCTCCCCGAGCCATCCCCGTCACCCCCCTCCTCAATCTGCTTAAGACTGGTCTTGGAAGAGCGTTTTGAGGACCGTGAGATGGCCGATCCTTCGTGCTGGCCCTGACTCCGAGTACTGCGATGACTGCGATGGCTCCGCTCGCTCGCCGCCTCGCTCTCGCCACCATCCTTGTCCTTTTTGCTGCTCTTCTTGTCGGGAACTTCCGAATCGGCCTCACGGTGCCGCCTGCTGCTGCGATGACTTCGGTGTGTCCTTCTCGAGCGGTCGCTCCTCGCGCGACTAACCTGCGAGACTGAGTCGCACGGCTCGACCTCGTCCAGATCCCGATCATGAATCTCTTTCAGCGCACGCTCCGCCTCCCGGCTCATCAGCTCGACATCGGCCGACTCCTCCCCGTAAGGTACAATGCCGCGCCGCCACGTCTCGATGGTGCTCAACTCCTCGACGTCTCGCAACACCAGCGCCTCGTCATAGCTCGCGGCGCTCGCCCCGGCAAGAGGCGGGGCGGCCTCGGGTGCGACGGCCGGGATAGGACGCATTTCCAACGGAGACTCGAGCGTCTTGGCGGGGCCGGCCGAGTCCTTGATACGCTTCACAATCTTCCAGCCACCAAACATGACGACGGTGACGCCGACCGTCACGCCCGCGCCAATCAGGAACTGCGGGCTGGCAAGCAGGGCAAACACGGCCGGGCTGCCGCCCTTGAGGAACCCGAGAAAAGCCGGGCTCATCTTTCCGATAAGCGCGCTCAGCTCAGCGAGGGTCAGGGCCACGGCAGCCGCCGCTTGGGGGTTGCGCTGCAGGTTCTCAATCATTGAGCTTGCCGTATGCTGCACGCAGTGGGCTTCCTCGAGGAAGTCTTCGATCCGGTCCATGAGGGTAAGGGCTTGGGTTTCTTGTGGGTCTCCAGGGTCCGACTGGGTGCGGTCAAGATCCACGCGTGAGGCAAGGTCGGGCGGCATGTCGCCGTAGGCCAGGTTCAAGTCGATGGACTTTTTCTTGACGAGAGAAGGGTCGGAGCGCGGGCGGTGGACCACTTGGCGCCGCTCCGGGGCGACGTTGGGGATGAGGGCGCCCGGAGCAGCGGACGGGGCGCAATGAGACTGAGATGGTGGGGGGCCCAGTGCAAACGTTGGCCGCGAAAGTTGCATGTCCCGCGGCGCTGTTTCGGCATAGGGAGATTTGTAGGCCTTGGAGGGCGACGTTGCAGACACTTCCGAATGCGTCTTGAGGTTGCCCTCGGTCAGAGCTGGGAAGGGCCGCTCCGAGGAGCGGGGCCGGTGGGAGCGCCGGGAGGCGCGGGTGTAGCGGGAGGAGGCGTGCGACCGGCCGTCACCGTCATCGTATGCTATCCGGTGGTCGAAGCCATCGCGGAGGGCTCGGCGGCCGTATGCCGGGTCCGTCTCGTCGGCGTACCCGCCGCCGTGGTAATCGTCGTAGGACGCCCGCGAATCGCCCCGTTGTGTGGCGTCGAAGGTTTTTGCACGCTGGATCCCTGCCCTCTCCGCCTTGACCACTTCCTTCCTGTCCCTGTAGGCAGCTCGGGCCTCCTTGAAGATGCTGACCAGATGCTTGCCCTTGGAGGCGTCAGCGTCGTGCGGCGTGAGTTGGGACTGCCCTGGGGGGCCGAAAGTGACTGTGAGATGCACCTACTGTGCTGATAACCTTCCCCGAGTTGTTGATGATTGTGATGATTTCTGTGGCGGGCATTTTGAACGGGGGTTGTGCACTGAGAATGCGGTTGGATCCGAGGCGGTAGGTAGGTAGTTTAAGCTGGTGATTGTCGTCGCATGTCGCACGCTGAACGCTGACTGGAATCCAGGGACCGGTCCGCGTTGGGTGCCGTCTGTGTCTCGCTCAATTGCGAAGCTGTGTACTCAGTTTGAACTGTTCCAAACCGGCCCGGGGGAACCGAGGGAGTGCGCCGAGACCTCTTTCGTGGGTTTGGGACATGACATGCCACCACCGGCGGGCATGCATCGGGATAATAAATGACAGGGCGGGATCGAAAATGTTTCAGGCCGCCCGGCGCCATGCTGGCAGGCAAACTGCTGTCGCATGCAGGGCGGGCGGCACGATTGGACGGTTCGTCGTCGGGCATGAAGCGGACCCTCCAGCTTGGATGGACGCGAGAAGCATGAGGCGGTCACCCACCTGTCTCTCACCGCAACGTCCCGACCACGCATTGGCCGCGGGGTGGGTGGTGCGGGGCATCCGGGAGGCCTGCGAACTGCAATTGGCCCCAGAGGGAGCCAGAGGGAACCCAAGCCATCCAAAGTTGGAATCGCCTCCGCTGAGTTGGGGTGGCTGGGACAAACGGTGTCACAGCGATGAGTTGGCGCTCATCGACTGCCGGGATCAGTCTGCCGAAACTGGCGAGATTGATCGAAAAATACCTACGAGTCACGGCAAGATGTAGGTTCCAGACCTGCAGGCCCGTCCCCGCTGCTCTTTGGCGCTCTGCCAGTTCATCAGCATTAGCGAGCCCCGCTTCAGGCACTTCGATGTATGGGGCGCCGTCCCATCAACTCGACAGGGTCGGGGTGTTGGGCTGCGGTGCTCCGAACAGCATTTGACGAGACGGGTGGTCAGGGCAAGTTTCAAGTCCGGACTCTAATTCCATCATATCCAAGTGCCTGCAAGAAAATAACCAAATCCAAGGGTATCCTTCAACGTGTCGTAAATATCGTCATTCCCATTGTAAATGCAACCTGCCCGTCCCGCCCGACGGCTGTCCGCTGCCCGCGCCCCCACCCGCGCGCCTGAACTGAGTGAAGGGGCCTATCCCAAGCCCCCCACGACAATCTGCAATCAGGGCAATGGACTTAGGCGATATACACCGGCAAGCGGCTGCCCAGCAGCTCGCTCTTCGCAATCTGCACGTCCTTCTTGTTGAAGTCGTGCAGCAGCAGCCAGCACAGCATGCGCAACACCAATGTGCACCAGATGGCTGTCGCTTGCGACTCGAGACTTATGGTGGCATCGGCGCCGTCATCGTGTCGCAGCACACGGTCTGGGGGCTGGATGTGGAGCAGCGGCACGGAACCGTGGCTTTCGCGCTTCTTCAGCTGCGGTGGCGGAAGACCCGGGGAAACGGGCCGGGATGGGGTTGCCGAGGGCGACAGTGACTTGCCCTCAGAGACCCCGTCGATGGACGGCTCGCGGGAGTGCATCGAGGGGGCGTAGTGTGTCGTCCGGCGTCGCCTGTACGACATCACTGCGCGATGTCGGACCTGGCTGAGAACTTTGAAAAAGTACAGATCCATGAAGGCCTCCTGGCGCAGTTCCGGGGAAGCGGCTGTGAGCTCGTCAAAATGCTCGGCCCTTTGCTTGCCGTCGCTGTGAGTGCTCCGGCCGTCGCCGTCCCCATCAGCGCTGCTCTTGTTGTTGATCAGCTTCAAGACCTCCTGGAAATGTTCTCGGATGACCATCCGGACGAGGTCTCGCTCGCTCTCCTTGAGGAACTTGTCGCATGCATCCAGTACGTCGTGCAAAGTGTCGAGCAGCGGCATCGAATACCCGGGCGTCTTGGATTTCTTGTCCGCCTTCAAGGCGCGGACCAGGGTGTCGGCGTCGCCCATGAGCTGCTCGATTTGCGGGATTGAGGGTAAATCAGCGTCCGAGTCGCTGATTTTCTTCCGGTATTCCATCACAAGCCTTCGGATGTTGAAGAAGTTCTTGTCCCAGTGGTACGGCGTGGGATTCGGCAGCATGCGAAAAGCGCTATTGCGTATGTGCAGCGTCTTGCCGAGCATGCCCAGTAGCTCAAACGGGACTGTCATAATTAGCGCCGACACTTGGGCGAAAGAGGTGAGGGGCTCACATACGTGGAAAGAGATGACCGTGCTTGGTGTCGTTGGACCGGAAACAGTTGGCCGTGTCGGTGTTACACTCGATGAGCACCATGGTCTCGGCGATTTCGTCCATGCTGCCGAGCTGAAGGAAGCTCAGGTCCTTGGGATCCTCGTTGGGGAACTCAATCCTGCGTCTGTCCTTGGCGTCGTGCTGGAACAGGGTCGAGACGAAGCCGCAGCACAGTTCCTTGACCTCGTCGACCGGAATCACCCTGTTGTCCTCGAACCGGCTCTTGCCGCAGATCTGGAGGGTGAACATGACGCCGAGCTCGGGGACGTTGGTGCCCGTCAGGATGTACCCGTTGCCTTCGGCACGGTACCGGTCCCGAGTTCTGTCAAACTCCTTCCAGTGTATCCCCATCATGGCGGCGATCTCGAGCAGGTGGCACATGGCGGTCGTGGCGTAGGGCTTCTTGACACTGGACGGCATCGTGTCCCAGCTGCGTTTCTTAGCCTGGACGGCGACCGCGAGTGTGTGGCTCCGGAAGTCGACCAGCGGCAGGCTGTGCGGCGGGCCCTTCTTGGAGTGCTCCAGCTGCCACTCCTGGCTCTCCTTCTCCATCGACTGCAGCTGCGAGAGCAGCATGACCCAAGACGCCCGCTCGTTATCGGCCGTATGTACCTCGCTCCGCTTTAGCGACTGCCGCTGTGCCTCCTCCTCGGTAGGCAGCAGCGCTCGGGTTTGCTCCAGGCTCTGCGTCGTGCCGTCGACAAAATGGATCGGTTTGTTTTTGATCGGCCCCTTGGTGTTGGTCGGGGCGCAGACAAAGATGACGGGGGTCTCGAACTGAACTTCGAAGCGCAGCTCTGTCGTTTTGAACTTGCGCTTCTTGCTCTTGTGCCACTTGCCCATGACGGTTTCGTCGCAATTCGAGTATCCGGTGGCCGAGGCGATGTACTGCTGCAAAACTTGCGCGAATGTGCCCAAGAGCGCGACTAGCGACACCACGAGGGCAACCCAGTTGACGATGCCGCTATCGCCCCCGCCACCGCCATTGTCAGTGGCCGTGCTGCTGCTACTACTACTGTTGTTGTTGTTGTCCATGTCGGCGGAGCTTCAAGGCTCGCAGCGAGCCTCGCACGTTCGGGCGGTCGAGATGTGTGGGCAGCGGCCAAAGTGGTCGTGGTAAAGGCGGTTAGGCAGTCGGTTGGGGTTGGGAACGAGAACGGCAGCAACTCGACTTCGCGGAAACTGCGCCCATTGTAGGTATTATGTGTTTTCATGCAGGGAGGAACTGAACGGGACCCAACCTGAGAGCCGGCCCTCTGGCCTGCGTCCGCGTCCTTGGGCATGCATCGTCGGCGGCAGAGATTTGGACTGCTGGGGAGAGGCAAGGCAACCAATGAGCTGTGTTGGAGCTGAGGAGGTTGCCGGTCGCACAGCCGTCGCTCCAACCCCAATCCAGCTTAGTCGGGTCAGCCACCCCCCTCCCCCGCCTCGCTGCTGAGCTTGTGGAACTGGACGCGGAACCGCCGGTCGATCTCGCGCGCATCCAGTCGAGCCAGTCAACCCGCGCTAAACCAGGATGTTTGGATTGGGGGTCGCGAGCGAACAGATGCTGCATCTTGACCGACGATGCGGGTCGCAATTGTGGTTCGCGGACTGCACTGCTGTGCGTGGCCGCGCAGCAAGCCAGCTGTCTCGGGTAGCGCGCGTGTCTCGTTTCAGGCCGTGCAGGCTCTGCAGGGGCTGTCGTTCGCTGCAAGTTCCGCCCGTCCTGCAGGCGGTCAATAAAATACAGAAACCAGCATTTCCGTGCCAGCTGAGGTCGGTCGTGCACCCCAACAAACGGCCGGAGATCGAATCGGTGTTCCTGGCGCAGGGAAAATTGAGCAATGCAGCGAGGATGAGCTGATGTTGAGTGGAGAATAATTACAAAGCCAGCCGAAACCCGCTCAAAGTTGAAGCTTGAAGCCAGCTCCAATGACGTCACCGGCTAGATTGAGAGAATCCAAACTCGAATTTCAGTCTCGATTTAATCCTCATGATAGATACATGGAGCTCAGCGGGGCGGTGCCGCTCGGGTTTTTCAGCGCCTCCTCGAGGCCTTCAGGTTGCGGCATCCTACATCTTCCTCCTCGCCCGAGTCCAGGTGCAGCCGAGTCCAAAAAACCGGACGTGTCTGCGGCTGGCACCTCGCGGTGTCATCACTCCGGATACTTGCTTGTAATCCCATGCGAAAGTGATCGGAGACAAACTCTAAACCCGTTCTGCTCGGCTTAGCTCACCTCCTATCGAACTCTCCGTCGTCCCACTCTAACTTTAGCGCAGCGGCAGGTCGCCATTGACTCGGGAGCAACTCGAACTGTATGTGGACCCCTCAAGTTCTATTATGCAATGTCCGTCAGAGGGGCACAGGCGCACCGGGCACGCGTCGCCGCCGGCGCCGTTACTGGCCCTCGAACTGGCATTCCCAGTGCCCACGTTGGGAACACCCACCGCAGAATCCTGCTGAGGTGGAGCGGGTATGCTGTAATCGGATTTAAGCCTGGCGGAGGGTGCTACACCGTCGTTGGTTACATCGGTTCCGTTCAAGTCGCCAACTTCCTTGTGGGATTCCCCAGAGTCGTCAGGTTCCGTGTTTACCGGGAGGTGCCGCTTGTCGGTTGGTGTTCGGGCACGTACTTCCACCACCTCCTCCAACTTGCTCTCGGTTCGCACATGCAGACGGTATGCCCTCCAATACGGCGCGAGTCCTAATCGAGCCTCCCCTTGTTCCACGGTCACAAACAGCCATTCTGGAGCAGGAACCAAGCGCGATAGCCGAAGTCCCAGACCGAATACCACTGGCAATCAGGTGGCCAAGCGCTCATGAATTCTTGACGCATGAGCTGGCAGCTTATAGCAACTTCGTGAGCAGTACCAAGTTCTGAAAAGTACTGCAAGGCTTCCTTCAGGGGACTATGGTAACATCAATGTCCGAACTTGGGCAGATGGATTGTAGACTCGTTAGACGTGGTTTAAAGAGCCGAGGATGCCCTATGATCAAATGCTACTACTGGCAGTGATGACGGCGTAAAACCCTGTCTTAGATACCTAACTAAACAGGGCGAGAGGCCACATTCTAGTGTCATAAACTTCCGGCTGTAGGTAGATTTATGTCTCTTTGGTTAGTATAGGTACTCAAAACTGGTGGTTTGGTGCAAGCCGGATTTCTCTACTTCGTGCTCAATCATTCGAGCGATGGTTTCTAGCTCTAACATCCCAGGATCGAAGAGCATCAACACGATTATTCGTCTCGGTTTCCCCTCAGCATCTGTCACGACAGAGAGTATCAAACGAGACATTTCGCGCACTCTTCGGTGATTCACTAGCCAATCAATCTCAAGCAACAGATAGGGCAGGCTGAGTACGAGATGATCTGTTGCCAAACCAAGGGACGTCTCTGGGTCATTGGAATACAAACACTCGTAGCAGAGTATAGTGAGCAATATATAACTCCGACTTTCCAGCAACGCGTCCAGTTAACCATTCCGTGAGCCTGTGGCGCCCGCGGGATCTGACGCAGTTATACCCTCCATGCCCTCGAAAGAGCGGCTTGGCCCGGGGGGGCAGGATACAGTGCTTGTTTATGGGGCTTCATATTCTCTCGGTGTTAATAGTAGATGGGGTGCGCTGAGGCCCTCCACCGGCATACCTCACCCGGGCTCACGGTTGTAATGCAACCCGACCGGCTGGGAACGGCCGCGATCTTGGCCCCAATCAAGCCCCCATGTGCCGAAACAACCCTTTCCGGGCGAGCTGCAAGGGGTGCATTCATCCCGGTGAGCGCGCCCTGGCAGCCGCGACGATCCGGCTATTACCAGTTCCGATCCCAAGAAGGAATGCGGGGAGTTGCCTTTTAATCTTGCTGAAAACTGATTACCCACATCTACAGGTTGGGGTCTGGGGAACTCCGCAACGTTTTCGGCTAAAAGGGGCGGGTTGGTGATGACCCTGATGTCTAACACGCTTACAGCTGATGTTATATAAAGCAGATACCTGCGTATGTTGGCCTCATGGATCCTGCCCGAACGCAGCAGGAATACAGTCGTTAACATGTCTCCCTTCATTCAACTTCTCGCCGGCATCGTGCTGGTGCCCGGTGCACTGGGCGCCACTCTTATTGCGTCCCATTTCGCGGGTGGCATTTACACTCTGTCGTTCTCCGGCGGAAATACCACTGGCACGCTCTCCACCACGTCTCAGGCCAGCGGCTGTGGCACCACGCCCGGTTGGATTGAGCTGTACTCCGACTCTCGCAAGCTGTATTGCTTCGATGAGTCTTGGTCCGGCAGCGGCGTCATCGCCGAATACAGCGTGGCAAATGACGGCCGTCTCTCTTTGACCGGAACAACCAAAACCTCGGGCAATAGCGTCCATGGCCTTTTGTACGGCGGAGCAGATGGCAGGGGCTTCGTGGCGACAGTTCAATAGTAAGTTGGCCGGCCCTGAACCGTGAGCCAGGCACTGACGGCACAGTACCCCCTCAACCGTCATCACATACAAGATGCCGCTCTCGAACACCGCCGTCCTTCAGCAGGAAAAGTTTTCCATGGCTCAGAAGGGCCCCAACTCTAGGCAGGATGTCCCACACCCGCACGAGGTGAACCTCGATCCTACGGGAAAATTCATCATCACGCCGGATCTCGGCGCCGACGTGGTCCGCGTCTTCAAGATCGATGCCACTAGCGGCAAGTTGACGGCGTGCTCCCAGGGCAAAGCCGACGCCGGCGACGGGCCACGCCACATCAAGTTTTGGAAGTCGGCGGACGGGCTGCAAAAGGCATACGTTGTGAATGAACTTGGTAACTCGGTGTCGGCCTGGGACGTGACGTACCCAAGCGACGCGTCAGGCTGCCTGACCCTCAAGAAGACGCAGACACTGTCGACATATGCCCCGGGGAAGAAGGGTGGGCCAACCACAAAGGCGGCCGAAGTGCGTGTTGTCGGCAATTTTGTGTACGCGACGAACCGCGCCGACGAGACCTTTGGCTCGCAACTTGACTCGATTGCCACCTACACCATCGACCCAGCTACAGGTGCCCTCTCCTGGCTTGAGGCAGCCAACTCATACTCGTATTACCCCCGCACCTTCCAGTTCAACAAGGAGGGCACTCTGGCGGCTGTCGGCGGGCAGACATCGTCCAACGTGGCTATCATCGCCCGAGACCCCGCAACTGGGCGGCTGGGCAAGCTGGTGGCAAATATTCAGGTTGGCCAGAAGGGCCGGGCCGGGGAGGAGGATGGGCTGAGCGCAGTGGTCTGGGTGGAGTAGTTACCTGTCTTCTAAAATGCGGGCTCGCCGATCCGCCTCACTCTGTGGGTGTCAACTGTTTGCAGGATGGGCCTCGCCAGAAGTAGCCTTGATCCGATGCTTGGACTGGTTCCTGTGATGGAACCCAAACAGCGCATTTAATCAAGGCCACCCGTGGAAGCCGCTGTGGATGTTTACGGAACTGCGATAGTCCCTCCGTGAAGAAGCAATGGTTTTACAGCTCTGATCTGTGTCTGAACCTCGCTTCAAGAATCTTCCTCTCCCACAGAGGTAGGTAAACGACGTGAGGCAAGTCGCTAGTTGCCTTGACTGGAAGTTCCTGCTGGACGCTTGCCAGCCGGCACTTACCAGACAGATGACGTTACCCGGGGCCTCAGGGCCGGAGAAGGCTTGAGGTAAATGAAGGCAAACATCAATCCCAGATATATGAAGAGTCCAGATATATCACCGCCGTCCATAAAGCCCCGCCTAGATCTATTCTATACGCCCAACGTCACACATGGCACCAACTGTCCATCGCTTGTAGATTTCTTTCATACGGAGGCTCCATCGTTGCCGCCAATTTTGCTCATCCTTTTCTCTGCTTTGGTCCGCATCTTGGCCTCTTTCTCCTGGCGCCGTGCAGCTTTCTTCTCCTGCTTCCGCGCCTTCTTCTCCTTTCTCGACATTTGAGGGAATTCGCTCTCTGGGCCCACCAGATAGCGGCCAGGGTGAGTAACAGCGAGGATAAAGAGAGCGATCATCATGGGGAAGCAGTCGAGCGCGTACGAATAGGCTTCGTGGTACGGGACTGGGTTGTCGGGCGTGATACCCCCGGCGAACTCCGCGATTCGAAAGATAACCCGGATCTAGAAAGTCAGCAGCAGAAACAGGGACACTCAAAGGGTGACTAACAGTTATGCAAACCAACACGCCGTAAAGACCAAACAGAAGCGGCTTCCAGCTTCGCTTTACATCGAAGCTCTCATGCTGCGCACATCGCCTCTGAAACGCAATCATAAGACCGAGGAAGATGAAAATGAAGAGCTGCTGTAGTCCCATGCCGCCCAGGTAAATGTTCAGCCCGATTTTGATAATGGCGGTGCCCGCATCAGGACTAGCCATGATACCACCGGTGGCCTGAACAATGAAACTGAAAATGTCGGCGAGGACAAACCACCGGGCTATCACGGCAGCCCTGAAACCCACGACCTTGCCCTCCGGGTGCCAGTACAGAACCATACGCGCAAACGTCATGTAGGCAAACGCGTTGATCCATAACGGGGCAAGCAGAAACAAGAGTTGCCAAGCCGTGGCGTAGGCAATCTGCTGTTGGTCTCTAGAGCCGACGGAGTGGAAAATGAAGGCGACTGTCTCCCAGACCGCCCCCATGATGAGGACCCATGTGTACCGCTGACCATGTTAGTGACGTGAATGGTAAGAATTGATTGACGCTTCCGCTGTGATGTCAGGGTACGTCGGAACCTGACACCTGGCAAGTACCTTTTTGAACATGACGGCCTCAAATACGTGTGCGGCTGTCAGGATGCCGAATATCACAGCCACGGCCACGGCGGGGGCAAATTGGGGGTCGTAATTGTAGTAAGCATTGCAAGCGTCGACGTCAACATGGCCGTTGGGGCCAGGAATAGCATAGACGCAGTTTCCTCCTTCGTCGTCCGAGTCGCGTGGGAGTAGGCGGGTAGCCGTCGCCGGTAGGTTTTGGAGCAACATTGGGTTGGGCGGGGTTCAGAATTACAGACAGCAAGGGCGGGTGTGCCGTTTGCTTTTGTGAGATTCCCGCTGTAGCTGGGCCAGAAGACGGCGGCATAGGTAGGCAGCTATTTTAATACGTTAAAGGGAGTTGTATGGTCACTCCTGTTCTACCGCGGATACCATGGGCTCTTTGGGGGCGGAAGGTGGCTGAGAATAAAGCCCAGCCCCGTCAGTGACGCAAGCAAACGTCCAACGCCATCCTGTGCTCACCACGGCCTCAGGTGTCGTAGCCTTCGTTCGGCGCGACTCCGCGGGTTATTCGTTTGCATCCCTGAAACCTGTCGCCAGTCAACCAATCCTTCCTGGAATGTGACCAATCACTCGGAGGTTGCGTGTCGGCAATCCGCATGGCATGCTGCTGTGGGCCAGTCATAAATCCTCCCCAGCCAATCCACCTTAGCCAAGGACTCGGAACGTGCCGTGCGGGATGCTGTGCCTCAACGCCAAGTGTCCACGCAAGCCGCCAGCCTTGAGTTGGTAAGCATGCTGACGACTCCTGTGTGTGCATCCGCTGCGGTGGACTTCTTGGGAAGGGGTAGGGTAAGAATAAGACGCGTCTTCCCGAAGCTGTCTCCAAATTAATGGACAATCGTTGTCACATCTTGTCGTTGAACGTTGTCCGTGACATTCTTCTTGGTTCAAGAGGGAGACAGAGTTCTTCTCCGGCGGGCTGTCGCTGCTAGCAAGAACGTTTTACACTAATTGGCATGGGGAACGTCTGTAACATGGTGACTGAAGTTTGTAGGCTAGCAATGTTGAAGCACGACAGCAGCGCGCCGGCTTAGACAGAAGATTTCGGTCGGAGGGGAAAAGCCAATGCTGAGATTGGCCGCTGCCTCCGCAGTACTCCAAGTGTCCGTTGTGCAACGCCTTCCTGCAATCGAGCTATGCATTAAACCACCTCCTTCATCAACTGAGTAATGCCCTCGATAACCCCGGCCGCACCTGTTCGTCCTAACCTGTGACCTGGCCCAAAGATGCCCATTACCATTTCATCACCCTGAATCGAAATCTCGATGTCAACAGCAGCCTGTATCAGCGATCAGCAACGAATTCTCTGAATACTTATCAAACAAGGCTGGAAGACTGACCGGAAAAACGTCTCTGACAGGGTTAGAAGCCAGGCCCGAAGGCTCCCCATCCCCATACCAACCACCCGGGTGGTCAGCAGCTGAGGTCGTGATTGCATCCTCCGCGACTGCTAACTGAACCTGCCGCCTGCCTTCATTGAACGGAAGCATAGGCGCACTTAGAAAGTTGACAAATGAGTGCACGGTAATGCCCGTCCAGTCTTTGATCTCCCACAGACCAACCTCCAAGTTGACACGTGCCGAAATGACGTGTATATCCCTCTGTATCTCGGCCGCAACATCAAACAGCCCGGCCCCCTGCGACAGGGTAACACAGAGCGGCACTAGCCGGAGCAGGGGATAAAATTCCGTGCTGAGGATGTCGTTCTCAGCCCGGTTCGCCACGTATATGCCAAAAACCACGCGCCACGGCTTGTCTTTTCCACTTCGAACGGCTGCAGCCGCAAGGAACTGTGCGTAGGCCGCAAAGAAGAGGGCTTGCAAACTCACGCCCTTCGCTCTGCAGTGCTTGAGAATGGGAGAAACAGTCCGAAGAGCAGCTTGCTTGACGATGCTGACTCGTAATTCGCAACTGTCCCGCTCCTCGTTCTGAGGACCCGGACACAAAGATTCAGCACCGGAGAGGTATTCGGTCCAGAACCGCTTCCTTGCGGCCCAGTTTGCTTCAGCTTGGCGTGGTGAGGGAACATTCCGCCAATCAAACGTTGGGGCCACGGAAGCTTTGGCTTCGTGCACGGAGCAGTACGCAAGAAATCTCTGCATGATGGCCGACAAGCTGACGGCGTCATATAGGGCGTGGTGAATCTTCAATTGAAGCTTCCACGTATCACCATGCCGTTTTGCTTGGAAAGAGTGGTATCGTTGGGATAGGTCCGCTGCCTGGCTAGTTTCTGCTGTGCGTGCGGCAATGATACTGGCTTGTTGAGCTGGTGGGGGGCGGAGAACCAGCTGCAGGACTGGATTTGCCCGCGAATTGGTCGAAACGAAGGTGGTCCTCAGGATGGGCGCCTCCGCCACCAAGGATGTCCATGCCCTCTCGATGGTGCTGATGTCGACATCCCCTGAGAGGACGTAGTTGAAACAGGGGTAGAACACTGCGCCCTGCGTGTTCTGCCACACTGAGAGCACGTGGACCTGCATCGGGAACGCCGGCAACACCGCTTCAATTATGGATGGGTCCATTCCAACCTCCTCCAGAATGCCAGGTAGGTCGATGTCGTCGGGAACCACGAAGCCCCCAGCAGAGCTATTTCCGCCATATGGGGTGTCAGAAGCGGACAAGAATGGCTGTGTATCGCAGACGAGCCGAGCCAATTCCGAGATAGATCCTGCCTTAAGCATGTCTCGAAACGCAACTGAAACCCCGTTTTTCCGCAGCAGTGAGCCTGCCTTGATGGCGCTGATCGAATCCAGGCCGAGATGGTAGACATTGTTGCTCTTCAGGATGCTCGCAGCTGGTACACCCGAGACCTCGGCCAGGATATCTCTGATCGTCTCCTCCACAGAGGACCACGCCTCATTTTCTGATTCTGACTCGTTGGTAGTCGCCCTTGCCATGTCATCCGGAGCCTTGAGTATGACAGGAGCCAGCCCGCAAACAGAAAGATATTGGCCCGAGAACGCCAAAACAACCGCCTCAGGGGAGCAAAGGATATGCTTGAGGACTTGATCCAGTTCTTGCAGCATGCGAGATGTCTCGTCCCTGGAGACATAAGACCCGTCGCATGCCACTCTCCAGACGAGGTTGCCCGACTTCATCTCCATCTC
>OUNM010849451.1_pt1 | contig 56953 bp, 53 predicted proteins | sample 1769961 | NCBI WGS metagenome assembly OUNM01 (sample SAMEA3914820, study PRJEB12502) | metagenome | biome: forest; material: soil | place: USA | collected 2012-03-12 | depth 0.3 m
ATGGCAGTGTTCATCAGGACCGCATCGCAGCCGAGTTCCATCGCGACCGCTGCCTCCGACGCAGTACCGACTCCGGCGTCGACCAGCACCGGCACCTTGGCGTTCTCGATGATGATGCGCAGCGTCACCGGGTTCTGGATGCCCAGGCCCGAACCGATCGGCGCCGCCAGCGGCATGATCGCCACCGCGCCCGCCTCTTCGAGCTTGCGCGCATAGACCGGATCGTCCGAGCAATAGACCATGACCTGAAAGCCATCGCTGACCAGCAGTTTCAGAGCGCGCAGCGTCTCTTCCATGTCGGGATAGAGCGTCTTGGGGTCTGACAAAACCTCAAGCTTGACCAGGTCCCAGCCGCCGGCTTCGCGCGCCAGGCGCAGCGTGCGCACCGCGTCCTCGCCGGTAAAGCAGCCGGCGGTATTGGGCAGGTAGGTGAAACGGTCCGGCCGCACGAAGTCCATCAGCATCGGCTGATTGGGATCGGTCAGGTTGACGCGGCGCACGGCCACCGTGACGATCTCGGCGCCCGAAGCTTCGGCCGCGGCGGCGTTCTGAGCATAGTCCTTATACTTGCCGGTGCCGACGATCAGTCGCGACGAAAAGGTACGCCCCGCCACGGTCCAGGTTTCCGCGCTCGCCGCCACATCCGTTTTGATCGTATCCGCCATCTGACTATCCATTCTTAAAAATACTGGCCGCGGCCTAGTTGCCGCCGCCGACGAAGTGCACGATTTCCAGCCGGTCGCCGTCGCTCAAATCGGTCGCCAGGTATTGCGATCGCGGCACGATTTCCAGGTTGCGCTCGACCGCCACCTTGCGGCCGTCGAGGCCGATCTCGTCGATCAGCGCCAGGACGGTGCCCGCCGCCACTTGGCGATCCTCGCCATTCAACAGAATTTTGACCATTTTGGTGCCGATTTCCGCGTAAAAAGCCACTTTTCGGGCGCTTTTGCTTGTGAGCCCGGATGACACGCGATACAAGACGCCCCTCCCGCAGTCGCCCGCGTCCGTCATCACATGTCCAAGCCCATATATGTCCTGAACGGCCCTAACCTCAACCTCCTTGGGGTGCGTGAACCGGAAATTTATGGCCGCGCCACCCTTTCGGATATCGAGGCGCGCTGCAAAACCCTCACCGACGCCCACAAGCTTGGCCTGGTCTTCCGTCAGACCAATCACGAGGGTCAGTTGATCGACTGGGTTCAGGAGGCCCGCACCGAAGGCGCGGCGCTGATTCTCAACCCGGCCGGCTACGGCCACACCTCGGTCGCCCTGCTGGATGCCTTGAAGGCGCTCAGCATTCCGGTGATCGAATGCCACCTGTCCAATCCACAACAGCGCGAATCCTTCCGCCATCACTCTTATGTGTCACTGGCCGCCAAAGGGATTGTTGCAGGTTTCGGCGCATATGGTTATGAGATGGCGACTCTGGCGGCATTGTCCCTGATCGGCGCTCAAGACCCGAAATAATTCAAACTGTTCCACCGCAAGGTTCTTCAATGACAACTTCCAAAAGCCCCAACGATCCGATCGATCCCAAGCTGGTGCGCAAGCTGGCCGACATCCTGCGCGAAACCGAGCTGTCCGAGATCGAGGTCGAACAAGGCGATCTGAAGATCCGCGTGGCGCGCCAGCTGACGGCCGCGCCCGCCGCCGTCTCCTACGTTCCGGCCGCTGCCCCGGCGCCTTCGCCTTTGTCGATCCCGGCCCCTTCGCCGTCGTCCGAAGCCGCTGCCGCCAATGCGGCGCCGGCGGGCCCGCCCAAGGACGCCATCAAGTCGCCGATGGTCGGCACCGTCTATATGGCGCCGCAGCCGGGTGCCGCCGCCTTCATCAAGGTCGGCGACCGCGTCAAGCAGGGCCAGACCTTGCTGATCATCGAAGCCATGAAGACTATGAACCCGATCCCCAGCCCGCGCGAAGGCGTGGTGGCGCAAATCCTGGTCGATGACGCCCAGCCGGTCGAGTTCGGCGAAGCGCTGGTGGTGTTCGAGTAAGCCCCGGTATGAAAACCTTCGATAAAATCCTGGTGGCGAACCGCGGCGAGATCGCGCTGCGCGCCATTCGCGCCTGTAAGGAAATGGGTATCGCCACCGTGGCGGTGCATTCCGAAGCCGATGCTTCGGCCATGCATGTCCACCTGGCCGACGAGTCGGTGTGCATCGGCCCGGCAGCGGCGTCCAAGTCCTACCTCAACATCCCGTCGATCATCGCCGCCGCCGAAATCACCGGCGCCCAGGCGATCCATCCCGGCTACGGCTTCCTGTCGGAGAACGCCCGCTTCGCCGAGATCGTCGGCGCTCACGGCCTGACCTTCATCGGGCCCAAGCCCGAGCACATCCGCATGATGGGCGACAAGATCACCGCCAAGCAGGCCGCCAAGGACAGCGGCATTCCGGTGGTGCCGGGGTCAAACGGCGGCGTCTCGACCGTCGAAGAAGCCATGGAGGCGGCCGAGGACATCGGCTTTCCCGTGCTGATCAAGGCCGCCGCCGGCGGTGGCGGCCGCGGCATGAAGGTCGCCAAGACCCGCGACGACCTGGCCGAAGCGGTAATGAGCGCCCAGACCGAAGCCGCTGCCGCCTTTGGCGATGGCACCGTGTACATGGAGCGTTATCTCCAAAAGCCGCGCCACATCGAAATCCAGGTTATCGCCGATAGCCACGGCAATGTCTGCCACCTCGGCGAACGCGACTGCTCGCTGCAGCGCCGCCACCAGAAGGTGTTGGAAGAAGCGCCGTCACCAGTCATCGATGACGCCGCCCGTGACAAGATCGGCATGATCGTCGTCAACGCCATCAAGGCGATCGGCTACCTCGGCGTCGGCACCATCGAATTCCTCTACGAGGACGGCGAGTTCTTCTTCATCGAGATGAATACCCGCCTGCAGGTCGAACACCCGGTCACCGAATACGTCACCGATATCGACCTGGTGCGCGAACAGATCCGCATCGCCGAAGGCTACCCGTTGTCGTTCACCCAGGACGATATCCGTCTCAAGGGTTCGGCCATCGAAGTCCGTATCAATGCCGAAAACGCCCGCACCTTCGTGCCGTCACCCGGCACGGTCACCGACTTCCATGCCCCGGGCGGCCTGGGCGTGCGTCTCGATTCGGCGATCTATAACGGCTACGCCATCCCGCCCTATTATGACAGCCTGGTCGGCAAGCTGATCGTCCATGGCCGCGACCGGCCGGAAGCCCTGGCCCGTCTGCGCCGGGCGTTAGGTGAGACCGTGGTCACCGGTATCGACACGACGATCCCGTTGTTCCTCGACCTGCTCAACGAAAAGGACATCCAGACCGGTGACTACAATATTCACTGGCTGGAAAACTGGATCAAGTCGCAGGAACCCAGCGCTTAAGCGCAGGGTTCACTCCCAAGCACAGCAAAAGCCTCGCCTTCGGGTGAGGCTTTTTTGTTGATGAGCGAGCCTGACTTGCCGTTCGCAAGCTCCCTAAAAAATCACTTGTCCATCGCAATCAAGACTTAAAATAACTTGCAGAGCACCACCAATCTATGAGCCTTCACGCGCTTTGCCTTGTTTTTGAACAGTTTGTGACGCAACTTCACCGCTATTGCTTTTTAATCCGGTCGTGCGCACATTGAATCTGATGAAGACATTCCTGCCCGTACTGACCCTGGCCTTCGCGGTTTTCGCGCCGCTAAGCCTTGTCGTGCCGGCAGAAGCCGCCGTTCCGGTGGCCGTCCAGGTCACCGCGCCGCGCCCGTTGCGCAACACCGCGCTGACGCTCAAGGACGTCGTCGTCGCCCGCTATGCCGAAGAGCCCGCGGCCGCCGGCCTGTTTCGCTTCTTCCGCAAGATGACCGTCGTCGACAAGTCGCTCAACGACAAGGACCTCTATATTCTGTGGCTGAGCCGCGACGAGCCCCTGCCCAAGGTCGGCGCGCGCTGCGACATCCGCTATCACATGGGCTTCGTCAACAGCGCCGTGAAGACACCGGCGCCGGCACCTTCATCCACAGCGCAAACGCCTGCGACCCAGTCGGATTCGCGCATCATGGACGATTTCTCCTGCAAGACCTGACGGCTTGCTGTATGGCAAGGCGCCTGGATCCATGCTGTGCCTGACTTTACCCTCGACGACCTGATTACCTGTTATCGCACCGGCATCTTTCCGATGTCGGACGCGCGCGACGACGACTATCTTTTCCTGGTCGATCCGCCGATGCGCGGCGTCCTGCCGCTCGACGATTTCCACGTGCCGTCGCGGCTGAAGCGCGCCGTGCGCAAGGACGACTACACTGTGCGCGTCGACACCGCCTTTACCCAGATTATCGAGCTGTGCGCCGAGGCCGCGTCCGACCGGCCATCGACCTGGATCTCGCATTCGATCCAAGCGCTGTACCAGGCCTTGTTCGCCCGCGGCCTGGCCCACTCGATCGAGGTGTGGCGCGACGACCGCATTATCGGCGGGCTTTACGGCGTGTCGATCGGCGGCGCCTTTTTCGGCGAGAGCATGGTGTCGCGCGCCACCGATGCCTCGAAGATCGCCCTGGTCCATCTCGTCGCCCGCCTCAAGGCCGGCGGCTATACCCTGCTCGACTGCCAGTTCCAGACCGAGCATTTGTCGCAGTTCGGCGTCGTCGAACTGCCGCGTGACGACTATCGCAATGCCCTGAAGGCCGCGATCGATCTCAAGGGAGATTTCTACGAATTACCCGGCCACACCTCGGGCCGGATGGCGCTCGACGTTATCGACGGCGCCTAGCCGGGGGAGCCTAGCCGGGGCTTCCGGGCAGCGGATTGCGGCAGGCGACGACCCAGGCGTCATAGACCGGGTGCTGCATCGGATTGAGGCCGGGGCTTGAGGCGAACATCCAGCCCTGGAAAATCTGCTTCGACGGCGCCGGGTTCGGCCCATCGGTCGGCGAGGTCCGCACCTGCATATAGGCGACGACGTCCTGCAGCGACTCGTCGTCGGCCGAGGTTTCGCACGCCTTGACCAGATAGATCAGGCCCTTGTAGCGGATCGATTTGCCAAGCGGCGCATCAAAGCGAACGTTTTCCGCCGTCACCTTGTCGACCGCCTCGATGATGGCGTCGGCGTAGCGCGTGCGCTTGTGCGGCGCGACCGGCGCCGGCGGGGTGGCCGAGGCCTGAGCCTGGCCGTGCGATGCGGTCGACGGTGTGTGCACCGCGGCTTCGGAATTGCTTTCGCTTGAGGTCTGAGCGACCTGGGAGTGGCTGGCGGTCTCGTGCGATGCGCTGGCCGACGACGCCACCTGGGCCTTGGTCGGCACGTAAGGATGCAGGGCGCCATCGTCGGAGGATTGCGGGTCGTCCTGGGCTATGGCCGCGGCCGGTTTGCCCTTTGCAGCGTCGGCCTTCTTGCCCTTCTTGTCGTTGGGCTTGTACTGCACGCCATCGACATAATAGGGCTGCGGGTCGTAATCGGCATTATCGACATAGTGCGGCACCTGACGGCCGTCGCCACCGTCACGGGTCGGCGGTGCCATCTGGGCCCACGCCAAACCTGACACAACAAGACCGGACACGGCCAAGGCCGCCACACTTGTCATGCCGATGACGACGCGAAGCTTCATTGGATCAGGGCTTCCACGATTCGTAATCGCCCGAGGCCGACGGCGAACGCTGCGCCTCGGCGGCCAGCGAACCCGGCGGCACCTGAGCATAGGGCGTGCCCGACATGTTGGGCAGGTGCGGCTTTTCCCACGACTTGCGCTTCAGCGGTTCGACCGAAGGCGGCTCGTCGTACATATAGTGCATCCAGCCGTGCCAGTCGGGCGGAATCTTCGAAGCGTCGGCATAACCCTTATAAAGCACCCAGCGGCGCTTGCGGCCATCGTAGCTGTTCTTCGCCGTGCGATCCTCAAAGTAGCGGTTGCCGAACTCGTCGGTACCGACCGGGCGGCCGCGGGCGCCGACGGTCAGCAAGGTGCCGACAGTGGGGCCGTTCCACCACGAAAAGATGGGGCTGAGGATGGAGAGAATCGGGTTAGGCAAAGGCTTGTCCTCTACGCACGGAAGTCGTCGGGACTATAGAGAGCGTCCCCGCCGAGGTAAAGCCTCGCCGACGCAAAAATCCGGACGGTATTGCGTCGCGGCAAAGGCCTTTATGTCAATATGTTGTGGATGGCGGAGCACGCTACCACAAGATTTATTGACAGATGTCCCCGAAGCGCTACAGCTTGGCGGATTTTCGCGTTTTGGGTGCCCCGAAGAATGCCTTTCCTGTCCCGCGCTCTGCAACGCCTAAGCGTCGTCGGCGACCTCGAATCCCGCGTCATCGAACGCGCCGGAACCTTCACCGAGGTCATTTGCCCGCGCGACATGGCCTCGACCCGCGCCGAAGCCTGGCTCGACTGGGGCGATTCGCGCGCACAAGGCCTGCCGTCGGGGACCTGGGCACGCGAGGGTGATGCCGATACCGATGCGTTCGGCGGCGCCATTGGCGACTATGCTCACCGCCTGTCGCAGTGGGGCCTGCGGCTCGGCCATTTCGCGACGCCGACCGAGGCCTCGGACTTTGGCGAAGCCATCGAGGCCACCCTGCTCTCCGGTCTCGCCGCCCCGGCCCTCGGCCTAAGCTCGGGCCCGCGCGTCCATCCGACCGCCGGTGATGTTCTGCCGCCGCTGGCCGAGATTCCACCGGCCTATCTCGACGATCATAGCGGCCGTCAGGCACTGAATCGCCGCCTGCGCGACGCCCGCGCCCGTGCGCTCAATGCTGCCACCCAACGCCAGCTGGCCAAGGCGCTCGATGATATCGACGACGCCATTCACCGCGCCGAGGGCGACCTGCGTGCCAGTCTCAAGCACAATACGGCCCTGGCCCGTGCCGCTGCCCGCGCCCGACGTCTGGGCGCCAGCGACGGGCTGATTTCGCGGCAGATCCAGCTCAGCGACGGCGACAACCTGACCGACTGGACCGGCACCGCCTCGCCCGAAGCCCAGCGCACGCGGCCGTTCGCGGTGATTGCCGAGCGCGACCGCGTCGCCGCCGGCGATCCCTTCGTCGTCCTGGCCGCCGAAGCGGCGCTAGAGGTCGGCGATATCCACTTGGTGTTCGATCCGAACGATGCCGAGGCGGTCGAGGCGCAGGTGTGCGCCGCGCGCGCCGCCATCAATGTCGGCGCCTTCTTCAACGCCGAGGGCTTCGACATCGAAGCCTTCACCGACTGCGTCACCCTGTGGGCCGTGGCCTGCGACATCGAAGCCGCCGCCGGCTTTTCCGAGACTGGCGACGACGCGCTGCGCCGTTTCCTGACGCGGCCGATCGGCCTGACTCTGGCCGGGGTCGCCGAGGGGCTGATGAGCGTCGGCATCGGGCTGAACGATCCGGCCGCGGCGGACTACGCGGCGCACCTGTTCGCCCTGCTCGAAGCCGCGGCACTCAACGCCTCGACGCAGCTGGCGGCGCGCATCGGCGCCTATGACGCCTTTGCTGGCGACAAGGCCCAGGTCATCGACCGGCTGAGCGGGCGGCTTTATCAAACGACGGCCTTGAAAGGCCATACCGAGCTCAAGGGCCAGGCGCTGGAGCTGATCCAGAACGCGCTCAAGCTGGCCAAGAAGACCGGCCTGCGCAATGCCCAATCGACGGCCGTCTATGAGGATGCCGAACTGGCGCTGCGGTTGGGCACGGCGCTTGGCGACCGGCCGGTCGGCGATCTGCGCGCCTTTATTGAAAGCGACGACGGCGTCCTGGTGCCGACGCTCAAGGCCTGCGTCGTGACGGGCCTGCAGGCGGTCGGCAGCGATTGGGGCCAGGTGCGCACCTATCTGCTCGGCCATCGCGACCTGAACGAGGCGCCGCATATCAATACGACCAGCCTGAAATCCAAGGGGCTGAGCGATTTCGAGCTACAACGGCTCGAAGACGCCCTGCCGGTGGCGCGATCGTTGCGTGAGGTGGTGTCGCGCGCCCATCTTGACATCAATTTCATCCGCGACGTCTGGGGCCTGAGCGACGCCGAACTGGCAGCGCCCGAGCTCGACCTGCTGGCGATTATGGGCTTTGCCCCGGAACAGGTGGCCGAAGCCGACGCCTATGTCTTTGGTCACAGCGGGCTCGACGCCCTGCGCGCCGCGGACGAGACGGCCTGGATGCTGCTGTGTGCGCCAAGCCTGCGGTCGCAACTGATGATGCGCCAGGCGGCGGAAGCCTTCAGCGACGCGCCGGCAACGGCGCCGTTCGCCATCGCCTGGGACCAGGGTGTGACCGAGGCGGTGCGCGTCATGTCACTGGCGGCGTCGGCCGGCTTGCGCGCGGTGTCGGTGACGCGGCCGGAACCGCCGGAAGCCTTCAAGCTCGACATCCCCGAGATCGAGGACACGCCTGTGCGCCGCCCGGCGGAGCCCGCGCCTGTGGCGCCGGTGACGTCATCGGACACGGCCGCGCGGATCATCGAAAAGATTGTCGAGCGCGATCGCACGCGGACAAAGCTGCCTGACCGGCGCAAGGGCTATATCCAGAAGGCCGGGGTCGGCGGTCACAAGGTCTATATCCACACCGGCGAATACGATGACGGCAGTCTGGGCGAAATCTTCATCGATATGCACAAGGAAGGCGCTGCCTTCCGGTCGCTGATGAACAATTTCGCCATCGCCATCTCGATTGGGCTGCAATACGGCGTGCCGCTGGATGAGTTCGTCGACGCCTTCGTGTTCACGCGCTTCGAGCCGGCAGGTCCGGTAAGCGGCAATGACCGCGTCAAGTCGGCGACGTCGATCCTCGACTATATTTTCCGCGAACTGGCGATTTCGTACCTGGAGCGCAACGACCTGTCGAACGCCGATCCGGATGCGTTGAACGCCGACGGTTTGGGCGCTGGCGACGTCGCGCCGGAAGAGGCCATGCCCGCGTCGCAGCTGATTTCCAAGGGTTTTGCCCGCGGAACCTCGACCAACAACCTGGTGGTGGTGCCGTTCGGGGCGCGCCGACGCGACGCCGTTAAGGGTGCGGTTACGGAATCCGATTTAGACGACTAAAGCCTCGTCCCCAAAAAGTGGTTGCCACTTTTGGGATAAAGATGAGGCGTCTTCAAAACGGTTATGGCTTGGGGTTTGCTGGGCTTGCCTGGATTTCAGCGAAGGTGTCCGGATATGAAACGTTTGATGGTCGTTTTGACGGCAGTGGCTGCGTTTGGCGCGGCCGGTGCCCATGCGCAGAACGCCGCTCAGGTCGAACGCGCGCAGAGTGGCGCGTCGTGCCCGCACTGCAATCTGTTCCAGGCCGATTTCAACAATCGCGAGCTGAAGGGCAAGAACTTCGCCGGGGCGCGGTTGCGTCAGTCGGACATGGGATTGGGCGAGTTCAACGGCACCAATTTTGCCGGCGCCGATCTGCGCGACATCAATGGCTCGGCGGCGCTGTATGGACATGTCAATTTCGCTGGGGCCAATCTGACGCACGCCAATTTCGTCGGGGCCTATCTGGAGCACGCCAATTTCCGCGGGGCTATTCTGGAGGGCGTCAATTTCTCGGGCGCCGAGATGTCGACGGCGGTGGGGCTGACTCAGCGCCAGATGGACCGGACGTGCGGGGATCGCTCGACGCAACTGCCGCCGGGGCTGCGGATACCGGTGTGTGAAGAGCGCTAGCGCTGTCGCGTTTCGGGGTTTGGGGCCTTCGGCCCCAAATCTTTCTAGTCCAACAAAAATGCCCCGCCCCTTAAGGGCGAGGGCTTTTTTGTTGGAAAAGGACGGTTTCGGTTTGGCACCATCCCTGAGCGTGACAGCGATTTCTCTTGCTTGACCCGCCTTTCCCGAGGCATGTCCCCCTATCCCGCTCCGGATGGTTCGATGTCTTTTCCTTTGCCACGTCTCAATCCTGGCGCTCGCGCCGCGGTCATGCCGGTCGGTTCGGGCCGCGTGCCGGTGCTTATGGTCGACGACCTGCTGCTGGAGCCTGAGGCTGTGCGTGAAGCGGCTATCGGCCTGACGTTCGATACACCGGCACGCACGCTTTATCCGGGCGTGACCGCCACCGTCGATCAGGCCTTCGCGGCCGATCTGCTGACGGCATTACGACCGCCATTGCAGAACGTTTTCGGTGTACCGGTCGCAGCGCCCTTGGCATGCAACGGTTATTTCGGTCTGGTGTGCACGCCGGAGGGCGAATTGACCCCGCGTCAGGGCATTCCACACGTCGACACGATGCAGGCGCAGAGCCTGGCGATCCTTTATTATCTCTGTGACGAGGCTTTCGGCGGCACCGGCTTCTTCCGCCATCGCGCCACCGGCATCGAGGCGATGAGCGACGCGGCACGTCCTGCTTATGATGCGGCCTTGGAGACGGAGCTAAACGGGCGAACGCCGGCCTATCCGCGCGCTGACGATCCGGCGTTCGCGCTGATCGGCCGGGCGGAGGCAAAATTCAACCGCCTGCTGGTCTATCCGGGAAACCTGCTGCATTCGGGGCTGGTCGCGGTCAAGCGGCTGTCGGCCGATCCCGTCAAAGGGCGGCTGACAATGAACCTGTTCGTGACACCAGGTTAGCGCCCCTAAGACTCGGCTTCGACGCGCTAATTCAAGTCCAGCCATATCGCTTTGTGGCGCTCAAGCGCCTCCGCCAAGAAGCCCGAAAAGCTATTCCAGGCCTGTACCGGCGATGGCTGGCCTTCGACATATTGATAGACAGGTGGATTTTCAGAGGTCGGCAGGAAATAGTTCACCTCGTATCCCTGATGCATACAGAATACGATGGCCGCATCAGGCAACATCTTTGGCAAATTATTCTGCGCCATAAGGTCAATCGCCTCGGCCTGAAGCGACAAGAGCCTTGGATAATAGATGTCGGTACCTTGAAAAAGTTTCCCCGCGCCACGCCCGGCTATCTCAAGGAATGCCTTGTAAGCCTGAGGCAATCTGCAACGGAAGTGTGCTTCAATAACGCACACATCTCCCGGCGAACAGGCTTTCAAGTTGAAGGGGGATATTGCGCCCTCTTCCCCCAAGGCATTGAAGAGGTGTCTCACTTCAGAGGTCATGATCATGCACCTGTTCGTGGCGTTAAGTTAGCGCTGTTGAGCTACGGGGTGTGGGATCCGTGACCCCGCAAACCTTTCTTCTCCAATGAAAAAGCCCTCGCCCTTTAGGGGCGGGGCTTGTCCATTGGATAGGAAGACTTGGGGCCGCAGGCCCCAAACCCCGCAGTTCGACAGCGCTACACCTTGATCGGCAACGCCGTCCGGATATGCAATTCCTTCAACTGCTTCTCCAAGGCCTGTGACGGCGCGCTCATCATTACGTCCTGGCCCTGCTGGTTCAGCGGGAAGGCAATGACCTCGCGGATGGCGATCTGACCGGCCAGCAGCATGACGATGCGGTCGATCCCCGGCGCCAGACCACCGTGCGGCGGCGCGCCATACTTGAACGCATTCAACATGCCGCCGAACTGCGCCTCGACGACGTCGTGCCCGTAACCGGCAATCTCGAACGCCTTCAGCATGATCTCCTGCTTGTGGTTCCGGATCGCGCCCGAGCACAGCTCATAGCCGTTGCAGACAATGTCGTACTGATAGGCCAGGATTTCGAGAGGATCCTTGGTCAGCAAGGCCTCCATCTCGCCCTGTGGCATCGAGAACGGATTGTGCGAGAAGTCGACCTTCTTCTCGTCGTCGTTCCACTCGAACATCGGGAAGTCGACGATCCAGCAGAACTTGAACTGATCTTCATCGACCAGGTTGAGATCGGTACCGACCTTGGTCCGCGCCAGACCAGCGAACTTGTAAAACACCTTCGGATCTCCGGCGACGAAGAAGGCGGCATCGCCCTGCCCCAGGCCCAGCGAGCTCATCAGGGCCTGCGTCGCGTCGGCGCCCAAATTCTTAGCGATCGGACCGCCCCACGCGCCCTGATCTTCCGACCAGAAGATGTAGCCCAGGCCCGGCTGGCCCTCGCCCTGCGCCCAGGAATTCATGCGATCGCAGAAGGCGCGGCTGCCGCCCTTCGGCGCCGGCACGGCCCACACGGCATTGGCCGCCGTTTCCAGAATGCGCGCGAACAGACCAAAGCCACCGCCGCGGAAATGCTCCGACACGTCCTGCATCTCGATCGGATTGCGCAGGTCAGGCTTGTCCGAGCCATACTTGGCAATCGATTCCTTGTAGGGAATGCGCTGGAACGGATAGCTCGACACGCGCTTGCCGTCGCCGAACTCGGTGAACAGGCCGTGCATCAGCGGCTCGATGGCGGCGAAGACGTCTTCCTGCGTGACAAAGCTCATCTCGACGTCGAGCTGATAGAATTCCAGCGAGCGATCGGCGCGCAGGTCTTCGTCGCGGAAGCACGGCGCGATCTGGAAATAGCGGTCAAAACCCGACACCATCAGCAACTGCTTGAACTGCTGCGGCGCCTGCGGCAGCGCGTAGAACTTGCCGGCATGCAGACGCGACGGCACCAGGAAGTCGCGCGCCCCTTCCGGCGACGAGGCGGTGAGGATCGGCGTCTGGTATTCGAGGAAGCCCTGATCGACCATGCGATTGCGGATCGACTGAATGACCTTCGAGCGCAGCACGATGTTCTTGTGCAGGGTCTCGCGGCGCAGGTCGAGGAAGCGGTTCTTCAGGCGGATTTCTTCGGGATATTCCGGCTCACCGAACACCGGCAGCGGCAGCTCGGCGGCTTCCGACAGCACCTCGACGTCGGCGACCACGACCTCGATCTCACCAGTGGGCAGATTGGCATTGATGACGTCGGCGTCGCGCTTGATGACCTCACCGTCGACGCAGATGACGCTTTCGGCGCGCAGGCGTTCGACCTTGGCAAAGCCCGGCGACGACGGATTGAACACCAGCTGCGTTAGGCCGTAATGGTCGCGCAAATCGACGAACAGCAGCCCGCCGTGGTCGCGCTTGCGGTGGATCCAGCCGCTGAGGCGGACGCCCTGACCGGCGTCGGATGCGCGCAGGGCGCCACAGGTGTGGGAACGGTAGACGTGCATGCGAAAAGGCCCGAATAGTCTTTGAGAATAAGGAAGAATAAGGGCGCGTAGGGCACACGATGCGCCGGTAATGTCAAGCTTTTTTGCCAGACGCACACCTTTACGCCGCCCCGATCCGATGTCAGGATAAGGCCAAGGAAACGCCCCATGACAGTACGCCTCTCCGCTTTCGCCATTCTCGGCCTCGCCGCCCTGACGACCCTCCCCGCCGCCGCCCGTCCGGTCAGGCATCATGCCCATTCGGCCGACGCCCAAGCCGCGACGTCAGCCGCGCCCCAGGAGACCGGTGTCTCCGGCGATTCGGCGCCCGACTGGGTGCCGAGCCCGACGCAACAACGCGCCGCCGCGGCTGTGGCCAAGGCTTACTTCGCCGCCATCGATAGCGGCAAGTTCAATCAGGCCTACAAGTTGACCAGCCCGCTTACCCGCCAGGCCGTGCCGCTGGCCAAGTTCACCGCCGACCACAAGGATGCGCGCGAACAGACCGGCGCCCTGGTCAAGCGCGTTACCAACAAGATGACCTTCACCAAGGACCCGGACAGCGCGCCGGTCAAAGGCATCTACGTCTCGGTCGATTTCAGCGCCCGCTACGCCAATGCCGACCGCGACTGCGGCTATGTCGTGCTTTATCAAAAGCGCGACGGCCTGCCGTTCGAGGTCATGCGCGCCGAAAACAACTTCCTGACCAACGACAAGGCCAAGGAAATTGCCGACACGGCGGCTGCGGCACCGCCGCCGAAAAAGAGCGGCCTGTTTGGCAAGAAGGACGTCAAGACGCCGGACACGCCCGACAAAGCCTGGGCCAGGATCGCCGCCAATTGCCCGAACTATACCCCGGTGCCGTAAGCCATCCACAGGCGCTGCAATTGTCATTGCGGGCCGCGGCCCGTAAAATCACGGGAATGACTCGGCAATTGCCCCTCGACCTCGCCGTCCCCGATCCCTTTGCGCGCGACCGCTTCGTGACGGACGCGCCTCTGCGCGCCGTGCTCGACATCGTCTTGGCGCCGCAAAGCTGGATCGCGCCGCACCTGGTGCTGATGGGCCCGGCCGGCAGCGGTAAAAGCCATATCGGCCATATCTTTGCCGCCGCGACCGGCGCGGTCTTCCTTGGCGCCGCCGAGACGCAGTCCCTCGACACCGGGCATCTCGAGCCGCGCCCCTACGTCGTCGACGACGCCGAACAAGCGTCGCAAGCCGCCCTGTTTCACCTCACCAACCACGTCAGCCAGTCGGAGCAATCGCTTGTTCTGCTGACGAAAACCCAGCCCCTGGCCTGGCCGGTCGAGGTTCCGGATTTTGCCTCGCGCCTGCGCGCCATGCGGCTTTTGACGCTACCCGAGCCCGACGACGAACTGCTGCGCGACATCATGGTGCGGTTGTTTGCCGGCCGCGCCATCTCGCCCTCGCCCGATGCGCTCGACTATCTTTTGCGCCGAATCGACCGCAGCGTCGGCGCGGTTCAGAAAATTGTCACTGAACTTGAGCATTATGCCGATGGACGTCCGTTCAACCGCGCTCTGGCGCGAGACTATTTCGACCAGGACGGCGATTTACCGTTTGCCAAACCCGGCCAACAGGCCTTTGATGACGACTGATCCGGCCGCGCCGGGCCCTTGAACTTCCGGACTTTTGATGACCGCCGAATCGACACTTGCGCTCAACACCACACCGCCCGTGACCACGTCGAGCGACAGTGACACCCAGGTTGCCCTGGCCGAAGCCCACGCCGGCCTGGCCGAGCCCGCGCCCGAACCGGCCCTGGTCACCATCGATCTGAACAGCGATGCGCCGCTGGGTGGCGCGCTCTATATCAACCGCGAACTGTCGTGGCTGGCCTTCAATCAGCGCGTCATCGAGGAAGCCGAAAATCCGCGCCATCCGCTGCTGGAGCGCCTGCGCTTCCTGTCGATCTCGGCCAACAATCTCGACGAATTCTACACCGTCCGCGTCGCCGGCCTGAAGGGCCAGGTCTCCGAAGGCGTGCGCGTGCTCAGCCAGGACGGCCATACGCCCGCCGAACAACTCGAAGCCGTCAACCACGTCGCTTCCCAGTTGATGACCAAGCAGCAAACCATCTGGTCGGCGATCCACGACGAGCTCGAAGACGCCGGCATCAACCTGCTGGACTTAAAGACGCTCAACAAGACCGATCGCGCCTGGCTGGAAGACCAGTTCGAAAGCAAGCTCTTTCCGGTGCTGACGCCGCTGGCCATCGACCCGGCGCACCCCTTCCCGTTCCTGCCCAATATGGGCTTCTCGATCGTGCTCAAACTGTTGCGCCGCAAGGACAACAAGACGATGCACGCCCTGGTGCCAATCCCGACGGGCGTTCAGCGCTTCTGGGAAATCCTGTCGCCGGTGCGCCGCACGGCGGGCGCCGCGGCCGCCACGCCCAAACGCAAGTTCATCAGCCTGGAAAACTTCGTCGCCCTGTCGCTGCACCAGCTGTTCCCGGGCTTCGAAATCGTGTCGCACGGCACCTTCCGCATCCTGCGTGACAGCGACATCGAAATCGAAGAAGAAGCCGAAGACCTGGTGCGCGAGTTCGAGGCGGCGATCAAGCAACGCCGCCTGGGCTCGGTCATCCGCGTCGAAATCGACGCCTCGATGCCGGCCGACCTGCAGGCCTTCATCACCGAGCAACTGCACGCCAAGGCCGAGGACATCCAGCTCATCGGCGGCATTCTCGGCATGGCCGCCCTGTCGCAGTTGATCCCGCCGGGCCGCAACGATCTGAAGTTCAAGGTCTTCGAGCCGCGCTTCCCCGAGCGCGTGCGCGACAATGGCGGCGACATGTTCACCGCCATCCGCGAGAAGGACTTCCTGGTCCATCACCCGTTCGAAAGCTTCGACGTCGTCGTCCAGTTCCTGCGTCAGGCGGCCCGCGATCCCAACGTCATCGCCATCAAGCAGACGCTGTACCGCACCTCCAAGGACAGCCCGATCGTCGCCGCGCTGATCGAGGCCGCCGAGCAGGGCAAGAACGTCACCGCCCTGGTCGAAATCAAGGCGCGTTTCGACGAAGAAGCCAATCTGAAATGGGCGCGCGCCATGGAACGCGCCGGCGTCCACGTCGTCTACGGCTTCGTCGAGTACAAGACCCACGCCAAGCTGTCGGTCGTCGTCCGCCGCGAAGGCGAGGCCCTGCGCACCTATTGCCACTTCGGCACCGGCAACTACCACCCGATCACCGCCAAGATCTACACCGACCTGTCGCTGTTCACCGTCAATCCGGAGCTCAGCCGGGACGCCATGCGGGTGTTCAACTTCATCACCGGCTATGCGCGGCCGGAATCGATGGAAAAGCTCTACTTCTCGCCCGTCACCTTAAAAATCGGCCTGATCCGTATGATCGATCAGGAGATTTTGAACGCCAAGGCGGGCAAGCCGGCGCAAATATGGGCCAAGCTCAACGCCCTGGTCGACCCCCAGATCATCAAGAAGCTCTACCTCGCCTCCCAGGCCGGGGTGCAAATCGACCTCGTCATCCGCGGCATCTGCTGCCTGCGTCCGGGCGTGCCGGGCGTCTCCGACAATATCCGCGTCAAGTCGATCGTCGGCCGCTTCCTCGAACACGCCCGCATCGTCTGCTTCGCCAATGGTCACCCCATGCCGTCCGAGCACGCGCGCGTCTTCATCTCGTCGGCCGACTGGATGGAGCGCAATCTCGACCGCCGCGTCGAGGTGTTGATCCCGGTTGAAAACCCAACCGTCCACCGTCAGGTGCTGGATCAGATCATGGTCGCCAACCTCAATGACGAGGCCCAGAGCTGGCTGCTCAATACCGACGCCACCTATGCCCGCATCGACGTCAGCCACCTCGATAAACCGTTCTCGGCGCATGACTATTTCATGACCAATCCGTCGCTGTCGGGCCGGGGCCGTTCGGTCAAGGACCTGCCGCGCGCCTTCGATCATGTGGGTGCCCGTAAGTAAGCCCGAATTCATATTGCGTCCCGTCCCTGACGCCCCTATGTGGAAAGCGTGCCCACGGAGACGGAATCGTTGAGCAATACCACTACCGCCGTCATCGACATCGGTTCGAACTCCGTCCGTCTCGTCATCTACCGCATCGAAGGGCGGTCGATCTGGCCCGTCTTCAATGAAAAGGTCCTGGCGGGCCTGGGCCGCGATCTCAAGGCCAATGGCGTGCTCCATAAAGGCGGCATGCGCGAGACGCTGATTGCGCTGCGCCGCTTCAAGGCCATCCTCGAATCCTACGAGCTCGACCGGCTGCACGTCGTCGCCACCGCCGCGGTGCGTGAGGCCGAGGACGGCCCGGCATTCGTTGACGAGGTCCGCCGCCAGACCGGGTTTGCCGTGCGCACCCTGACCGGCGCCGAGGAAGCGTTTTACTCGGCCCAAGGCGTGCGCTGCGGCCATCTCGATGCCGAAGGCGTGGTCGGCGACCTTGGCGGCTCCAGTCTTGAGTTGTTCGACCTCGCCGAAGGCTCGGGCGTCACCCTGCCGCTTGGCCCATTTGCGCTGGGCGCCCCCAAGCCGCTGGAAGCCGAACGCGTCAACGACATCATCCGCCGCGAGCTGGAGCCGTTCAAGGGCCGCTTCACCGGTAAGCAGTTCCATGCCGTCGGCGGCGCCTGGCGAAATCTCGCCCTGATTTGGATGCAGAAGCAGTTCTATCCGCTTGAAGTCATTCAGCAATTCGAAATGCCGGCACGCGAAGCCTTAGGGATCGCCCGGTTTGTGGCCTCGCAATCGATCTCGTCGCTGGAAAAGGTGCCGGGCGTCACCAAGCGGCGGCTGGAAAACATCTCCTATGCCGCGCTCGTCTTGCAAGGCCTGATCGAGACCCTGTCGTTCGACAGCCTGTGCTTCTCGGCCTTCGGTCTGCGCGAAGGCTTGTTGTTCGAGGCGCTCGACGACAAATTAAAGAGCGAAGACCCGCTGATCGCCGGCTGCGCGGCGCTTGGCGCCCGCCTCGGCATCAATGATCATTTGGGCATCGCCCTGGCCAACTGGGCCATGCACTTCTATCGCTCAGGAACTAATGACGCGCCGGAGGAAAAGCTGATCCGGGCGGCGGCCAAGCTTGCCGATATCGGCGCCCGGCTGCACCCCGATCACCGCGCCGACCTCGCCTGCGATCAGGTGTTGCGCGCGCCGATCCCCGGGCAAAACCACCGCGAACGCGTCTTTTTGGCGTGCGCAACCTATTCGCGCTACAGCGGCGATCCCTATGCCAAGGAGCCGGTGCTGATCAACCGCATCCTGAGCGAGGACGGCCTCCAGGCAGCCACGCGCTTGGGCCTGCTGCTGCGGCTGGGCTGCGACCTGTCGGCCAAGTCGCCGGTTCTGCTGGGGCATGCGCATCTGAGCCAAGAAGGCAGTCAACTGACGCTGGGCGCCAAGTCCGGCTGGGAAGATCTGCTGCTCGGCGAGCAGACGCGCCGGCGCGCCCGCGCCCTGGCCAACCACATGAAATTGCAGCTGAATATTATTACGGATTAAAGTGGCTTCGCAGGTCGGTGCTTAAAGCTTGACCTTGAATATCTGCGCCGGCAGGAAGCCCAGCCCCATGCAGAACCAGGTGTAGAGCACCAGGATCGCGGTGCCGATCAGCAGCAGGACCGGATTGACCGCCATCAACATGCCGCCCAGCGTCAGGCCGAACAGGATGAAGGTCACGGCAAACAGGGCGGCAGCGCCCCACATCACCTTGGCCTGACCGCCGCTCTCGATGCGCGAATAGACCCACCAGCCGATCAGCGGCGAAATCGCCGTGATGATAACGTAGGCCAAGGGCGCGGCGGCAAATTGCAGCAAATGGCCTTCAATCGTCAGCGCATCGGCGACGTGGGCGTCCTGCAGGAATTGCGTCAGCGGCCCCATCGAAAAGGCGGCGAAGAAGACGCCATAGGCGAAGCACGCCAACTCGACCAGAACAAACATGACTAGCGCGACCTTGACGATCGGACCGCCGACGGCCACGGCCGGCTTGCGCAGTTGAACGACTTCACCCATCGATTCCCCCTCTCACCTGAAAATCTCGAAAAAGGTTAACAGAGGGATCGACGACTGGATAGGGGAAATCTCGGCGCCAAGCCGTGATCACCGGGCCTTCGACTATGAGAAGTTGGGCGGATAGATCAGGAGTAGAAGCCAGATCATAAGGAAAACGCCTACGGCAAAGACGATCAGTTGTCCGCCGGCCGTCACGATGTTTACCATCAGCAAAGGCTTCCGGTTGTCACGGTTGCGCCACAACCAGGTTCCGGTCAGAACCGAGAGCGCTGACACCACCATCACGTCGAGCACTGACGTAAGCTGTACGTAAAAGTCGAGAGACAGGATGAGCATGCTCGCGCCTGTTGCCAGGCCTCCCACAAGCGCCCATCCCCACCACATTAAAATCCCGCTACGTCGTTCGGCCACCGTCGCCACGCTTGCCTCCAAACGGAAGGTTTTTAATCGAGTTCAACCACCTCGACCTTGGTGCCGTTCAGCACCATGGCCAGTTCGCCGCGCTTGAGGCGAATGGCGTCGTCGCCGAACACCTTCTTGCGCCAACCCTGCAGCGCCGGCACGTCGGCCTTGTCGTCGAGCGCGATCTTTTCGAGGTCGGCGACCGTGGCGATCAGCTTGGGCGCCACGCCCTCCTCCTCGCAGCGGATGCGCAGCAGCACCTTGAGCAGTTCGACGACCGAGGCCGGGACCTGGACGACCGGGGCCGGCTTTTCGTGCTTGGGCGCGTACTGTTCGGGGTTTTTGAGCACATTGCGGATGATGTCCGATAGTTCCTGGCCGAACTTCGACGCGCCAAAGCCCTTCGACGTCGAGCGCAGTTGGTCAAATGCCGAGGGATCGGTCGGCGTCTGCGTCGCGATCTCGTCGATGCCCTCGTCCTTGAGGATGCGGCCGCGCGGCATGTCGCGGTCCTGAGCCGTGCGTTCGCGCCATTCGGCGACCGCGGCGAACACCGCCATGTACTTGGCCGAGGCCTTGCGCGGCTTCAGACGGCGCCAGGCTTCTTCCGGGCGCGTGCTGTACAGCGCCGGATCGGTCAGCAGGATCATCTCGTGGGCGACCCATTCCAGGCGCCCCTGCTTGGCCAGACGATCGTGCAGCTTGACATAGACACGCGCCAGATGGGTGACGTCGCCCAGCGCGTACTGCAACTGCTGCTCCGACAGCGGCCGGCGCGCCCAGTCGGTAAAGCGCGAGCCCTTGTCGATGTCGATCTTCAGCTTCTGGCGGACCAGCGAATCATAGGCCACCTGATCGCCATAGCCGGCGGCCATGGCCGCAACCTGGGTATCGAACACCGGCGTCGGCATGCAGCCCAGATTGACGAAGATTTCCATGTCCTGACGGCAGGCGTGAAAGACTTTCAGGATCTTGTCATCGGCCAAAAGGTCGAGAAACGGCTTTAAATCCAGCTCCTTGCTGAGCGGATCGATGATCGCCGCATGATCGATGGTCGCCGCCTGAATCAGACACAGCTTGGGCCAATAGGTGGTCTCGCGCATGAATTCGGTGTCGACCGTCATGAACGGGGCGGATTTTATGCTGTCGACGAAGGCGATCAGCTCTTTGGTCGTGGTTATCGGAGTCATGGGGTCTCTTGGGGGCCTCTTGGGCGAAAGCGCGGCCTTAACCGTCGCTTCCAGTTCGCTGTTTCACATAGGAAAAATCGTCCCCGCCTGCACGGCCGGGCGATGTTTCCGGTGGCTCCGTCCAGCGAGCTGTCGAGCCGCACGGAACGGCTCGACGGCTCGCTGGACGCCGACGATCGCCGAAAAGCGACCGTTTCGTGACGCGAAGGTCTTTTTCATACGCGCCTTAGCCGCTATAGCAGGCGCAAACCGGTGTCACACTGCCAAACTTACGGAAACCTCCCCGATGTCGCAACCTAAAAACGGCCTGACCTACGCGCAATCCGGTGTCGATATCGACGCCGGCGAGGCTTTGGTCGACGCCATCAAGCCGCTGGCCAAGTCGACGCGGCGGCCGGGCGCGGAAGCGTCGCTGGGCGGTTTTGGGGCCCTGTTCGACCTCAAGGCAGCCGGCTATGACGACCCGTTGATCGTCACCACGACCGACGGCGTCGGCACCAAGTTGAAGATCGCCATCGAAACCCATCGCCACGACACGGTCGGCATCGACCTGGTCGCCATGTGCGTCAACGACCTGTTGGCGCAAGGCGCGGAACCCTTGATGTTCCTCGACTATTACGCCACCTCCAAGCTCGACGTCGATACCGCCAAGCGCGTCGTTGCCGGCATCGCCGAAGGCTGCCGCCGCGCCGGTTGCGCCCTGGTCGGCGGCGAAACCGCTGAAATGCCCGGCATGTACGGCAATGACGACTACGATCTCGCCGGTTTCTCGGTCGGCGCCGTCAACCGCGACAAGGTGCTGCCGCGCCTGGAAGACCAGCGCGCCGGCGACGTCATCATCGGCCTGGCCTCGTCGGGCCCGCACTCCAACGGCTATAGCCTGATCCGCAAGGTGGTCGAGGTCGCGGGGCTCGGCTGGTCGGCGGATGCGCCGTTCGCGCCCGGCATGTCGCTAGCCCAGGCCCTGCTGGAGCCGACCAAGATCTACATCAAGACCGTGCTGCCGCTGATGAAGAGCGGCCTGATCAAGGGCGGCGCCCATATCACCGGCGGTGGGCTGATCGAAAACCCCGACCGCGCCGTGCGCGACGGGCTGACGGCGAAATTCGACTTCGACGGCTGGGATTTCCCGCCGGTGTTCCAGTGGCTGATGGCGGCCGGCGGCATCGACAAGCACGAGATGCTGCGCACCTTCAACTGCGGCATCGGCTTTGTGCTCTATGTCGCGGCGCGCGACGTCGACAAGGTGCTGGCCGCCCTGCTCAATGCCGGCGAAGACGCCTTTGTCTGCGGGCAGCTGGTGGAAAAGGCCTAGAACTCTGACCGACACGGGGGTTAAGTCATGCGTTTGAAGATCATACCGTTCATTGCCGGTATCCTGGTGGGCGGCACGTCCGCTAGCGCGTTTACGCCGCCGTCCATGGTGATCGACGATCCGGTCTTCGGCCTCGCCTATCATCCGGCGAAAATCCACTACGAAGCCGTGCCCGCTGATTTGGTCCGCCGCTGCAAGGACCTGCGGGAGGTTGGCGACAAAGAATCCTGGATCTACGCTCACGTGCGCGTGGACAAGGCCGACTACTACATCATCAATGGTTGGCATCCCAGTCAGGACGGCGATTCATTGGGAAATGCCTTCCGCCTCGAAGGCGCGAAATGTGAAGGCGAAGAAGCCGGAAACATGTTCACCGGCTATGTTCCGCCGCATGGTTATGGCGGTCACACCGAAACCTCCCATCTCCCCGGAATCGATGCTCCCGACGTCCCCGATGAAGGCCGGCCGGGAGATTACCACTACATGCTGCGCTCCCCCGGCGAAGAAGCCGTCATCCGCGGGCTCATTCGCGATGCCGAACAACGGGGTGAAAAGGCGTGGGGCGTGGCGGCTTTTCGCAAACAGGTGTGTTCGGCGCCCGCAAATACCTTTGCGCCCATTTTGAACGAAGAAACCCGTATCTATTGCAGCCGATCCAAATGACCCGGTCCAAAACCCGCGCCGCCATCCTGATTTCCGGACGCGGCTCGAACATGATGGCCCTGGTTGAAGCGGCCCAGGCGCCCGACTTTCCGGCACAATTCGTGCTGGTCGCCGCCAATGATCCGACCGCCGGCGGGCTCGAATGGGCGGCCGGACAAGGCCTCAAGACCGCGGCCGTCGACCACAAGCCCTTCGGCAAGGACCGCGAAAGCCACGAGCGCGCGCTCAATGCCGCGCTGGAAGGCGAAGGCGTCGAATTCATTTGTCTCGCCGGCTATATGCGCGTGCTCACGCCGTGGTTCGTCGAGCAGTGGAATGGCCGGATGATCAATATCCACCCCGCGCTCCTGCCCGAATTCAAAGGTCTGCATACCCACGAGCGCGCCATCGAAGCCGGTGCCACCGAACACGGCGCCACCGTCCATTGGGTCACGCCCGGCGTCGACGAAGGTGAAATCATCGCCCAGGCGCGCGTCCCGGTCCTGCCCGATGACACCGCCGAGGTCCTGGCTGCCCGCGTCCTCAAGGAAGAACACGCGCTCTACCCGGCCGCTGTGCGGCAAGTATTGACCGGCAAGGCCTGATTTTCGCCTGCGATTTGTGGCTAAATGCGTCGCCACTTCGGCTAAAAACCGTTAGGGTCACCCGAAACCACTTTCGGACGACTGCATGCCTGCCTTGAAGACCGCCCTCGCCGTCACGATCGCCGCCGCCGTATTGAGTGCGGCGTCGTATGCCCGGGCCGACGAAGGCATGTGGACCTTCGACAACTTCCCGCTGGCCAAGGTCAACAAGGCCTACGGCCTGCACCTCAATCAGGCCTGGCTCGACCATTTGCAGCACGCCAGCGTGCGTCTGAGCGTCGGCTGCTCGGCGTCGCTGGTCTCCGCCAATGGCCTCGTCCTCAGCAATCATCACTGCGTCGTGCCGTGCGAACAGGGGCTGACGACGGCCGAGCACGACACGCTGACGACCGGTTTCATGGCGGCGCGGCGCGAGGACGAGAAGCTGTGCCCCGGTTTGACCGCCGATATTCTGACCGGGATCAGCGACGTCACGCGCCAGGTCAAAACCGGCCTCACCGGTCTGACCGGGGCCGCCGTCATCAAGACGATCAATGCCCACGAAACCGAACTGGAAAAAGCGGCGTGCGGCGACGACGCCAAATGGCACTGCGAGGTCGTGTCGCTGTACCAGGGCGGGCAGTACAAGCTCTACAAGTACCGCCGCTACAGCGATGTGCGGCTGGTGTTCGCACCGGAGTTTCAGGCGGCGTTCTTCGGCGGCGATCCCGACAATTTCAACTTTCCGCGCTATGCGCTGGATTGCAGTTTCCTGCGCCTCTATGATGACGGCAAGCCGGTCTCGACGCCCGAGCACCTGACGTGGAACCCGCAGGCACCCACGAACGGCGAGCCCACCTTCGTTTCCGGCAATCCCGGCATGACCCAGCGGCTGATGACCGCGGCGCAGTTGCAGACCCTGCACGACGTCGTCCTGCCGTTTCGCCTGATCACCCTGTCGGAGCTGCGCGGGCGTCTGCTGGAATTTTCCGAACAGAGCGAGGATAACCGGCGCAATTCGACCGACATGCTGTTTGGCCTCGAGAACGGCTTCAAGGTCTATTATGGCCAGCAACTGGCCTTGACCGATCCCAAGCTGATCGCCGTCAAGGCGCGGGCCGACGGCGAACTGAAATCCCGCCTTCCCGCCCGGCTGCGCAAGCAGATTGGCGATCCGTGGGGCGATCTGGCGCGCATTCAGGGCGATTATCGCGCCCTCTACTATCCGTACTACTTCCTGGAGAGCGGCTTCAACGCGTCGGACCTGTTTTTCGCCGCGCGGCAACTGGTGCGCGCCGCCGCGGAGCGTGAAAAGCCGTCGGCGCAACGGCTGCCGGAATATGCCGACTCGCGATTGGCGTCGCTGAAGGACGAACTGGCCAGTCTGGCGCCCGTCTACAAGCCGCGCGAGCAGCTGGTCCTCGAACAGCGGCTGTCGAAGGCGCGCGAATATTTGACCGTCGATGCGCCGCAGACGAAGCTGCTGCTCGGCAAGGAGTCGCCCGAAGCGCTGGCGGCGCGCCTGGTCGACGGCACCCATCTCGACGACCCCAAGGTGCGTCAGGCGCTGTGGGACGGCGGGTTGGCGGCGATCAAGGCCTCGGACGATCCGATGATCCAGTATGCTCTGAAGATCGACGACGAGGCGCGGCGGCTGCGTGGAGAGTTCGAGGCCAAGGTCACGGGGCCGACGCGCATCGCTTCCGAAAAGATCGCCCGGGCGCAGTTCGCGGTTTACGGCACCTCGATCTATCCGGACGCGACGTTTACGCCCAGGCTGTCCTACGGCAAGGTGGCGGGCTGGACCTATAATGGGGTCAGCGTTCCGGCCTTCACCGATATGAAGGGGCTGTACGCGCGGGCGACCGGTCAGAAGCCGTTCGATCTGGCGCCACACTTCGCCGCGGCCGAGGGCCGGTTCGATGAGGCAACAGTGTACGATTACGTCACGACCAACGACATCACCGGCGGCAATTCGGGCTCGCCGGTGGTCAATGCGAAGGGCGAGGTCATCGGCGCGGCGTTTGACGGCAATATCCACTCGATCGGCGGCGACTTCGCTTATGACGGCACGGTCAACCGGACGGTGGTGGTGTCGACGGCGGCAATCAGCGTGGCGCTCGATAAGATCTATGGCGATCGGGCGCTGCTCGATGAACTGATGGCCCGCTGAAAAACATAGGGGTCGAGGGGTCCGTGACCCCTCGCCTTTTAATACCAAAAGAAAAAGCCCGGCCTCAAGGGCCAGGCTTTTTCTTTTGGTAACAAGAAGATGTGGGGCCATTGGCCCCACACCCCGATGTTGTTAGCCGACGATCTGATCTTCGGTGAAGAACTGCGCGATCTCGATCGCCGCGTTCTCGTCCGAGTCCGAACCGTGGACCGAATTTTCACCGATGTTCAGCGCGAACAGCTTGCGGAGCGTGCCGTCCGCGGCCTGTTCCGGATTGGTGGCGCCCATGACTTCGCGGTACTTCGGCACGGCGTTGTCAGCTTCCAGGACCTGGACGACGACCGGCTCGGCGGTCATTTGCGACACCAGTTCGCCGAAGAACGAACGTTCCTTGTGCACGCCGTAGAACTGCTCGGCCTGAGCTTGCGTCATCTTGATGCGGCGCTGAGCGACGATGCGCAGGCCGGCCTTTTCGATCACGGCGTTGATTTCGCCGGTCAGGTTGCGGCGCGTGGCGTCCGGCTTGATGATGGAGAAGGTGCGCGACATGGCTTTATCCGTTTTATGTTGCAATTGCGTTTGGGTGGCTTATAGCGGCACGCGCTGAATTCGCAACCCCGCATTTTGTAAAGTTTTTCCCCGTGCTGCAGATCACCAACCTGGTCTTCGACGCCTATGGCCGGCGCTTCTTCGACGACGCCAACCTGACCCTGACGCCCGGCACCAAGGCCGGCCTCGTCGGGCTGAACGGCGTCGGCAAATCGACCCTGTTCAAGCTGATCCTAGGTTCCTACCAGCCCGGCGGCGGCGAAATCACCACGCCCAAATCCTGGCGCGTCGCCTCGGTCGATCAGGAAATCGCCGCCTCGCCCCAGCACCTGATCGATGCCGTTCTGGCCATCGATACCCGCCGTGCCAACCTGCTCAAGGCACTGGAAACCGCCGATCCGCTGCACCAGGCCGAAATCCACCACGACCTCTACGCCATCGGCGCCGATCGCGCCCCGTCCAAGGCCGCCGAAATCCTGAGCGGCCTGGGCTTCTCGACCGCCGACCTGACGCGGCCGATTTCCGACTTTTCCGGCGGCTGGCGCATGCGCGCCGCACTGGCCGGCGCCCTGCTGGCCGAGCCTGATCTGCTGCTGCTCGACGAACCGACCAACTATCTCGACCTCGAAGGCGCCTTGTGGCTGGAAGCCCGACTGAAGCGCTATCCCAATGCGGCCCTGATGGTCAGCCACGACCGCGACCTGTTGAACGAGTCGGTCGACGCCATCGTTCACGTATCGGGTCAAAAACTCGACCTATATACCGGAAATTACGACAATTTCGAGCGTATGCGCGCCGAAAAGGCCCGCCTCAACGCCGCCAACCGCGCCAAGCAGGAGGCCGAACGCGAGCACCTGCAGGCCTTTGTCGACCGCTTCCGCGCCAAGGCCTCGAAGGCCGCCCAGGCGCAGTCGCGGATGAAGCGGCTGGAAAAGCTGCCGCCCATCGCCTCAACCATTGAGGACCGCGTCGCCCCCTTCATCCTGCCGTCGCCGGAAAAGCAGCTGGCGCCGCCGATCCTGCGTCTGGACGATGCTAGCGTCGGCTATGGCGACAGCATCATCCTGCGTCACATCAATATGCGGCTGGATCCCGATGATCGGATTGGGGTTTTGGGCGTCAATGGTGCCGGTAAATCGACCTTCGCCAAACTGCTGGCCGGCGCGCTGAAGGAAAGCCACGGCGACCAGTGGCGTGACCGGCGCATGAACGTCGCCTGGTTCCATCAGCACCAGATCGAGGCCATGGACCCGGAAGACACGCCGCTGGAGATGATCCGCCGCGCCCGTCCGGAAGAGACCGAATCCCGGCGCCGCGCGCGTCTGGGCAGTTTCGGCATGACGGTCGAAAAGGTCGAGACCAAGGTCAAGGATCTGTCGGGCGGCGAACGCGCGCGCCTGCTGCTCAACATGGTGGCGATGGATGCGCCGCACCTGTTGATCCTCGACGAGCCGACCAACCACCTCGACATCGACTCGCGCCGGGCGCTGCTCGATGCGCTCAACGACTACGAAGGCGCCGTGTTGATCATCACCCACGACCGCTCGCTGATCGAATTGGTGGCCGACAAGCTGTGGCTGGTCAATGACGGCACGGTGAAGACCTATACCGGGTCGCTCGACGACTACGCCAAGCTGGTGATCGAGCGCGCCAAGACGGCGACGCGCGGCGACGACGAGCCGGCGGAGAAAAAGAGCGGCGGCAACGTCAATTCGAAGGACGCGCGCAAGGCGGCCGCGGCGGCGCGCAACGCCATCGCCCCGCTGAAGAAGAAGGCCGACGAACTGGAACGGCAGATCGAGACGACCGGCAACCAGATCAAGTTGGTCGATCTGAAACTGGCCGATCCGGACATCTACGTGAAGGATGCGGCCAAGGCGGTGGCCCTGGGCAAGGACAAGGCGCGCCTTGAGGAGCAACTGGTCAGGCTGGAAGCGGACTGGATGATTGCGGCGGAAGCATATGAGACGGCGAAGGCGGAGGCCGGCGTCTAGCACTGTAAAAGTTCGGGGCGTGGGGTCCGTGACCCCACATCTTTTCTCACTTCCTTCTCGTCCATCCGCCCCTAAAGGGCGGTGGTCGAGAAGGAAATAAGGAAGGCTTGGGGCCATTGGCCCCAAACCCCGACGTTTTCCGGCGCTAGAACGTCTTCACCCCGTTCACCGCCAGCATGACCGAATAGACCGAAGTGGTGGCCGTGATAAACAGCCGGTTCCGCTTCAGCCCGCCGAAGCAGACATTCGATACCGGCTCGCCGATAACGATTTCGCCGAGCAGTGTCCCGTCCGGCTCATAACACTGCACGCAGCCGGTCGCCGAGGTCCACACCCGGCCGTCGGTGTCGATCCGCAGCCCGTCGTGATTGCCGCCGTCGCAGAACACGTCACCGCCCGACAGCGCGCCGTCTTCTGCCACGTCGAACACCCGGATATGCCTTGGCCCGTCGGCCACGTGCGTCCGACCACTGTCGACGACATACAACCGCTTCTCATCCGGCGAAAAGGCCAGCCCGTTCGGCTTGATGAAGTCGTCCAGTACGCGCGTCACGGTGCCGTCCGTCCCCACGCGATAGACGTGGCTGCCATCCTGTTCGGCGTCGGCCTTATGGCCCTCATAGTCGGTATCGATGCCGTAGGTCGGGTCGGTGAACCAGATCGAACCGTCGCTTTTGACCACCACGTCATTGGGCGAATTGTAGCGCTTGCCGTCATAGCGGTCGCTGATCACCGTAAGCGACCCGTCGTGTTCGGTGCGCGTCACCCGCCGTCCGCCGTGTTCGCACGTCACCAGCCGGCCCTGACGATCCACCGTATTGCCATTGCTGTAATTGGCCGGCTGACGGAAGACGCTGACCTGCCCCGTCACCTCGTCCCAGCGCATCATGCGGTCATTGGGAATATCGCTCCAGACTAATGACCGATGTGCCGGGAAATAGGCCGGTCCCTCCGCCCAGCGGCAACCGTCATACAGCCGCTCGATGCGCGCGCTGGTGCGGATGCAGTCGCGAAAGCGCTCCTGGATGATATTGTAGTCCGCCACCGCTGCCTCCGCGTCTTGCCGCTTGCCCGCGGCCTCATCCCCGTGCATTTAGCGCAGGCCCGCCGTAATCGGAAGCCTGACATGTCGCACCACATCGCCACCGTCGCCTGGACGCGCGACAACGCCGTCTTCACCGACAATCAGTATAGCCGCGGCCACGTCTGGCGCTTCGACGGTGGGGCGGAGGTTGCCGCCTCCTCGTCCCCGGCCAATGTCCGTCTGCCGTTCTCGATCGAGGCCAATGTCGATCCGGAAGAAGCCTATGTCGCGGCGCTGTCGAGCTGCCACATGCTGTGGTTCCTCAACCTGGCGGCGCTGAAGGGGTTCTCCGTCGACAGCTATACCGACGCTGCCGAAGGCACCGCCGCCAAACTGCCCGACGGCCGCGACTGGGTGCCTGTCGTCGTGCTCCGGCCCGAGGTGGTTTTCTCGGGCAAGCCGATCACGGCGGCCGAGGTCGACGATTTGCATCACCGCGCTCACCACGCCTGTCACCTCGCCAATTCGGTGAAGACGGAGATCCGCACCGAAGGCACCTGGCGCCACGCCGGCTAACTCGTCTGACGGATGAGCCCGCTGGCCCAGACCCCGCGCCTGTGGTTCGCTGCGGCATGAGCGCTCAAGTTGACGTCTACGGTAACATTTCCGCGATTGGCGCCCGGATTCATTGGAAACCGGCCCACCGATCCTCATATAATAGGCGTCAGCACTTGGACTCCTGCGTGAACCTTCACGCCCAAGCTGTTGAATTCTTTTCTGTCACGATGGCAGCAGGGGGCTCGCCATCGGTGATTGGAGCCTTGGGGGCTTTATGACATTTGATACACTTCACGTGGCCGCGCTGTGCGTGGCCGTGCTGGTTCTGCTCGTCCTGTACTTCACGTCGGGCATGGTCCGCTATGTCGGCAACAACCACGCCGCCATCGTTGAAAAACTGTGGTCGGGCAAGGGCTCGATAAGCGGCGGCCTGATCGCGCTGAAGGGCGAAGCCGGCTTTCAGCCGGGCGTCCTGCGCGGCGGTTTCCACTTCTTCGTGCCCTTCCAGTACAAGTTGCACGTTCAGCCGCTGGTCACCGTGCCGCAAGGCCAGGTCGCCTACGTCTTTGCCCGCGACGGCACGCCGTTGCAGCCGACGCAGACGCTTGCGCATAACGACAAGGCGACCGACTTCGAAAATACCCGCCTTTTCCTCGAATCCGGCGGCCAGAAGGGCCCGCAGCGCAAGATCCTGCGCGAAGGCACCTATGCGCTCAACCTGGCGCAGTTCGTCATCATCGCCCACGACCGCATCTACGGCATCAAGCTCGATGCCAGCGATACGGCCCTGTTCGAGGAAATGTCGACCATCATCCGCCAGCGCGACGGCTTTGCCGCCGTGGTCATCAAGGACGCGGAGGACTCGATCGGTGTCGTTACCGTGCACGACGGCCCGTCCCTGCCCGCCGACCAGATCATCGCGCCCACCGTCGGCGCCGATCCGGCCGATATCGCGACCTTCCACAACAACTTCCAGGATCCGGAAGCCTTCCTCGCCGCCGGCGGCCGCCGCGGCCGTCAGCTTCAGGTTCTGGTAGAAGGCTCGTACTTCATCAACCGGCTTTTCGCCACGGTCGAACGTGTCGCCAAGACGGTGGTCGAGGTCGGTCACGTCGGCGTCGTCGTCTCCTATACCGGCGAGCTCGGCACCGACACCTCTGGCGAGGATTATCGCCACGGTGAACTGGTGGCGCGCGGCACCCGCGGTGTGTGGTCCGACCCGCTCCTGCCCGGCAAGTACGCCTTCAACCCGTACGCCGGCAAGATCCTGATGGTGCCGACGACCAACTTCATCCTGAAGTGGGACCAGGCCGCCATCGGCCCGCACAAGCTCGACGAGAACCTGTCCGAAGTGTCGCTGATCACCAAGGACGCGTTCGAGCCGATCCTGCCGCTATCGGTCGTCGTGCACATCGACTACCGCAAGGCGCCTCTGGTGGTGCAACGCTTCGGCGACATCAAGAAGCTGGTCGAACAGACCCTCGATCCGATGGTCTCGGCCTACTTCAAGAACATCGCTCAAACGCGCACCCTGATCGAGCTGCTGCAAGGCCGCTCGGAAATCCAGCAGGCCTCGGCTATCGACATGAAGTCGAAGTTCGCCAACTACTCGCTGGAACTGCAGGAAGTGCTGATCGGTACGCCGCGCGCCGCCGCCGGCAACGACCAGATCGAGCAGATCCTGACCCAGTTGCGCCAGCGCCAGCTGGCCGACGAAAAGGTCGGCACCTATGAGCGGCAGGTCATCGCCGCCCAGAAGGAACGGACGCTCCGCGAAGCCGAGGCCCAAGCCAAGCAGCAGACGCAGATTACCGAATCTGCCCTGTCGATCGAGGTCCAGCAGAACCTCGGCCGGGCCAACCTCGCCCGCTCGCAGCAGGAAGCCGACCAGACCCGCACGCTCGCCAAGGCCGAAGCCGACCGCATCAAGCTGTTGGGTGAAGGTGAAGCCGGCAAGGTCGTGGCGCTCGCCTCGGCCGAAGCCGAACGCGTCACCAAGGTCGGTCTCGCCCAGGCCGAAGCCATCGCCAAGCAGGCCGAGGCCTCGGGCGGCGCCAAGTACCAGTTGGCCCGTCAGATCGCCGACCGCTTTGCCCAGGCGCTGGAAACCTCGGGCGTCGACATCGTGCCGAAAATCGCCATTGGCGGTGGCGGCGCCCCGCTGGAAGGCGCCGGCTCCAGCCCGCTGTTGCAGGCTCTGATGGCGATACTGGTCGCCGACAAGTCGGGGTTGGATACGGGTCTTGAGGCCGCGCCGACGACGGAAAAGCCTGAAGACCGGGCTTAAACGACAAACGCCTCCCTCGAACCGAGGGGGGCGTTTTTTATTGTGCTACCACTTAATCGACCGCGCCGACCGGCGGATTTTTCGACAGATAGAAGCAGATCGCGGTGCCGCCGTTATCACCGGGTTCGATGCCGATATTGCCGCCGTGCTGCAGCACGATCTTGCGCGCCAGGGTCAGGCCGATGCCGACACCGGAATAGGCCTCGTCGGTGTGCAGCTTGCGCAACGGCCGGAAGACGTCGTCATAGAACATCGGATCGATGCCGATGCCGTTGTCCATGACGCAGAAGTCCCAGCGTTCAGCGCACTCCTCGAAATAGACACGGATATCCGGGGTTGAACCATCGCGGCGGAACTTCAGGGCATTGTCGAGCAGCGAATAGAACAGGGTATAGAGCCGCTGCGGGTCGCCCTTGACCTCGGGCATCTTCGGGTAGGTCAGTTGCCCCTTGGAATTGTCGAGCCGCGTCTGCAGTGCCATGTGACAACGCGCCAGAACCATTTCGAGATCGACGGCCTCGATCGTCCGCGACACCGTGTTCAGGCGCGAAAAGGCCAGCAGGCCCTGGATCATGTCGTTGAGCTTTTCGCCGCTCTCGATCACCAGTTCGAGGTGCAGGCGATCTTCCTCGTTGGCCAGCTTGTCGGCCTGCTCGGCCAGGATCTGCGAAAAACCGACGATCGAGCGCACGGGCCCAGCCAGGTCGTGGGACACGATATAGGCAAAGTCACGGAACTCATCCACCGGGTCGACGACGGCCGGCGCCAGTAATTCGCGGCATCCCTGCATGGCTTTTCTCCGTTTCATAAGCCCCCCGCGCGGACCTTGTCCGTCAGAAGGGCGAGAGTGAAAAAGAACTGTCCGATCAAAGCGATCGCCTCGCGATACGCGTCAAGGCTTACCGGTTTGACGATATAGGCGGCGGCATAAAGATTATATGCGCGAGCCACGTTGTCGGGGGCACCGGAATTGGACATGACGATGACCGGAATTGCTTTCAGTTCCGGGTCGGACTTGATCGCCGTCAGCACGTCGGCCCCGCTCATTCGCGGCAGCCCCATGTCGAGCAGGATCAGGTCGGGCAGACGATGGGCGATGTCCTTGAGACGGGCCAGGGCGTCCTCGCCGGTCCGCGCCACGGTGAGATTGGCCTCGAACGCCGCATCGCGCACGGCGCGTTCGGCCAGCAGAGCGTCGCCGCGGCTATCGTCGATCAACAGCACCTCGGCTGGACGGCCATCCCGTGTCAGGCTTTTCCCCATCACACTTCTCGGCGAATCATAAGGCCTCACTACACCTGAGGTAGCATCAAAGGCGAAACCTCGCCAGAGATCAACGATTTGATGAGGTTAGCCGCAGGTCACCGACTTGATGATGCCGGTATCGGCATCGAAGACAATGGTCTGGCGGTCGGCGCGATATTCCTGGGTGGCGGCGCAGGTCGAGCAAACGACGCGGCGTGTCGACGGCTGCAGCGGCACCGGGATTTCGGTACGCGGCTTGCCGACCAGGTACTGCAGCGCCTGAGCGCCGCACTGGTCGTTGGCCATGGGATGATAGGCGGTCGCCGGCGGTGGCGATGGACGCGGAATCGTTGGCGCGGCCGGCATGGGCTGGGTCGGCGGCTGATAGGCCGGCGGCGCCGGTTGCGCCGGCACCTCGGATGACGATGGCTGCGGCCATTTTTCGCCGTCGTGCGGACCGCTGGCGCACCCGGCCAGCAGGGCCAGGGCGGCGATGCTCGTGAAAATACGAACCGTCTTCATTGCACCTTCTCCCATCGTCCTTCGTCGTTCTGTTTCCAATAGGCCAGATCGTGTTTCTGACCCTTTAACGTTTTCCACAAACCGCGCGCCCAGGCGACATGATCGTCGTCTATACCCTCGAAAACGATCAGGCAGCGTTTCAGCCCCGAAATGTCGGGCAGATCGAGCGGCGATACCGACAGATAAACGTCCGGCGTATTGGCCATCTGCGCACTTGATCCCATCAGCACCGGCTGGCGTTCAGCGAAATCCTCGCCCTCGATGCCGTGCGCCAGGAAGCCCGCGGCGTCATAGGTCCATAGATGCTGATTTAACGGCCGGATTTTGTCATCCTCGGGGCCGTCGGCGCCATGGACATAGGCTTTCCAGCCGCGGCCGGCGACCTTTTCGAGCAGGTCGGGCAAGGCGGCCTCGAGCGAGGTCTTTTCGAGATGGTAGAACCAGACTTCGGTCATGGGAAGAAACGACCTCAGGGTTTGGGGCATGCGCAGCATAAGCTTCAGGGGCTCCGCTATTTACGCGAAAACCCTGAAGCCGGAACTCAGCCTTCGTAGAACTTGGCGACCAGGGCGTCGAGCGTGCGCACGCCGAAGCCGGTGGCGCCTTCCGGCACCGACGGGATGCGCTGTTCGTTGGTCCAGGCGGTCGGCGCGATATCGATATGCGCCCACGGCAGATTGTTGACGAAGCGCTGCAGAAACAGGGCGGCGGTGATCGACCCCGCCGGGCGGCCACCGATATTGCGGATGTCGGCGATCTTGGAGTCGATCTGCTTTTCGTACTGCGGCGGCAGCGGCATGCGCCACGTATTTTCCGACACCGACTTCGAGGCTTCCGCCAGGCGGCCGGCCAGCTCGTCGTTATTGCTGAAGACGCCGGCATAATCCATGCCGAGCGCGATGATCATGGCGCCGGTCAGGGTCGCCAGGTCGATCATGAATTGCGGCTTGAAGCGGTCCTGGCAGTACCACAGGGCGTCGGCCAGAACGAGGCGGCCTTCAGCGTCGGTATTGATGACCTCGATCGTCGTGCCCGACATCGCCTTGACGACGTCGCCCGGACGCTGGGCATTGCCGTCGGGCATGTTTTCGACCAGGCCGATAATGCCGATGGCGTTGACCTTGGCCTTGCGGCCGGCCAGAGCGATCATGGTGCCGACCACGGCGGCCGAACCGCCCATGTCCCACTTCATGTCTTCCATGCCTTCGGCCGGCTTGATCGAGATGCCGCCGGTGTCGAAGGTTACGCCCTTGCCGACGAAGGCTACGGGCGCTGTGCCCGCCGTGCCGCCGTTCCACTGCATGATGACCAGCTTCGATTCCTTGACCGAGCCCTGGCCGACGCCGAGCAGCGAATTCATACCGAGGCGGGCCATGTCGTCGACGCCCAGCACCTCGACCTTCAGGCCGTTGGCTTCCAGCGCCTTGACGCGGTCGGCATAGGATTGCGGATACAGGACGTTGGCGGGTTCGGACACCAGGTCGCGGGCGAACAGTACACCGTCGCGGATGGCGCTAAGCGGCGCGAAGGCGGCCTCGGCCGCTGCGATATCGTCGGCGACCACGGTGATGGTCTTCAGAGTCGGCGCCTTTTCCTGCTTGGCCGGGCCGAAATACTTGTCGAAGCGATAGCTGGCCAGATGCAGGGCAAACACGGCCTGCGCCACAATGCCGGCCGCATAACCGCGCAGATCGAGGCTGAGGCCTTCGACACCGGCGCTCTTGACGGCGTGATAGAGTGAGGCGGCAGCGTGTTCCATGGCGGCGGCGTCAAGTTCGGCTGACGGGCCGCAGCCGATGACGGCGTAGGCGGCGGCTTCCGAACCGGCCGGCGCGGACACGATCTGCGCCTTGCCCTTGGCGCCCTTGAAGCCGAAGGCCGTCGCCGTATCCTTGACATAGGCCGCGGTCGCCGCATCCAGCGCCTTGAAACCCGGACTTGCCGCCTCGCCTTCGCCGTGAATCACGGCAACGATGGTCTTGGGTTCAAGGGCGGTGGCAAGCTTGATCTGCATGGTGAACCTCTAATGGCAATCTCGGGTTTTATGGCCTGTCTATGCCCCTTTTCGTCAGGGGACAGAAGTCTTTTTTGTAAATATTTTGAAGGTTTGGCCACGCCTTGGCCTTTTTGGGGGACAAGGCCGATTTTGTGTGCGGGTGCGCTTGTAATTAACCCAATTAAGCGCCAAAAGGGTGGCCCGTTTCGACTGGACCAACGCCTTGGGTACACTGGACCGCTACATTTTCCGCCAGCTTCTGGTGCCGGTTATCGGCGCCGTCGCGGCGCTCACGGCGATCGGCCTGTTGTCCCAGTCGCTGGCGCAGTTCGACCTGGTGGTTGAGCGCGGCCAGAGCGCCTGGACGTTCATCAAGGTGACGCTCTATTCTATGCCGTCCCTGGCCGGGCTGATCTTTCCGATCGCGCTGTTCGTCGGCCTGCTGGTCGCCATGACACGGATGCAGGGCGAGCACGAATTCACGGCGGCGTACGCCTCGGGCGTGCCCCTGATGCGCGCGGCCTTTCCGGCGATCCGCATCGGCGTCTATTTCGCTCTGATCAGCCTGGCGTCGAACCTGTTCCTGCAACCGTTGGCGGCGCGCGCCTTCCGCGAGGAAATGTACCGCATCAAGACCGATCTGGTGTCGGCGCTCGTCAAGGAAGGCGACTTCGCCACCTCCGATACCGGCCTGACCATCTATGCGCAGCGCATCGATCAGAATGGCCTGCTGCGTGGCCTGTTCATCCGCACGCCCTCGCCCGACGGCCACGACATGACCTATGCGGCGCGCGAAGGCCGCATCAAAAAGGACGCCGGCTCTTCGGTCCTGGTCATGCGCAAGGGCTCGAACCAGCAGATCAATGCCAAGGGCACGCTCGAAAACGTCGCCTGGGATGAGTACAGCATCGATATCACGCCGTACTTCACCAATGACGACTATCTCGACTACCGCGAAGGCGACCGCTTCATGCACGAACTGGCCTTCCCGATTAAATACAGTTGGGAACGTCTGTCGGCGCGCAAGCTGCAGGCCGAATTCCATGCCCGCCTGTCGGGGCCGCTGTACTGCCTGAGCTTCGTCCTGCTGGCCGTCGTCGCTGTGCTCGGCGGCCGCTTCTCACGCAACGGCTATGCCAGCCGTATCGCCGCGACCTGCGCCGCAGCCGCCGTCATCCGCATTTTCGGTGTTGTCGCTTCAACGGCGGCGGCGGCGGCGGAGCCCCTGAATATCCTGCAATATATTGTCCCGCTGATACCGATCTGGATCTGCATCAACATGCTGCGCAAGATCGACCGCGTGCGCAAGGCCGGGGCTGTCGCCGAGATTGGCGGACGTCAAGCCGCTCTGAGGCCACTATGAACGGCACACTGTCACAGATCAGCGCCCTGTTCGCGCCTTTGCTCGCTGTGTTTGGCTGGCTCAACCCATGGCGCAAAAACCGGCTCGAGACCTATATCCTGCAGACCTACGTCACCATGGTCGGCGCGACACTGCTGATCATCAGCAGCCTGATCCTGCTGGTCGACTACGTCGAAATCTCTCGGGCTCTGGCGGCGCGCACCGACCTCAATGGCTTGTCGATCATGGGGCTGGTGCTGGAAAAGGCGCCGGCCGCCATTCTTATTCTGCTGCCGTTCGCCTTTTTGTTCGGTTCGATCTTCGCCTTCGTTACACTGAACCGCCGCAGCGAGCTGATCGCCATGCGCGCCGCCGGCGTATCGGCCTGGCGCTTCGTCCTGCCGGCCGCGGTCACCGCTTTTGCTTTCGGGATGCTGACCATCGCCGCGCTTAATCCGGTAGCGTCGTGGCTGAGCGACAATTACGACCGCGCCACCGGCGGGGTCACCGACATGATGTCGACCGGCGCGCCTACGGCCATCACCGCGGCGAGCAATGAAAAATCGGCGGTATATCTGCGCCAGGGCGACGGCCACGAACAGGTAGTCATCCGCGCCGCTTCGGTCGGACCGGCGATCGGACACCTCAACAACGCCACCTTCTGGATCTACACGGTCGACAGGGATGACGTTCCATCGTTCAAAAGCCGGATCGATGCGCACGAAGCCATATTGCAGCCCGGGACCTGGGTGCTCAAAGGGGCCAAGGAATATACACCGGACAAGTCGGCCCAGACCTATGAAAACTTGACCATCACCTCGAACCTCAATCTGAAGACGGCCTTCCGCAAATATGCCTCGACCGCCTCGGTGCCGTTCTGGCAATTGCCGGGCCTGATCCATCAGAATGATATTTCCGGTTTCTCGTCGACCTCGTACCGTCTGAAGCTGCACCAACTGTTGTCGACGCCGCTGATGTTCGCCGGCATGTCGTTGCTGGGCGCGGTTTTCTGCCTGCGCTTGATGCGGCTGGGCGGCATGACGCAGCTTGTCGTTTCGGGCGTGTGCCTGGGTTTTGCCGTCTTTTTCGTCAACCAGCTCTTTTCCAGCATGGGCAAGGCCGACATTATCCCGGTGTCGCTGGCCGGGTGGACCCCGGCCGTACTTGCGCTGCTGACAGGGATGACGCTTCTCGTCTATACGGAAGATGGTTAGCGTTCCGTAAGGCATTTGCCGCCTAAGCTTGCACTCACCCGTAACGGCGGCCGCCCCTTCCTTCCAACCGGTCCACAGAATTCGCAGTGTGAGAATTCTACCCGGACTTTTTTGTGCTATAGACGGAATAATTGACCCTTACGGATTGCATGAAGCGCTATACCCTAAAGCTCGGAGTGGCCCTGGTTTCCCTGGCCGCCGCAAGCAGCGGCGTCGCCTGTGCACAGACGCATGAGGGCACCACGGAAACGGACAAGGCGTTTCAACTGGCCATGGCCGCCTATAATGGCGCCGATCCGGCCGCACCGCCGGTCCCCGAAGCCGCTTCTGCCACGGCCCCGTCGATCATCGCCCCGATCATCGCGGACGACGCCGCGGCCGCTTCCAAGGTCAAGCCGGCGGTTCAGGGCCCCGTGGCCGCGGCAACAACGCCTGGGCCTGACGGCCTCGTCGACGGCGGCGCCTATATCGAAGCCGATGACATGCATCAGCTCGACGACAAGACCATAGTTGCCATCGGCCACGTCGAGATGCGCTACAAGGGCAAGACGATCCGCGCCGATCAGGTCAGCTATAATCCCGACACCAAGGTAACCGTCGCTTCGGGCCATACGATCACGGTCGATGATGACGGCTCGGTGCAGTTTTCCGACTACGCTACCTACGACAACAACCTGACCCAAGGCTCAAGCACCAACTTCGCCGACTTGGGCGCCGACCAGACCAAGATCTTCGCCCGCCGCGTCGACCGCATCAACGAAGACACCAATCAGATGCACGACGTCGTCTACACGCCGTGTTCGCTGTGCGCGTCGAAAGGCGTGACCCAGCCGCCGACGTGGTCGATCAGCGCCAGCCGCATCACGCAGCGTAAAGACAAGAAGATGGTCTATTACGACAATGCGACGATCCAGGTGAAGGGCGTGCCGATCTTCTATGCGCCGTTCCTGTGGACGCCGGATCCGGAAATGCCGCGGGCCTCGGGCCTGCTGCAGCCCAAGCCCGGCTATTCACGCAAGCGCGGCTTCTCGCTGGAACAGCCCTATCTGCAGATCCTCGATCCCTATTCGTACGTGATCATCGATCCGCAGTTCAATTCCAAGGTCAACCCGCTGCTCAGCCTGGAATACGAGCGCAAGTTCTATTCCGGCACGCTGAACGTCCGTTTCGGTTTTACCAACGACACCTTCTTCGACAACAAGGGCACGCGCTACGGCGCGTCTGAGACGCGCGACTACCTGATCGCCGACGGCGCCTTCAAGATCAACAAGAACTGGCGCTGGAGCTTTACGGCCGAGCACGTCAAAGACCCGAGCCAGACGATCGACCCGGCCACCGGCAAACCGTTCAACTACGCCAATTTCTTCGAACGCTATTCGATCGAGGACGCCTTCGACCAACGCGGCGAGCTGACCGTCGACGCGCGTGAGCTGATCAATCAAGTCAATCTGACCCGCCAGACACCGACCAGCTTCTTTTCGGTGTCGATGGCCAATTTCGAGACACTGCAGATCGGCGGCTATGCCGATCCGCCGACAAATTATCTGCCGCTGACCCTCGATTCCGACATCTTCCCGAGCGTGGCGCCGATGGTCGAGGCCTATTGGTCGCCGAAGTCGGACATTTTCGGGGGGCAATTCACCGCTTCGCTGAACGGCATCGGCATTCAGCACAAGGTCTATCCGACCAATGGCGACACCTTCGCCCCGCCGATTGAAGTCACGACCTGTGCGGCGCCGACGGCGCCGGCGGGCTGCAAGACAGGCTTCGATACCGCGCGCGTCACGGCCGGCGTGTCGTGGTCGGTCGATAAGGTGTGGGGTACGTCAGGCTTCAAGGGCGGACCGTTCTTCGACCTGCGCCACGACTATTACCACGAGAGCGATCTCGACTCGGCCGGCCTGGCGACCAGCGCCGAGCGCGACCTCGGCACCGCCGGCTTCAATATCTCCTATCCGCTGTTCCGCAAGTTCAAGGGCTTCGACATGGTGGTCGAGCCGGTGGCGCAGTTGGCGGTATCCCCCAAGTACCAGGCCGATCCGGATATCCCGACCGAGGATAGTCAGTCTCTGGAATTCGACGAAACCGACCTGTTCAGTATCAATCGTTCGCCCGGCTTCGACGTCTATGAAAGCGGTGCGCGCCTGAATCTGGGCGTGCGCACCAACTTCACCTTCGATCAGGGCATGAAGATCAACACCCTGGTCGGCCGGGTGCTGCGCAACGACGTTCAGACCCAGCTTCTGCGTCCGGCGACCGATCCGACCAACGGGACGACGGCGACCGATCCGAATACCGGCGCCACGGTCGATTACGATCCCTACGGTTTGGCGTACAAGTCGTCGGACTGGATTTTCGACGGCGACTTCGACACCGGCAAGGGCTTTTACGGCTTCACCCGCGTGCGCCTCGACGGCGATACCATGCGGCTGAAGCAGGGCGAAGCCGGTGCCTCGATTGCGACCTCAAAAACCGAAGGTACGATTCGCTATATCGTCGACAATACCGACCCGGTGGTCGTCAATGGCCGACTAATGTCGCTGTATGGCACCAATTATCGCGATCTGCAGCTTTATGTCCGCCATTTCATCACCAAAAACTGGGGCGTGTCGGCGCGTGTCGACCGCGACCTGTTGCTCAACAAGTGGCGGCGCTCGACCCTTAGCGCCATCTATCGCGACGACTGCATCTGGATCGAAGTGATCTACGAGCGCAACGACACCATCCTGAACACCGTCAACGGCAAGCCGCAGTCCGGCTTCCTGTTGCAGATCAAGCCGGTGATCCTTGGCCTCAACGGTGGGACGAAGTTCCAAGATGTACGCTAGCGGCCACAGTCGCCGACAATCCGCTGCTAGGCTCTTCCTTAAGCCTTAAACATGCCATATTGAAACCGTTTGGTGGGAGCATATCCCCATCCGCGTCAACCCACGGATCGCACACTGCCCATGCTGCCTATGTCCAAGACCAACCGCCCCGTAACGCTTTCCGCCCGCCTGCCGCTGGTTTCCGCGGCCGCCCTCGGTTTGGCGCTCCTCGCCGGCCCGGTCCTGGCCCAGCAAATGCCGGCGCCGCTCAACGCGCCCGGGCTCACCCAGTCGCAGCCGACCCCGGACACCGGCGCGGCCGCGGCAGCCTCGGCCCCGGCCCTGACCCCGCAAAGTGAAGCCCAGCCCCTGCCCGGCCTCGGCGAAGGCGTCCTGGTTTCGGTCAATGACGACATGGTCACCAGCTATGACCTCAAGCAGCGTATGCTGCTCCTGATGGCGACCTCGGGCGTTCAGGTGACGCAGGAAAACTACCCGCAATTCCAGGCCCAGGCCCTGCGCAGCCTCGTCGACGAGCAGCTGGAAAACCAGGAAATGGTCCACTGGAAGGTCAAGGTCGAGGACAAGGAAGTCGAGGACGAACTGAAGCGCATGGCGCAGCAGTCGAACATGGCACCTGATCAGTTGCTCGGCGAGCTCAAGAAGATGGGCGTCGAACCAGCGACCCTGCGCACCCAGATCAAGGCTCAGCTCGGCTGGAACGAACTGGTCGGCGGCCGCTATCACTCCAACGCCCAGGTCGGCCGCGACCAGGTCGACGCCATGATGGACAAGATCATCGAGGACGGCCAGAAGACGCAATATGCGGTGTCCGACATCTTCCTCGATCCGGCTCAGGGCGGCGGCATCGACGCCGTCCGCAAGGGCGCCCAGCAGCTTTACGAGCAGCTCAGCCAAAAGGTCGCGCCGTTCCAGGCCGTGGCCCGTCAGTTTTCCAACGCGCCCTCGGCGGCCAATGGCGGCGATGAAGGCTGGCTGGTCTCCGGTTCGGTCGATCCCCAGATCGAGAGCGCGCTGCAATCGATGAAGGTCGGCGACATCTCGACGCCGATCGAGACCAAGGACGGCGTCTATATCTTCCAACTGCGGGAAAAGTCTGACGGCAATTCGGACGAGGTCGTGCGTCTGAAGCAGGCGTCGATTTCGCTGCCGGCCAATGCCAGCCCCGCCCAGGTCAGCGCCGCCGAAACCACGCTCGCCGGCTTCAAAAGCCGCGTCGCCTCGTGTAACGCGATCGACGACCTGAAGGGCGCGAAGGGCGGAACGGAAGGCGTTACCCTGACCGATCTCGGCGAAGCGCAACTGTCTGACCTCCTGCCGCAATATGCCGATGCCCTGCGTCCGCTCAAGGACGGCCAGATCACCGCCCCGCTGCATAACGCCGCCAATGTCAACGTCCTCTATGTCTGCGACAAGCGTCTGGCCGGCGACAATGCCGTCACCCGCGATCAGGTCCAGGAAAACTTGGTCAATCAGCGCCTGGCCATGTTGGGCAAGCGTTATCTGCGTGATCTGCGCACGTCAGCGACGATCGAACAGCACCAGTAAGCGAGGTTACCTTCGGTGGTAACGCTGACCACGCCGCGCCTGATCCTGCGGCCGCACCGCCTTAACGATTTCGACGACAGTTTCGCCCTGTGGAGCGATGCCCTTGTGGCGCGTTTCATCGGCGGGCGACCGTCGACGCGCGAAGAGGTCTGGTCGCGGCTACTGCGCTATGCCGGCCATTGGGACCTGCTGGGCTTCGGCTATTTCGTCGCACATGAGCGCGACAGCGGGCGCTTTGTCGGTGAAGCCGGCTTGGCCGACTTCCATCGCGAGCTCGAGCCAGATTTCGGCGACACGCCCGAATGTGGCTGGGCCTTTGTCCCTTCGGCGCACGGCAAGGGTTTCGCCACCGAAAGCGTCACCGCCATCCTTAACTGGCGCGATCAGACGCTGACGGGCAATCGCACCGTTTGCCTGGTGGCGCCCGACAACGTTGCCTCGATCCGCGTCGCCGAAAAGACCGGGTTTCGCGCCTATGCCGAAGCCGACTACAAAGGCAATCCCAGCGTGTTGATGGAACGCCTGTCCACCTGAACATTGCAGGCGGGCGCTCGCATTTGCTAGAGGTGCGTCATGTCCGCTCCATCCCCTATGATCATGACGCTGGGCGATCCCGCCGGGATCGGCCCCGAACTGGCGGCCCGTGCGTGGCAGGCCCTGCGCAACGATAACGATCTGACCTTCTGCGTCATCGGCGATGCCCATCTGATGCGCCGCTTCGATATCCCGGTCGCCGTGGTCGAGGACGTCGCCGACGCCACGGTCGTCTTCCCGGAAGCCCTGCCCGTGCTCGACCGGCCGCTGAGCGCACCCGTCGTTGCCGGCAAGCCCGACACCGCCCACGCCCATCACGTCATCGCCTGGATTCGTGAAGCGGTGGAGCTGTGCCGCGCCGGACAGGCGCGCGCCGTCGTCACCTGTCCGATCGCCAAGTCGGTGCTCTATGCCACGGGGTTCAAGTTCCCCGGCCACACCGAATATCTGGCCGAGTTGTGCAAGGATCACGACGGCCACGTGCCGCATCCAGTGATGATGCTGACCGCGCCCGACACCGCCAATGCGTCCGAACTCCGCGTCGTGCTGGCCACCATTCACATGCCTCTGGCCGAGGCGGCGCAGGCGATTACCGCGCCGTTGATTGCCCAGCTGGCGCAGATCACCCACGACGCCCTGATCCGCGATTTCGGCATCGATAAGCCGCGCCTGGTGGTGGCCGGGCTCAATCCGCACGCCGGCGAGGACGGCACCATCGGCCGCGAGGAGGTTGAGATCATCCGCCCGGCGGTTGATCACTTGCGAAACGAAAGCGATGCCAGAAATTCATTGCAAAACGAAAGCCGCTTGCAAACCGCCATCGATATCTCCGGCCCCTTCCCGGCCGATACGTTGTTCCACGAAGAGGCGCGACGCGGCTATGACGCCGCCTTGTGCATGTATCACGATCAGGGGCTGATCCCGTTGAAGACGCTCGACTTTTGGGGCGGTGTCAATATAACGCTCGGCCTGCCGGTCGTGCGCACTTCACCCGATCACGGCACGGGCTTCGCCATCGCGGGCAAGGGCGTGGCGCGCGCCGACAGCCTGATCAACGCCGTGCGCGCCGCCGACCGCATCGCCCGCAACCGGAGCTTCAATTGACCGACCTGCCCAGTTTGCGCGAGAGCCTCGAACACCACGGCCTGATGGCCAAGAAGGCGTTCGGCCAGCACTTCCTGCTCGACCTCAACATCACGCGCAAGATCGTCCGCTTGGGTCAAGAGGGCGGCTCGTTCGACAATGATGCGGTGATCGAGGTCGGTCCGGGCCCCGGCGGGTTGACGCGTGCCCTGCTGGAAAGCGGGGCTGCGGCGGTGATCGCCGTTGAGAAGGATGCGCGCTTCATCGATTTGCTGGGCGAACTGACGCCGGTCTATGGCGAGCGCTTCGCGGTCATCGAGGCCGACGCATTGAAAGTCGATGAAGCGGCGATCTTGGCGGAGCGCGGACTGACCGGCGCGCATATCGTCTCCAACCTGCCCTATAATGTCGGCACACCGCTGCTGATCAAGTGGCTGACCGGGCCGTGGACGCCGCTGTCGATGACGCTGATGTTCCAGCTGGAAGTGGCGCTGCGCATCGTAGCCCCCGTCGGCGATGACGACTATGGCCGTTTGAGCGTGCTGGCCCAGGTATTGTGCGACGGCGACAAGATCATGGACCTGCCGGCGCGCGCCTTTACGCCGCCGCCGCGCGTCGACAGCGCCGTGGTCAAGCTGGTGCCCAAGGCTGACCGGCCGGCGCCCGCTCTGGTGCGAAATCTGGAAAAGGTGACGGCGGCGGCCTTCGGACAACGGCGCAAGATGCTGCGGTCATCGCTGAAATCTCTGGGCGGCGAAGCGCTGCTCGACAAGGCCGGGATCGATCCGACGGCGCGGGCGGAGACGGTGGCGCCGGCGGATTTTCTGCGGTTGGCTGGATTACTGTGAAGACTTACGGGGTGTGGGGTCCGCGACCCCACGTCTTTTCTCTATTCCTTTTCCGTCATCCGCCCCTTTAAGGGGCGGTGACGAAAAAGGAAAAAGGGAAGGACTGGGGCCTCAGGCCCCAGACCCCATTAGATCTTCTCGGTCATCAGCTCATCGACAAACGGCGATATCCACAGCCCGCGTGACCGGCGGCTGATCTCCGCATGATAGATGTGCACCAGCTCGGCATAGGACCGGTCGAAATCGTCATTCAGAATGACGTAATCGTACTCGGCCCAGTGCGAAATCTCGCTCTTCGCCCGGCTGATCCGCCGCGCGATGACATCTTCGTCGTCCTGCGCCCGCGCATTCAGCCGCCGGTTCAACTCGGCGATCGATGGCGGCAGGATGAACACCCGCACCACGTCCGACGGCGCCTTGGCCGAAATCCGCTGCGCCCCCTGCCAGTCGATGTCGAACAACACGTTCTTGCCGGCACTCAGCGCCCGCTCGACCGGTTCCCGCAGCGACCCATAGCGCGCATCGTGCACCGAAGCGTATTCGAGGAAGGCCTTCTCGGCGATCAACTCGTCCATGTGGACATTGTCGATGAAGTGATATTCGCGCCCATCGCGCTCGCCCGGACGCGGCCCGCGCGTCGTCACCGAAACCGACAGGTCGAGGTCGGCATGGTCGGCCACCAGCCGCCGGCACAGCGACGTCTTGCCCGCCCCCGACGGCGCAGCCACGATCATCATCAGCCCGCGGCGGATCCTGTCGTGCTTTTGAGGTTCCTTGGCTGACATGGCTCTACTCGATATTCTGGGTCTGTTCGCGGAACTGGTCGATCACGGCCTTCAGGTCGAGCCCCGCCTGGGTCAACTCGATGAAGGCCGATTTCGAACACAGCGTATTGGCTTCGCGCATGAATTCCTGCGCCAGGAAGTCGAGCTTGCGCCCCGGCGCCGGCTCCCCGTCGATCAGGGCATGCGCCTGGTCGATATGCGACGTCAATCGGTCAAGCTCCTCGCGCACATCGGCCTTGGCGGCCAGCAAAGCCGCTTCCTGCAGCACGCGCTCCTGGAAATCGCTGTCGCTCTTCAGCTCCTCGACGCGGCGCACGAAGCGTTCGCGCACGACCTCGACCTGCTGATCGGCCAGGGCCCGCGCCTTGTCGACCGAGGCGGCCATACTGGCCAGTTGCCCTTTGAGCACCGCCTCCAGCGCCGCACCCTCGCTTAACCGCGCATCGCGCAGCCGGTCGAACACCAGCTTCAGATCGATGGCCAGCGCCTCTTCCTCGTGCGAACTCAGTTCGGCGCGCTCGTCGCCGGCATCGACCACGCCGCGCAGCGCAAACAAACCGTCGATACGCGGCGGCTTGGCCGTCCCCGCCTTGATCAGCGGCTTGGCGGCGTCGAGATAGAATTGCAGCGCGTCCTTGTTCAGGCTGAGACCGGCTTTGGCTGCGCCAGACGCCAGGTTCAGCGTGACATTGACCTGCCCACGCACCAGCCGTGTCTTGGAAAGCTCGCGGCCCAAGCGCTCAACCGCCTCGAACCCCGGCGGATAACGGTATTTGATATCGAGCCCACGGCCATTGACGCTCTTGGCCTCGAACACCCAGGTGCGCTCGGCGTATCCGCCCTCAGCGCGCGAAAACCCGGTCATGCTGGACAGGGGCATCAGAGCGTCTTTTGCGGGCGAAGACCCGGCGCGACCGGTGCGGCGGCCACCGAGGTCGACGCCGAAGCCGATCCGGCGGTCGCCGTCTGCGCCGCGGCGACACCGGCCGCCTGAGCGTTGGCGATCTGGCCGGCTTCGATCTGACGCCAGCGCGCCACATTGACCAGGTGGTCCTCATAGGTCGCGGCAAAGGCGTGACCGCCTGTGCCATCGGCGACGAAATAGATGTCCTTGGTCGGCGCCGGATTGAGCACCGCGGCCAACGAGGCGCGGCCCGGATTGCAGATCGGCGTTACCGGCAGCTTGGGCTCGGTATAGGTGTTCCACGGCGTATCGGTTTCAAGCTCCGATTTCAGCAGGCCGCGGCCCAGCGGTTCGCCGTGCGACACGCCGTAAATCACCGTCGGATCGCTTTCCAGACGCATGTTGAGGCGGAGGCGGTTGACGAAGACGGCGGCGACGCGCGGCCGCTCCGACGCCAGGCCAGTCTCGCGCTCGACGACCGAGGCCAGGATCAGCGCATCCTGCTTGGTGGCGAAGGGCAGGCCCTTTTGGCGATGCGCCCACAGTTGATTGAGCGTATCGCGCCCGGCTTTCAACATCCGTTCAAGAACCGCTTCGCGCGTCTCGCCGCGCTGATAGAGATAGGTTTCCGGCAACAGCGAACCTTCCGGCGGCACGTCGACGTCACCGGTCAGGCCCTGGACGGCCATCAGGATGCGCACGGCCTGGGCCGAGGTCTTGCCTTCGGGGATGGTGACGAAGGTCGGTTCGACCTTGCCGGCCTCGATCTGCGTCAGGACCTGCTTGGCCGAGGCGCCCGACGGGAAGAGATAGGTGCCGGCGTGCAGGGCATTCTCGTGGCCGTGGAAGCGCGCCATGATGCGGAACATCAGGGCCGAGCGGATGACATGCGCCTTTTGCAGCTCACGCGCCATGCCCGACAGGCCTTCGCCGTGATTGAAGGTGACCTCGGTGCCAGCCGGATCAGCCGCCTTGGGCCCCGGACCGACGCTTGTCGCGTAGACGAACGAAATCGCCGACAGGATCACCAAAGCCAGTCCGACGCCAAGCCCGATCAACGGCCCACCCAGCCGCCTGCGTTTGGTCTCGGGCGGCAGGGACGATGGCGTCATTCGTCAACCTTGCCCAATATCAGGGCAGCGTTGGTGCCGCCAAAGCCGAAGGAGTTGGACATGGCGGCCTTGATCGACATCTTCTTGGCCTTTTTCGGGACCAGGTCGAGCTGGGTTTCGACGTCCGGGCTTTCGAGGTTGAGCGTCGGCGGCGCCACCTGATCGCGGATGGCCAGAGCGGTGAAGATGGCTTCGACGGCCCCGGCGGCGCCCAGCAGGTGGCCGATGGCCGACTTGGTCGAGGACACCGTGCCGGTCGCGGCGCGATCGCCCAGGAACTTGGCGATGGCCTTGAGCTCGATGCCGTCGGCCATGGTCGAGGTGCCGTGGGCGTTGACATAGTCGATCTGCGACGGATCGATGCCCGCATTCTTGGCCGCCGCCATCATGGCGCGGTAGCCGCCGTCGCCGTCTTCCGACGGCGCTGTGATGTGATAGGCGTCGCCCGACAGGCCGTAGCCCAGGACTTCGGCATAGATCTTGGCACCGCGCGCCTTGGCGTGTTCGTATTCTTCAAGGACTACGATGCCGGCGCCCTCGCCCATGACGAAGCCGTCGCGGTCCTTGTCGTAGGGACGCGAGGCGGCCGTCGGGTTATCGTTATAAGCCGTGCACAGGGCGCGGCAGGCGATGAAGCCGGCAATGCCCAACGGCACGATCGCCGCTTCGCAGCCGCCGGCGACCATGACGTCGGCATCGCCGTGCGTGATCAGGCGGGCGGCGTCACCGATGGCGTGCGCACCCGTGGCGCAGGCGGTGACGACGGCGTGGTTCGGGCCTTTGAGGCCGTGTCGGATGGAGACCTGACCCGAGGCCAGGTTGATCAGGGACGACGGGATGAAGAAGGGCGAGATGCGCTTCGGCCCCTTGGCCTGCAACTCGAGCGCGGTGTCGGCGATCACGCCCAGCCCACCGATGCCCGAACCGATCATCACGCCGGTACGATATTGATCGTCGTCGCTTTCCGGATGCCAGTTGGCGTCGTTCAGCGCTTCATCCGCCGCCGCGATGGCGTAGAGGATGAAAGTGTCGATCTTGCGCAGTTCCTTGTTCGACAAGACCTGGGTCGGGTCGAACAGGCCCTCGTCGCCTTCCTTGCCGCCACCACGGCCATTGGCCATCGGTACTTCGCAGGCGACCTGACAGGCATAGTCCGTGGTGTCGAAGCTGGTAATGCGATTGGCGCCGGATTCGCCGTTGATCAGACGCTTCCACGACACATCAACGCCCGCGCCCAAAGGCGAGATCAGCCCAAGACCGGTAATAACGACACGACGACTCATATTTCGACTACCCTGCCCCGGGAGTTTGTAGCACTGCCGTTTGTCACAGACAAACGGGGCGCGGCGATCCCCGCCAAGGGATCGTGTCCGCGCCCAATCCGTTGGCCCTTAGGCCGCCAGCTTTTCCTGGATGTAGTTGACGGCATCGCCAACGGTCAGGATGTGCTCGGCCGAGTCGTCGGGGATTTCGATGTCGAATTCCTCTTCGAAGGCCATGACCAGCTCAACGATATCCAGGCTGTCGGCTTCCAGATCGTCGATAAAGCTCGCCTTTTCCGTGACCTTGTCCGGATCGGCGTCCAGGTGGTCAATCACGATCTTGCGAACACGTTCAAGAACTTCAGACATTTATAGTCCCTTCAGAGATGTAGAAACCGAAGATCGGGGATGGGCACCAAAAGCGTACCGTACCGTTTAGAATCCTCAGATGCGTCTTGTATTCACTCATTTCAGACGATTCAAGCCATTTCGCTCATGCAACCGTCTCACAAAGAGACGCAAACGCGCGATGTGGATTGCAATGGGCCGGACACGGAGGTTTCGCGCCGGATCACTGCCTTAAATCATGGCCATGCCGCCGTTGACATGTAGGGTCTGGCCGGTGACGTATCCAGCCTCATTCGATGACAGATAAACCGCCGCCGCCGCAATATCGCCGCCGGCGCCCAGCGCCCCGGCTGGAATACGGCCTAGAATGGCCGCCCTTTGCGCCTCATTGAGCTCGTCGGTCATCGGAGAAGCGATAAAGCCAGGCGCGATACAATTCACCGTGATGCCGCGCGACCCGACTTCCTGAGCCAGCGCCTTGGAGAAGCCGATCATGCCGGCTTTCGACGCCGCATAGTTGGTCTGGCCCGGATTGCCGGTAACGCCGACGACCGAGGTGATGCCGATAATGCGGCCGAAACGGCGCTTCATCATGCCCTTGGTGGCGGCGCGCGCCAGGCGGAAATAGGCTTCCAGATTGACCTTGATCACCGTCTCCCAGTCTTCATCCTTCATGCGCAGAATGAGGCCATCGCGGGTAATGCCGGCATTGGCGACGAGGATATCGACTCCGCTGCCTGCAACCTCTTCCGCCTTGGCGACTAGGCCGTCAACCGAAGCCGCGTCCGACAGGTTGGCGGCGGCGACGAACGTATTATCGCCCAATTCCTTGGCCAGATCGGCCAGGACGGATTCGCGCGTCCCCGACAGCACGACCTTGGCGCCTTGCCTGTGCAGGGCGCGGGCGATTTCGGCGCCCAGGCCACCGGTAGCGCCAGTCACCAGCGCGGTCTTTCCGGTCAATTCGAACATGCGGTTCCCTCCGAAGGATGAGGCGACCCGGCCTCAAAGCAGTTTGGTGGCCGCGCCTTAAGGTAAATCGCCCTCCCTCGCAAGTCTGTTAGGCACTGTGGTCGTCGTGATGGCCGGGATGATCGCCGTGGTCGTGACCTTCCGGTTTCGCCGGTTGAGCCGGAGCGGTTGGCTTGGGCGGTGCCGGGGATTTGGGCACAGCAGGGGATTTGGGCGCATCGACATGTTGATGCGCTTGACGCGCGGCTTCCTGTTGGGCGGCTTCGACCTGCCTTTGTTGAGCGTGTTGCGCCGCTTGCTGAGCGCGCGCATCGTCTTGCGCCTTGATGTCGGCTGAGTGTTGCGCGGCTTGCGCCTGGACCTGTTGCTGGTGCTGGGCTTGTTGCTGCAGGCGCGCGTCGTCGCGCGTCTTTTCGCGGGCCTTTTCCTGGGTCTGGACATCGGCCTGATGGCTGGCGGCGTCGGCCGCGCGACGGGCCTCATCTGCCTGCGCTTGCTGAGTGTGCTGCGCTTGCATCTGCTGCGCGTGCAGGGCTTGTTGTTGGCGGCGGGCGTCCGCGTTGCCCCTGTCCTCGGCCTGACGCCCGGCAGCTTCAGTCGCTGGTGGCGCTACCGCTGCAGGCGGCGTCTGATCAGGCCGGCCATGAGCGTCGCGCCCGGGATTTACGGGGCCTGCCGGGCGGGCGGGGCCACCTGGCACCGTTTTGGCCTCGTGGTCATGCTCATGTGGCGGCAGCCCTTGGGGCGGCGACGGCGGATTAAGACCGCTCGGCGGCGGGGAATTGGGCGGCGGCACCGGTTGGTCGCGATGTGCCGCGGCGGCGCCGACAAGGCCACCAATCACCGCGCCTACCGCCGGGGAGATGTGATGATCGGCCACAGGCGCCGGCGGTGGCCCCTGGAAGCCCCGGCCACGCCAGTCGTCAAAGTGTTGCGCCGACTGCGTGCGGCGGGCCTGTTCGCCCTGCCAGAAGGCCTGTTGTTCAGCCTGGTGCGCGGCGTGATAGGCTTGCCAATCGGCCTCGCGCGCCTGCTGGGCCGCCCACTCGGCGCGGTTGGCGGCAATGTCCGAGCGCTTGGCCGCCCAATTGGCGGCGTTGACAGCGTGACGGTTGTCGCGCGCCGCCGCCCGCAAGGCCTCGGCCCGGGCGAGATAGCGCGCCGCCCACTGCGCCTGTTCGCGATACCGGTCCGGCGGCAGCACGCGGCCGCCGCGGTCATAGACGACGACCAGGGCGCCATTGGCGAAGCCGTAGGTATAGTCCGGATCCCGCACCAGATAAGGCTCATCGGCGCCAGGCTCATAATAGTAATAGCGATCGCCGCCATAGACCGGCTCGACATAACGCACCGCATCCCGGTCGCTCTGCCACGCCCACAGCCGCGTCTGCCCGTAGTCGAAGCCGTAGTCCGGCGGCGCGTCGCCGATGGCGTCGCTCATCGCATAGGCCTGATCGACATAAGCATAGTCGTCCTCGGGCCGCGTGACGTGGACCACTTTCACGCTCGGTGCCGCCGGCAGGGTCTGGACCGGCGGGGCGACGACATTGGCCGAGGTCGGATCCGTCGTCATCGGCAAGGCCGGTACCGCCGCGTCGGTCGAGGTCGACGACGTGGTGGTCGTGGTTGATGGATTACAGCCGCTGAGCGCCGCACCGGCCGCCAGGGCCAGAACGATCAGGGAGGATTTGAGACAAAGCTTCGAGCGCATGAAAACCCCGGACAGCGCCGGTAACCGGCGAAATGACCCTGGATAGACGTCAGCCGCTAAGTTTTCAGTGCGAAATGCACTCCTTTGCCGCAAACACGCCAGGTTTTCCGAGATTTAGCGCCGTCAGGCTGAACACAGCTTGAGCCGCCCGTTCATTGATCTTCAGCCTTTAAGGCTGGCGGCAAAGGCCTCGAACTCGTCGGCAAGCGTCAAGGCCACAGATTGCACTTCCGGAGCAATCCGCTTGGACATGCCGGTCAGCACCTTGCCACCCAGTTCAGCGAAGGTCGTCACCTGCCCCGACGCGGCCAGCCACAGCACCGATTCGCGCCAGCGCACGCGGCCGGTTACCTGTTGCACCAAGAGATCGGCAATTTGCTCTTTGCCGGCAATGGGTTGCGCCGTGACATTGGCAACCAGGGTCGAGACCGGCGCGTTGATCGTCACCTTGGACAGCGCTTCGCGCATTTCGTCAGCGGCCGGCTGCATCAGCGGGCAATGGAACGGCGCAGACACATTAAGCAGCATGCTACGCGCGCCAAGTTCCTTGGCTTTTTCCATGGCAAGCTCGACCGCCGGCTTGAGGCCGGAAATGACGATCTGACCGGCATTATTATCATTGGCGACGACGACGACACCCGCGCTTTGAGCAGCGGCGCAGGCAGCTTCGGCCAGTTCAAGGTCGGCCTTGCCGATCAGGGCGGCCATAGTGCCGACACCCACCGGCACGGCGCGCTGCATCGCCTGGCCGCGCAGCTTCAAGAGACGCGCCGTATCGGCCAGCGTGAACGTGCCCGCGGCGGCGTGGGCTGAATATTCGCCCAGGCTATGGCCGGCGACGTATTTGGCTTGCGAGCAACTGATACCGAAATCCTTTTCGAGCACGCGCGCCACGGCCAGGGACACCGCCATGATCGCCGGCTGAGCGTTCTCGGTCAGGGTCAATTGATCTTCCGGCCCCTCGAACATGATCGCCGACAGCTTTTGGCCCAGCGCCTCGTCGACCTCATCGAACACGGCGCGCGCCGTGGCGAACTGTTCGGACAAGGCCTTGCCCATGCCGACGGCCTGGCTGCCCTGCCCCGGAAAAACGAATGCCAAAGTCATGACGGTCCCTTTCGCAAATGTGGCGGGTGGATTAGGCCAATCCGCCACCGGGGGCAAGCTTGGGATTTAAGCGAAGTTTTTGAACCGAACCGTGGCCGGCATGGATACAGTTGCCTCTGGCGGCCTCGCGCGCGCCGGTCTATAGAGACGACACCGGGGTTAAAAAGGAGCACTGTGATGACGAAGCGTTTCCATGCGTTGGTATTGGCTGCTGCCGCAACGACGGCGTTTGCTTGCGCCCAACCGGCGTCGGCCGCGCTCAAGGTCGGCGACAAGGCGCCCGACTTCACCCTGGCCGATGCCAATAACGGCCATGTCGGCACGTTCTCGCTGAAGACGGCGCTGAAGCGCGGTCCGGTGGTCGTCTATTTCTACCCCAAGGCCTTCACCAGCGGCTGCTCGCAGGAAGCCCACGAATTCTCCGAAGCCATCGGCAAGTTCAAGGCCCGCCACGTCAGCGTCATCGGCGTGTCGACCGACAATATCGATACCCTGAAGAAGTTCTCGACCCAGACCTGCGCCGGCAAGTTCCCGGTCGCCGCCGATCCGGACATGATCGCCTCGATCCAGTACGACGCCCACATTCCGCAGCGCGCCATGGCCGCGCGCATCTCCTACATCGTCGATCGCAAGGGCCGCATCGCCTTCGTGCACGAAGATTCCGATGCCTCGACCCACGTCGCCTCGCTGCTCGACGCCGTCAAGACGATGCGCTGAGGCCTGCGGGGCTTAGCCAGTTTGAAATGATAGTCGGCCTGAAACCCTGGGAAACTAGGGTTTCAGGCCGAACTTGTAACTGAGGCCGACGCGGATGAACTGGTTGCGCGGCGCGAAGATCGTCTTCGAACGCAGCCCCGAAAGGTCGATCACGGTGGTCATGCGCTGGCTGTTGAATATGTCGAACGCCGTCACGACCAGCGCCAGCTTCTTGTTGAGCGGCCTCTGCCAGGTCGCATCCGCCCGCCACGACGCGCCAGTATAGCCCTGCGGCGTATATTGGCGGCCGCTGCCGGTGACCATCAGTTGGTACTGATCGCCGCCCCGGGCGTCATATTCGACCATGTTATTGGTCGTGGCGCTGAAAAAGCTGCGCATGCCGCCGGCGAACAGAGGCGTACGCGCCCCGGCCAGGTTCAGGCTCAACGAATATTTGAAACCGCCGCCCAAAGGCGCCTTGGCGGTCAACTCGACGCCGCCCGACTGGCTACGGCCGGCATTGACCGGGCGCGTGGTGACGATGCCGGTCACAGGGTCGACCGTGCTGTCGCTGGTGATCAGGTTCGAGGTCTCGTGGTAATAGAGCGCCGTCTCGTATGACGTCGTCTTGTCGACATAGTCGTATTCGGCCTCATAGGCGTCGGTATCGGCGGGCTTCAGGTACGGATTGCCAGTGACCGACAGGGCCGCCGAGATGAAGGTCACACCCGGATCGTATTGGGCGATCTCCGGGCGTTGCACCCGGCGCGTATAGCTGAGCTTGAGCTTGCTGTGATCGCCCAATCCGTGATTGAGATGCAGCGACGGGTACCAGCGCAAGGCCTGCGTGCGGGCATCGGCGACGTCGGAGGTAACGTGGATAGTCTCCTGCTCGGCGCGCACGCCCGGCAGCACCGTCCACGGGCCCAGATCGAACTGATAGGTGACGTAGCCCGCCGCCACGGTCCGGTCGGCCATGAAATCGTGACGATAGCCGTCGGGCATCGGTCCGGCGACGCTGCCGGTCGAGCTATAGAGCTTGTCGGTATTGGTGACGCGGTGATCCCAATCCCAGCCGGCGGTCAGTTCGTTATTGCCGGCGAAGTGACGCTCATAGTCGCCCTTGATATCGTCTTCCGGGCTCCAGCTGCGCGTCGTCTCACCGAACACAGCCTGGCCGGTGGCGTAATTGTCCGTCTCGAAATAGCGCGACGGATTGTCGTAGCGCGTATGATCGGCATCGAGCGTGAAATGACTGCCGCTCTTGTCGTTATTGTATTCGTAGATGCCTTCGACATCGGCCTGACCGAAGCGGAAGGCCGACAGGCCGGCAAAATCGTAGTCCTTGCTGTCGCCATCGTAGTGGCCGGCGCTCTCGACCCGGGAATGGCCGCCGAAATCCTGCCCCTGGAAGGTCAGGGTCGAGGTGTCCGACAGCTTGTAGCTGATATTGAGATTGCCAAGCGCGCTGTCGGCGCCGCCATTGAAGCGGCCGCGGCTTTTCGCTGAGAACGGCTGCGCCTGATCCAGGCTCATATCGCCCTTGTTCGGCGTATGGGTGGCATTGAGGCGGGCGTCGATCGACCACGGTCCCTGGGTAAAGACGGCCGACACGGCGCCATTGGCCCCGCCCGTGGTGCCGAAACGCGCACTGGCCGTGCCGTTCAGCCCCAGCGGATGGCGTTTCTTGGTGATGATGTTGATGATGCCGGTGCCGTCGGGGGCATATTGCGCCGGCGGATTGGTCATGACCTCGATGCGATCGATATCAGCGGCCGACAGGGTCAGCACCACCTGATTGCCATTGGCCGGATACTTGCCGTCGACCAGCACCATAACGTGCGGATCACCGCGCAGGGTAACGGTGCCGTTGGGATTGACCTGGACTGATGGCAGCTTGCCAAGCACATCGCCGGCGACGCCAGTTTTGGCATCGGGATCGTGGGAGATGTCGTAGACCTTGCGGTCGATACGGTCGGAGACCTCGGCCTTCTGGCCGTTGACGGTCACTTCGGTCGGGGTTTTATCGGTTGCGGAGGGAGTCTGAGACGGAGTCTGAGTCTGGGCGGAAGCCGCGCTGCTCAGCAAGGCTAGGCCGAGGCTAAGACTTGCCATTCCCCAGTTCATCCCGCCGCCCGACGTCACCTATCCCCCAAATGAATGAAATTGCCGCTCGTTTCCACCTTAACGGTTACATACGCAATTACCAGAGGTGTAACGGGATTTTTTCAAACCGGCGCCCAGACGCGTACCTTAGGGCCATTCGCCTTGCGCCGCTTGCCTTTTGCGCAACCATCGTATATGAGGCGCGCTTCCTTCCGGGTGGTCGGCCGCAACCGCGGACTAACCGAACCATCGCTTGAACGAGACTTCCGCTCGCTCAGGCGCCACCCGGATCACCGGAAGAGGATACACATGCCATTTTACGAACACGTCGTCATTGCACGACAAGACATTTCGCCGCAACAGGCGGAAGCCCTCAACGATACCCTCAAGACCCTTCTCGAAGAGCACGGCGGCCACATCGCCAAGATCGAATACTGGGGCCTGCGCAATCTGACCTATCGTGTCAAGAAGAACCGCAAGGGCCACTATTCGCTCCTGGCCATCGACGCCCCGGCCCCGGCCGTCAAGGAAATGGAACGTCAGTTGTCGATCAACGAAGACGTCATCCGCTTCATGACCGTCCGCGTCGAGGAACTGGACCTGGAACTGTCGCCGGTGCTGTCGCGCCGGGAACGTTCGGAACGCGGTGACCGCCCCGAACGCCCCGAATTCGCCACTGCCGCCACCGCTGAACAATAAGCGAGGGAAATCATTATGGACGATACCACCGCCCCCGCCGTCGGCTCGCCTGTTGGCAACGCCCCGGCCCGCCGCCCGTTCTTCCGCCGCCGCAAGGTGTGCCCGTTCTCCGGCGCCAACGCGCCGAAGATCGACTACAAGGACGTCAAGCTCCTGCAGCGCTACATTTCCGAGCGCGGCAAGATCGTGCCGTCGCGCATCACCGCGGTGAGCCAGAAGAAGCAACGCGAACTGGCCAAGGCCATCAAGCGCGCCCGCTTCCTGGCCCTCCTGCCCTACGTCGTGAAGTAAGGAGCCGCGATCATGAAAGTTGTTCTGCTTGAACGCGTGGATAATCTTGGGGCCATCGGCGATGTCGTCGGCGTCAAGGACGGCTTCGCCCGTAACTTCCTGCTGCCGCGTCACAAGGCGCTGCGCGCCACCGCCGCCAACCTGAAGGTCTTCGAGGCCCAGAAGGAC